>Ga0123334_1001068_pt1 | contig 35812 bp, 63 predicted proteins | sample BiotimSIPDNA_FD_89706 | JGI IMG/M metagenome (GOLD analysis project Ga0123334, IMG submission 89706) | Anaerobic biogas reactor microbial communites from Washington, USA - Biogas_R1 time_0 SIP DNA | ecosystem: Engineered > Bioreactor > Anaerobic > Unclassified | place: Washington, USA...
CCATCATCTTCAATTCAATAAATCTTTCAACTAATTCAGGAGATTCCAGCTCCAATACAAGCGCATCATTATATAATGCTGGAGCTTTAATAAAAGCTTTGTATGTTGCTATCTTTGGTTCATACAAAGAGATTACAGGTTCTCTTTTATCGTAAAAAATAGTAACATGCATCTCATTAGCAGGAAGATGATTTTCGAGCTTTATGAATTTACAAACATTTTCAAGATACTGGGCTTTTTCTATTGATGGTTTGATAGCAATAAAACCACCTTTGTTTTCTTCAGTCACAAAAAATTTAAAACTTCGCATTGTCATCCTCTAATATATTTTCAGGGCGCCAAAAAATATCAATCCAATTATTGATCAATTGAATCTGTTCTTCATTAAAATGCCACCGAGTATTCAAATTCATATTGAACCAATCTTTTGGGTTCCCACCTCGTTCAAATGAAACAGCACACCAATCACAAACCATTTCAACTAAGCAAGTATCAATCATATTCGTTGCATCGACACTTATTCCTGATGGTTTATCTCTATCATTTACATTCACAGATTTAAACGATGGATCCCAAAATTCTGGATGATGTGGGGCGTTCTTGATGTGTAAATTTGTAGCGTCAATCATTCCTTGATTTAATTCGTCAGAAACTTCAAACGGAATGTTATCTCTTAAACATTTATATTTCCAAGTAATAAGAATGTAATAATACATTAAGGGATGTTGAAATTTATTGATGTCATGGGTTTGTATTCTTGTCCACAGTGCTACATGCTCATCATTAGTAAACCATTTTAAGCTCTGGTAACTTTGCATATAAAATGTTTGAACTAATGATATATGTTTGTTGGTTCGTATTGCAAAATGATCAATCATTTCTTTTGTGATTTCCATTATAATTTTCCTTTTAAAAAAGTTCATCAAGATCAACTGTTTTTGATATTTGTCGGGACAATCCAATTCTGTCAAGCATATCAGTCATAATCTTTTCATAAGACTTATAATAAATTGTTTCATAATCAACAAAATCTTTAATCAGATTATCAATGGGTAAGCGATTGATAAATCCAAACGTTGGAGAATTGAATATATTCGGTTCTTTGAGCCATACAAAACGAATCTTATCTCCATCCATTATCATTGGGTATTCTCCAGCCAAGCTGTTTTTCATCAGATAATTATTATACACCATTGCAGCTTTGACATGAGCTTGTGCACCTTTAATCCATCCACCTTTACCGTCTGCATACTTTCGAAGTCCATTACAAGTTTTTGGGAATGCGATTTCTTCGGGAGATAACTGCATGATCTTGGCACGACATTTTTGAATCATGTCATAAACATCAATATCATCAAGGATTGTATTGATAGTTTCTTTCTGCATTTGTCGAATAGCTTTTGGGATTGAAGACTTAACACATTCTAACCCTTTATAGCCGTATTTCGGTTTACTAAGCAACTTATCATCTTCCATGATCATTTTATATGCATAATGCTTTTTCGCTGTCCAGAGGGCTGATATAATGACTTTTTCACGAGCCATCTTCATATAATTTTTTGTTGCACCAACATATTCTGCAATCTGTTCGAAAGCATCATCAATAACTTGCTGCAACTCATTGGCTGAAAACTTATCAACCCAAGCAACAATCTCAGATTCACTCATTCCTTTACACTCTTTTTCAACCATCTTTTCAAGTGAAAGATATAAAGAGTCAGTATCTCCAGCAACAATCAAAACATCAGGGTATCGGCGATTAAATTCTTTAATCAAGTATTGATCAATAAATTGTCCATTCATTGTAACAGCTGAGCACAATTCATATTTGCAATATCGGAAGAAAGTATTAGCAAGTGCACCATATTCAGCATTCATCATAATTTTGATACCTTGCTCAGCAACTTTATAGTTCGCCAACTGTTCTTTGATTTCTTCAGTATCTTTAATCTGCTGTTGTTTCTTCAAGTCAGACATTAGAACCGATTTGATGTGTTTTCGTTCATTGTAATTTTCAATCAGAAGTTCTGGAATTGCTCCAAGAGAATCTTTTTTGAAGTAAAATCCATTAGCTGTCATGATGTAATCAGGATGAGTTGGAATCAACATATTCAGCATACGTTCATCAAGACCATCTCGGTTAATCTGAGGAATAGCATAACCGAAATTATTCAGCTGTTTCACATCTTCCAAGAATTTTTTCTGTTGTGGTGATCTTGCTTTCTTGATATATTCATCAAGTTCATTTTCTGTCAATGACTGCAACCAATCTGTTACTGTGTAATTTTCAACTAATTTTTCTGGTGAGATGTTCCATTGCATCTGGATATGCGGATACATAGAATTCACGTCAATTGATACTAACCATTTATGTTTTGCAATGATAGGTTCAACTACGAATGCGCCTGGATATGAAAATGTTGAGGTATCTTTCTTTGATGGGAGGACTTGAATATTTTTCTGTTGCAAAGACTGATAAATATAGATATCCCACATTTTCACAGGACCCATATTGTCTTCAAAGTTAGCACATTTTGATTTATACATGTTTCGAATGTGAATATCTAAATACCCATTCTTCTTATTCAGCATATACATCAAGTGAACGTCATTGATATTGTAATCAATAAAACGTTCATAATTCTTTTCATAAAGACCTGCGAGGTTGTCATATTCGCTGTAATCAATCTTGTCAATGTTCAAGTCTTCAATAGCTAAGTTAGACAGGGAATAAGATTCACGAGGAGTAGCAATATATTTCTTGTAAAGGTGCATATTATCTAATAGAGAGATACCTTCAATCGTGTTATAATATTCACTTTTCTGAGTCATGAATTTATCATCCCGCTCAGTGTATTTTGATGATGCTCTTCCGATCGGAGATAAGTCATTAACTTTCAATCCGACATTTGCAATTCGATTGATGATATATGGATAATCAAACCCTTCTCCATTATGAGCTATCCAAATATCAGGATGTAATGCTGCGTTCAGTTCAATAAACTTCTGCAATAAATCTTTCTCATTATCACACTTTTTGAAAGTGACTTTATTTGTTGTCAGCTCTAATCTTTTTGAATCGAACTGATAATCATTTAAACCCAAGACAATATATTCATTCCGGCGAGAATCATAGATTGCTATTGATACAATTGGGTGTTTCGCCTCGAATGGGAACGGAAAGCCATCTGTGCTGTTCACCTCAATGTCGAGCAACCATACACGAATATCTTTTTGATTGTATTCCACACTTGCTGAATACTTTCGGGCAATGAACTGATAAATCGGATCAAGATCAGAATATAAATCAAGTAAGTCTTTGTTTTGATAATAGAACTGGTTCCATTCATTGATGGAGTCGAATTTCTTTTGTTTGAGGGGTTTTCCATCGAGTGAATAAGCATCAATCTCTTTTTCGTTCAGAGTTTCATAATAAATTGATGGTTGAAACTTTGATGTATTGTGAAATCTCTTTCCATTTTTATAGCCAATATGATGAATGTCATTACCTTTTCTACCAACATACGTATAAAACATAAATTCTCCTTAAAATAAAACAGTGCTATAGAACGATTATAGCACTATTTAATAAAAAATAATGAATCAGATGATTGATTGATAAACGCTATTGATTTGAGTATAAGAAAGATCAAGTTGAATCATAGTTCTCCACAACCAAATCGGGAAGGAAATCTTTTTGTTTTCAAGAAATTTTTCAAACGATACTTTGAACCAATCTTTAATAACTGGATCAAGTGAACTGAGATGATCTAAACACTTAGCGGAATTTGGTAGTCTCCTATCAGCAGCTTCAGACAAGAAATCAAAAACTTTTCGAGTCATTACATTCATAACAAACTCACCTGTAGTTTGAAACTCTGGAAAAATCTGAGTATAGGTATAAAGCTGCTGCTTTTTAATCAATTCAAATAATGTTTCTTTTTTGAATTCTTCCATCGTTTCATTATGTTCTGCGTTTTTCATCATCAGAAGATGTTGGAACAACTTGAATGATTCACTGATGATAACATCTGTTTCTTTTGTGATTTTATCAATATATCGAATACCAACATAACCAGAGCTAATAGTATCAAGATTATCGAGAATCTTCAATACTTGATAATTATCAACTACATCATGAATGCGTGTGATATATTTATCAATATCAAAACAATGATTTTCAGTGAGTAAATTATCATTTTCATCATACTCGGCCACAATCTTAATTGATGTTTTTTCATCATCAATAAACGGAAACAGTTCATATCCAAGTCCATCAGCATAAGCTTCAGGTATCTGAAAAATAATATCGAACGCATGATTCTTAGGAAAGAATTCAAGTAGTTCTTTAGCAACATCATCATTGAGTAAAATTTTCATCAAATCAAATTGCATCCTATTTGCATCATACTTGTCTGGATTTAATTTCCATTCATCTTTATAATACAGGCGTGCTTTAACTGTTTTCAATTCTTCAAACATGAGAATATAGTTATCTATAGGCTTACTCAGTATCTTATTCAAATTTTCAAACTTCTTATTCATTTTAACCTCAATTTATTGTTGTATTTTCATAGAAAGAATCACGAGAGTAATTATACATCAATCTGATTTCTTTTAATGTAAAAGTATGCATTTCTTCAAGTTTCAGTATCATAAATTCTGAAACATATCCACCTTCAATGAATGGATCATAAACGAAATACTTATTGGCCAGAAAATTCAATGTATCTAACTGTTCTTTATGATAGTTTTGAAGAATGCCTTTTATAATGATTAAATCGTTTTTCATGATGTAATCACTAGCTAGTGGATGTTCAACAAAACCATGTTTGTTAATAAGGTACTCTACTTTAGCCGATAAGTCAACATATTGTTTAACTAATTCAATGTTTCTGTTTTCGAGAATGTTTTGATCAATCATTGTTCATCCTATAGATATGATGGAATGTATGTTGTTAATCCCATAGATGTTATAATTTCTTTAGCACCTTTTGTTCCATAAATAATTGCTGCTGTTGCTTGTTTTGTTCTCGGTGAACCATTAATACTCATATCTTCAGTGAGAAAAATCATAGTATTCTGACTCGGAAATGATTGTAAAAAGCTAATAAGAGTATTTCTATTGGCCACGTCTATAGCCTCACCGGATGATGCTGCTGCAATATCAGCTTGCAGTTTAGGCGTGGTGCCTGAAGGACTAATAATACAACCTTCCCAATAATAAGAATCTGCTCTTGACAATATTAAGGGCCCTAGGCCAGCACAACCGAATAATTCCCAATAATCTGTATATCCTGCTGGAAATGGTTCTTCAATAGTTTCCGTTGGAACAATGATTGATGGGGTATAAGTAATATTCTCTAACATTACTCGTGTGAAATCAAACATTATAATGTTTTTCAACTGTTCTGAACGTCCTTCAATTGCAGTTTCATCAGTAATATAATTATTGATAGCTGCACTCAGTGCTGAAAATTGTGCATTATAACGTGATATTGTATTTGCCTGATCAGCACCACATGATGAGGCTTGGCTAACACAATACGCCTTCATAGCAGATAGTTTTGCTGAAATAGTTGACATCCAACCCATGATTAATCATCCCTCAGCTTTCGTTGTTTCTGAATTCTCTGAACATCTTCTGTTGTGTATAAGCTTTTTGTTTTATTATTTGACAAAAGTTTTTCACAAACAGGGCAAATATCTTTAGCAATATATGATCGAAAATCTCTTAAACATTCTTCACAAAAACACATTATATATTCAGTCTGTTGCATATCAATTCTTTTTGTTTACTCCTCATTTTCTTCATCTGAATTAAGCCACAATTTTCGTTTATCTTGATTAGACTTTCCAAATATCAAATCTAATTTCTCTTCAGTGCAATCTGACTCAGAAAACTGAATCAATACAGGATTATTTACAAGCTTTGTATATTCTTCTTTCGATAACGACCCAAGCCCTTTATTGTATTCAATTATATCATATTCATCTTGGTTTTTAATAAACTCTTGCAACGAATAGAATGTTTCTTTTTCTTTCGTTGTTTTGTGCTTGGCAATGATCAGCGGAGATAATACACGATAAATTTTACCTTGTCTGATCAAATCAGGCCAGAATGTATAAAACAGATTAAGCAACTGTGCTGCAATACAATCACCGTCATTGTCTTGATCAGTCAGAAAATAAATACTTCGAAATTTGAAATCTGCAATTGAATCAGAAGAAAGTTTCAGACCGAGAATATACAGTAAATCTTTGACTGTTTCATTGGCAATCATCTTTTGTGGCGATGCTGTTCTCGGATTTGGAATTGCTTTACCTTTCAAAGGATAACCAGCTGTGAAATTGTTTCTGACATTAATCAACTGTGCAATAGCTGAATCACCTTCACAAAGATAAAAATTACAGAATTCTGTTTTATTTGAGATTGGTTCAAGATACTTAGTTACTTTATGTTTCTTTAATTTCTTTTCGTCTTTTTCTACTGCCTTTCTTTCATTGATCTTATTCACTGACTCTGACATGATATCAATCACATCTTTGAACATCTGATTTCTCATCATAGACGCTAAGAGCTTGTCTATTTCTGCATCAGCAAAATATTTTTTGATATCAGAATACGAATTAGTCAGTTCATCTTTAATCTGAGCCGAAAACGATGGATTGATAACATTCTTAACAGAGATAAATATTGTGCAATTCTTCAATACATCTTCAGCTGATAAACCGTTTAATTTACGGTTAGAACTGTCTTTAATTGCTTTCTTGAATAAATCTATGAAAACAGATAAATGCTGCCCATGACGATACGTTTCTATGCCATTAACAAATGAAATTGTTGCACTATTATTTTGAAATGGCAGAATAGCAACATCAACATTTGCACCAGAGATATTGAATATTGGTGTTTGTTCAGCTGCATCAAATCTATCATCATGCATCTTTGCATATTCTTTGATAGAATAGTTTTTAACACGCTGCCCATTGAATGTGAATGTTATCTGTTCATAACACATGGCCATGTTCAGAACACGCTTATAAATCAAATCATGATATGTTTCTTTTACTTTTGCATCAGTGATATCAATGGCCAATCTTTCATAATCAGGCAAAAAAGATATTTTGGTAAACTGTGAAGAATTTTTTCTTTGATTGTATGACATTTTTGAAAGATTATCATAGCAATTGATTGTTGTTTTCTTTTCACCGTCAGAAGTTTCACAACAAAATTCTTTCGAGAAAATATTGACTAATGATGCACCAACACCATTCTGACCAATGCTGGTCGATTCTTTGTTAAAATTTGAACCTGCTTTGAGTTTTGTTAATGCAACTACTGCCTGTGGTAGTTTAGTATTCGGTTCAATCTCTGAAGATATTCCCCGACCATTGTCAGTAATGCTAATTCTACTGTGAACATCAAAAGTCACCTCTATCTTATTTGCAAACTTAAAATTTGTTTTTGATGCCTCATCAACTGAATTCGAAATAACTTCATCAAACAGTTTAAGAAAGGCCGGAACGTATTCGAAATATGAATCAATAAATCTATCATTTCGTAAAATGAATGAACGTGTGGCATTGTTTGATGTGCTACCAATATATAAATTTGGACGCATCAAAACATATTCAACATCATTTTCAATATACTGTATCTGTTCAGCTTTCATTTTGTTTTCCTATTGTTGCATTATATGCTGAATCATCATCATGTTTACATTCATTACAAACGTATAAGACACGACCCCATGTTAAACATTCTCTGAATTCAATCAGTTTATTTTTGTCTGACTCATTGCATTTATGGCATTTATTTTTCATTTTTAGCACCATGTCCTGTGTTTTTCAGCTATCCATTCAGAACCGTCATCTTCATGGATTTCCCAATCTACATCATCTGGGATTTCAACAATTTTCAATATTGCACCGTATCCAGCAGCATCTTCACCCAACTCTTCAACGATTTGAATGAGTCTTGGATCGTCACGTTCAATATCTAATGAACTTACAATATTTAAACGTTTTTTAACATCTTCTGAGAGGCAAAATCCAACTCCGCAATAATTTTCGTTAATGACAATTTTCTGCATATAAAGTCCTTTAAGTGTAATGAGCAGTTTTAAATCATGCTCAGGATTCACTATGGTATTTAGAAACTTTCAGTTAAAGAACTTCAGTTTCAACAATGATTTTCTTAATTCGTGTCCAGTTTTTGAACTTGAACACTACTTTATCTTCAGAACCATCTTCATTCTTTACGAGAATTCTTTCTGACATTGCTGTGATAACCGGCTTATCTTTAGCAATTCTAAGAATCTGTTCTTGAATGTTGATCGGGGCAACAATTGCAATTACATCCGAAGCTTCGATTTCGTCTTTCAGATCAAAACCAGTGTTAATGGTTTTGTTAATCTGATTAACTTCGATTTCACCGAAAATTCTAACCAGGTCTGCACTCTGTTCTGCACTCATTTCGTGTCTTGAGAACCACATTACTTTTTTCATTTCAAATCTCCTTTTGATTTCGTTCATCTCATTACATGAAGAGTATAACATACTCAGTTTTGAAAGTCAACAACTTTTTAATTTATTTTTAAAACATCCCAAAAGCTTTACCCCATCGTATCAGTCCATGTTTCTGCTGCACTGGCACGATTTTCAAAATCTTATCTACTATTTCTGAGCAGAGTTTTCTCTGTTCTTTCTGTCTCACATCGGAGTTAGAATATTCCAGATTAAAATCATTACAAACAGGCATACAATGATGGGAACTAACAGGTGAAATACAGAAAGCGAGTTCTCTCCAAACATAGGCACCGAGTGCTTTGATTCTTTCTTCCTCAGTTGCATAACTATTAGGCGTTTTGTGTTTTTTGAAGATCGAGTCATAGAGATATTCCTGTCCTTCTGGATAAATTGGTTCATTATAAATTGTTTGTTTTGGTACTGGCGGTTTGCTAACACGTAGCATTCCTTTTTCTTTGTTTCCTTTGATAGCACACTTGGCTATCATCATTTCAGTATCAGTAAGATTAGCAAGAGTCAGGTCGATTTCTGGCATTGTTCTCATTTTAGTTCTCCTTTATTCATAATCTTCTTCAAAACCCATATCAGCAATATCTTGCTGAAGTGAGGCGGGGGCAGTAGCAAGATGTTTTTCTAATCTTCTTTTTTCAATCTTGCTAAGAACTTTTACAGCGTTTTCAATGCAACTCTGCATTGATTGTTTCTGGCAGATTGATTCCAGATCAGAAACATCAGCATACTTGCTGAGTTCTCTTGATTTGATGATTGAATCAATTTCATTCAGATTTCTGAGAAGTCTGCGAGACAATTCGTTGTCTCTACCTTCTCTGTTGATCTTATTGAGAACTTCAATCATCTTTTCAAGTTTCTTAATCATTTCAATCTCCTTTGTATCATCTCATTACGCAATCATCATAACATATATCGTCATGAGAGTCAAGAAAATTATCAATTTTCTTTGATCATTTCAAGAATTTTCTTTACTTGTTCATCAGTCAGATTTGAGATTTTCAGAGTTAATTTATTATTGTAGTTCTTACCGTATGATGTGATTTCATGTTCTCCAACGCTATTTTCATATCGGCGTCCGTATTTCTCACAATACCACTTAGTATCTTCTCCGAGCAGTTCTTTCATTTCATTCAACTGCTGAACTCTTTCAAGTTCAATTTTGTTTTTGGCTGCTTTGTCAGCTGTAATTGCTTTGAATATATTGTCAATCAGTTCAGGCAGCTTTTCAAGTTTCCTTGTTTTTTTCTTCATGTCGTAATTATAAGGGGTATAAACTTCATACATTCCCTTATCGTTTTTGTCATAAACGCAAACATATTCATATTTATACTTATTGAAATTTGCATCATAGATTCTGAATGAATTAGTTGGTGACTTTGCATACTCTTTAGCACACTGAGACTCAGAAGTATCGTATTTCTGAATCAGAGGCACGAGCAGATTATGTATTGTTGTCTGATATTTTTTAAGATTCTGTTCGAATCTTTCTGCATCACGTCTCTGAAGTTCTTTTTCTCTTGCTACTATGATTTCATCATTGATTGCTGATTCAAGACCATCAAGATTGATGTTCATGAGTTTCAAAACTTCAATTGAAGATTTACCATTGATCAGAACATCAGCAATGTGAAATTTTTCATCTTTAAAAGTGCTTAGACACTTAATGGTGCAGTCAACACCATTGAGGCGTCCTTCACACTCTGCACTTCTGTATCCAGTAACTTTAACGGTTCCCATTTTCATTTCAATACTGTTCATTTCAAATCTCCTTTTCATTTCGTTCATCTCATTACATGAAGAGTATAACATATTCAGTTTCAAAAGTCAACAATTTTAAAAAATATCTTTTGCGAAGTGATAACCGAGATTCATTCTGGCTTTTTCACATTTTTCAATCTGAAAATCAAGATCATCACAACGTCCGCAAAGCTGATAATATTTGTCTCTGAGAACATCAGCTTTATTTTGTAGTTCATCAGCATTATGACCGCGTTCCTCTAACTCTTCAGCTTTTTGTGCTGTTGTGTAGTATGCAATATATGAATCGTTCAGTGGTTCTTTGAGGCTCATTTTTCAGCAGTCAATTCACAAAGTTCTTTGTTAATGGCGTTGATAGATTCAACCCAATCAACATATTTCCATTTCGTGACTGTTCGACCGAAATCTTCATCATAGAGAAAGAAATCTTCATTAAATTTCAGTGCAATGGCTGCACCTTCTTCATTGTCGTGAGCATACATAATCTGAACTAAACTTTTCATTTCAAATCTCCTTCAGATAATTTTAACGGTATACATAGTGTAGTGTGCGATATGATATGTAGTTGTTCTACCGAAATCATAAGACTGAGAATAAGGGAAACTTCTCAAACTTTGTTCAACAACTCTGATTTTGTTCTTTTTTTCAAGATTCTTGATTCTGATATAATCAGACTTTTTTTCAGCTTTAAAGTAAGCAATATTTTCTTTCGAATGAACAATCAGATCATTCAGAACCTTTTCTTCATTGTTACTCAGTTTCATTTCGTTTCTCCTTTATCTCATCTCATTACGCATCTATCATAACATACATCGACAAAGAAGTCAACATTATTTATAGAATCTTGCATAATTTCTAATTCGTGAATTCGTGACTGGCTTGGCTGACTTAATTGCTGCTTTGATTTCTTCAACAGGGATACCGTCTGACAAAAAAGAATCAAACAGTTCAACAAGATCACAATCTTCTTCAAGATAGGCATAATCACCTTTGCGATATGAATACTCAGAAATTTTATCCATAAGATTTCTTTTTCTGAGTTCAGCAATGGGCACTTTCAACCAACCATGACCTGCGTCACTGTAAAATACCATTTTATTGATTCTCATTGAAAAATCTCCTTTATGTTTATCTTCTTAACTACAAAAAGATGATAACACAAAGGAGATTAAAAGTCAACAATTTTTTTAAATCAATTCAAAAATATAAGTATCTTTCAGGCTTTCTTTGATCAATCTGGCCACATAAGCTATTTCTTGATGAGCTGATTTTGAATCGCGTAGATTCAGAAAATTCTTGAGTGAACGTAGATTGATACTCCAAACAAACTGAGTTGGGTATCCTTCTGGCAAAGCATACTTAATTACATCATTCTTGATTTTTCTTTCTTTCCAAGCATAAAGATAAAAACAGAATTCTTTATAGATATGCGTCAATTCAGCAATGAAATTTTCATATTCAAATCTGGGATTTTTAAATTCTGACCAATCTTCTTCACGATATTCAGGAAAATTGAAATAATCAAAAACATTAATTTTACATTTTTTCGATTCACCTATTTTTTCATACAGATGTTGCAATGTGTAGCGAGTGCTTTCACATGTAGTTGATGATATTCTATGCCTCATGTGTTCCTGTAGCTCTAATCTCGAAACACCTTTAATCAGAAAATTCATCTGAACGTGTTCGGCAACTGATTCATGCTTTAAAACGTTTATAATTTTATTGGCCAGATTCAAATCAGACGATTCTTTTTTATATGGCTGACTAATAGCTGTTAATAAAACTTCTTTCGGGGTGTAGTGTAATAGTTCAATACTAATCATTCTTCACCTTCAAAGAAACTTTCTTTTGGGTTCTTAGGAATAACTTTCAGAATCTTTTCAAGTAAATCTTCAAAATTCTCTTGAATAACCAGAATATTGTGATAATTTACACTAACTGCATTATCAATCATGAATAAAAACCATGTTACTAATGCCTGATAAATCAAGAAATAAATCGGATTAGTTGGTTCAAGATAATAAAATACTGATATTGGCAACTGCACAATCATCATCATTAGTAATTTAAAAAACTTCATTGCTATTCTCCGTTGTTATCAATTATGTTATGAGGGTAATAAATCTGCATAAACGGTTTAATCACTGTTTCAGATTCAATTTCTGAAGCATGATTAGATTGTTTCTTTAATTCATCTACTGTAATGCCTCTTCTCTTTGCTCGGATATCATCATCAACATTGATATAATAAGGGCTAAGTATAATGCCTGAATTCTGAAAATTTCTGAACAAATTGAAAAATTCAAATAGAAACCTCCAATCATCAATTATAACATAGTCTACATAATTTTGAACATTTTTTATTTGCTTTGTGCAAATTTCTGGCCATACTTCTTTTTGATACGATTGAGCAATTTCAGTTCCGCTTATTTGCAAAAGAAATCTGATAGCACGTTTCAAATCATTCTTAATATCAGGTGTTAAATGCCAACCATTGAGTATATCAATAGCAATTTCATACATGTGTTTAGCAGATGAATCTATAACACTCTGGTTAGCATAAGAATTATAAACATTGGGAAAAAACGTATGTTTAAAATTTGCGTAGAATTGTTCAAATGTCATATCATTATTAGTAACACCCCCAAAACCATTTTTATCAATGCCAAAAGTATTTTTGATAAACTGTTTGATTGGGTCGGCAAAAGAAATGCAATATACACTATTGCCTGTTTCTTTCAATTTTTGGATTTTCTGACTCATGATATAAGCTTTGCCTGAACCGATACCGCCAGCATACATTATAATTTCTTTCATATATTTTTACCTCGTATTTATTATTCCTTTGTGATCATTTTTATTTTGATTTGGTCTTTAAGGGATTCTATTCCGAGTTTTGTTATTACACCAGTATAGAATGCGTCTATTGCGCTTTTGCCTGATGTGATTATTTTATCTATTTGTTCTTTTGCTTGGTCTATGATGAATGGTATTGTTGATGTAAGGATTGATTTCAGTTTATTAGTTTTTGATAGTAGTGTCTTTTTTTGTTTTTCGCTTATTTTCAATGTATTTATTTCGTTCGTTATTTCTCCTATTGCTATGAATACTTCTTGAGTATCTAGTTCTATTTCTGTTTTAAATATTTCTATTTTATCTTCGTTTATTGGTTCTGGTATTTTACCTGATGGTAATCCACGCGGAAAGAATGCTTCAAGTGTAGCTGGGACTCCACATCCTACGTTCATTGTTGTTAATAGTTCTGAGAATTGGTTTGGTGATAGTCTAGCTCTGAGTATAGTATCGTCTGCGAAGTAGTAGTCGTTGGAGAGGTTTCTGGATTTTTTACTAGTTTTAATTTCCAGCATTATATATGAGTTACATCCAATATCTGAGCCATAGAATGAAACTGGGTGAGAGGAGTAGACTCTTGAAAATGAAATCTGTAATTGTGATGGGTGTTTTTGTTCGGTCATTTTGGTTTATTCTCCTGAAATATGGGATAATGTGCTTGATTTTAGTAGATTTTTGACGTATTTGTCGTTTATTATCCTTCATCTGGTTCATAGAATCCTGTAATCCAGTAGCCTATGTATTTACATTTTGAGCAGTGTGTTTCACATTCTGTTATTGTTTGGGCTATTTGATCTTTGACTATTATGTTATTTGGGGCGTTACATTTAGGGCAGAAGTATTTACTTTGGTATTTCATTTAACACGTACCAATCTATTTCCCCGTCTCTGCACGCTGATTAGTTTCATGGATCGCGCCTTTCTGCCGCTTCGAGGGCGGCATCAGCAATTTTGCAGATATCATTCATTGTTGCCCGATTGTCGTATGTTTTCACGCTAATTTTCGATAGCGCCTCTCTCATCTGCTCGACCAGTGCACGCAGCTCATTTATTTTATACGCTATATACTCGCTTGGCTTATTTGAGCAAGCCTTCATTTCTTTTTCCAATGTATCTACGTCACATTCTGCGCCCCTTGCCGCAAACAGCATGGCAAGCACGGTATCTGTGTAGTCGAATACATTCTTCCGCAGCTCGGCGTTCTCGCGCTCAAGCTGTCGGGCGAAGTCTACCACTGCAAGTTTAATAGCCAGCTTACAATCAATACTTTCGGGGCTATCAAACAGGTTTTCGACTTGTCGAATTTCTATATCAGTTCTCGGCGTGTCACTCATTTTTTGCCTCGCTTGTATTTATTGGCTAACCTTTTCACAACTTTTGTTTCGCTCTCATATAGGCCTGATCTGTCTAGGAATGAAACACAATTGTCAATTACTTCCTGTGCAGCCATTATCCCCCTTATAAGATCAGCTTTATCTCTGAGAGCATATTTAAGCAAGAGTTCAGGGTCAGAGCCGCCAACCTTATCGTTCCAGCCGCAGAATGGGCACTCGTCCCAGACTTGTCCACTACAACCAGAATATTCAGCTTTTAACTCGGTTTCACAAATTGGACATTTACACCCGCTCATGTTTCCCCCTTCGCTTTAACTGCCTCTTTTGCCCGCCGGTATTCCATCGGGCGCCAGCGTTTCAGATCGCTTCTGCGGCAATGCGGCCCCTCGTTTTCGTCTTTCGGATTTTCGCCGAAACCGCATGTATCAAAATTCCAGCTTGCATGATTTCCGCAGTTGCGGCAGCATCGCTGATGTCGCACTAAAAACATTAAAGATTTGTTTTTATCGCGCTCGGCCTCCAGTGTTCGCATCAGCATTTTGTTTTCGCTTTCAAGTCGGTTTAGCTCTGAGATTAACCGCGTGCTGTCCATCTACTCGCCCCTTTCTGCCGCTGATAATGCGGCTTCAGCTCGCTTGCCTACATCTTTCGCAAGTTGATCTCGCGATATCTCTCCCGCGTCACCACTGCGGTTGCAGTTTGAAACCCGATCTTTATACCATTCCAGAGCCGACCGCATCTGCTCGATCAGCTTGTCTTTGCCTGCAACAAGCTCTGTTATGCTCTGCCCTTCGACGCATAACGCCGACTGCTCTTCGGTCACGTCAGATATTGCGCCCTCAAGTATCGCGTTTCGTGCTCGTAGCCGCTCAATCTCAGCCCGCGCCTTGTCGGTAGCGTCTGTGTGAGCTGCCTGCATACACTCAATCATTGCCCGCGCCTCGGCAAGTTCTTTCGTTAATTGTTTGATAGTATCTTGCAAGGCCGTTTCTCTTATGTTTTGAAAGTAGCTTTCGTCACCAGGCCATATACCGCCGCTGTCCATTGTTATTCTCCTATTATTTTTCTTATTTCTCTGTCGTCCATTTTCTGTACTCCCATATACTATCACGATTTTTAACTGCTTCAAACTGCATACCACGACACTGTAAATTTTTGTCAAACCCTTTAATTTTCATTTCAAATCTCCTTTGTTTTGTTCATCTCATTACATGAAGATGATATCACATCTGACTTCAGAAGTCAACAATTTTAAAAACCTTCTTTATAACAATACTCTTGGATCACTTTTCTGAGCCAACTGGCAGAAACTTCGAAAGGATTGTTTGTTACAATATCTAACAGCTTACTAATCAGGCACTCCTTCACTTCAGCATCAATCTGATACTTATAAACACGTTTTTCACCGTCATAGAATGCTACTTGATATAATAGCATATCATCATGAATTTTAATATATTTTTCAACTTGAAATCTCGACCAACCTTTATATTCAGCTACGATTGCAATACAAACATCAATCGGCAATCCAGTTTCAATTGCTATATCAATAACCATGTCCGAAATCACTTCAGCTTTTTCTTCAGTTGTCAGTGTCATAAATTCGTTATTCATTTTTTATTCCTTGGTTAAATTTTTAATGGCGTGTGTGATATTGTATTTCAGTTCATCAATCAAATCTTCTTTTGAATCGTCAGTTGCATTGGCAACCTGTCAATTCCCCTTTGTAAATTGTCTCTGGTAGATATTTCACTACCAGAGACTTGAATCACTTATTCTTCATTGTCCAGAAGGTTGTTGGCACGTTCAATCAGTTCATTAACCTGCTGCACATCGGTATTCAGAGCTTGCAACCATTCGACCATTTCAGTAACAAGGTCTACAAAAGCTTTCTTACCGGGTTTCTTAGTTCCGGCTGCTTTTCTTGCAGCTTTCTTTGCTTTTACTTTTTCAAGTTTTTCTTTCTGAGATTCAATTCCGTCTGACTCATTAACAATCTTCTTAACATCAGTGAAGCTCACTTCACCGTTTTCCATCTGCTCAATCAGTTCAGGAGAGGCATCAAGGAGAGAAAGTCTGTTGTAAACAGTAGGAACAGATTTTCCAAGTTTCTTTGCAATTTCTTCAGGCTTTAGACCGTAGTTCTGAAGTTTCTTGATTGCATTCGCTTCTTCCATCATGGTGAGCGGTTCACCCTGATTGGCGGTCAGGGCAAGGATGGTTGCATCAATCTCATTCATGGTCTTGCGTTCAACAATGGCGGGAACTGATACGATTTCAGCACCTTCAGAGATTGCGAGTAGTGTAGCTCTCAGACGGCGTTCACCATCAATCAGAGTGAATTCACCATCATTGTTCATCTTAACTCTGAGAGGAACAAGGACACCGTTTTCTTTAATGCTTTCCTTGAGTTCTTCAAGTTTCTGAACATCGAAGCTCAGTCTGGGATTCCAACCGTCAAGGACTTTGATCTGATTAGGATTCAGGCGGTAGTAGTCAGTGCGACCAAGAACAGCTTCATTGTTGCGGACGTTGTTAGTAGTAGTTTTCATTTCAATTCTCCTAAGATTTTATTTTTTGTAATCTTTTCGATTACTTGAACACTATATCATGTTTCGTTTCAGAAGTCAACAACTTTTTTTCAAATCCAAACAGCTTTGAGTGGATTTTTATGAAGTGTCATTGAACCATCTTCATAGCGAATTGCGAATTTTTCATTTGTTTCTCTGAGAGAAACACGAACAACTTTTTTACCAGTGAGAATTTCTTGCTTATCAATGATGAAAGCAATCTGAGGATATTTATTGGCACTCTTAATAGTTTTAATCATTTTCAAATCTCCTGTTTGTTTTTGTCTTTCGAACAGAAATGAATATATCATAGCTCATTTCAAAAGTAAACATTTATTTCATAAATGTTCCAAAAATAAATCTTATTGTTTTTCCATACTCTTCTATTTCTTCAGCAGTATATCCTGCCTTTTTTCCAATCTCTTCATAATGCTCAAGCCAGTGTTTGATGTTGTAGCTCTGACAACCGATGTTGAGGTAGTCTCCATCGAGCGTTATGCAGTGTTTAGAGAGCTGGAAGGTCTTAACAGTTTTAGTATGCTGACCGTGTTTAATAATTGCATTTCCGAAAACTCTTGCATTTCCGAAAACTCTTGCATTTCCGAAAACTCTTGCATTTCCGAAAACTCTTGCATTTCCGAAAACTCTTGCATTTCCGAAAACTTCTGCATCTCCGGAAACTCTTGCATCTCCGAAAACTCTTGCATTTTCGAAAACTTCTGCACCTCCGGAAACTCTTGCATTTTCGAAAACTCTTGCATTTCCGAAAACTTCTGCATCTCCGAAAACTTCTGCATCTCCGAAAACTTCTGCATCTCCGGAAACTCTTGCATCTCCGGAAACTCTTGCATCTCCGAAAACTCTTGCATTTTCGAAAACTTCTGCATCTCCGGAAACTCTTGCATTTTCGAAAACTTTTGCATTATTATAAATCCAACATTTATCTTCCTGCGAGAGGTTGTGCTCTCCTTCAACATATCCACCAATATCTCCAGCTTTAATATAGCCAAAGTCCTTCAGCGCAATCACTCTGCAAAGCCCATTTTTTTCTCGTTCACTAAGTTTGTATTTCATTTCAAATCTCCTTTATCTTTATCTTTATCCCATTACAGAAATATTTTATCATGAATCGTTTTGAAAGTCAACAACTTTTTTCAGAAACTTTTTCATACTTCACAAGCACACCATTCAGCATGAAGTATTTTGCTGGCTGAATATTCATTTCAGTAAGTCCCTCAGTTTCTTTGATTTCAAGAGTTTTACCCCAACGATTAACATAGTAATGCGTGAGATATTCAACGATTTTTTCTTCAACTTCTGGCGTGAGAATTTCATATTCAGGTGCATAAAATTCCTGAATCGGATACTTTACAAGATCATACGACTCATAGGCTTTCACAAATTTATACATTTCAAATCTCCTTTTGTTTCATCTCTTTCGTTCACATTCATCATAACATACATCGACATCGAAGTCAAGAAAATTAAAAAAAAAAATTCTCGCATCTTTCGACACGAGAATTAACACCAAAGGAGACTTTTATAACACTTTACCAAACATTCGTTTTCGGCACGTAAGCTTTAATTTTTTCATAGATTTCTTTATCCATCATCTCAGATGATTTAACATTTTTACCCTGATCTTTCATTCTCATGTATGTGGCCTCTTTAACCCAAGCACCGCCACCTGAACCGAAGTCTTTTCCGAAATCAAATTTCTTAGCACCTTTTTCAAAATTCTTATCATGTTCAGCGAGTTTTGTATCAACTTTAACTTGGTTGAATGTGAGCCAGATATCACCATCCATATATTTTGTCAGACCATCACCCATGTCAAGTATCTTTTTCATTGTCAGTGCAGCACCTTCATGAGTATCCATCAAAACTTCAATCGGAACGACACGTTCACGACCGAGATTCTGTTTAATGGCAACATCAAGTTTATTGATAACCCATACAATATGAATATTCAATTTATCGTATCCCAATTCATGAACATTTCGAGTAATTGTTTCGAGCTTTCGCATACCTGACAACGTAACATCAAAAATAAGATTGGGTTTTCTATCAGGCGGGGCTGTTAAAATTGATGCAAATAAAGCCGATTCTTTTCGATTTGGTAAACCGTAATGATCAGCAATAATTTCATGTAGCTTGGCCACATTATCAGGATTTTTCAAAGTAAATGCCTCTTTTGAAAGATCAATGCCAAGTTCACGTTTAACACGTTCAACAAATTTCTTTTCTTTAAGTGCCAAAAGTTTCAATGCATCTACGTCTAATAATTTACCTTCAATACCTATCAGATTTTCGATTTGAAAACCTTTTCCTGAGCCAGCACCACCAGCCATAATTACAACATTATTAAACTTTGGATAAGCTTGTTTTCCAAAGGTAATTAGCTTTTCTTGAACAATTTCATCATTGATGAATTGATTAAAAGTTTTCATAATTTCTCCTCATAAGCAGTTTATTTTATTTACTGAATAATGAGTTTTCCATATTCAGCTTCAATGATTGCTAATGCTCTTGCTAATTGCTGAAAACAATCAATTCTGTATCTATCTTCAATGAGTTGAACACTGTTATTTTCGTTATTTTGAAGTCTAACAAAAGCTTCTTCTCCATTAAATTTTACTATTATTTTTTCATTAAGAGCAATATTTTCATAATATTTTGAGCTAGTGGTTTTTTCAATAATTTTTTTAGCGATTTCATGTCTCATTTCTTCTTCATTTTTGAGCATATCATAATCATACTCTACAAAAACGAAAGTGTTACCACCCGAAAGAATCTCACCCGTTCTTTCACATCTTTCAATACTTTTATATTTGTTGCATATTTTTTTTATTGGTTTAATTGCAATAAGTTTTTTTAACACGACATTAATCGAATTAGAGTCACTTCTGACTGATACGGTTCTTGAATTATAACCCATCGCTTTAATTTCTTTTCTGATTGATTCTGTCTTTTTATTCATTTTTAAATCTCCTTTGTGTTTATATCTTAACTTACATAAAAGATAATATCATAAATAAGATTCTTTGTCAATAATTATTTTTATAATTCATTTATTGATTTTAAAATTTCTTCTCCTATGACTTTCATTGCCCATTTTCCCATGATAGTATCAGGCTGCTGAATATCTTCAAAAGCAAATTCTCTTCCATTTATTCGTGAAAAGAATTCTTTCGAATGCTGCCCATATTTTCCTGAACCTACTGCAACTGTTTGATTAAATGATGGAAAGGCATTATCTCTATGAGATGTTCCTATTAGATTGGCTTTACCTTTTCTGACAGAAAGAATACTGTCTTGATCATACATTTCACCAAGTTTCTTCAGAATTCTTTCGAGTTCACCATTATCATCACCTTCAACTTTATCATTGCAGACAAACCATGTTTCTTCACCAACTTCTTTTTGGTCTTTTGACCCAAAGTTTTCGATGTATGAACCTTTAACTTTTGTGATAGAAAATCCTTTTGCTTTCAGTGCTGCAAACAATTCTTTATTACGCTGTTTATTTGCGGATGTTGTGAATTCATTTCTGAATGCTGTAATGGCACCGCATGTATATTTTTCAACTTTTGAGTGTATTCTACTCAATGATGATTCTTGAATGTAATTTTTAAAGTCTTTCATTTTATTTTTCCTTATTTCATTTCACTTCAATATTGTGCTTTGCTTTGATTCTGACAAGTGATTCAGAAATTGCATAGGCATTATGAGCAACATATCTTTCAGTAACATCATGAACATACCCCTGATCATTTGATTCTGGTATTGAAACGATTATTTCATATCCATCGAATCCAACGAATCTATCATTTTCATCATATATTCTCGTGTAGTAACCCTGTTTTCTTTCTGTTGTGTTTATGATTTTTTCTGCAACAGCTGCATACTGCTGGCGTTCATCACGCAACCATTCCCAGTCATATTCAACATGAATGAATGTGTTTCCTCCGGCAAGAATTTCACCAGAGTATTCACAGTATCGAACATGTTCATACTTTTCGGCAATCGCTTCAAGTTCATTGATGTTGATATAGTCTTTAATTTTGATTCTCATTGAATCTTCATATCCACCACGTCTGCTAGTTACAGATATCTGACGACTATTGTAACCGAGTGCTTTCAATTCTGCTCTAATCTTCTGGCAAATTTCTTTACTCATTTTCAAATCTCCTTTATCTTTCAACAGAATCATCATAACATATATCGGTAATGAAGTCAACAAAATTTACAAATTTTTTGCATCAAGTATAGCTGCATCAATGGCGTCCTGTAAAGACTCAACATGAGCAACAGCATAATTAGTATCTCCGACACGAAACAACATGTTTCTTTTTCTGTCGAACATATAAGTTGTATCAGGCTCAATTTTTAGTGTGAAATAATAACTACCTTTGTATTCCTCTTCACTGTCGAGAAATTTTTTGTATTTGGGATCTTTTTTAAGATGATCATACCATTTTGACATAACGTTTCTCCTATTAATTATATTTACATCTTTCGAACATGAACACCAACATTATATCCGAGAAATTGAAAATAATCTCTGACAGATTGAAGAATCAAAACACCATTTTTAAATCGAAGCTGGCTGACATGAACACGCTTCGGGCAAATAGAACCGTTCAATTCAACTTCAAAATAAAAATGACTCATATTATCTCCCTTAGTCTCTGAATTTTTCTTCATATTTCTTTACGATACATGAAGAATCTATTTCATCAAGTTCTTCCATATATTTCTTGCGTTCGACCTCTGACATCTTCATGATATCAGGCTGTTTCTTTTCTGGCTTTCTGTGCTTTCTATTAACAGTCATTTGAATCAGTTTCATTTCTTTCTCCTTTGTTTTGTTCATCTCATTACAGAAAGATTATATCATGATAGCTTTCAGAAGTCAACAATTATTTCATTAAATTTTTATCACGTTCGGTCATATTCTCTTTATTATCATCAACAATCTGTTTCAGCTTTTTCAGATATTTCACAAACCCATCTAATACTTTTTCAGGCGTTCCTGATATCTTTCTGAAACCGGTCTTAACTCTTCCATAAGCTAAGAATGAACCTGCTGGCGGTTTTATCAATAATGATGCTATTGAGAATTCGAGAGATATTTTATCTTTAAACAATCCAGTATTTGTATCAATATCTTGAATTAGTCCAGAGTGATAAGCGGGATCATTTTGTATAATTTTTGATGGTATATTTTCTCTCGGCAAGATACCGAATGAAAATGAAACAACTTGTCCAAGAATATTTCGAACACTAATATTACTCCAAGCATTTGGAAATACTTTTGAAAATTCTTCTGAAGCTTTTTGAGCAAATTCTGTAGGTGTTAACATTTTATTTCTCCTTTGATTAAGCGTAGCAAGTGAAACTTTTTGGTTTTCCATCCCAGAGAGAACTGTATCCGAATTCTCTGATTTTAACATTGGCAAACTTTGGATTGATTTTCTTTCTCATTACTTCACCGATTCTGACGCTTCTGTTGGGCATTTTTGTTCCTGACATGGCTGCATGAGAACCGCTTACTACATCAGAACCGATTTCCTGAAGCTTAACAAACATTCCCTTTCTTTCTACTACTTCATAGAAATTAATGTTTGTCTGTTCCCAACCCCATGATTCATAAAATATCGAACCGACTTGAATTTTTTCTGATTCTTTGGCAGCTTCAGCAAATCTTGCGTTCCATGCTGCATTGTCTCTGGCGTGAATAGCTTTCTGAGAATCTATGAAAGTCTGTCTTTCTTCAACGGTTTTAAATGAATAGTGATAAGTTGGCTTGTGACCGCGCATTCTTGCATTCCAAATAACTACTGTTGGCAACTTATTGTAAGTTGAGGTATAAGAAACAATGATCTGACCATCATTGTTTTCAGTGTTAGAGTCTGGCTGACTCTGATAAAATTCAATTGTCATTTCTTTTTTTGTCTGTTTCATTTTCAAATCTCCTTTATCTTTATCTCATTACAGAAAGATTTTATCATGAATCGTTTTGAAAGTCAAGCTTTATTTCCCAATATTATTTTTTGACCCGCTGTGCTGATTTGAAGCTCTTCACCAATATGATACGATTTCACATCTTCAATTATTTCAGGCAACAAAATTGAATCTTTATCATAAATATCAAGTTTGAGTGTGTCAAATGGTAAAAAGGCAATCTTTTTATAATCACCACGATCTTCTTTAGTTCTGTCGGCATAAACAATACCCGTAGGATAAATAGCAGCAAATAAATTGTTATTCATTTCAAATCTCCTTTTTTAATCAACCCAATATCTTGCGTTCTTTGCAATATAGTCTTTCAGCAGTTTAATATCAACATCTTCTTCCATGTAAATCCAGATAGATTCTTTTACTGTTGAACCGTCATTAGCTTCGAAAATCATTGAAGCTTTGAACGCTTTATTATATCCCCAGTCTACACCTTTATTTGATGTGATTTCGAGATACTTGAGTTTCAGACCGTAACCATAGGTCAGTTCATTCTTATCAGCAACTCTGAACCAACCGTCATTCATAGAATTCAGTGCATACCATGGTGCACAGTTTGAAGGAAGTTTTTCATTCTTGATGTAATCATCATTTCTGAACTGAATCGCAACATGACCCATGTAATTGCTCTGAGCATTGTTAAAGTCTAACATTTTCAAATCTCCTTTGTTTGTTTATCTCATTACTCAATCATCATAACATATATCGGCACGAAAGTCAAATAGTTTATTAAAAATGAAGATAAAGTCCAGTTTCTTTTTCAAACAGTTCAACTAACTGATCAGCATAGATGTTGTTAATTGTCTTTTCGGCTTTAATCTCAAACTTACCACATTTCACAAATCGAACATCATAGAGATCAAGACTGTTCAATTTGATTGTGACATGAGTAAACTTTTTACTACCTTTGAAATCAAATCCAGCTGAGTAATCTTCTGAACTATATGTGAAATATTTCGTTCCACAGAATGCTTTGATTATACCTTTTCCACCCATCTGGTTGAAAATCTCATTTGCATTGTCTACTGTAAACATAAAAATCTCCTTTGTTGTCTTTATCATCTCTTTACAAAATGATATTAACACAAAGGAGATTGTTTGTCAAGAAAATTTAATTAAAATAAATCTTCAAGATTGACACTAATTTCTTTTACTTTTTCATTTTCTTTCATAATATCTTTATAGTTCTGGCCTTTATAAAATATTAAAACGGATTCAGTGACGCTTTTTCTATCGCCATTGGCACCATCTTTTTTAACACCTACTCTATTAGCATTAAAAATCAATGGCTCATTTTTCAAAAATTTAAACCCAGCTTCAGCACCATACTTAATAGTATCATCAACTAAATGATAATGTTTATTTTTCACGTTCACATCTTCAATATTGATAATACATACACGCTCATTTTTCAGATATTTATAGCATTTTTGCATCAAGACTTTTAAAAAGTTATTCGACCAACTTTCATATTCTGAATATCTGTTGCAACTTTGTGTATTCTCTTTTGAATATATTTCTTTTGTAAAATATGGCGGTGACGTAAATATGAAATCAGCAATTTCTTCACCCAAATTTGTATCTTCAAATGGTAAATTGTGAAGCTCTATTTCTTTGCCAATCAGTGAATTTAATTCTTGATCAATTTGTTGATTTGCTTTATATGTGACCGTATTAGGATCAATACCAATATATTTCTGCATGTTTGAACATAAAAAGCCAATTAAACGACCACCATATCCTGTCGATGGGTCGAGATAAACACCACCGGCTTTTCCATATCTCTCAATGTAATATTTTGCCCATGCTGGTCGAAAATTAGAACACGCCTGAGTACCATTGACAATATAAATCGTAGGTGTGCAACTTTCTTGAGTTATTCGCGTATTAAAATCAAGTGATAATTTAAAAGCTTTCAATAGTTTTTTATCATCATTAAAGGAATCAACCGGTGAACACATACCATTGGCAGCTGCTAAAAATCTATGGTTGTGAAATGTATCGGCCACTTTATAACCGAGAGTTGAAGTTATACACTTGTTAATTGGCAATTCTTTCAATTTATTCAACTCTTGCATAATTTCAAACATTTCTAATTTACGAAATGGAAAACCCTTTTTTCGCCAGTATTTAAAAGATTCTTCAATTATTTGTTCATTCGAAAAAAGCATAAATTAATATCCTCGCTTAATAAAAATAGCTTACCGCATCATTATAACACAGTAAGCTATTTTTAAATACAATTATATTTTACTCTCGTCTAATCTCAACGCTTTCATGAATTCATCAATATTTGACACGTATTTATTTGGTCTGAGCATATCTACAATTTCCTCATAAGAATGTTTTGATCTGGCCGCTTTCATTATTCTTTCAATAAAATCATTGATTCTCTTATTCTTCTTATTTTTTGCTATTCGATCTGCATCATCTTTAAAAGAAACATTTTTATTAAAATCTCTGGCAAAGGTAAAATCTGATTGAAAATCTTCAAAAAGGTCTTTCATGCTCGACTCGATAATTATTTCATTCCACTTTTTCATGTTTATAATCCTTTTTATAGTGCCTTAATAAATTTGTCAATATCGAGATATTGATTTAAAATTTTTACTTCTGAATAAGCCGGTCCCATTGCTATTCTTGCATCGCCATTACGCCCATATAAACCAAAAGCAATATTATTGAATCGAACACCAATAACACTTGTGTCATCTTCTGTTTCTAATTCCATCAGAAATTTTGAAACTATTGCATCACGATAATCTTCAAGTTTTTTGATTAATTCATCTGTTTGTTTACTGGTTAATGCCCTGTAAAGACTGGTGTGACCACGAATATGTTTATAAAATAAAATTCTATCGGTGTCCTCTGTTAAAATTTCATGCCACTTCATTATTCTACCACCTTAAAATTTCTTCTGTATTTATGATTGATTTTCCAATCAACCTTATCAGTGTGAGGCAATACATACACAAAAACAGTCTCAAATTCTTTTGGGAAGTTTACATCAGAAATTTTAATTAATCCCCACTTCTCTAACAGCTTTATAATACTATTTCTACGCTGAAAATCTTCATCAGTGAGATTAACTTCATTACCATCAAGTTCTAACATTTCTTTGAAATGACAAACTCTGTATTGGCCTTTATATGACATAAGATAGGCACTCGGACACATTGTTTTTGTTCGCTGCACACCGATGCCTAATCTTTCAAGAGTTTCAACAACTACTGCTACATCCTTCAAAAGTTTTACTTCGATTCCAATCATATTATTTCCCTTATATCAATTAAAAAATCGTTTCAGCTGAGACAATTCTTCAAGACCTACTTTATTGATGCCAGAAATTCACGCATTTTCATAATGAACTTAGCTTTCGGCAAATCATTCATAACAACTTCTTTGTTGTTTACTCTCAGAGTAACCGAAATTGACCCATCCGATTCAGAAATTTGAAACATATTCATATCGCCACCCTTTTTATAGGTGATTGATGAATCATCAACATTGAATCGTCCGCCAGCCAAATCTTTTTCAGCAACAGTCTGTTCTTCAAGTATAAAATCAGAAAAGTTTTTCACATTACCGTTTCCTTATCGTCTTTTGAGTGAAGATATTTTTAATCGTTTCTTGCTCTTCTTTTGAAGTTGTTTTCAAAAGATTTGTGGCAACTTCTTTATTTACTTTATAGATTTGCATCATATATTTTATCATATCATTATCAGCTTTTTCAACATCTGATTTGATATACTTCAAAAAACGATTTTTCTTTTCAATCACATCACTCAGAAACAGGTATTTAACGTGCTTTGGTAGACTATAATGAATATTCATGCAATTAGCTTCAAGAACTGTTTCTGGACTCATAGAAAGAAAGCTATTGATCATATAATCATTATATTGTTTTTGAAAGTCAACATGTTTATGCAACTGATAAGATTTATCAAAATTCAAATCTTTGAGAATTACAAATAAATCAATTTTTTCGCTCATAGAGAAATCCCCAATCTATCGTTTCTTTCAGGCAATATTCTTCAATTGCTTTGTTCAGTTCTTTCTTATTGTATAAAACGTTGCCATGCTCATCTATAACTGAACATGGCAACGCCCTACGCTCTTTAATATCGTTTATTGCAAATTCTACAACAGCTTTAATGGTTGAACGTGTTTTGATTTCAAATCCATCACCAATAAATCTAATATAAATAAACAATATTTTATTCCTCTTATAGCATCATCAGTTCCATCGAACATGCACAAATATTCAAATCATGATCAGCGACAAAAGCAGACTCATAACTATATTTACTTAGTATAAGTATTGCCTGTGCTAATGATCCTTTTTCAAAATATTCATCAATGCTCTTGAAAATTTCGCTATAAAAGTTTTGTGGATTAATTGTCAGATTAGCTATATACTGCCGAAGCTCTTTATATTTCTTTCTCTTCAGAATATCGAAATAATCAGACAGATTCACCATCACAGAATTTTCAACAATCTGTTGGGTAATCTTTCCTTGCATCGAAAGACACTGGATATGATTCAGAATCTTTCTGAAATCAGGGAACATCTTATTTACAACAATCTGAATAGCTGACTTTTCATACTCGGCTTTATTGAAATCAAGAATCTGAATAACTCTTTTATAAATCTGAGTTTTCATTTCTTTTGTTTCTTCAGCTGTGAATACAAAATCAATTTTTTGCAGTCTTGAGTGTAGTGCCTCTGGAATCATGTTGATGTGATTTGTGATAAAGATAAAACTAACATTTTCAGATAGTCTTTCAATCTCAGCTTTCAAACCATCCTTCAATAATCCTGATGCTTTTTCACATTCATCTGCTATGATCAGCTTTCGATTGCCATTGAGGGATACAGTCATGCCGAAATTCTGAATGTCGTTTCTCAGCACTTCGATTGATGTATCTTTGCTCATATTCAAGTAAAGCGTATCATAATCGAGTTCTCTTGATAGAATCAAAGCAAGTGAAGTTTTGCCACAACCAGGGTCACCAGAGAAAAGAAAATTACACATTTGATTTTCTTTGATGACCTTTAAAAACATATTCAAGTATCTCTGAGGCAGAATAATATCTTCAAATTTGTCTGGTCTGTATTTTAAGCCCCAGTCAGACGATGTTCGATGTATATTGATCAAATCCATAATATTATTCCTTCTTTGCACCAATGATGTAGAAAAGAGGTATATCTTTGTTTACGAATTTTGCAAAAAGATTGTTCTTTACTGTCACAGTATAAGAACCCGGAATAATATTAAGAGTTGAAATCCAGAGTGATATTTTGCCTGAACCAGATGTTTCAATTTCCTGTTCAAAAGTATGATTGACTTTATTTCCGTCATCTACGAGATGAATTGAACCTTTGTTATCTTCTGATTCAATAACGATCTTAGTCAAATTCATAACTCTGGCAAGCTTCATTACTTTCGAAAGCACTTCTGAAGAGAGTTCAAATGTAAAATCAGTTTCCATTTCTTTGCAATAATCAGCAAATGCTTTTGGCTTGGTGTTGCTGGCTGCGACAACAATAGGATTAGTGTAGAAATATTTCAGAGATGATTTGTCAGGTGAAGAAATTTTTACAAACGATTCTTGAAAATCAAGATCAGCATCAGCCCCACCCATAGAATCAATCGTTGCAAGCAGAGTTGGCCAATCCCAAAAAACACAGTCATGATCAAGAGATTCAGGAGTTTGATAAACACCGATAATAGCACTCTTATCGGGTGCAATTACTTTAACAGCTTTTGAATCACCAAGATACATGACCGGGTTAATTGTTGAAAATGCTTTGAGAATAGAGAGCGTATCTTTAGAAACTTTCATATTCAATACCTTTCATAACGAATTTGTTAACTAATACTAACTCAAAAACACAAAATTTTATATTTTATTTTCGACCTTTGGCCATAGACTTATCAACATTTTCTTCAACGTAATCAGAAAACTTTTTCTTAACATTCTCCTTAATTCGATTTCAAAAACTGATCAACTAATTTAATTACTTCACGATGATCATTACGATTATTCAATAAGTTCTGTTCAAAAGAAGATAGTTCAACAGGCTTTTCAATCGTACCATATCGAACTATCTTCTTATACCCTATTACAGTTGTTTCTTCAGCATACTCATTCACATCAACTTCCTCTTTCCAGTATGAATACTGTTTAAGAGAACCATTGATAACAATTTCATCATCAGGGCAATGCTCTTGAACTACACGTTCTTTCGTGTATTCATATTCTTTCTTGCTAACAATAATTGTACCATACTCAGTGTCAATCATATAAATCGTTCTCATGTGAATCTCCTTTGTGTCTCAACTTCATTAACATCATAACATATATCGACACAAAAGTAAACAACTTTATTAATCTTTTCGAGATTCAATAAATTTTTTGGCTATATTTTTAGCATCTTGAATATGGCGAACCATATCATCTATCATCATCCATTTTTTATTTTCGCCCACACCAGGTATTTTTTCACCTTCTATAGATTTTCTATCCAAAAATTCATCAAACATGCCTTTACCGTAATCTCTGACTAGGTTTCCTGTAGCTTCAACATACAAAGAACCTTTAATACCGTATTTTTGAGCTAACTCAGAATCATTACTATCAATAAATAAAAAATTATAATTATTCATTTTAAATATTTGAGAATGTGTGTCGTAAGTCCCTTCAATAACGATTTGTTTCCAATTTTTCATAATATTAACTCCTATATTAAATTCCAAAAATCTTTATCAACAATATCTGAATACTCGGCTGGCAAATCAATTTGATTTTCAGTTAAATCTTTAACTAACTTCAATATCTGATTTGTTGTTTCTGAGCTTAATCCACCTTTTGATTCATCATAGCCACCAAGCTTAATCCAATCTAACACGTTTAAAATATTTTTTGGCACTCTATTTGAACCAGTGTAGAGTGCAGTTTTTAAACCGTAACCTTTGGCAATTTTACACAATTCAATCAATTCATTGTGATGATGATCACCACCAAGAAAGAGAACGCAAGATATTAGTAGCTGACTATTACACATGTTTTCATGAATGAAACTTCTGAATAATTCAGGTGTGAGTTCAGTACCAATATCCTGCTGTAGTTCTGGCGAGTGACAACCTTTGCAACGATACGGACAATTAGTTATTTCAAACGCTAATGATATTTCATTAGGTATTTCTTGAAAAACTATATTTGAACGCAAGTATTTCATTATTTTATTTAACAATTTACACTATACTAACTAATCAGACCTAGTTTTCGTTTTGTTCGTTTAGCCTTGCGAACACCTTTTTGAAAAGAACGTTTAAATTTTTTTCGTGCTTTGATCATTTTTCTTGATTTTTTTCTATCAACTGGTTGGCCACATTTTCCACGTTTTCTGATTCTTCCATCTGGGCATGTTACATAACCACGCCTTTTATATAAAGCTCTCTGAGCCTCATCAACAGGTTCTTCTTCATCTTCATCATAGTCATAATCAAGATCAATAGTTTCGAAGTCTATAACTTCGTCAATTGCATCAACAATTGCATCATAGTCAATCGGCGAAATTTTATCCATCTTGACAAGTGAAATCATCAAATTAACTAATTCTACTTCAAGAGGTGTTTCTAACTGTTCATCAAGATCAAGAAGAAATTCAACCATTTCTTCTTTATCTGTGATTTCGATATCTTCATTGATATAGTTCAAAAAATCTTTCATATCAAATTCCTCTGAAATTATGAGATGTAAAACTCCAACGACCTTCTTTTTTCAATCTCTCAACAAGTTCAGCGTTTCGAAAGAATGTAATTGTAGATGCATTATGTTTTGATGATTTATAGGCATTAAACATTGTTCCATCATATTCATAAATCATATAACTCAGACTGAAAAAAGCGAGGCTGTTTCGAACTTTTTGTGTCGTAGTGTTCTTATATACTCGGAAACTGTTGTCTTTCAGATTCATAACAACTACACACTGTTCATGTTTTGTTGCTCTGTTCACTTCTTTTTTCAGTTCAACATCTGCACCATGACATCTTTTGATATCATATAGACCGTTGGTTTTACATTTTACTGTTCTGGCAAACAACTTGAAAGCTCTACCATGACCGAGTTCTGTTTTTCTATACCACTGTTTGATGTGTATCATTTCGTGAATGATTGTGGTGTTCATTGATTCTTCAGTGAGATATTCAGCGCATGTATTCAATCTGAATGTTGGTGTTCCTTCACCGATACATGTCTTTGGATATCTGATCATGGCAAGAGCATTTTTTGATTTGAAAGTTTCGAACTTGATAACATCTGCTGAAGGAAGCTCGCTATCAAAAATTTCAGCATTAAATTGATTGTATCTGGCTTTTACTGTTTCAATCTCAAATCTCATAAAAATCTCCTTTGTGTTTTTATCTTACAAAAAGATATTAACACAAAGGAGATTAAAAGTCAACATTTTTTTAAAAATTATTTTTCACGTATCCAGCCAGAAATTCAGCTATTACATCTTCATCAAAATCTTCTTCATAGAGTGAATTAGCAACTTTTTTGGCTGCTGCCATGAATGCTTTGAGATCATTCGTATTGGCAAGACCTTCCATTCTATTTAGATGTGATGAGGACATTCTTTCAGTTACAACTTTCTTTTCTAAATAATCACTAAACTTTTTCATATTTTTATCCTTTATGCAAATGCTTTTTCTCGGCCAATAGTAAACATGCCACCATGTTTTTCTTTCAGAGTTTTCATATATTCAGCAGCGTCTTGACGTGATTCAAAACGTTTTGAACGATACGGCTTGCCATCTATTTTACCCATAACAAAGAAAAATTCTTCAGCTTCGGTCACTATTTCAATCCAACTTTTCATTGATTCACTCCTTAAAATATGCTCATAGTCATGTCATAAGCTGATAATGGGTCTTTAACGGTACCAGCACCATGAGCAGTTAAAAGACCTTTAATGATTCTTTCTTTGCCTTTATCATCAACAAAACGAAATTCGACATCCCATTCTTTTGATTTATCAGGACCCATCGGATCATTTTTATCTTTGCGATAACGATTACCCATTATATCAAAATCAATACCAGCTTTTTCAAGAGCTTTCCATATTTTCTGAGGACCCTGCCAGTATTCATCACGATATAAACCACCGATATTAGAATATACAACTTTCTCGATAGCTTTTCTTGCTTTTGGCAGATTCATACCATTGAGAATGCTTTCAATTTGTTGATTTTCAAAAACAACTTTTGACCAATTTTTCATAGTAACTCCTTAGACTTTAATCATATCATATTTACTGATAAAAGTAAACTCTTATTTTTCTTTATGATAAAATCGCAAACCTTCTTCCTCTTGCCTTTGCTTTGAGAAATTCTTGATTTTCCTGAGATAACCAATAATTCTCGTCGCATGAGAGATGTTTTTGCTGCCACATTTTGAACAAAAATGTAGAGTTCTTTTGTTGATGAATCCACATGATTCTTCTTCACAGCAAGTCACTTTAACATTAGTGCAGAAGTAGTTTACGCCAACATTTGCCATTGCATCAAACAGTTTTTCATACTGTTCAGCAGTTAAATATTCTTCAAGGTTTATATGATATGCACTACCACCATCAAGATACTTTGTTACTTGTGTTCCATGCAACTTTGCTTTATCAAAAACAGTGAGATGATCATTTTCAACTGGATAGAAATAACTGTTGTAGCATTCACGGGTTACTTGATAGCCATCTTTTTTATCCCACATTGCATTTTTATAACCGAGATTTTCAGCAGGAACAAATTCAGTATTGAACATGATACCGTATTCTTTTCGAGCTTCACGATTAAGATCAGAAATTACTTTCAAAATCTCTGAACAAAATTTTGTGTAATCACCCTTTGGACTAGCTTCATATCCGAGAAATTCCGCAGCTTCAACCAAGCCATTAATTCCAATTGTCGAAAATTGCCGATCCATCTTGATAAACTGTGCAGTATAAGCTGGATACATATTTTCATTCATCATCTTCTCATAAATCTTTCGTGTGGCAACATGATATTTATGAATTCTTTTGATAACTTTGGCAAGCTTGCCATGCATGTAAGTCTTGAACGATTCATGTTCAGGGTTTTCAATATCAAATTTTCTTTTAACATTCTGCATGAAACGATTCATATTCAGAGTCATGACATGTATTGAACCAGTCATTTCACCAACATTGCCGAGTGTATAAGAAAATTCATTTTTTGATTCATTCCGCAATCGACAACAGCTGGACAAAGAATCAACATTATCAGACAAATAAACAAAGAAACCATTGCCATCAGCCAGTTCATTAGCAATAAATGTTTTAAACTCTTTATCTTTTACTTGCTTGTTTTCATCATAAACCATTGCAGCTGTGATAACAGGAAAGGTCAACAATTTTTTACTACGCTCTTGATTAAACCATTTCATGAAGAATCTTTGCAGTTTCTTAACAGAATCAAAATTTACTTTTGAAAACTGTTCATCAGGATAAACAAATTCCGAATATAGACCTTTCAAATAAGTTTCATCAAAAATTGATAGATTCCAGAACACTGACTGACCATCACGACCAGAGCATGGTTCATTGAGATAATATGTTACATGCTGCAATTCTTGAGTAATTTCTTTAGCATGAGTTTCGAGATAATTTTCACCAAAATCTTTTCGAGCAAAATAATCAAAACAAATCAAGAATGAAGGTGTGGCAACAGCACCAGCCACTTGTGCAGCTATCTGATTTATAACATTGATAAAGCCGCCACAAAATGAACTGAGATGTTTTGGTTTTTGAGTATTACCACCAATGCATGATGAGCCATGCATCAAGAAAGGAAACAGAGAGATTGACATACAATAAGGAACATTTGCCTTAGTTTCATCATGCACATATATTACATGATTTTCAACATCCGCTATATATTTATCTGCTAATTCTTTACCGAAATTCTTTTCGATTTCATTATGCCTGATATAACGATTGTATTGAATCATCATAGGCTTAACGAATTCACCCATCATTGTTATAACATTCTTTTCAGTCACATTAGCATTAGCATCTACCAGAGAACCACTAGCTGCATTTATTGATCTTAGGTAATGCTCAACAAATTTATCCAATTCTTGAAGCTGAGTTTTGTTGAGTTTGAGCATTTTGAGAACATCTCCCTTTGTTTATTTGTATTGATATTTACTGATAAAAATGAGAGATATGAAATTTTCATACCTCTCAAATGCTGATGAACAGTAGATTTGAAAATAATTGTTTATTTAATTTCCGCTACTCCATTTTAAGTATTCGAGGATATTTTTAATATCAAAAGTAATAGAATTTGCTTTCTTCATCCACTTTTCAATCGTTTCTACAAGCAGCTTTTGACTATTAAATTTATCATTAATTGTTAAAAACTCAGGATCTTTCTTAACATAAAACAATACCACATCTTTATTATCCAGTTTTAATTCATATTCATAGCGATAATAATGAAACTTTTCACCAAAAGTTTTATTTAATTCAGATTCCAGTTTTTGCAGCTTGTTCTTTTCAATTGTGAACTGCCGCAAAATCTTATTGTGAATATTTGGCGCTTCAAATATTTTTTTATCGAGGCTATGTGTATGAATGGTTAACGCTTCATCAATTTCATTAAAGAACTGTGTATAATCAAATTTCATATTCTTTTGCAAAAAACAATTTGTTTGGGTATTTTTATTCCCGATGCAATACCGTTAAAATTATACACTACTTGTGGAATATTTGATGAAATTATTATTGAATCATCATAAATATAACCATAGAAAATATATTCATAATGACTGTGCATACAAGCTGCATAATGATCAGACCAATGATATAATATACCGTTCAAATTGAAACATTCATCGTCATTAATTCCAATTTTAACAATTTCCCATTTAGGTGGGAGTGGTTTAATTTCAACATGCTCTAATGTTGCGTTTATTTCTCTGAATGTCATTTGAATTTGACTCAATTTAAAAAATTCGCTAAGTTCACATATATTATATAAAGCAGATAATTCTTGACCATCCCAAATTAAAGCTCTTATTCGTGAATCAGTATCAACAACATCACTACCATCTGCCCACTTGCCGCCGCGTTCAAAAAGCATTTCTTGAATCTTGATCAATTCAGAGGTATCATTCAGAACAATTTTAAATTCAACATCACTTAGCTTCATTTTCAACCTTCTTCAAATCAGTATAATAGGTATCACTTTCACAAAGATGAATAGCAGCTATTTTAGCGACAATATTTTTATCACCATTAACAACGTTAAAAGGTTCAATATTGTGTTCCTGTTCGACTTCAAGACCCATCATCCATTCTTTAAAATCAACAGCATCACGAAACCACTTGGGCATTTCACTTAGCAATTCTTCAGCTATCTTTTTATCAACTTTGAAGAATTTTTCTTCAGTATTAACGCCCTCCATTTGTTCAGAAACATACTCTTTAAATGATATCGCCATGATTTTTATAAAACTCCTTCTCTAACGCTTTCATCCAATACTTATGCCTACATCCCACAGTGTTATTTTTTTTATTATTCATGTGTATATTGAACTGGCAATTAACTTTACACCAATGAGAACCTATTGAAACTTCTTTATCATTCAGGCAAGGGCATTGCATTAGACATTTACCATCATCTGTTATAAATTTTAAAACAG
>Ga0123334_1001082_pt1 | contig 35634 bp, 32 predicted proteins | sample BiotimSIPDNA_FD_89706 | JGI IMG/M metagenome (GOLD analysis project Ga0123334, IMG submission 89706) | Anaerobic biogas reactor microbial communites from Washington, USA - Biogas_R1 time_0 SIP DNA | ecosystem: Engineered > Bioreactor > Anaerobic > Unclassified | place: Washington, USA...
CCCGAATTACTCCCAAACAGTCAAAGCTGTAAATATGAAAATACAGGTACACAGCATAGTTAGATTATACCCGGGAAAGGAATTGTTATCTAATCACAATCCGGGCACGATTAGATAATACGTTATTTATGAAACACAGAGAATATTTTCTTTTAATGAGTCTTTTACTTGTTGCTGTTACTGGCTGTCAACAAAACAACAAAAGTTCAGGACCAATCATCGTTGAGGATGATTATGTCCCAGTTTATGTATTGGCAGGTCAATCAAACATGGAAGGTAGTACTTATTTTGATAATGGTCAAGATTGGCTACGAAAAGCTATGAACGCGATGGACTTAGATCCAGAACCATGTTTCGATGGTATTCCCAATGTCATGACAAGTCATTATGGCTTTTATCCATATGGTGGTGGCGATTGGGAAACTAAAATACCATATGCTTCCAATAAAACCGATCCAATGGCCGGTGAATTTCTCCCTACAAAGGTAGGAATGGGTGCAGACAATAAGTCAATGGGACCTGAATTGGGCTTAGCTTATACCTTACAAGAATATGCCGAAGAAGACCGTCCATTCTTCATCATTAAATGCGCTTTTTCTGGCAGTGGTTTTAATATCCCCAACCCCCCCTCATGGAGAACAGCCTCAAATCAGCTTTATGCGCGTTTAGTTCAATTCACCACAAATAATCTTCATTTAATTGAAGATATGGGTTACGAACCAAGAATTGAAGCTTTTGTCTGGCATCAAGGCGAATCGGATAGTAATAGTTCAACTTATGTTGCCGACTTAGAAGACCTAGTTGGTAGTTTCCGTGAAGACTTCCAAGATTATGCTGAAGATGGTGATGGCAATGAAATCGCTTTCATCGATGCGCTTATTTATGATGGTCCAAACTTCAGTTATGGTGGCGTTGATAATTTAAACGCACAAAAAATTCAATTCTCCGAACAAAGCCCAAACAATTTTTATGTTGATTCTTCTTTCAAAACTCCCAATGGTTTGAAATTAGACATTCCTGGAAATAGAAGTGGTGGTAATATGGATGGAGGCTATGGTATCTATCACTACACCACAAAAGATTGCTATCGTTTGGGTCAAGCTTACGCAAACATTATTATCGATAACGATTTAATATAGTTTCTAACAACAAATTAGGATTTGGTTAGCCAAGTCCTTTTTTATTGTGTTTTTGTGTGTTTCATCTATAATGAAGATTAGGTTTTGACCTAGCGAAGTTCGGCCTCTAAATCCTTCGCTCAATAAAATAAAACCAAGGAGAAAAACATGAATTATAAAATCAATAGACGTCGTTCTTTTAAAGAATGGATTGTCGAAGAATATGAAGCGACAAAATTGTTGTTTCGCTCAATCCCCGCTGGCCTTTTAACGCTATTTGTAGTTGCTGTGGTCACGATGAATATCTTGGCCAACAAGACAATTGTGCAAACTACTTATCTAGCTCTTGATGGCGGTTTTTTAATTTCTTGGCTTTCTTTTTTAGCAATGGATATGGTCGTAAAACACTTCGGGCCTAAAGCGGCTAATAAGATGACTGTTTTTGCTTTGTTAGTTAATTTATTAGTTTGTTTTATTTTTTATATTGTAAGTATCATTCCCACCCCTTACGAAGATTACACAGTCTTCAATCAAATTATTGGTGGTACTTGGTTTATTCTTTTAAGTAGCGCCATCGCTTTTATTAGTTCTGGCTTTATTAATAATTTCTTGAATTATGGCATTGGAACAATGTTTAGGAAAAACCCTAATGGAAAAACAGCTTTTTTTACTAGAAGCTATATTTCAACTTTTGTCGGACAGTTTTGCGATAATTTAATATTCTCCACCTTAACATTTATGTTTTTTGCCCCAATATTTTGGAATGGGTTTTCTTGGACGTTTATTCAATGCTTAACTTGTTCTTTGCTCGGTGCTTTGGTAGAGTTAGTGATGGAAGTATTGTTCTCACCTTTAGGATTTATGGTAACTAAAAAGTGGCATAAAACTGGAGTTGGCGAACAATATCTAGCATATATAAATAGGAAAATATAAAGATGAGAGTATTAATTACTGGTAGTAGCAGTGGTATTGGCCGTGCATGTGCAGAAAAATTTTTATCTCTTGGTCATGAGGTAATCGGTTTTGATTTGCTCTCCGCGGAAATTTCGCATTTATCATATAAGCATTACGTTATAGATATTTCTAAAAAACGGCAACTACCAGAAATTGCGAATATAGAAATTATTTTTAATAATGCTGGCAAACAAAATGATCGCGATATTGAAAACAATTTAATTGGCGCTATTAATGTCACGGAAAAATATGCTTTCCAACCAGCAATTAAAGCCGTTTTATTTAATGCCTCTGCTTCCGCTCATAGTGGATTTGAGTTTCCTGAATATGTCGCTAGCAAAGCGGGATTAATTGGCTATATGAAAAACTGTGCTGTAAGACTTGCCACATTTGGTGCGACATGCAATTCTATTTCTCTTGGCGGAGTATTAACCGCATCCAATGCCCCTGTTATAGAAAATGCTAAGTATTGGAATATGATTATGGACGCCACTCCATTAAAGAAATGGGCTACTTTATCTGAAGTAGTGGAATGGGTGACATTCCTATTACTTATAAATAAGTCTGCCACGGGAATTGATGTATTAATCGATAATGGTGAATTCAATTTAAATTCAACATTTGTCTGGCCTAAAAAATAGTATTATAGTAAGCATACATGCGCTTGTAGCTCAGGTGGATAGAGTGCAACCCTCCGAAGGTTGAGGTCATGCGTTCGACTCGCATCAAGCGCTCCAATTTGCTTTTTATAAATCTTTTATTAACCATAATAGATTCATCTGTTTAGATTACTCTGTAATCTACTAATTGGTTTTAACTTAGTAGAGAAAATCATCTACTCAATAGATTTACTAGGAGTAGATTTGTTTATATATTTATAACAAGCAGGAGGTACATTATGTCCATAAAAATATACGCCGATGCTGGTAGTAATTTAATACCCAGTTTCTTAAAAAAATTAAATAAAGAAATTAAGGTCGTCAGTATGCAATTGACGATTGATGATACCGTTTATCGTTGTTATGACGATGACATTGATATCGAACAATTTTCTAAAAACTTTTACCAAATGATGCGCGAAGACCGCAACATCTATACCAGCCAAGTCAACCCAGATGATTTTATTCAAGCCTTCAAAGAAGACGTTGATGCCGGTCATCAGATTATATGTTTTACCTTAGCTAAAGGAATATCTGGCACTTATAATTCCGCTTGTATTGCTCGCGATATGATTAATGAAGAACACGGTAAAGAAATCGTCTACGTCGTCGATGCCGCAACCGCAGGTTTTGGGGAAGGCTTACAAGCTATTCATGCTGCGGATTTAGTGGAAAAAGGTTGGGACTTCAAAGCGATTGTTGAAGAAGCTGAAACTTTCAAATTCAAAGTGCGTAGCGAATTTACTGTTGGCGACATCAAATACTTAATCAAAAAAGGCAGAGTATCTTCTTTAGTGGCTAAATTTATTAATCTCATCAAAATCAAGTTTTTACTCAAAGGAAGTCTTGATTCAAAAATCGAAGTTTCGGGCAAAGTATTTGGTCGCAAAATTGCCCTTCGTCGTTTGGCTGATACTTGTATAGAAAAAATTAAAAACCCAGACGAACAAACAGTCCTTATTTCTCATTGCGATGCTGAAGAAGAAGCAATCGGTTTAAAAAATTACTTAAATGAAAAAGGTATCAAGAATGTTGATATTCATTTTTATGATTTAATCACTGGTGCCCATATTGGCCCAGACACAATTGCCATTTTCTATGTCGGTGAAAATCGCAATTAATTTACTTAATTTTCATTTAAATTTGTTTCACCACTGGTATATAATTATCTCGCTGCCCGAGTGGTGAAACTGGTAGACGCACTGGACTCAAAATCCAGCGGTAGCGATACCGTGCCGGTTCGATTCCGGCCTCGGGCACCACATCTTAAATAGAGTACCTTCGCTTTGCTGATTGGCGGAGGTTTTTATTTCAATGATATTTTGTTGTTAAATTCTAGTTTTTATTTATAATAAAGTATGTAAATAGTAAGCGGGAGTAGCTAAGTTATAGTTCCGTCAACACGATTAACCATCCGGACTATGACCATGTATACGTGTGTATAATGCGCGAGACGATTACATCCAAATGAAGGAGTAATTATTATGTTCGAAACCAAAAGCACAAAAGAAGTCCTAAATGAACTTAATGTTGATCGAAAACACGGATTGTCAAAAGATGAAGTGAATGAACGCCTTACTAAGTATGGACCAAACAAACTATCTGAAAAGAAAAAGATCCCACTTATCTTGGTCTTTTTTTCTAACTTCAAAGACCCGATGATATTTATTTTATTGGCGGCGGCTTTTATGAGTTTGGCCATCAGTTTATTTAATGTCATTCAACATGGCGAACATTTTGAGTTTGCTGATGCCCTTATTATCATGGGTGTTGTTTTCTTAAACGCCATCATTTCCACTGTTCAAGAAAGCAAAGCTGAAAAATCACTCGAAGCTTTAAAAAAGATGTCTTCACCAACTTGTGTTGTTAGAAGAGATGGACAACTTGTTGAACTTAAAGCTGAACAACTAGTTCCTGGTGATATAGTCATTCTCGAAGAAGGCAGAACCGTCCCCGCTGATTTAAGATTAATTGAAGCGATTAACTTAAAAACAGACGAATCATCTTTAACTGGTGAATCTTTGCCCGTTGAGAAAAATGCTGATGTAGTTTTCTCTGATGAAATTGGTGTTGGAGATCGCTTAAATATGGTATATATGTCCACCCCAGTTGTATATGGTCGTGGTGAAGGTGTGGTTGTTTTAACTGGTATGCAAACCGAAACCGGAAAAATCGCTAAGCTTCTTTCTGAAAGCGAAGAAGATGAAACTCCATTACAAAAACAATTGAGCAAACTTTCGAAGTTTTTAGGTATATTAACGCTCATTATTGTGGCGGTGTTATTTTCTGTTCAACTTCTCGATTTAGCTTTGAAAAATAGTAATCTTGATGCTGATGGTTGGATTGCTGGTATCTTAGATAACTTTATGTTTTCCATCTCCTTGGCGGTCGCTGCCGTACCTGAAGGTTTACCTGCGGTTGTGACAATTGTTTTAGCGCTTGGCGTTCAAAAAATGGTTAGAGCCAACACGATTGTGAGAAAGCTTCCTTCTGTTGAAACTTTAGGTGCTGTTTCGGTCGTATGTTCTGATAAAACCGGTACTCTTACCCAAAACAAGATGACAGTCGTTCGCTCTTATATCAACAGCAAACTAATCGAAGAAAAAGACATCTTAAATGATGAAAATAAGTTCTTATCGATGGGTTTATCGCTTTGTAGTAATGCTGTAGTTGATGAAGGTGTTTATGGTGATCCAACAGAAATCGCCTTAGTCGAATACGCTAATAAAATGAATCAACACAAAAGCGAACTAGAAAAAATTGCTCCTCGCGTTAATGAACTTCCGTTTGATTCTGTTAGAAAAATGATGTCCACTCAACACATCTATAATGGTAAAAAACTCATTTTTACTAAAGGTGCGATGGACTCAATTTTAAGAGTCGCAAGTCACATAGATATTAATGGTGAAGTGCGTGAGATGAGCGATAAAGATAAAAAGAATATTTTGATGGCAAGTGATGCGATGGCGGTTGATGCTTTGCGCGTTTTGGCACTTGCTTATAAATATGACGACGAACTTAAAGAAGAACAATTAGTGTTCGTCGGTTTAGTAGGGATGATTGATCCACCAAGACCAGAGGCTGCTAACGCTGTTTCAATATTTAAAAAAGCTGGTATTAATACCATTATGATTACTGGTGATCACAAGACGACCGCCTTAGCCATTGCAAAACAATTAGGTATTGTCGCTGATGGCGAAGTAGCTCTTTCGGGTGATGAAATTGATACTTTGACCCCAGAAGAACTACAAGAAAAGGTGAAAACCATCCATGTATTTGCTCGTGTTTCTCCGTCTAATAAAGTGCAAATCGTTAACGCAATTAAGGCGAATGGCTCAATCGTTGCAATGACTGGCGATGGTGTTAATGATGCTCCTTCTTTGAAAAATGCTGATATCGGCATTGCGATGGGCATTACTGGCACTGACGTTGCTAAGGGGGCGGCGGACATGGTTTTGACCGATGACAACTTTGCCTCAATTCAAAAGGCAGTTGAAGAAGGCCGCGGTATTTACGCAAATATCAAGAAAACAGTATTGTTCTTACTTTCCACTAACATCGCGGAAGTGTTGGCGATGTTTATCGTTGTTTTAATGTCTGTATTTTTAAATAACTCCTTGCCTACCCCGTTAATTGCCATCCATATTTTATGGGTTAACTTAATTACCGATTCGCTTCCTGCGGTTGCTTTGGGGGCAGATGAAAAAGAAGATGGCATCATGGACGACATGCCACGCAATCCTAAAGAATCCTTATTTTCCAATGGTGGATATTGGATAACATTTGGTTTTGGTTTATTAATTACCATTACCACCGTATTTGCTTTCTTAATGATTCCAATGATTGAATATCAAAGATATTCTTTAGAAGCAATTGCTGATATCCTAAATCCAAATAGTCCAAACTTTAATGCCGATGTCTTAGCGATGAGTCAAACCTCAGCGTTCTGTGTACTCGCAATAAGCGAGTTGTTCCACATGCTAGGTATGACGTCATTTAAGAAATCTTTCGTACACAATTTCAAAACAAAAAATAAGCTCATCTGGATTGCTTTTATCGTTGGTCTCGCCTTACAATTTGCCGTCGTTGAAATACCAGGAGTTAATACATTCTTCTCCACATACACACTTGATTTTGTTCACTGGTTATACGTCATTCTTCTTTCGATGGCTCCATTAGTGCTCCACGAAATTATTGTACTCATTCGTTTATTAAAGAAAAAAGCTCAAAATAAACGCCCTCAAGCTCAGTAGAGAAATTATCTAACTTAGTAGAGTGATTTTGTCATATCTTTTCATTACGATTAAGATATGCAAAACAAGAAAACAATTGTCATTATCGGCGGTGGTGTGGCTGGATTATCCGCTGGAATCTACGCGGAACAAAATGGTTTTCACGCTGTAATTTTAGAAAAAAACCCATCAGTAGGCGGCATATGTACTGGGTGGTTTCGTCGCAACTTTTATTTGGATGGATGTATCCACTGGTTAACAGGCACCAAAGAAGGCACATTACTTAATGAAATGTGGAAAAATCTCGATGCTTTTCGATCACAAGAAGATATTTTACTTTTACCAAGTTGGGGTACATACGAATATCAAGGTCAAAGCGTGACCATGTGGTGTGATTTAGATCGCGCTGAAAAGGAATGGATTGCGGTTTCACCAGTTGATAAAAAAATGATTCGTAAATTTTTTAAGATGGTCAAAGACTTTATAAAAGTTGAATTACCGCTTGATTTACCTTTATCAATGATTCCTTTGTCCCGCAAACTTAAACTAGGTTTACAAGTTTTTTCTGTTTGGCCAAGCTATTTAAATACGATGTTTCAAACTAGTGCTCAATTTGCAAAAAAATTTAAATTGCCCGTCATTAGATTTGCTCTTACCAAAGCGCAAACTGGGTATGGTAATTTATTTTCAATGATTTATAGTTATGCGACTGTTGCTATGGGTGATGGTGGTGTGCCAAAAGGCGGATCTAAACCGATGGTTGAACGCATGAAAGATAAGTTTATAGCTTTAGGCGGTTCTTTAAGATTAAACGCAAATGTGACTAGTATTTTTAAGGAACATGGTGTGGCAAAAGGTGCTAAGTTAGTCGATGGTACTATCATTAAGGGCGATTATGTTATTTCTTGTTTAGATATTAATTACACAATAAAAAAATTATTGTTAAATCAATATCCATTGCCATCATTTGAAAAGCGTTTTAATAATCCAAAACGCCATCCTTCTCCAAGCTGTGTCATGGTTCATTTTGCAATTAAAAAGGATAACAATTTACCAACACCTTATTCATTTGATTGCCCACCTTTTGAACTCGGTGGCGAAACAATTGAACACCTAACTATTCGTAGTTATAGTTATGACGAATCATTTACCCGTGGCAGTCGAACAGTTTTATTTATCATGCTTGATCAAAGCAATTTAAATTACCCTTATTGGCAAGCTTTAAGCAAAAATCGCTCAGCATATCTAGCGAAGAAAAAAGAAATTGCTGAACAAGTTAAAACGCGCATTAAAGCCCATCTACCACATGTGGGGGAACTTGAATTATTAGATGTTTCCACTCCACATACATTTAAGCGTTACGTTAATTCCACAAATGGTGTGTTCATGAGTTACACTTTTACAAATCGCGATAGCATGTATACACATAATGGCACCTTAAAAGGACTTAAAAATTTTTATTTGTCTGGTCAATGGCTACAAGGTCCGGGCGGTTTGCCAATCGCTATGGCACAAGGAAAATTTGCGATTCAAAGAATATGCAAAAAAGAAAGATTAAATTATATCTTCACTCCAATACTAAATAAGAAAAAAGCGTGACCCTATTCAACGGTTACGCTTTTTGCTAAGTTTCTAGGTTTATCAACATTGTAACCTTTAAATAATGAGACATAGTACGCTAAATAAAAGGCGAATGGTGATACAGCGACACTAGAAAGATATGAAGGATATTCTTGTATAATAATCGTATCTGTTTCACGGCTTAATGAATCTCTAGCGATGGTAAAAGTTTTGGCTCCTCTAGCTTTTACTTCTTCAACATTACCGCGAATGCTGTGGGTAATTTCTGGGTCGGTAATAAATATAATTACTGGCATTCCTTGCTCGATTAAGGCTATAGGGCCATGTTTGATTTCTCCTCCCGCGAAAGCTTCGGAATGAATATAACTAATCTCTTTTAGTTTTAATGAAGCTTCAAGGGCCATAAAGTAATCGTAGCCACGTCCTAAATAAAAGACGTCTTTTATGTCTTTAATTTGCATGGCAATGTCTTTGATTTTATCTTGCCAGTGATAACGAATGTCCCGAATAATATCAATACATTTATATAGATCAGTAATGACTTGTTTGATATCACCAAGCGCTCGAGAAAGTATGGCGAGCAATGCTACTTGCGCGACATAAGCTTTGGTGGAAGCAACAGAAATTTCTCTACCAGCATAAAGGAGTAAATAATACATCGCATTTCTTTGTAAAGTGCTACCATCAGTATTAGTGATAACAAGATGCGGAATCTTGTGCTCATTAATAATTTTTTGACAGTGGATTACATCAGCAGTTTCGCCAGATTGTGAAATTAGTATCACAAATGGTTTATTGCCTGGAAAGGTTGGATGAAAAGCCCATTCAGAAGCAAAATATATCGAGGCGGATTTATTGTATACTTCAAAATATCTGCCGCCTACTAAAGAAGCGTGATAAGAAGTGCCACATGCAATAAAAATAATGTTATCAGCGCGACGCATGTCGGAAAGCAAATCTTTATCAAAATTAAATTCATCATCTACGTAGTATTGACTGATGATTTTATGGATAACGTTTTCAATTTCATCAATTTCTTTAAGCATATAATGAGGATAGCCATTTAAGTCAATTTCTAAATCTTCTAAATTCTTTTTAGTAGCTACTTTATCAACTCTTTGACCATTGATGTTATAAATTTCCACTTTGTCCTTTTGAATTTTTCCGTATTCAAGATCGCTAAGTTCAATGAATCGATCTGTATACTTAGTCATCGCCCCAGCATCAGAAGAAACAAGCGTAAAATCTTCACAAGCACCGATTAGCAGTGGTGAACAATTTTTCATTATGTAGATGGAATTAGGGTCATCGACATTAATAATACACAAGGCATAACTGCCTTTAAGTATCCGCATGCTTTTTTGTAAGGCAGTCAACATGTCGCCATTTTGCTCATAAAAAAGTTCAATTAAATTTACAACTACTTCAGTGTCGGTACTCGTCGCAAAATCATAGTTATGCTTATTAAGGAACGACTTAACGTCTAAATAGTTTTCGATTACTCCGTTATGGACAATGGAAATTTTTTTGCTTTTTGAAATGTGAGGATGAGAATTGGTTTTATTTGGTGCACCATGAGTTGCCCAACGCGTATGGCCGATAGCTAAATCAGTATCAAAACATTCTGGGAGTAATGTGGCAAGATGATCGATTGTGCCCTTATCCTTAATAATCTTAATTGTATTGTCGCTGAGCATAGCAACGCCCGCGGAATCATATCCACGATATTCAAGTTTTTTTAAACCCTCAATGATATATTCTTTTGGGTTTATAAACCCAACTGCACCGACAATTCCACACATGTTATCTACCTAAATATTTGGCAAGTTCGTATTCACTGACCGTAGTGTGATACTCTTTCCATTCTTTCTCTTTGGCTTCAATATATTTGTTAAACAAATGTTTTCCAAGTGTTTCTTTCATTAACGCACTTTCTTTTAATTCTTTAATGGCTGAATATAAAGTTTCCGGAAGGCGAGTAATTCCTTTTGCGTCAATCTCGTCATCACTCAATTCAAATAAATTATCTTTAACTGGAGGGATGATTTCATTATCTTTAACATTAGCAATTCCGTCAAGGCCAGCAGCCAAGATGCCCGCTAAAGCGAGATATGGATTAGCACAAGGATCAACATTTCTTAATTCGGTTCTAGTGGCGGCTCCACGAATGGCAGGAATTCTAATTAATGAACTGCGATTAGCGTCGCTCCAACAAGCGTAAATTGGTGCCTCATAACCACTGACCAAACGCTTATAAGAATTAACAATCGGATTAGTTAAAGCGGCAAATTCTCTAGTGTGTCTAATTATACCTGTAATCCATTTTTTACAAAGCATTGATAATTCCATGCTTTCTTTTGGATCATAGAACAAGTTGCCCTTAACGTTGTCATATAAAGAGCAGTTGGTATGCATACCATTACCAGCTTGTTTATTAATTGGTTTAGGCATAAAGGAAGCTAAATAGTTATGATTTTTTGCGATTACTTTAACGACTTGTTTAAAAGTGAGAACTTTATCACAAGCACTTAAGACATCGCTGAATTTGAAAGTAATTTCATTTTGTGAAGGCCCAACCTCGTGATGAGAAGCCTGAATTTCGAAACCCATTTCTTCTAAAGTTAAAGCGATTTCTCTTCTAATATCGTCGCCACCAGCGAACGGGGATAAATCAAAATAGCTGGCTTTATCAGTAGGGGTATTTGAAATCGAACCATCTGAGTTTATTTTAAATAGATAAAATTCTGGTTCAAAACCAACACACAACGTGTCAATACCCATTGTATTCATCTTCTTAATTTGTCTTTTTAAGATATAGCGTGGATCTCCTTCAAAAGGTTTACCGTCAGGAGTATAAACGTCACATATGAAACGGGCTACACCGCCGAACTTGCCATTTTCAAAAGGTAAAACCAAAAAGGTATCGATATCTGGGTGCAAATACATATCTGCTTCTTTAATGCGCACAAATCCTTCGATGGATGAACCATCAAACATGATTTTATTATCTAATGCATCATCAAGTTTCTTGATTGGTATTTCAACCGCTTTAATATCTCCGAGCATGTCGGTGAATTGCATTCTAATATAAGAGATATTTTTCTCAGCGATTATATTTTTAATTTGTTCTTTGGTCATAAATTTGACTCCTATTCATATTCAATCGTGGCCGGTGGTTTGGATGTAATGTCATATACGACGCGATTAACATTTCTTACTTCGTTAACGATTCGTCTGGAAATCTCATCTAGAATGCTGTATGGCAGTTTAACATAATTTGCCGTCATAAAGTCACTAGTAGACACTGCGCGAATAGCAATAGTGTAATGATACGAACGACTATCGCCCATTACGCCGACGCTCTTCATGTTGCTCAATACTGCAAAGTATTGCGATATTTTCATATTCCAGTGCCTTTTTTTAATGACTTCACGCAAGATGGCGTCTGCTTCTTGAACAATAGCAATTTTTTCTTCGGTAATAGCGCCGATAATGCGAACCGCCAAGCCTGGACCTGGAAAAGGTTGTCGATAAACAAAATCTTCGTGTAAACCAAGCTCAAGTCCTAGTTTGCGCACCTCGTCTTTAAATAATATAGCGAGTGGCTCAATAATTCTTTTAAACGGCATTTTACTAGGCAAACCACCAACATTGTGGTGGCTCTTAATCAAATTTCCATTGATAGAGCCAGACTCGATAACGTCAGGATATATAGTGCCTTGCGCTAAGTATGAAACGCCACCAAATTCTTTGGCTTTGCCAACAAATGATTCGATAAACATATTGCCGATGATACGTCTTTTTTGCTCTGGTTCTTCAACACCTGCTAAAGCTTTCAAGAACTCCTTAGATGCATCGACATAGTGAACATTGAGATTAAGTTGCTTATATCGCTCTTTAATTTCTTCAGTTTCATTTTTGCGCATTAAACCATGGTTAATATAAATACAAATCAAACGCTCTTTAATGGCTTTTGACAAAACGACCGCAGCAACAGTGGAATCTACGCCACCTGAAAGGGCGAGTAAAACGCGCTCTTCACCAATTTCCATTTTTAATCGTTCTACTGTAGTAACTAAAAAGTCCTTCATTGACCAATCACCTGTTGCGTGACAAATATCAAGCAAGAACTTTCGAATCATTTCTTTTCCATGTTTTGTATGTTCTACTTCTGGATGAAACTGCATACCATAAAAATGACGCACTTCATCGTATACTCCAGCATATGGACAGCGCGAAGTATAAGCCGAAACTTTAAAACTATTAGGAATAGCTTCAACAACATCACCGTGACTCATCCAAGTGACACTTTTTGCGGGCAAACCTTTAAACAGTAAACATTGATTGCGAAAATTAGTAATTGTTTTTCCATATTCACGCGACAAATTGTCTTGAGCAGGAATTACTTTGCCTCCTAATAGTTGCATCATTAATTGCATGCCATAGCAAATACCTAAAACCGGAATATTTAAATCAAATATTTGTTTTGAAATAGTGGGGGCATCTGTGGCGTAAACACTATTAGGACCACCAGAAAGTATAATACCGATTGGCTTTTTCGCAATAATGGTTTCTAGTGGTGTTCGCCACGATAATACCTCACAATAGACATTACATTCTCTAACTTTGCGCGCAATTACTTCGGCATATTGCGCTCCAAAATCTAAAATGATGACAGTTTGATTCATTATTTATTTTCTCCTTTTTAAAGACGCTTCGATTAAGCCAACAAACAAGGGATGTGGACGATCTGGGCGACTTTTGAATTCTGGATGGAATTGGCAGGCGATGTGGTAGTTATTCGTTGGTAGTTCGATAATTTCAACGAGTTTTTTCCTCGTAAATGAACCACTTAATATCAAACCTGACTTTTCAAAATCTTCGAGATAGGTATTATTGAATTCATAACGGTGGCGATGTCTTTCAATAATCTCTGTAGTTTTATATAAGCGATGTGCAAGCGTTCCTTCTTCAATGCGACAAGGATAAGCGCCTAAGCGCATGGTTGCTCCTTTATCTTCGATATTTTTTTGCTCGTGCAGTAAGTCGATAACTGGATAAGGAGTATTTTCGTTAAATTCAGTGGAGTTTGCATCGACGAAATTCAAAACATGACGAGCATATTCAATCGTCATTATTTGCATACCTAAGCATATGCCAAAGCATGGGACATTGTGTACTCTTGCATAACGCGCAACTTCAATCATGCCTTCAATACCTCTGATGCCGAATCCGCCAGGAATAATAACTCCATCAACATCGCCAATCATACAATCGACGTTTTCACTATTCACTTCTTCTGAATCAATCCATTTAATATCGCAAATTGTATATAAGCTACTCGCGGCATGAAATAAAGATTCCTCAACTGATAAATAAGCATCATGAAGTTCAACATATTTACCAACTAAAGCGATACTAACTTTTTGGTTCGCATTTTTGATTTTCTTTACCATCGCAATCCAATTATCAAGATTTGGAATCTCATTGTCTTCTAAAGATAGTTTTTTTAAGACTTGAGCAACTAAACCTTGTTCGTTAAGCAATAACGGGACTTCGTAAATTGTTGAAGCAGTAATGTTTTCAAAAACACATTCTTTTTCAACGTTGCAAAATAATGAAATTTTTTCTTTGAGTTTGCTATTTAATCTTCTTGAAGTGCGACACACTAAAATGTCTGGCTGAATTCCAGCAGACTGTAATTCTTTAACCGAACGTTGCACTGGTTTAGTTTTTAGTTCACCGCTTCCTGGAATTTCAACGATTAATGGGACATGAATGAACAAGACATTGTTGCGTCCTTTTTCTCTGGCAACTTGGCGAATGGTTTCTAAGAAAGGTTGACTTTCAATATCACCAACGGTGCCACCGATTTCGCAAATCGCAATATCGAGATTTTTCTTGTCGTTTGTGTATATAAAATTCTTTATTTCGTTAATGACGTGCGGAATAATCTGAACGGTTTTACCTAGGTACTCCCCACGTCTTTCTTTTGTGACAACATTCCAATAGATTTTGCCGCTAGAAACGGAATTGGAGGCATCGAGCGACTCGTCGGTAAACCGCTCATAATGACCAAGGTCCAAATCCGTTTCCGCTCCATCACTGGTGACAAAAACTTCACCATGTTGAAATGGGTTCATCGTTCCCGGATCAACATTTAAGTATGGATCAAACTTTTGATTTTGAACGCGGTAGCCTCTAAGCTTGAGTAAACGCGCTAACGAAGCGGCGCAAATACCCTTCCCTAAGCCAGAAACTACTCCACCAGTGACAAAGATATACTTCATAAAGCCTCCCTTGATAATGTAAAGAAAACATTACCTGCTAGAACATAAAGGTTCGAATCGCTAATAAGGTCTTTTGTTCTAGAAACCATGTAAACCATTCTTTCCATAGAAAAGACCTCCTGGATAATAATAATTTCTTTCATCATAAAAAAATTTATTAATTATTAAAAATACATATAAAATTATAGTTATTATATTTTTTTCGTATGGTATACTAATTATAAATTATGGATTTAAAAACTCTGTCTTATTTCGTTGTTGTCGCAGAAGAACTTAACATCACTCGGGCCAGTAAAATTTTAATGATGTCCCAGCCCCCTTTGAGTAACCAAATTAAAAACCTAGAAGAGGAGCTTGGCGTCAAGCTATTTATAAGAGGCAAAAGACGTTTGAAGTTAACGGAGGAAGGAAATTTCCTTTACTTAAAAAGTAAAGATATTCTCGGTTTGGTCGATCAAACCAAGAGTGAAATTTTTAATATGAATCACGGTTTAAGAGGAACGATTTCTATTGGCTTAGTTGAGGGAATGGCGCCAGATATTGCGGCCACTTGGATTAGTGAATCGATGAAAGAATATCCTTATGTTCGCTTCCGTGTTATCGATGGAAATAGTGATGATTTAATCGAAAAAATGCGCGGTGGCTTGATTTCCTTAGCGGTTATTACAGCCCCTTTTGATGAAATTTTGCTGAATGCAATTAAAGTTGGCGAAGAAAAACTCGTTGCATTTATGAATGTCGATCATCCTTTGGCTAAACTTGAAGGCGATATAGTTGATATAAACTCTTTGAAAAATGAGGCACTAATTGTTCCAAGTAGGAAAGCGTTTATTGACCAAATTAGTAAATGGTTTAGAAAAATTCATACCGAACCAAATATTGTTTGTGAGATGGATAATTATTTAGACGCCGCCGCACTTGCGGGTCGTAATGTTGGCGTGAGTATATTCCCAAAAACAAGTTATATTTTGAATAGTTCAATTATATCCAAAGACATCGCTGGAGACGACACTTCGGTTGAATATCTTTTCGTCTGGAGGAAGGGTCACAAACTATCAGTAATTGAAGAAAATTTTATCGATTACATTAAGGCACTATATAAAAAATAAAAAGCCATTAAATTTCCCAAAAACTTAATCGAAAAAACTTTGACATTATTTTTGTATTTCGTATAATAATTAAGCACGAAGTAAGCAAGCCTAATCTTTGTGTAACGACATCAGTTGCCGACTTAGCGCAACCTGGTAGAGCAACTGAATCGTAATCAGTAGGTTGCAGGTTCAATTCCTGTAGTCGGCACCAGAAGGGTATTTAGCTCAGCTGGGAGAGCATCTGTTTGACGTACAGAAGGTCGGCGGTTCGATCCCGTCAGTACCCACCAAAAAAGTTAAATAGCCCGTCAAGGGCTTTTTTACTAAAAGCACGCGTAGTTTAGTGGTAGAACTTTAGCTTCCCAAGCTAATCGTGCGGGTTCGATTCCCGTCGCGTGCTCCAATTAAATAATAAAAAATAATGGCGTTTGCCATTATTTTTATATATGTATAATCTAAATCGATAAATCTCTTTTGTTGAAACCAAATAAGGTAAAACCAAAAAGCACAATAGATAGAGCGATTAATATTCCGTTATATACAAATGATAGAGCATCATAATTTATACATAACATCGGATTAAATAAGCTAAAGGGGGTAAAATAGGATGCAATTTCATAGTTGTCTCCTAAGTTGCTGACAAGTCGCATGAAGAAAAAGATAATTGGTAAACCAATACCCAATCCTTGAGCCAACTTTCCTTCAAATAGACAATGACACAGCACCATGACCGAGCAAATAAAGGTGAGCATAATGCAGAATGATATGTTGAGGTAAAATAATTTTCCAAAATCAACATACGCTGGGTTGAATATTGCTCCAAAGCCACCTGTAATTAAAAACATCGACATGGTTAAAGCAAAAATATAGGTGCCCAAAACTTTGATTTGTGTGATTATTATTTTTGTTCGTGAGTTTGGTGTTGCTAATAGCAAAACAATTGAACCACGATCAAGATAGCGGTATATTAGCCTGTTTGATAATATGTTGATATAGATTAATCCAAAAAGTATAAATAGCATTCCATAGAGATAACCAGAAACAAAATACTGATAGTCGTTAAACTGGGCAACATTAAAACCGATAAAATCGAGCATCTCGGGATATGTTTCTTGCATAATTTGCATCCAACCCAACCCTTCTGCGACAGGATCAAAGAGTGCTGAAACAATCACTCCATACAAAATAGTCAAACTAACAAAAATGAGAAAAATGAGCATGTTTTGCTTCATTTCTTTTTTATATAACGTCAAATTAATCATACTAATCACCATAATATTTCATGAATATTTCTTCTAAATTCAGATTCTTCTTACTAATATCAATAATTTCGAAATCTTTCAGTTGGGCAAGCAAAGAACTAAATGAATCTAATACTTCGACGGTGACGAAACAATCTTTATTAATTAAGCCACCATTTTGTTTAGCAAAACGCTCAGCATCCTCACGCTTAGCAAATACCACCTCATATTTCCTAAGTTGTTCTTTCTTTAATGTCTCGACGTGGCTATCATTAATTATTCTGCCTTCCCTAATCATTAATATGCGATCACACGTTTTTTCTACTTCTTCAAAACTATGGGAAGAGAGAAAGAAAGTTTTGCCACGTTTTTTATGTTCTAATATGAGATTAACTAACTTTTGTTGCATCAAAGGATCTAATCCACTAGAGGGTTCGTCCATGATAAAAATATCTGGGTCACCCATAAAAGCTATAACAATGGCCAACTTTTGTTTCATCCCTTTGCTCATTCTTTTGATTTTCATATTCGGATTTAATTCAAAGTACTGCAAAAGTGTTTTTGAATAATCCAAAGATTTCAATCCCTGCATCTTGGCAATTAGGCCGATAAGTTCATTACCACGCATATCATCAAAAAAGTTAATTTCTCCAGGCAAATAGCCCAAAAAACGTTGAATTTTCACTTGGTCGGTTTTGCAGTTTAATCCTTTAATGGAAACCTCGCCGTCATAATATTGAATAAAACCCATCAAGTGTCGAATGGTAGTGGTTTTCCCAGCTCCATTTGGGCCTAAAAACCGACGCAGCTGCCAGCAGCCACTTGGAAACTGACATCAAAAATTCCTCTGCCATTGCCATAGTCTTTAGTTAATCCTTTGGCTATAATCATAATTTTTCCTTTCTAAAGCTTTTCTTTAATTGATCAAAAAGTGCATATAAATCATTGATTAATTTGTCGTGAATTTGACTAGGAAATTGGATATAGGTTTGGACAAAGCCCTGCGATATCATTGTTACCCAAGAAAGAAATCTCTCTTTGAAAATATCTTCTTTAAGAGTGGTAAAATCAATTTTGTCATAGATGAAACTAGCTTGCTTTTGATAGTTTTCAAAAAAATCAATACCGCCTTTATCTTTTAATAATTGGTAGTTTTGTTCATAGGCTTTCATTACAAAATTCATGAGATAAGGACACTTAGATAATAAGTCTATTTTTTGTTTTGTAACATAAGGCAAGTAATCAAAAATATCCATGTTGATTTGAGGGGGATTTGGATTAACCTCATTAATCAATTTCTTAGAAGCGTAATCAAAAAGATATATAAAAAAATTTTCTTTGTTTTCGAAATATAGGAATAATGCTCCTTTTGATATTTGGGCTTTTTTTACGATTAAGTCAGTAGGTGTCTGGTCATAACCATATTGACTAAATAGTTCAAGCCCGGCGTTGATTATTTTTATCTTCTTTTCTTCCGGCAATTTTTCAAAGTTAACAAATTGTTTCATGCACTTATAATATCATACTGACTATTTTGGTCAATAACTAAGTCAGTGATTTGTTACCTTAAAGACAAGCAATTGAATTTGTAAAAAAGCAATATATTCAAAGATAGCATATATAAGTTGGAAGTCGAAACTTTGATAATTGGGTATAAATATTGCTTATTTCAATAAAAATAATCAACGGAACAACCCTTTCAGGCAAAAATGATTTTAATCCTACCAAAAGTAAAATATACTTTTAGTAAGCAAAGGCATAGGAATAAATATGAAAAACACTAATACTGAAATGAAAAGAATCGCTTTGCTGGTCGATTATGATAATTTCAATGAGGACCATTATTTTGATATCTTGTTTGATGAACTCGACGAAATCGGAGATGTGATTATCGGGCGAGTTTATTTTTCTAATGAAGAAGGCAAAAAACTTGCAGATAAATTTAAGAAATTAGAGTTGGATCCAATTTATCAACTCAGGTTTTCAACTGGCAAAAATGCTGTTGATATTAGAATGTCAATTGAGGCAATTGAGCTTTTAAGCAAAGATTACATTGACGCTTTTTGTTTAGCTACCCATGATGCAGACTTCACTCCTTTAGTTAAAAAACTAAAAGAAAACAATCGTTTTGTCATCGGTGCTGGTAGAGACAATGTTAGCAAACACTTCAAGAGTGCTTGCGATCAATTTATTAACGTTGAACAAATTTATAATGCAAAGAAATCTCAAGAAGTTAAAAAAGTAGTATCTAACAAAAAAGAATTGGAAGAAATCAACAAAAGCATCGATCAACGTTTAAATGAATTTGTTGCTTTGGTCAATGGTATTATCGATCAAAACAAAGATAGCGATGGCTACATGTACTTATCAAGACTATCTATTTTGTTGGGTGTTAAGGACAAAGAATTTAATCCAAAAAACTATGGAGCTCCAAATAAAAGAATCTTGCCTTTTTTCCAAAAACAACTCGCAGATTATTACGATTTAATTGAAGAGAAGAATGTATGGAAAATTGCAATTAAACCTAGATTAATCCAAATTCCTAAAGAGCCAGAAGTTGAGCAACCAGTTAAAAAACCAGTTGTTAGACGCAAAAAAACTTCTTCGAAAGCAAAACAAAAATAACTAAGAAAAGGGTCTGCAAAATGAAAACTGTTTTTTCTAAAAAAGAAAAAGATTTAATCAAAGGAAAAGGTTTTGATTTGTTGGCTTTGTTAAACGAGCGTTATTCAGTGAGAAAATTTTCATCTCAACAAGTAGAAGAAGATAAAATTGTGCTATTATAGAAGCGGCAAAAATTGCCCCTAGCGCGTGTGACTATCAGCCGCTTAAGATTTTTGTTTTAAAAGCCCAACAGCTTTATTAAAATTGCAAAAGTGCAAATACTCACATTTCGATGAAACATTAGCTTTTATTGTTTGCTATGATCAGACTCAGTGTTGGAAAAGAGAGTTTGATGAAAAACTCAGTGGCGAAATAGATGCAGCAATTACCACTACTTATATGATGCTAGAAATTACTAACCAAGGTCTTGGTTCAACTTGGGTAATGCATTTTATTCCTGAAGCACTAGTCACGGAATTTGAAATTCTAGATTACCTTGTTCCTGTCAGTATTCTGGTCGCCGGATATCCAGCAATAGCGGCCAAGCCATCAAATAGACACCACGAAAGAAAAAAATCACTGACCTTGTGGAATACTTATAAATATTAAAGTATTCATTTATCTATAGTTTCTTGCTGCCAATGTTAGATGATGGCTTACAAAAACAGCTATGAATTAAATTAAATTTGGAGAATATAATTATGAAATATCAAGATATTAACGCCGAAACCATTGATCGCTGGGTAAAAAGTGGTTGGAAATGGGGGCAACCAATTACTCATGAAGTTTTTGATAATGCAAAAAAGGGTATTTGGGATGTGGCCTTAACGCCAACTAAACCTGTGCCTCATGAATGGCTTGGAAACTTGAAAGGAAAAAAACTTTTAGGTTTAGCTTGTGGTGGCGGTCAACAAATGCCAATATTTGCTGCGCTCGGAGCGAATTGTACGGTGTTTGATTATTCACCCGAACAATTAAATAGTGAGCACTTGGTCGCCGCAAGAGAAGGTTATCAAATTAGAGTTATCCGTGGTGATATGACCGAAAGACTTCCTTTTGAAGATGGTGAATTTGATGTGATTTTTCACCCTGTCTCCAATTGTTATGTTCAAGATGTTAAACCAATTTGGAAAGAATGTTATCGGGTTTTAAAACATGGAGGCGTCCTTGTTTCTGGCATTGATATGTTTATTGATTACATACTAGATGAGAAATATGAACGCGTTGTTAACAAATTACCATTTAACCCACTTGTTAATCCGGAACAAATGGAATTTTTGCAAAAAGAAGATGGTGGCGTCCAGTTTTCGCACACATTGGAGGAACAAATCGGCGGGCAACTTGAAGCTGGTTTTATGTTGACGCATTTATTTGAGGACACCGATGGAGAAACTAGACTTCAAGACCTTAATATCCCGACATTTTTAGCATTAAGAAGTGTAAAACCATAATAATAAATATAATAAAGAAGCGGCGCGGCTAACGGACCGTTTTTTAATATATAATAACCGAAGCTTTAGCCTTAATTTCCAAAATATATTGCCGTATTAACACTAAATATGTTTAACTATGATTGGTGGTGCAATTACCATTTTGTATGACTAACGCCATGGTATTGAAACTATGCGTGTTAGAAAAAAATGTTTACCACCAAAGAAGCCTTACCCTAGTGGAAACTTATTAATGGTTTTGAAAAGGTTAAGATTTTAGAAAAACGTTAACGGTCGTAAGATCAAATCGCTCGCAAGGGAAGGATAGTATTTTCATCGGTTGGTTCAACTTACTAAACAACTGAACCAAGCGATGAGGCTATTATCTCGAAGAATCGTTGAGCGAAAAGTCTTCGACACGTATTAGTAATTCTATTGATTAACTCCAATTGAGACCATAAAACCAAAGAAGGTGGATTAGACACTTTGTGGTGTTGTCCATCCCACTAAAGGCGAAAGGGTATAGTTGAAAGGAATTGGAATTTCGACTTAACCCCAATGTATTAAATATATGATTTAATGTTTTATGATTTCAAAAAGGAGTAGATTAAGAAATAATGGAATTATTTGATTTTTTTAACCTAGCAGTGGATAAACCGATCTTGCTCGTTGTAGTAATTTTGGTTTCGTTTGTTATTTTGGTTAATGGTTGGACAGATGCTCCCAACGCAATCGCTACAGTCGTATCTACACGGGCAATGTCACCAAAAGCCGCAATTATTATGGCGGTCATTTTTAATTTTCTTGGTGTCCTTGCTATGTCTTTGATTAGCAGTAGTGTGACTGCAACTATTTCGAATATGGGAAACTTTAACGGTGACCCTAGTCAACAGCTAATTGCTATATGCGCTGGAATGGTGGGCATTGTTATTTGGGCAACTGCGGCATGGATGTTTGGTATTCCGACTAGTGAAAGTCATGCACTTATCGCGGGTATTGCAGGTTCTGCAGTAGCGTTAAACGGCTTAGCAGGTTTTAGTGGCACTGGTCCAGCCTGGCTTAGTGTGTTGTATGGAATTATCATTTCTTCAGTTATCGGTTTCGGTTTGTCTTTTGGTATAACCAAACTCGTACAAGTAATCTTTAAAAACGTCAACCGCAATAAAGCAAATCGTTTCTTTGCCAAAGCGCAAATATTCGGTGGTGCTTCAATGGCGTTTATGCATGGAGCTCAGGATGGATTAAAATTCATGGGCGTTTTCCTACTGGCAACTAGTTTTATTGAGCCAAGTGTTGTTGGCGCCAACGGAGCCTTTGTTATTCCAATATGGCTAATGATTTATTGTTCGTTAATCATGGGTCTTGGTACGTCTATTGGTGGTTATAAGATTATTAAGACGGTGGGAATGGATATGGTTAGGTTAAATCAATATCAAGGCTTTGTGTCAGATTTTACTGCTGCCACTTGTTTATTTTTCTCTTCGCTGGTAGGTATTCCAGTTTCAACCACACATATGAAAACCACATCAATTATGGGCACCGGCTCAGCAAAACGTTTTAAGTCGGTAGATTGGACAGTCGTCAAGGATATGGTGTTTACTTGGATTTTGACTTTCCCAGGCTGCGGTTTATGTGGCTTTTTAGTTGCAAAATTGTTCTTGTTTATTTTTTAGGAGGAATCAAAAATGAAAAAAAAAGAAGTTAATTATTATTTCAAATCATTCGCCGAATCATTCGATTTTGCGATTCAAGCCATCAATTATCTTGAAGTAGTGGTGGATAATTTTAAAGACGGCATCACCGAAGAACAAAAATCAAAAATGCACCTTATCGAACACGACGCAGATTTGTATTTGCGTGATGCTTTAGAAAGACTTGCAAAAGAATTTATTACCCCAATTGAAAGCGAAGATATTTTATCGATAATTCGCAGCATTGACGATGCAACAGATTACATCGAAGATGTACTTATTAATATGTACATTTACAATGCGAAAAAACTACCGAGTTGTACTACTAAATTTATTGGTATTATTAAAAGAGAATGTAATGCTCTTGCGGTTGTACTTGATGAATTTCCAAACTTTAAAAGATCAAAAATCTTAAAAGATAAAATTATGGAAGTGTTATCCATCGAAGAAGAAGGGGATAAGCTATTTTTAACTTCGATGCGCGAACTATATCAAAACGGTGGCGACTTAAGAGATATTTATATCGCTGAAACAATCATCAGATCATTGGAATCTTGTTGCGACATCATCGAAGTGATTGCACAAGGAATTGATGAAGCAGTGATGAAAAATTCATAACAAAATCAAGTTATTAAAATTTTAAGCGTTTCTATATAATAAAAATATTTTAATGGTATGATATACGTGGCCTAAGGCCAAACCTCTATGACTTGGAACATTTTCTTAGATATATTAAAAGACTCAATCAGAGACAGCTTGCTTGTCTTTGTTTTCGTATTTTTCTTCCACTTGGTCCTTTCCTTTATAGAAAAAGCCGTGGCAAACTTCTTAGTTAAAAGAAAAAGAACCGCGCCATTATTTGGAGCGATGTTTGGTTTAATTCCACAATGTGGAACAAGTGTCGTTGCTGCAGACTTGTACACAAGAAAATATATTACAATTGGTACTTTGGTGGCTGTCTTCCTTGCTTGTAGTGATGAAGCATTACTAGTGCTTTTGACTTCTTGGAATGAAAAAACTTTCGCCATCTTCCCTTTAATTGGTTTGAAGTTACTTGTTGGTGCTTCAGTTGGCTTATTGGTCGATGTATTTATTCGTAAACAATCAATTAAACAGGCCGACCATGTCGAAGAAGAACCAGTTTGTATTGAACACCACCATGAAAAAACACCAGTACATGAACATCTCGTACATCCTTTGGTTCACGCGCTTAAAATCCTTTTATATGTATTTGTTATTAATCTCGCCTTGGGTTTACTAATAGGTTTCGTCGGTCAAGAATATTTCAACGCGTTTATGTTATCAAATAAATACTTAGCCCCCTTGTTTGCATCGATTATCGGCTTAATTCCTAATTGTGCTTCAAGTGTGTTTATCACCGAACTATATTTAGCTAACTCTCTTTCTTTTGGAGCTTTATTTGCTGGTTTGCTAGTCAATACAGGGCTAGGCGTCATGGTACTTATTAAAGAATACAAAAACGTTAAGCAAATTTTCTATATTATTGGTCTTTGTTTTGTCTTAGCAGTTGTGCTTGGCTATGTGACGTGTTTGGTTGTTGGTTTTTAAACCAACACCTCATTCGTAAAACATTTTTTTCTTTTTGCTTGAAAATATGAATGAACGTTCATATAATAGTCCAGAGGTCGAAAAATGAAAAGCGTATCCCCAAGTGCAATTGAAAAAATGGAAAGGCTACTTGCCACCGCATCTGACAAAACACGCATCAAAATAATGCTTGCGTTACTCGATGATACATCTTGCTGCTGCAAATTGGAAAGCGACCAGAAGTGTGAATCATGCGAAATGTTAAATTGTATGATTGAAAAATGCGTTAACGATATCGCTTATGAAATTGGGGCCTCCCAATCCCTAGTGTCGCACCAATTGAAAGTCATGAAAAACATTCAACTGGTGGGCACCAGAAAAGAAGGAAGAAAAGTTTATTATTTTTTAAAAGATAAACACATCCGTTTGTTATTAAGCGTAGCGTACGAACATGTGATGGAGGAAACAAACAATGGTTAAAAAAGTATATCACCTTTCGGGTTTTGATTGCCCTAACTGTGCGAACAAAACCGAAGTATTTCTCAATAAACAAGAAGGAATTGAAAAAGCTCATATAGACTTCTCAACAAATAAAATGTTCATTACTTTTACTAATGACGCATTTTCTATTGAAAAACTATTAGGCTTAATTGCCAAAGTAGAAAGCAACACGCTTTCCTTAAAAGAATCAGATAACAAAGCCCCCGAAAACAATATTAAGTTGTTCACAGGGTACATGTTATATACACTCTTGAGAGTTATTTTTGCCACGATTATCTTTGTAGTGAACATGTTTGTAATAAACAGTATCGACACCACTGGGTGGATTAGATTTTCACTATATATAGTTGCGACCGCATTATTATTATATGATGTATCCTGGCGTGTGCTTGTGCACATCAAAAACCGTCAAAATATCATTGACCACAACCTATTAATAACTATCGCCGTTTTAGGGGCGATTGCACTTTCAGTTATATATATGGTTGAGGCCTATCAAATGGTACCAACCGACACGCACCATATCGATAAAGGTGTTGACTTCTTAATGGAAGGCATGATGATTGTAGGCTTTTTCCAAATCGGTTTAATTATTGAAAAGTTTGCCACAAACAGAAGTAAGTTAGCTGTTATGAATGCCATTCAATTACGAGTGGAATACGCCAATATTTTAGATGGTGATCAAGTTTATAAAGTTAATCCAGAAGAATTAGAAATCGGAAACATCGTGGTTATTAGTGCCGGCGAAATGATTCCGGTCGATGGAGAAATTATCGAAGGAAGCGGCTATATTAATAAATCTTCTTTGACTGGTGAATTTGTTCCAGTACTTGGAGATGTTGACCACAAGGAAGTTTTTGCTGGCTGTTTATTAGAAGCAGGTTTCATTAAAGTGAAAGTTACAAGACGTTACGAAGATAGTGCTGTTTCAAAAATCATCAAACTGATCTCGTATAGTGGCGAAAACAAAAGCAAAGCCGATGAATTCATCGCAAAATTTGCGCGTTGGTATACGCCAATAATTGTCTTGCTCTCGATCGTTGTTTTCCTGCTTGGTAGTCTTATAACTGGCGAATGGCGTACTTATTTTGTCTCTGGGTTAATGATTTTAGTTACTGGTTGTCCTTGTGCGATCGTAATTTCTGTCCCTCTTGCATATTTTGCCACCATCGGTTTAGCAAGCAAAAGAGGTATTGTCATTAAAGGAACTAATTATTTAGATGAAATAAATCAAATCGGAAAAGTCGTCACTGACAAAACTGGTACTTTAACCCACGGCATCTTCTCTATTCAAAAAATTGTTCCGGCTGAAGGAGTTAATGAAAAAGCACTTATGGATGCATTATATGCTGTCGAAAGCTTATCTACGCACCCAATCGCAAAGGCCATTTGTCATGATGTTGACGTAAAAGCTATTGCGGCCAAACAAATTGATTTTAAAGAAATCGCTGGTTCAGGCGTTACAACCATTTATGAAGGAAAACGCATCTTTGCTGGTAAAGCCACTTTCATGAAAGAAACTGGTGTTGAGGTTAATCCAACCAATGAACAAGGCGTTATTGTCCACTGTCAAATAGATGGCAAATACCTCGGCTATATCGTTTTAGACGATAAAATTAAAGACGATTCTTATGATATGGTGAAGCTTTTGCACAAAGAAAAAATGCAAGTCATTTTGCTAACAGGAGATCGTCGTGAAAATGCTTTGGCATTACAAAAAGAATTGGGTATTGATCGAGTTTATAGCGAATTAACCCCTGATAATAAAATTGAAATTCTTGAAAGAGAGATGGGTGATACAAAGAAAAATGTCGCCTTTGTTGGCGATGGTATTAACGACGCACCAAGCATCATGAGAAGTGACGTCGGTTATGCAATGGGTGCTATAGGTAGTGACATCGCAGTTGAAAACTCCGATATCGTCATCATGAATGATAATCCTGCTAAGGTGTATGAGTCAGTTAAAATCGCCCGTATCGCGCGCCACACTGCCATATTCAATATCATTTTCGCTTTATTAGTGAAACTCATTGTCTTCATCCTTGTCGTTATCCCTGGAGTTAATCTTCCTATGGAGGTGCCAATTATCGCCGATACTGGCTTGACCGTAGTTTTAGTTATTAATTCTCTTCTGATACTATATCGTTCAATTGGTAAGCAAAAATAAATTAACGAGCAATATAAAACATGTGGCAATGCCACATGTTTTTTCATTAAATTAATTATAAATTAATCAGCCACAGTTTCCGCAGCTTGAATGGCGATTTCAATCATTCTTGAAAGACCATTCATTCTTTCTTCGGGAGTTAATTCGCCCTTGAAGTGGAAGGAGTCACTAACTGTTAAAATACAAAGTGCCTTTTTGTGCAATTTTGCTGCGTTGCAGTATAGTGCATATGATTCCATTTCGACGGCCAACACACCCATTTCAGCCCATTTTTTCCAAGCATCGACGTTTGCGTTATAAAAAACATCAGAAGATAAAACATTGCCGACATGGACTGGCACATTTTTGTTTTTCGCAGCAGCGACCGAGGCAAGAACTAAATCAAAATCCGCGCCGGCGGAAAAAGTACCTGGAAGTTGGTATTGGTGTGCCCAATTGCTATCGGTAGAAGAGGTATTGGCAATTAAAACATCGTATAAACCGATGTCTGGTTGATAAGCACCACATGTGCCGACGCGGATAATGGCTTCGACACCAAATTTGGCGAATAGTTCGTATGAATAAATTCCGATGGAGGAATGACCCATACCTGAAGCCATTACGCTGATGCGTTTGTTATTTTTTGTATATCCAGTGTAGCCGAAAATGTTTCTAACACTAGTCACTAGTTTAACGTCATGGAGAAAGGTTTCCGCAATCCATTTAGCGCGTAAAGGATCGCCTGGCATTAAAACCACTTCCGCAAAATCTCCAAGATTAGCATTTATATGAGGAGTTGACATGAATATAATCTCTCTTTCGTCATTATTCTATCGAAGTTATGGCCTTTTCTCAATAGAGAATGTCTTTGACCTTCCCTCATGAACAAGGTAGACTATTGATATGAGACAGCTACGCTTAAACCAGACTTATTACAAAGTATTGTTAACACTCAAACTCTTAAACGATTTGCAATATTATCCACTGAATGAAGGCATATTCAAAATTCTCAATGGTAAAGTTGACGAAGAAACTAGGCCATTCTCCGCTTTTCCTACCTTTGGAACCTTGTCTTCATACACAAGTAAGAAGGTCTCACATTTAACCTTAATGCTGTTTCGTTATGGCTATATAGGAAAGATTTTTGATTCAAAAAGCAACAAACTATTTTTTCGTATCACCGATACTGGTGAACAGTTTGTCGAAGAGTTTAGCAAAAAACACAAAATTCGTTTAGTTAACAAACGGAGTCAAGATCCGCAAACAATTGTGAAAATTGCTAACTAAACAGCATAATTTGCTGTCAATTATTGATAATATATTCAATAATATAAATAACACCATCAATTTAAAAGGAGGGCGAACACGGTTATGGAGTTTGCTTGGGAAAATAACATTGGCAATTTTATTGCCTCAATGGTTGTCATTGTCTTAGTTTACGCACTTTTGTTTTTTGTGATATCGAAAGTATCTAAACGTCGAACGAGTTTTATTTTCCTTGTGTTTTCCTTCTTGCTTTATGTGACTGCTTACTTATTAACCTTAGAAACCGTCTGCCAATTGATTTCTTTTGTATCTGCTGCAGGCTTAGCCGCTTGCTTCTTCGCCAATCTTGGCGACTTAAGAAAATTTATTGCCAACCCCTTTTCTCGTCGCACTGCAAAACCAGTTAATTTTGGCATAGAAAAAATTTACGACACACAACAGCTTTTCAAAAATATTGAAACAACTGTAATTTCTTTGTCTAATTCTCGCATTGGCGCAATTATTACTTTTGAGAAAAATTCCTCACTTAAGGACATCATTAAAAATGGCGTACCGATTCGCGCGCCTGTGACTCCCGAATTGTTATTAACAATTTTTTATCCCGGTACTCGTTTGCATGATGGTGCAGTAGTAATTCATGGGAATGAAATTTTAGCGGCAAGTGTTTTTTATACTCCAACTACGAAACCATTCGCTGGAAAATATGGTTCTCGCCATAGAGCCGCGATTGGTATTTCGGAAATTTCTGATGCTGTTACTGTAGTTGTTTCAGAAGAGACAGGCCGTATTTCTATCGCCGTTAATGGTGGCTTGGAAGCAGTTAACCAAACTAATTTCCTTCGCGTCTTTGATAACTACATGTCGGATCGTTCATCTGATTAATCATGGAGAGCAAAGAATTTTACGATTATTTAATTAAAATCCAATCCATCGCTAAAATTGGATTGGTTTTTTCTAAAGATCCATATGCCCTAACTAACTATCAGCAAATCAACGATTTAACGACTGAAATGCTTGAAAATTTCTTAGAAGTAAAGTTTAATCGACCGAATTATTTTTCTAGGGATATTTATCCTACACCAAATGTAACTGTTAGGACGGTAATTTTAAGCGAAGATAAGCAAAAGGCCTTATTTGTTAGAGAAGCAAAATCTCAAACATATTCTTTTCCTGGAGGATGGGCAGATTTATATGATTCGGCTACAGAGACCGCCAAAAATGAAGCCTTGCAAGAAGCAGGAGCCGACATTGAAATTGTGCGATTGCTTGGCCTATTGAATCGAACTCCTTTTAAGACAAACGCTATTATCCCTGAATATTTGATTCTTTTCGAAGCAAAACTAGTCGGTGAACTACGTGAGCATGAATATGAAACCGACGATGTTCGCTGGTTTTCTTTGAACGATTTACCACCCATTTCTCGTAAAATGTGCAAAGAAGAATTTGATAAGATAATCGACGCCATCAAAACTGGTAAAACAATTCTAGATTAAAATAGTGTGAAATGTCCTTAATTATTAAGGTCATTTTTGATATATTAATTATATGCACCAAATTTTACTTAACGGAAACATGACAGACTTACAATTGGCCTTTATCATCACTGTGCCAATTGCTTTAGCATTGTTCATTGGTATTGCTCTATATATTCCGATTTCACATTATTATAAACGCAAAAATTTCCAAATTCAGTTTTATAAGAAAGTATATCAAACCGCCCTTGATTATGATTACTATCTCATAAATCAATTTGTCTTTAGAATTGACGACAATAAAAATGCTTTAGTAGACCATGTTTTATTTGGTGATAAATTTATTTATGTCATTACTTCACAATATTACGAAGGTGATTTGGTTGGCAAAGCAACCGATGGATCTTTGGTATTTATTTCACATAGAGGTAAAAAAGCATATACCGACAATCCTATTATTCAATCAAAAAATTTAACAAAAAAATTGTCGGCTGCTACTGGACTCAATGCTTCTTTATTAATTGGCATTGTTTTGATTAATGATGATTGCAAAGTACAAGTAACGAGTGATTCAAAGCAATTTTATATTATTCAAAGAAAGCGTTTCCCTGCTTTGATCAGGGCTATTGAAAAACGCCCACTCCCAGCAATTAATGAACAGCAACTTGCTAATGCTGTCCAAGCGATTGCTAAAGCAAACAGAAGGAAAAAATAATGAAAAATCCACTTAGACAACAAGCTTTTAATAAAGCCAAAAACAACATCTATGCCAACATCGCAATTGGTATATTTTGCGGATTAGCGATGATTCTAGTCACAATGTTAACTCTGATTGATTTTGCTTTCTTAATCATTGTCATTCCTTTTTTCTTGTTGCCGTTTTTATTTGCCTGCCACATTTCAAGTTATTATTTACAAATAAACCAACCAGTTAGTATGCCTGGCTTCTTTAGTTATTTTCTTGGCTATTTTCGCCCACAGTTTAGAGGCACGTTCCGCGCAATAAGTTCGTTTGCAAAAGCTGTATTATTTTATCTCGGTGGAACATTTGTTTTTTCTGCTATTTTGTATTTTATTTTCCAATCATACTACGGACAATTCTTTGTCGATGCGATCGAAGAATTTGTTGTGGTCTTTAATTTAAATGAATTAAGTATCGAAGACTTTAACAACATGCTTAACGCAAATAATGGTTTACTATTAACCTTCTTTACTTATGCTGAGGCAATGGCAATAGCACCGTTAATGCTCTCGTTTATATACTTTATTTCGTTTTCATCAATTTCTTTATATTATCGTGCTAATGTACTCGTATCGACAATTCCAATTATTCGTTTATGTGTCAACAACACTTATCGTCGTTTTGGAAAAGAAATGCGCAAGGACTGGTGGGCACTTAACTGGCCATTGCTAGCCCTATCCGTTTTTGGCATGGTGGTCGCTTCTGTCATATGTATTTTTGCCATTCAAGACATTACTCTTTTGCCATCATTAGTGATGATCGGTAGTGTAGCTCTTCTTTTTATATTCTTGCCTTTTTATTATCCAAACATAGAAGTGATTTATAAAAAATACGAAAACCACTTTAAACAAGGTAATGAACAAGCCATCAATGAAATCATTCAAAAGCTTCAACGAAGCATTGATTTTAGTGCCGAAGAAAAGAAAAATATCGAAGAATCTTTAAAAAATGAACAAAATGATGATGACAACCAATAAAAAAACCTAGATAATCATCTAGGTAGTGCTTTTTCTGGAGCAAGTGACGGGAATCGAACCCGCATATTAACCTTGGCAAGGTTACGTTCTACCACTGAACTACACCTGCAATTGGATTTCCAAATCGCCCCATTATTATAGCAAACAATGATTTTCTTGCAATAGTATTTTGATAAGATTTTTAAGAGGTAAAATTCCATGATTACGAACAAACAAATCGCTGACGCTATTTTCCCAAATATTACTTTGACGATTGAAGATTTAGAAAAGAAGTATCCTTTAAGAAATTTAGTAGCCGGAGCAGAAGTTACTAGATTTGCTCCTTCTCCAACTGGATTTTTGCATACAGGCTCATTATTCACTTCGATGATTTGCCGCAAAGTAGCCACACAATCCAATGGTGTATTTTTCATTCGTCTTGAAGACACGGATATGAAACGTGAAATTGCTGGTTCTGGCGAAAGACTAATAGAACAACTTAAGATTTTTGACGTCGTTCCTGACGAAGGCTATTTTGGCGATTATGAAGAGGGTAATTACGGTCCCTACATTCAATCTAAACGCAGCGAAATTTACCACACGGTTATTAAGTATTTGTTAGAAATTGGTTTAGCTTATCCATGTTTTTGCACTCCTGAAGAAGTGGAAGCGATTCGCGAGGAACAAGAAAAACTAAAAGTTAATCCAGGATATTACGGTCAATTTGCGAAATATCGCAATATTAGTAATGAAGAGAGATATCAAAGAATAATTAATGGCGAACGTTATGTCATCCGTTTTAGGAGCGAAGGCAATCACGAAAACAAAATCAAAGTTACCGATCTGATTAGAGGTGAATTTGAAATTGCAGAAAACGATCAAGACATTGTTATTTGCAAAAGCGACGGGTTGCCAACTTATCATTTCGCTCACGTGGTGGACGATCACTTCATGCGTACAACTACAGTGATTCGTGGCGAGGAATGGGTAGCGTCATTGCCAATTCACGTGCAAATTTTTGATGCAATTGGTTGGAACAAACCAAACTATGCCCATCTTCCAGTTATCATGAAACTTGATGAAAATACAGGTAACAAACGCAAACTATCAAAACGTTTGGATAGCGAAGCCGCTGTTTCTTATTTCATTGAGGATGGATATTATCCAAAAGCATTGATTATGTATTTGATGACCATTGCTAATTCAAATTTTGAAGAATGGATTTTAAAAAATAACTTCGAGCATATGGAAGATTTTATCTTTAATTTGAATAAAATGTCGTTAGACGGTGCGCTTTTCGATATGGGCAAACTCAATTTTTTCGCCCGTGAGTTGTTCGCAAAATTAAATAAGGACGAAATCACATTATTTGCGAAGCATTATGCTGATAAATATGCACCTGAATTAGCTAAGCGAATTAATTATAATCCTCACTATTTTGCCGAGATTATGAATATCGACCGCGAAAAGATTAATCCGCGCAAAGATTATGAAAAGTTCGGCAATGTTTTAGATATTATCGGTTATTTCTACCAAGATTTATATGAAGCTGAAGTGGCTAAGGGTTTACCTTTTAATGATAGATTTACAAAAGAAGATTTAATTGAAGCATTGGTGGCTATTAAAAACAATTTATCTTGTGAACAAGATGAACAAGCTTGGTTCAACAGCCTCAAAGAAATTGGTGCTAAGTTAAATTATGCTACGAATACCAAGGAATATAAAGCCAATCCTGCCGCCTATAAAGGTAACATTGGTGACCTTGCAGAGATCTTACGCATTACCTTAACTGCTCGCAAAAATGCCCCTAATTTATATTCAGTAATGAAGGTATTAGGTAAGGATGAAAGTGACCGTAGAATCAATCACGTTTGTTCTTTATTAGTTAAATAAACGAGGGTATAATTACTCTCGCTGGTCCCATGGTCAAGAGGTCAAGACGAGACCCTCTCAAGGTCTAATCCCGGGTTCGATTCCCGGTGGGATCACCACAAGTTTCTTTACTCGCTAATTAATTGCTCTATATGAGTAATAAGGGCGAGTTTTTATTTCATGGACTATTGACGTGTTTTATTAACACTATACTAATAAAAGTTTACTATTTATCGACAAAAAATTATTGTTTGTTGATTATTTATCTATTTTTTTGTAAAGTTTCCATAAGGTCACTAGATTAATGAGAACTTTTTAAAGTTCAAGTTTCTTCGAACCATACATCAGTCAAAAAATGTTTGGGGTAATGGATATGGAAAAAGAAAACATGAAAGATTATCAAACACTGGTTGAATTTTGGAATAAATCATATCAATTTGAGCAACCAGCAGATGAACAATCCGATGTTGATGCTGAAGTTGATTATCTAACTTTGGCACCTTCGCAAAAGTTATTTGGTGCTGCTGAGTTGTTAGGCAAAAAAGCATGCATACTTGATTATGGATGTGGTAGTGGCTGGGCAAGCATCATTATTGCTAAAAGTGGTGGACAAAACATCACTAGTGTAGAAGTAATTCCTAATGGATGCAAAATGACGAGTTATTATGCTCGCGCTTTCAAAGTTCAAGACAACATCCATCTTCACCAAATTGACGAAAATTGGTTGGAAAAACAACCATCCAACACTTATGACGGTATTTTTTGTTCTAACGTCGTTGATGTCGTGCCTCAAGCAATGGCAGAAACAATTGTTTGCAATTTAGGAAGAGTGCTCACAGAAGATGGGTGTGCCATCATTAGTTTGAACTTTTATATGGACCGTGAAACGGCAAAAACACGCGGATTAACTGTTGTAGATAACCAAATATATATCAATGGTGTATTGCGTCTATTAAGTTTGACCGACGAAGAATGGACCGCCATTATAGAAAAATATTTTGTGATTGAAAGGTTAGAATATTTCGCCTGGCCTGGCGAACAAAAAGAAACTAGACGCTTATTTTATCTAAGGAAGAAAAATAATGCTTAAAAGTGAATCGATTACTTCTAAGCGCTTAACTCTTAGAAATTTTAAACAAAGCGATAAACAAGCGGTCACAATAATCTTTTTTGATGAAATCGTGAAAAAGACGTACATGATTCCAGATTTTCATGATGAAAAAGAAGCGGAAATGTTGTTTAATAAACTATGTGGAAATAGCCACAGTCAACATCATTTTGTTTATGCTATTTGCCTAGATGATACTTTAATTGGTTTCATTAATGATGTTTATATAAAAGATGGTGAGATTGAATTAGGCTATGTTATTAATAGTCATTATCACCGAAAAGGATATATGACCGAAGCGTTATCCATGGCGATAAATGAGTTATTCCGCATCGGATATAAACGCATTATTGCTGGCTATTTTGTTGAAAATATCGCTAGCAAGAGAGTGATGGAAAAATGTCATATGATACCGCTAGAAAAAGAAGAAGAAATTAATTATAAAGGCGAAAAGCATTTAGCAAAATATTACGCCATTGAAAAAGGAGAATAGTTTATGTTAGTCATTGAAAATTTAACCAAAAAGTATGGGGACAAGAAAGCAGTTGACAATCTGAGCATCCATATTAAGCCAGGTGAAATCTATGGTTTTATTGGCCATAATGGGGCAGGAAAAACTACTACTTTAAAAAGTATCGTTGGTATTTTGAATTTTGATGAAGGTCGTATTTTAATTAATGGTCGTTCAATTACCGATTATCCCCTTGAATGTAAAAGAGATTTAGCATATATCCCCGATAATCCAGATTTATATGATTTTATGACAGGTATTAAATACTTAAATTTCATTGCTGATATTTTTGGTATTAAGTCAATAGAAAGAAAAGAAGCAATTAAAAAGTACGGTGATATGTTCGAACTAACCGCTAGTTTGGCGCAACCAATCGCCACCTATTCCCATGGTATGAAACAAAAATTAGCACTTATTTCTGCATTAATTCATAATCCCCGATTAATCATCATGGACGAGCCATTTGTTGGGCTAGATCCAAAAGCTTCGCACACTTTAAAAAAATTGATGCGCGAACATTGCGATAATGGTGGGGCAATTTTCTTCTCCACTCACGTGCTTGAAGTCGCAGAAAAACTATGTGATAAAGTTGCTATTATTAAAAATGGTTATTTAGTCAAG
>Ga0123334_1001083_pt1 | contig 35628 bp, 27 predicted proteins | sample BiotimSIPDNA_FD_89706 | JGI IMG/M metagenome (GOLD analysis project Ga0123334, IMG submission 89706) | Anaerobic biogas reactor microbial communites from Washington, USA - Biogas_R1 time_0 SIP DNA | ecosystem: Engineered > Bioreactor > Anaerobic > Unclassified | place: Washington, USA...
GGGCAGGCTGCCCTTGTCAAACGCCGCGTTGCCGAATTTGTAGAAGCATCCCTCGACTTGGGTCACGGCTGCCTTGGCGGTCACGATTTCGCGGGTTTTGCGGACGACCGGGATGAAGCGGCGGTTGAAGGCGACCATCAGGTGGCATTTCTTTTCGTCGGCCTTGCGTGCGAGCGATTCCGCCTGGAAGGCCGTGATGCCCGGCGGCTTTTCAATCATAGTGTGGTAGCCGTGGTCGAGAGAGAGCATGGCGACATGGAACATGCTGCCAGGCTCGACTAGGCAGAAGACCGCGTCGATTTTTTCGTTGGCGAACATCTCGCGCATCAGGGTGTACGTTTTCGGGATGCCCCATTTCTCCGCCTGTTGCTGTGCCCGTTCGGGAAGCAGGTCGCAGATGGCGACCAGTTCGACGTCAGGCATTTCCTTCAGCGACGGCAGGTGCACGCTGCGGGCAATGCCGCCAGCTCCTACCACCGCTACTCGTACAGTTCCGCCAGAACTTGAACTGCTGCTCATGACAAGGTTCTCCTTTCTTTCAAGCTTTGATTTTCAGGACGATTTTCCGGCAGACGCCTTGGCCGCAGCAGGGCGCATGCGCGTCTTCCGGATAAAAAATGGCGAAGCAGCCTGGCCGGACTGGGAACCAGGCCAGGGGTGCATCGCTGTAGAAACCGCAGTCCTTGGCCTCATCGAAGCCGAGGTCGTGGCCGAGTCCGCTCAACGGCGACCATCCCATCTGCTCATCGCCGGAGACGACCATTTGCAAGTCGATATAGCGACGGTGCACTTCAAGCTTGGCGCTGGCTGGCGGTCGGCCGACTGGCTCTTGAACCAGGGCATAGAGGTCGTCGCCGCGCAGGTCAATGCGGCCGAGCTCTAGCGTTGCCAGCGGCTGTGTCAGCAGAAAGTCGAAGGCCGGCTGGAACAGCGGGTGGGCTTCGGCGTACAGGCGCCAGTTTTTCAGGGAGTCGAGAATCATTGATTTCAATCCTTTCCGGCGGTTGCCGCCAGGTTGGTTTCCGTCCCCGTCGCCAGGTGCAGCTATGCCTGGGCCATGCGCTTGGGCTTGCGTCGGCGGGGGACGGACGCCGAGAGTATCATGTCCATGGTGCTGGCTAAGATATTGTTGAGAAGTTTCATCTGGTCGGCTGGCTGGCAGCTATGGGGCTTGCAATCGCGAACCAGCTCAGTACCCTTGTCTGGATCGACCCAGAGCAGCCCCCAGTCTCGGCGTAGCTCATTCGGCTGCAGCAGCCCGGTCGGCGTGGCGATGTACATTTTTTCGGCCATGGGCCGGAGCGCCAGGCGTTCCAGCCGGGTTCCCTTGTAAAGCATGCTCTCCAGTTCGGCCAGGCGCTGACGCAGTTCCTGGTAGTGGGGGTTGACAGAGCGTTCGTACTCCCAGAGCGCTAATTCCTCAAACAGCACATCGTCGGCACGCAGCTCTGGCTCCTGCTCGCGAATTTTGCATTCTTCCGCCTCGGCCTCGTCGCGCAGTCGGCTGACCTCGGCGACTATGGCTTCGGCAGAGGAACATTCCGGCCAGCAGCTTTCCCGAGTCGGGCAGCAGAGCACGATGGCATGGCGCAGCTTGAGTACTTCGTTGCCGTTGTCGTCGTTTGCATCGTTGTGCTTGAGATTTTGGAGCCAGCAGGCGGCCACATCGACCTTGAGGCGGGCACCGGTGGTTTCGACATCGAATCCGAGGCCGGAGGGCTTTGGTCTCCGAGCCGTCAGCCAGGAGGCGACGGCCCGGCGCAGGCGCAAGCGCTCCTGGTTGATTTTGCTCACGGACGAAGCCATAACACGCTTCCTTTCTGTGGCCGAGTCATGCTGTCGGTTTAGACGTTTTTCCCGATCACTTGCAGAGACCCCAGCTCAACGCCGCCGAGGTGTTTGGCTACGACCGAGCATTTGGCCCGGAATAAAAAGAAGATGGGCCGGTCGTAGTCGTCCATAGTTTCAAAGTTGCCCTGGCCTTTGGCTATCACCAGGTCGGCCTGCCGCATGGCCTGGAAAAAGGCCGGGTCAGCATAGCGGCTGGACACTCCCGGGGTGCAGTCGCCAGTGTCAACCACCGGGTAGCCCGCCAGCCCGGAAGAAGCCAGTTCCCGGCGGGTCACATCGTTGAGAACCGGCATGCCGCGCACACCGAGGGTGACCTTGTCTCTAAACTGTTCAATGAGGAGGCGGTCAAACACGGCTTCGCCGCAATTGTCCAGCACGTAAAAAATCTTCTCCGCCTTGTTTATGGCGTCTTGGAGGGCTGTGATCCGGCTGGGTTCCAAGGGCAGGGCGAGCACTTCGAAGAGTCGGCTCTTGGCCTGAGACAGCTGAAAGCTGCCGTCAATGCCGTAGTCAATGATATTGCCGCCGATGGCAAGACGAAGCGCCGCCTCGAAGGGGTCATGCTCCCGAGTCGCCTGCTCAGCGATTTCCTCCCAAACTTCCTTCGCCAGTTCGGTGGATAGGTCTTTTTCGACGAGAAACAAATCGGCGTCGCCGACGACTTGGTTGACAATCAGCTGCTGGTCGCGGGAGAAGGCTGGCGGCGGCACGTCCCAGTCCATGTCAGCCATGGAGGCGAGCATTGCACGGAGCAGTTTCTCCCTGGTCCGGGAATCGTCCGTGGCTTTGCTGACGAGCTGTTGGATTTGCTTGAAAACACAGGGCAGACATTCGTAGGTAAATTGCATGACATCGCTCCACCGGGCGAACCGGTCGTTAATATTCTTAGGTTAGCTTATACTATACCCCAGTTTCGAGGATTATCTCGACAGTGAACGAAAACTTGCCTGGCGAATCGTTTTTTTGAGGTCTTGTCCGTCATTTGCATGGTTTTGCGGCGCTGGCGGCCAATGCGAGGCGGTTGACGGGCGTTATATTCCTATAGACGAAAAGGCCGAAGACCGCCGCCCTAAACCAGGCGGTGAAAAGCGAAAATTTCACGAAAACGCTTTGCGGAGCAGGCATTGCGGGTTACATTATCAAATTGTGATTTGACAGTTAACTTGACAAGCTGCGCAAAGTGGAGACGAAGATGAAGATAGACTGGTCGAAATTGGGTTTTGCCTACATGGACACTCACAGCCACATCCGCTATACTTGGCGGAATGGCAAGTGGAGCGATGGCGAGTTGATCCGGGAGCCGTACATCAAGATGCACATCGCGGCAACGGCTCTGCACTACGGCCAGGACGCCTTTGAAGGCTTGAAGGTTTTCCGCGGCAAGAACGGCATAGTGAGCGCCTTCCGTCCGTACGAGAACGCCCGCCGCCTGCAAGCCAGCGCACGGCGCAACTGCATGGCGGAAGTGCCGGACGAGATGTTTATGGACGCTATCAGGAGAGTGGTGAAGGACAACATGGACTTTGTGCCGCCCTACGGCACCGGCGCGTCCATGTATGTGCGCCCGCTGCTCATCGGCACTGGTGCGCAGATCGGCGTCAACGCCGCAGATGAATTCACCTTTATCGTGATGGTGATGCCGGTGGGAGCGTACTACAAGGGCGGGCTGAAGCCAGTCCGTGCCCTGGTCATTGACGATTTTGACCGCGCGGCGCCCTACGGCACCGGCACGGTCAAGCTCGGCGGCAACTACGGCGCCGCGCTCCTGCCGCACAAGATCGCGAATGACAAGGGCTTCCCCGTGGACCTGTATCTGGATGCCGTGGAGCGCAAATACATCGAGGAGTTCGGCACTTCGAATTTCATCGCCATTGACGCCAAGGGCGCCTACGTCACGCCGAGGTCGCATTCAGTGTTGCCCAGCGTCACCAACAACGGTTTGAAGACCCTTGCCGCCCACCTGGGGATGAAGGTCGAAGAGCGTCCAATCGCCTTTGACGAAATCAGCGGTTTCCAGGAAATCGCCGCTTGCGGCACTGCGGTGGTCATCACCCCGGTCAATGAAATCGTGCGCGGCGACCAGGTCATCCGGGTCGGCCCACGCGAAGGCTGCGGGCCAGTCCTGCAAAATTTGTATAATCACTACACCGCTATCCAGTGGGCCGAGTCCCCGGATCCGTTCGGGTGGTTGGAGGCCATCTGAACCGACTGGAAGAGCGTTTCAACATATTCTGTCGACCAAGGCCGTCAAGGCCATAGCCGGAATGAGAGAGTCCAGCCAACCTTGAGGAGGTAACCCGTGTCTGCCCATGAAATGTCCCAAGCCGGTTTCATCTCGGCGCCTGCCAGCCAAGTCGAGCGCTACGCCGAGGCATCCGACCGCACGCTGCTCACTTGGATGTGTGATGGTGACACGACAGCTTTTGAGGAGATTTTCCGACGCTACGAGACCAGGATCGTGGCATACGCGGCGCGCTACATCAACTCCATTGACCTGGCTAAAGACATCTGCCAGGAAGTTTTTTTGAAGTTGATTGCGAAGCCGCCGTCCACGTTGATCTATGACAATCTCAGTCCATGGCTGTTCCGAGTCACGCGGAATCTGGCCATTGACAAGCGTCGCCGCCGCAAATTTGAGATTACCGGCGAGGATGTCGGGGTGATGGAGGCCCGCGAGGATCGCACGCCCTTGAAGACGCTTACCGCCCGCAACGACGCCGTCGTGGTGCGCGACCTGGTCAACCGTCTGCCGACTGAACTCCGGGAAGTGGTGGAATTGAGGATTGATGGCGGGGTGTCTTTCAAGGACATCGCGCTTATCCTTGACATCCCACAGGGCACAGCCTTGTGGCGCATGCATCGAGCCGTGGAAATTCTGCGGATTCAGTGGAGGAATTATGAGCCGCGCAAAGTGTGATATCCTCCGGGAAAGGGCTATGCAGCAAGGGCGGGACAGCGCGATGTTCGCCGCCTGGCGCCGCCATGCCCGTGACTGCCAGGATTGCGCGACTGAAATCCGCCTGCTTGACCTCCTTGACCATCAGGCGGACACCGAACGTATGCACCTGCCCCGCCGGAATTCAGCCATGCTGGTCGAAATGGTCCGCCAGCAGTACCAGCGGCCGCCCCAGCCCTCCTGGATGGCCTGCGTCTGGCCCTATCTCTGGAAGCCGGCGGTGCTGGCCGCCCTGGTCTTTGCTCTCGTGCAAGTCATTCCCCAGGAATGGGCTGAGACGACCGCGCCGGCAGATGAAGTCGCCGCCGATGCGAGCGCGGCCGTCGCCGCCTTGACGGTTGGGGACGGTTGCTACTTCATCCCTTTGCAGGCCGGCGCCCATGAGCTTGAGCAGGCGGTGCTGACGGCGACATCGCCGGCCGAGGCCGTCTGCCTGCCGGAAGTCCTGCCCGGCCGGAGCGTTGACCGGGCCATCCGCCAGCTCCGTGAACGCATCCACGTCCAGCACTGCGAGCTGGAGAATTTGATTGACCGCGACCTTTCCGCGTACTGAACTTTGAACATGACGGGCTAAGCCATGATCATCGCCGTGCTCGCCGCCATGCTCGTCCTCGGCAACGCCAAAGCCCAGACCGCACCGCCCGCCGCTGCACCCGCAGTGTCCGCAGCCGCAGCCGAAAAAGCGGTTCAGCTGGTGCAGCGGGATGCGTTTGCCGCCGTGCGGGAAAAGTATCCGCAGACCAATCCCGACGACGTGGTCGCCTTCCATCGCCAATATGCACCTGACCTTTTGGCGGAATGGGAACGACGCTGCCGAGAGGAAGCAACCAGCGCAAAAGCCTATTTCCTGCTGTTGGCGGACAATTTTGCCGCGATTGATGTTCTCCGGAAAGATGATCCGGATGAATACGAGCGCCAAATCCGGCAACAGCAGACCGAAAGCCAGGTGCGCAGCCTCAGTCGGCAGATTCAAGCCTTGGCTGTCAAAGAGGGCGATGGGGCTGATGAACCAGACCGATTGCTGGCCAGACAACGCCTGAAACTGGAGTTGAAGCATCTTCTTGAAAAGAGCTTTGACGAGGCGCAGCAGCGCCAGCTGATTGAAATCAATCGCCTGGAAGCGGAAATGCGCAACTTGCGACGCCTGGCAGATGAACGGGCGGCCAACCGCCGACTAATCCTGGGGCAACGCTTCTATATTCTCACCGGTGATGTATGGCCAGAGGAGCATCAACATGACCAACCACGCGAATAAATCCTGGACCGTCGTCCTCGACGGCGAACGCCGCGCCGCCCGTGAAAAATACGTCTTGGGATGCTATCGCCCCTATAACCTGGCCAGCTACTGGAACGGAAAATTCTTTGCTACCCAGGTTTCCAGTCCAAGCGAGGCTGTGTTCCGGGCCCGGGCGTTCGCTTATACGCTCGAACATCTGCCTGTGACGCTGGCGCCGGAACAGGCGGTGGCGGCCGGCGCAGAAACGTTCCAGGCTTTCGAAATCCCATCGGAACTGGAAAAAGACTATGCCTTTTTCACCGGGGCGGACGCCGGGCGCGGGCATCGCAATTTCCGCGTCGGCTACAGCCACACCGTCCCTGCCTACGACCGCCTTCTGGCAGAGGGGCTGGACGGGTTCCGCCAGCGTATCGCCCAGGCACGTACTCGCCGCTGCAGCCAACGCCAGCAGGAGCAGCTTGAAGCCATGGATATCTCCCTGCGGGCGATGTCCGACTACTGCGGGCGGTTTGCAACCGCCATCAGCGCGCTGGAGCCCGAGATCGCGGCGCGGTTGCAACGCATTGCCGGCCCAGCGCCGGAAACTTTCGCTGACGCCTTGCAGCTGGTGTGGATCGTCCATATCCTGCTGGCTTCGCAGAAGCGCGGCCATAACGCGCTTGGGCGGCTGGACCAGTACTTGTATCCCTTTTATCAGCGTGACATTAAGCGTGGCGTCCTGGATCGAGCCAGCGCCCTGGATTTGCTCTGCCATCTGTTCGCCAAGGTCGAAGGCATGCATGAAGTCACCAATATCTGCATTGGCGGCCTGACTCCAGGAGGGCGGGACGCGACCAACGACCTCAGCTTCCTCATCCTGGAGGCGACCGGGCTGGTAAAGTCGCCATCCACGAACATTTCCGCACGACTGCATGACCAGAGCAGTGACGCCTTCCACTTGGCCTGCATCGACCTGATCCGAACCGGCATCGGCTTCCCAGCCCTGTTCAATGACGAAGTGACCGTGCCCATGCTGACCAAACTCGGCATCCCGCTGCGCCATGCCCGCGACTACTGCATGGTTGGCTGCGTCGAAACGCTCATTCCTGGACGGCAGCAAGCCTGGAGCGATTCGCGCTTCAATACCCAGATGGTCGCTGACCGGATTTTTGACCGGCTTGATTCCTTCGAGACTTTTGACCAGCTGATGACGGCATTCTACGCCGAATTAGACGAAGATATCCGCAAGCACGTTGAGCAGTACAACCATTCTTTGGCCTGCTTCCCGCCCGAACGCTTCCCTGACCCGGTCTTGTCCGCCCTGACCGACTGCTGCATCGAACGAGCCCGCGACGTGAACGACGGCGGCGCCCGCTTCAAGCGCCAGCACGGCGTCGGGATGATGGGCCTGGGGACCATCGCCGATTCCCTCGCCGCTGTCAAGAAACTCGTCTTTGAGGAACAGGCTGTCAGCCGACTTGAACTGAAACAGGCTCTGGCCACGGATTTCAAGGACAACGAAGCGCTGCGCCAGAGGCTCATCAATCGCGCACCGAAATACGGCAACGACGACAATTACGTCGATGACATCGCCGTCGCCATGGTCAAGCATTTTGGCGAGGCCTGGCTGCAGCATCGGACGCTGGACGGCGGCCATTTCCTCAGCTGCATGGCCACCAATGTCAGCAACATCAACGCCGGCCAAATGGTGAAGGCGACGCCCGATGGCAGGCGAGCGTTCACGCCCTTGTCAGACGCGGCATCGCCATTCTATGGGCGCGATGTGAAGGGGCCGACAGCCTTCCTCAACTCTATCAGCAAGCCGGATTACAGCAGCCAGAACTGCACCGTCGTCAACATGCGTTTCCTGCCGGAATACTTTGAGCATGAGGAGGGACGCCGCCGTTTCCTGGCTCTGACCCGCGAATTCGTCCGCCGACGCGCCCATGAGCTGCAATTCAATGTGACGGACAACCGGACGTTGGCAGCGGCCAAGGAAAATCCAGAGCAGTACGCCAACCTGGTGGTCCGAGTCAGCGGCTTTTCCGCCTATTTCACGCGCTTGACAGCGGAAGTGCAGGATGACATCATGCGCCGCCGGGCCCATTGACCAGCTGACTGCCTGGGGCGGGAGGACGACGACAAAAGGTGCTTTGCCATGCGGTTGTTTGTAGCTATTGCCATGCCAGAGGAGGCGCAGGCGGCGCTGAAGCGTTGCCGACAGGAGCTGCCGCGCCTGCGCTGGACCCGCCCGGAACAGCTGCATCTGACTCTTGGTTTCATAGCCGACTTGGCCGCCGAAAAGCTGCCGGATTTGCTGGCGGCGCTGGGGCGGGTGCGTCGTCCGCCTTTTGTGATTACTTTTGGGGAAAGCGGCTGGTTCCCATCGGCGCGCCGACCGCGCGTCGGCTGGCTGGGGCTGGTGAACACCCCGGAATTGACGGCATTGAAAGGCGATATCGACGGCTGCCTGGAGGCGGTGGGTGTACCTGTGGAAAAGCGCGCCTTTGTGCCGCATTTGACGTTTCTGCGCCTTCAGGTCGGCAGCGCCCCTCCGCCGAATCTCGCCTTGGCGCTGGCCACGCATTGTTCTCCGCTGGCGGGCAAGCAATGCTCAGTGACGGATTTCCGCTTGATGTCCAGTGAATTGCACCCTGACGGCGCCATCCATCGGCAAGTGGCGGCGTTCAACCTGGAGTAGCTTCAGTTGAATCTGGACTGATTCTCGTATGGATTACGTCGCTCTATCACAACACTTCGCATATTAACCAATGCACCACGCCCTCTGCATCCTTCGGTTCAGAAATTTTTCAGCAGTTTTGCCGTTGGTCTGGTCTTTTGTACTTCTTGCAGTTTTTGCTTGGCCTGTTCGAGGTTGTCCAGTATCCAGGAATGGCATTGCGGCTGATCGTACCCCATAAGATCGTAAATAATATACAAGCCCGCCTTGGTGTACACTGGCAATACCCAACCTGGGCAATGATCGCAATAGCGCAGGCATAGCCCTGCATCATTGTCCATTGCCTTGCTTAAGCTCGGGCAGTTGGTCATGATCAGTTGCAGGCAGCCGGGTTCCATCACCATATCCAGACCACAGTTCTCCTCGCGGCGGATTTTCACATAATAGTCATAGACTCCTTGCAAGCCTTTTGTCTTGAAGCCCTCCAGACAGTGAAATTCCTGTTGCTCGGATATCGCCAGGAAATAATCCTCCAGCCCGCCATGAGCCTCCAGATACTTGAAAACTTCGTTATAAAAACGCACAAAATGGTCGCTGGGAATCATGCCTTTTTCTCCTTCCGGTAGAAGCGCTGGACGCATTGCCCCTCCGCCAAAATCTTTGTTTCCGTTGCCCATGGCGTCCCTTCGCACATTGCCGCATTGATCTCTGTCGTAGAACGACAGAAGCACTTCGACAGCGGCAGACCGACTTTGCGAATATGAGCAATGGCCGGACATTGACGCACCCGCAACGTGATTTCCTGATCCGTGACTTCCAAATCAAAATCCGCTTCTTCCCGATTGTAAAAATAGGCCAGATGCTCGATCAGCTCTGATGGATCATCCTTCAACAGCTTCTGATGAATGGAAGCATAGACCTTTGTGCCAACGTTATGAAGAATCTCTGTCAGAGCGTCCTCGCCATGACGTTCGGCGACAAAATCAAGCGCAAGGCTGGTGCTTCCGTGAAAATCTTTATGCAGTTCACCGGTTTCGCGATAGCGCAACATATCAATCCAGCTCCTTTTTTATACTTTCAAGACACGCTTTAATCTAATGCTTTTTTTCGTAGATAAAAAAGCTCATTGCGCATCTTTTTCTTTCAGTTTTGCGATCCATATTTCGCTATGCCGATCAACAATATTACCTCCGCTGATTTTGAGGAAGGCTGGCGCGTCTGTGACAATTCCGGTGCCATCTTCAAGCGCAAGGCAGTGAAAATTTCCCAGCAAGCCATCTGCGCCGTTGCGGATTTCATGCGGCAGGACAACTTGTTCGCTGTTGCGCTCCAGGGCACCGGAATCCGGGTTGAAGCGGGCGATCAGCAGTGGTGCTCTGAAGCGCGTGACCTTGCTGTTATCTCCAGTGTCTCGGGTATAGACCAGGTACAGCTTTCCGGCCAGCTCCAGCCAATGCTGTTGAGTTGATGACATGTCCAGCAGTTCGCCATCGGAAAAACTCCAAGGATGCGGCTTTGGAAAAGTCATCGGGTTTGTACTGCGGCTCCAATATCCCCTGCCATCTTCGGCGCGGATGGTCAGAAAATATTCTCCATGGAAATAATACAAGGAGGGTTCACAGAACCCTCTGAGAACCGAATGACTCAACACATTGCTGGCATTTTCAACAACCAGCTCATCGCCATCAAGAGTCGCCTGCAGCACGCAAACAGAAAACTGAGGAGAATCCCAGCCATAATATTCCACTCGGCCCGTTTCAAAATAAACTGGAAGCAAGATATGCCCCTCTGGGGTAAAAGCGAGCTGAGCACAGGCAACGCGCCAATTCTTGCAAGAATCCATGCTTGGAGTCGCCAGCTTACGCATGGGCGACCAGCCACGGTTTGGCTCGTAGATGCTGTAAACTGGTACCTGGCGAAGTGCCATCTGCAAATTGTTCAAAGCTTTTTTATCCCAGCTCAAAGCTCCTCTGGGAGTATAAAAAGTAGTGCAGCCAATAGCCAGCACAAGGGAACTCCCCGGCAGAGCAAACAAGCGCACGTCCGCAACGCCCTCTGTCAACTCTGAAGACAGGGCACGACTTCCAAACGAAGCAATCACTGACGGTGCCGACCAGCCATTGCCAAGACCAGAGGAGATGCTGTATTCCGGACTGCCATAATGGTCGCTGCCAGCGAGTTCCTGCATGCACATCAGCCACTCGCCGCCAGGAAGCGGAGCCACCGACGGATGAAAATAATTCGTCGATGATTTCATTTCAGGTTTCACGACCTCGATTTGTAACATCCTGGCTCCTTCTCTCATATTCCTGTTTATCAACAACAATTCTCCGACAAGCTCTTAATGTGGAAGACGATGCAACTGTTCGATCAAATCCATCAACCGGTCACGCAGTTCATGGCAACGTTTCGCATCCTGACAAAACACACTCATGCCTGTAGAAAAACCGTCTTTGATCTGCTGCAACTTGTCCATTGCCTTTGCTTTTTCGTCCGCATTGGCAAATTGTCTGGAGTCCAGCAACTCTTCGGCAAGACGGGTGAAATTATAGTCTTCGATCCCGTCCCGCATCACTTCTGCGCGCATGGACGGCCAGCTGGTGCAATCCGGCCCGGGATAAAACAGCGCTCCCATCCCATTGTTTTCACCATGCGTTGAATCCCATTCGCTCCATACCGGCGGCAAGTTTTCGGCAAATTGCTGATTTTTCCGCCACATCTGGATATCCCAGTAGAGAAAGCCTTTGATGTGGTTGAAAGCAATCGGCTCCCAGAAAAAAGCCCTTGAATGGATCAGAGGCTGATCAATGCGTTCAAAGTTGCCAAAGGGATAATATCCGCCACCGCCGACATAAGTCCAGAAATCCACGCCATATTTTTCCTTGACCATGCGGTCATGTCGCGGCAAGGCATAGGCATTTGCGGGGCAATGCACATCCAGGCTGGCATAAAGTTCAGGGAGAGCCTGAGGGTTGGCCGCTGTTGTTATCAAACGCACCCCGGGCAAGAGCTGGCGTGCATTCTCCAGCGCGGACTTGAGCTGTTGGTTCAAGTGGGTACCGGTTTCATCAAAACCATAAAGATAGATGTCAACTTTCCCTTTGCTCAGTTTGCGCATCGTGTCCAGGCGTTCCTGCAGCGACTTTGAGGCGTTCTCCAACGAACGGTTGATCAAGCGCAAACGCCGGATTTCCTGAGCGTTCTTCAGATCAATGATGACCGAACTGCGGTTGGATTCATTGCGCAGATTGTCAAACGCAAATGAAGAAGGCTGCTTTTCGTCATCAAGCGGTTTTCCCACAAGCGGGTTTTCATCCGGCTGTAAATAAAATACCGTATCGGGCTGGAAAATTTCATCCGTAGCTGACCTTGCCTCCACGGTTTTGCCCAGTCTTGGATACATGACAAAAAAGGCATAGAGGCAACGGTCATACCAGCCCCGGGTTTCCGCATTATGCACTTTCAGATATCGGAATGCGGCTGTGCTTTCACGCGGCTCGACAATCAAATCATGGTCGCTGATCCGTTCGGGGTCCCTTGGCCGTAAGGAAAAATTCGCCGCAATCGGGGCAAATGTCAGCCCGTCTGTACTGCCGTAGAGGCGGATGAACTTCAGCATATTCTTATCCGGATACGCCAGTGCATTCAAATTACCGCCGAGATTGATCGCGCTGAGTCCATTTTCCAGCGCCCATTCCACATCTTCTTCCGGTGGGGTCTGGGCATATAGGTCTAATGGATTCATTTGATGTTCAAGCAATTCCAGCATTAGATTGCGACGCGATTTTTTGTAATCGGCGTTGCCATAGAATTGCCGCATGGTGCTAAAACGCATGCCAATCATGTTTTCCAGGCGGTTGGCACCCATTGCAAAATTTGCCACCTTGACCTGGCAGGCAGTCTGCATCACCACCTTGCCATTGATTTTGACTTGCGCGGTAAACTCACGAGCCCCGGCAGCCGCATCTTCTGCCGCATAAAAAGTCAGCCAGACCGCACGGTTTTCGTATGCACCTATGGAAAATTTCTGGTCTGCCTTTAGTGGTTTGAGGATATCCGGGAATTCAGTTTCGCCCGGTTCTCGCAGCGGCAGTTGCGGATTGGAACTTTCGGTCAGCCAGATATAATCGACCAGATACGTTTTTACCGAAAGCCCGCCTGCTTCTGCGGTTATGATTTCCACTGAGCAGTCCTGCACAGGTTGATTGCCTGCTGAAAGCACCAGTTGTATGCTTTCGCGTTCCTGCCTGGCCAGGCGCAGCTGTCCTTCCCGGGCCAGAGGACCGGGCATCCCGGCTCGGCGCGGCACCTGCGTGAGTGCATCACACCACGCGGCGCTCAAGCACTGCTCAAAGGCCATTCCTTCTTTGAACGAAGCGCCGGTCAGGCGCCGGGCACGGCTGATCGCCGCCCGAACCTTGCGCTCAAACTGCTGGATGCTCTGAACCAGAGGATGCCCGCCAAGATGACTGAACCAGAGACGCCGGAACCCGCCACCGAAATATCCGCCCTTGGAAGCAAATTCGTTGTTTGCCATCCAGACCAGATGATTGTAACGGTCGCGCAACAGCGAATCGCGAATAATCAGCGGCAAAAAGCCGTCCGTAGCAGCAATCACCTGCTGAAAGGCTTCGTCCAGCGAGTCTTGGTAAAAACTGAATTTTTCATTCCAGGCGCGCTCGGAGAGCTTGAAATCTTTTAATGCCGCAGCATTTGCCTGCCAGGAAAGCCTGGCATTTTGCAAGGATTTAGCGGCTTCATCCAGAAAACAATACTTCAGAGCCGATGGATAGATTTCCAGGTTTTTGACTGGCGCTGCCTCGGCGTCCTTGGCACGCAGCAGCACAATTTCTCCTGCATGCAGACCGCCCGCAATATTATGACCCTCTGCTGAACCTTGTTCGCGGACGATGACGCCGCTGCCATAACAGGCCATTTCGATGTTTTTGGCCTTTAACTGCGGACCCTTCTGCAAGGGCGCGTTCCCCTCGGCGCTCTGAACATTCCAGCCCTGTGCTGTGTATTCAGCCACCACTACACTGCCATCCGGCCATTGAAATCCTCCCCTGAGGTGTTCCGGTGTCAACGTGATGATATGCAAACCCAGGGCCGCATAGTCCAGCATCTTGGCAAATTTGTCATAGCTGATCGGCGCCGCCCAGAAAAATTGGGGCAATTCCTGAGCAGCGGCCTGATATCCAGGCAGCTGGCGTGGCTGCACAGCGACAGCTCCTGATGCCTCCGCCGCAGTAACTGTAAAGCCATCGATTGACACATGCCCATGCGTGATGTCATTGACACTGAGTACCGGAATCAGTACCTTGATGCCGGCTGCATCCGGATTGTCAAGAGTCACAGTCAGAGTCAATTTTTGCTTCTGTCCCGGCACCGCAGTGACAGAACTGGCCAAAGGCGGCTGCAACGGCTTTGCAACAGATTCTCCAGTATTCCTGCATAACATACTGAAAGACACTGTTGCTTCCGCATTAATATCTGCAGAGGCCTGAAAAGTAATGTCATACTGCTTCGGTACCGGGTCAACAAGTAGTTCTTCGCCAATAAGTTGCAAGGTCGCCTTTTGCCCGCCGCCCCGCAAATTCCAGACCCCCTGCTTGGCTGTGTCATTTGGCGGGACAAAGGAGGCCTCACCAGACTTTTCCGGCAGCATGCGAATCTGCCATTGCGATAAGTCATTGGCTTGCAAACTGGCCAAAAAACAAAAAGCAAAGACGTTCAGGGCGGCATTGAATCGCATTTTCTGCATGGTCTATTCTCCTGCAATTTCTGAAGCAACAGAACAAGCTTTTGGGAGGATTTCATCCGCAGAGACAGCAGGCGTAGGAGGCACCGGTCGGGGGGGCAGAAGACGGACATCCTGCACTCTTACTCAAGCATCCCAAAGCCCTTTTTCAGCCAACGAAGCGACGGCTCTGGACGGAAGGAATGATCCGGCACATCCACATAACTGTAATCTTCGTAAAATTCCGACTCACTTAAATTTTCCCGGGGTATGGTCGTATGCCGGTTTTTCCGGCTGGCCTCTTCGCTGAATTTTGGATAATATACGACCTGAAAACGTTCTGGGGCGCCCATCACCTGATAGGCGTCACGGACTTTGCTGGTGAATTCATCTGCCCCACCTTCATTTATGGTCAGAAATTTTGGTGCTGCGGCCGCCAGCAGGTCAGAAAAACCGAACCAGCGCCAGAATCCGGGAACGTAATGCCAGATTCCGCCGTCGGTGGTTTTTTCACGGTTGGTCACGGCGGCGTAACGCACCTGTGGATCACAGAGGAAGTCATTGTGCACCATCACTTTGATTTCATCACAGAGCAGTCCCAGAACCATTTCAACCTCAGACCCTAAGGAATGCCCGCTGCAGCCTAAGCGGCTGCTGTCAATATATGGCAGTTCACGAAACCATTCCAGGAAACGGAGTTTTTGAAAGACTGACCAGCCCAGGTAATTGTATCCGGAATTTATCAGGCCGTTAACCAGGGTCTCGCGGGTCGCCCATTGCGTCTCCTTGTCCGGCGGATTGAACTCGGCCAGTTCCGCTGTGCCGGGATTATCGAAGGCAACTGCCACCATTCCTGCACGAACAATATGCAAGGCCTGTGCATTGCGCTCCGGGAAGCTTCGGCGGTTGGTGCAATTCGGATGCGAAAATCCTGCTTCGCCGGCCAGCAGCTCCTTGCTGTGTGCCGAGCCGGGAAAACATAAAACACCCGGTGCTGGATGATGAGCAGAGGCTTCTGCCGGAATCAGCATCAGAACCGGCACCGCTGAAAACGAGTCTGGATAAAACTCCCATTTTTCCAGCCGGTAGCCATCACGCGGTTCAGTACTCAGACAAACCGGTTCCGGCTGCACAGTCCAAGCGGGAAATTGCATCAGCTCGCGTAATTTCTCCTTGACCCGCTGCTGCCAAAGGCAAAATTCCTCCCGGCTTAAGCCGGATTTATAGGCCAGCTGCGGCGTTGCATTGCGCACTTCACTCATGATCGCCGCCAATGAACTGAGGTGCCGCCCGTCTTGGCGCTTGCTGCAGAAGTTGTCTTCCCAAGTGAACATGAAAGACTCCCGGGGTTAATATTGATCGATCTTTGTACTCAGACAGACATTTACACTTCCGGTAAGGTTCCATGCTGCCGGCAGCATCCCTTTGGTCACTGGCGCTACATGCCCATCATAGAACAGCGTGTTGGCGCCGCTGCTGTGACGTTGAACAGCAAAACCATACGGCGACATGCCGCCATACGAATACTGGGGACCTAAGTCGTTGGACCGCCCCATTAATATTGAGGCAGTCTCAACCCCGCTTGTGTCGACCTTGCCGCCATCACAGATTACGGCCAGTTTGCTGGGAGACTTCACGTTGAGTACAGGGCCATTCAGGATAATAGCCGACAAATTATAATTGATCGCGTAGTCATTCTCCTGATTGCGCTGGACCACCGATGGACAACGAAATACCTGATTGTCAATCGTTTTGCCAAGATTGCTGGCGCGCATCCCCCAACCATAGGGAAAATACCCCAGGTCACTCAGCAAAAAACTCCAGAAAATTCGTCCGCACCAGCTGCCATAGGTCACTGAACGGTAACCATCGTAATAATAAGGTGGGACATAATCTTCATAATCCTGATCATACAGATGCAAAGCCAGGCCGATTTGTTTCACCTGACTCGTGCAGCTGATGCTCCGGGCGCGCTCACGAGCCTTGGACAAGGCAGGCAAAAGCATCGCTGCCAGAATCGCGATGATGGCGATGACCACGAGAAGCTCAATGAGTGTGAAAAATGTAACCTTTCTGTTTGACATCGCTCGATCCCCCTGTTTTAAATCCTTTGTTGCCGATGCAAATGCAGATGCACAACTCAGGCCGGAGCTTTTCCGGTGCGCACCAGAGTGCCTTTCAGATGTCACAAACCGAAATGGCAACTACTATTAGTATAGGATAAAACAAGGTGACTGACAATGGTTGGAAAAGAAGAAAAATAGCATTATTGTAGGAAAAGAACAGTTTTTTATCGGCGCAAATAGCACTTTGGGGTTTTTTATGACGAAATATCAAATATCTTTGGAAGCCTTGCTTCCCTTTTGCGAAGAGGGGCTGGCCATTGCGCATCCGGTCAGGCTCACTGTTCATGAAGAGCCGGAGGAAGGTTGGATTCACAGTGTGCCGCGGCTCCTGATTTTATTGGAAGGGGAAGGCCACTACCAAATCCAAAAGGATGGAAAACCACAGGAGTTGCAAATAAATGCACCTGCAATACTGTATAGTGCAAAATATGGTAAACTTTTTCAGTTATACCGCTCCCAGCCGGTAAGAACCCTTTCTTTCAGCTTTTATCCAAACTATATCCGCGCTATGCATATTGATAGCGATGGCATACACAGGCCTCCGACAAAACGCGATATTTTTTGCCATACTGAGCAACCGTTGTCTGATGCAGGCGTTGCTTTGCTGAAGGCCATTGATTGCCTGCTGGAAGCCGGCAGAGAGCCGCTGACTGAAGAACTCCTCTTCCCACTGTTTCAAATCACGGTTGAGGATTTGAAAGCCAGTAACGCTCCCCCAAGTGAACGATATTTGCGACCGCAAAAACTATGGGGCCAAATCAGTACTTTCCTCCGGGAGCATCGCGAAGAATCCATCACCCGCTCGCAAGTGGCGCGGCTTTTTCGAATCTCACCCGGATATGTTTCGGAATTATGCCGACAAGGCACTGGCGAAAGCTTCTCACAAGTGAAATTGCATTACCAGCTGGAACGTGCGGAGAATCTTCTCATTCACAGCGGAATGAATATCAATGAAATCGCAGTGCAATGCGGATTCTCCAGTGCCAATTATTTCATCCGAAGATTCAGGAAAGCATACAGAGTAACGCCGCATGTGTACCGTAATCAACAGACAAAGCAGCGACAATGATGGGGTTTGAACCCTGTACTACTGTCAGCCAACTTTTTGTTTTGGGGGAAAAGATTACTTCAAGTCGGCATTTATTGCTTTACGAATTCTCTCAAAAAGATTCAGATTCACGATTTCATATATTCTCGTCCATCACCGACTTTAGCACATTAACGATTATAGGGTGAGTCAGCATGAAGATAGACTTCCGTATTGAGTGGGGTTATCAGTTTCTTTATTCCCGCCGCCACTATCATCCTCAATATATCTGGGATGGACACTTGGAATGTGAAAAGGGTCATCTTGAAAGTCTGAGTCTTTATCATTATCCACGCTGCATTTCCGGTCCGACCAGTTGTCCAAAGGAAATTCCATTAACCGGCAATTCATGGCAGGAGACCACCCGCCGGGCGCTTTCCGGTCTGCATGTGATTGCCGAAGTCGAACCCGATGCGGTTTTTCATCTGGTGACCGCCAGCGGCACGTTTGACTTCACGGCGCAGCAAATCGCCCAAGAAGGCCGAATCGTATTCGAAGTCGGCCCCAAATACGGCTATTGCCATATTTCGGTGATTCGCACCGGTTTTCTCTGGTTCAGACCGCCGCTGCGGGCGGGGGAAGCTGCTTTGAATGCCGATGAACTCCCTTTGCCCGTGCATGAGTGGGCTCGGATGCGTTCCGCCTGGCTGGCGCCCGGAGATGCGGTGCGATTCTCCGCCCATCTAACGCAGAACGGCGAACAGATTTTTCATCTCATTGCCATGGCCGCGAAATACTTCGATCCGGAGGTGGAAAATCAGGTTTGCGACACCTTCCCCATGATTCTGAAGTGCGACGGGGTTCCTGTCGCCGAATTCAAACATTATTTCCGCAAACATTATGTCGTGCAGATTCTGGAAGATGTGTGGACCCGTTTCAAGGCAGCCGCCGGGACGCATGAATTTGAACTGGTCAACCTCAATCCGCGATTCTTCCTGCTCATTAACCGGATCAGCTTCTTGCCGTCCGCCGCGCCGGCGGAGGAACTGGTGCTGCCCCGCTGGGTGATCACCGGAGAGCAAGCATACGGACGCATTCATCACTCCGGCGCACCCTGTTCTTGTGTCGTGCACTATGCCGGCATGTCGCAGGAACTCCGACTGAATCCGGGATGGAATGAATTCCCGTTCATTCTGTCCGAACCCGGCTTGAATGTGGAATTCGTCACCGACACCAACCTGCGCGGCATGGTCGCCGAAGTGTGGAAAGTCCCTGCGGAAAAACATCCGCTGATGGTCGGCGCCGACCTCACTTCCGTGCCCCATGACGACAGCGGCGAGATGGAATGGCTGCTGGATTATATGAATCGTACGAGGATGGGCAACCTGATCGTCATCCGCAGTCATCTCTATCAGGATTATGATGGCCGTCAACACCGGAAAGTCGATGACGCGCTGCTGGAAAAATGGGGAAAATACTGTTTGGAACATGGTATCCATGTGGAAGCGGCAACCGATTTTGAGAGTGGCGCGTTAGCCCGGGCCGCCGGAAACATGATGCACGCAGCCGGATACCATGAACTGACCGGCGTGCTGTATGCGGTCGATCCCGATCATGAAATCCGCCCGGAATCCATGCGCGAAGCAACGGAAAATTATGTGGCATTCCTGCGTGAAAAAGTCGACAGGATTCACCGTTCGGTGCGCCTGGTCAGCTTCGGCGATGCCTCCGGCGGTCAGCGCTACTGCTATCAGGCCGGAGTCGATTACATCCGGGCAGAAACCATGGTTCCCAATACTATGCATCTGTGTTCATTGGCGCGCACCGCCAGCGAAGCCATGTCCGATGGCGCCTGGGGCGTGCATGTCGCCACCCAGCACGCCATGCAGCCGTATTTCGCCAATCAGCTGGGGCTTTTCTTCCTCTCGCTCTACCAGAGCTGGATGATGGGCGCAAACATGTTTTACGAAGAGGACAGCCTGTTCGTGATGTGGAAGGAGGAAAGGCAGTGCTGGGACGATGCCCTGACGAGCGGCAAACGCCAGATGCTCCGGGAGTTCTACCATTTTGTGATGACCCATCCCCGACAGGGATATTCCTGCCGCCCAATCGCCTTCCTGGAGGGACGCTATGCGGCGCCATTCAACGGCTTTGTCTGCGGCGGAGAACAGGATCCCCATTATTCAGTCTGGGGACAGTTCGGACGGAATCTTCCCGAATGGGGGCATGCCCAGCCCGAAAAATGCCGTCAGCTGCTGGATGTGCTGATGCCCGGCTGTCTCACTCATCCGCTGCGACAGAAATATGAAAAACAGCGGCACTTTTTTGCCGGCACTCCATACGGTGATTTTGATGAAGTTCCGGTGGAATCGGACAGCGGATTTTTCCATCGCTATAAACTTCTGCTCAACCTCGGATGGAATACGCTGATTCCGGAAGATTATGACAAATTGCGTGATTTCGTCCGTGAGGGTGGCACACTCTTCTCCGGTTTGCCTCAATTCGGCACTCAGGAGAAACGTGATTTCACCGATTTCCGGCTGTTCCGCTCTGGCGATCTTTCCGAATTGTGCGGAATCAAAGTATTCGGCCCTACCAGTCATGAATTCAGCGGACAATGGAACTGTGCCGGTCGTGAGATGATTCCCGAAGTGGAATTGAGCGCCATGCCCAGCGATTTCCCTGGCGAGGATGGTTCCTGCCGGCTTGCTGCGGTGGAATTGGCCGGTGCGGAAGTTGCTGCCTGGGATGCTGTTACGGCTTTGCCTCTGCTTACACGTTACCGTTACGGCAAAGGCGTGGTTTATGTCATTACCGCCTGGGCTTATCCGGGGCATGAAGCTTTGCAGCGTTTTGCTGCGGCATGGATCCATAAACTCGCCGGCGAGCATCGGGGTGAATGGTTCGTAAAGGACCCTTCCAAAGAAGTCTTCTGGACCGTGCGCCGTTTTGACGATGCCCGATGCGGACAGCTTTTCATGCTCAATACCGACTGGACCCTGCCGGGCAACCGCAAATCGGTTGAGGTTCATGCCGGAGCTTTGTGTTTCGATTACGAGGTAATTGAACGTGTGCCTGCCATGCTGACAGTGGTCGGTTCGAAGGTTTTGGAGACTGCTCCGAAAAATTATCTGGAATTTTGCGGCGTTCATGACAATTCCGCTGAATTCAGCCTTCATTCTTGCGGCAATGCAGTGGTCAAGGTCCGTTCCGCTGCTGGTGTGCGCGAGATTTCCTTGCCGGCGACGCCAGGTGGCGCAGTTTTCCAAGTCGAATTGGACTAAGCGCGGTCTCCTGATCAAGTCGGAGTTCGCTCCTCTTATTGGGGTGACCGGCTTCTATCCAGAAAATCATCTGCCGAACAAGTATCGATTGCGGTTCAGCCGGGAGTCTTTTTGTGCGATTGGGACGTGTTATCCTAAAAAAAGTTAATGTGCGAAAGCTTGTGAGGAACATTTGCAGGTATTCAGGCTGTCGTATGCCAAGCTTATGTGTCGCCCCGCAGCGCAGGACGACCTATAAGCACTTTGATGCAGGCCGGGCTTCTTTCACAAAAAATAAGAGTATGCTTCCCTTTCATGCCCGCCGGCAGTAATCGGCTACTTCAGTCAAGGTGCGGTTGACCTCCGTCAACACCAAGTCGCGTGCAGCGGCGAGGAGTCCTTGGGTTCTTTCCGGGTCAGCAGCGAGGCATCGGGCGATGGCGGACATTTGCGCGGCTGCGTCGTCATCGTCAATATCCACCAGCAGTTCCCCTAAACCCACATCCGCGAACATTTGCCGTTTGCGCCCACATTCGGCGTAGGGCAGATGGAGAACCGGTATGCCGTTGCCGATGCCCATGATCAAGGAATGGATTTCCATGCTGGCTAAAAGAGCGGTGCGCTTGAAGACTCCCAGGGCCTGCTCCGGCGTCCAGAAGAAATCCAGATAGACAGTATTTTTTTGGGCCTCTTCACTCAAAATGTCATAGAGAAAATCACGGGCGTTGTTCTCACCCAGGGTGTCACGGGTTTCATGGGCCAGCAGGATCTTGCCCCCAGTCTCAGCCAGCCATTGCTCAAGAAAAGCCTTGATGCGCTGCATCTGCGCTGCACAACGCTCGGCTGACACTGCGCCGCCAGTGGGATCATGATATTTCGCCTTGGGACTGGAAATGCGCAGAATCATGGTCAGAAAAGGCTGCTCGGCCAGGCCATGAACCCGCAGATACTCATCCGCCCAGGCGTCGTCGCTGCGGTGAAAACTGACCGTGGTGTCAGGACGAAAGGCGAATTTGCGGAACTCAAATTTTTTCTGCCGCAGGTAATCCATGGAGTCGGTATCCCGGCAGTAGACGAATTCGGCGTCCTTGAACATCTTTCGGTAGAGCAGTTCCACCGGCCATTCGATTTGGTCAAAGGACTGCGAGCCGATGCCGTAGGGTATTTTCAAGGCTCTGGCCAGCAGCAGTGACATCGCCAGCGGCAGGGTGTAGCCGAAGAGGCGGCGCACGCCCAGGCGTCCGAAGTTCAGGGTGGTGCCGGAATTGTAGTACACGAACGCAGCGTTGGAGAATGCCTCTGCGGCTTCCGGCATCAATTCTTGCATATCAGCGAAGACTTCCAGCGGGAAGAGGTCGAGCAAGTCCTCGCAAATCGTTTCAGCCTGGCGGGCTGGCAGAGTGCCATTGCGGAACTGCTCCAAACGCACCCGCGAATGGCGCTGCACCAGGTTGCCCCAGGCCCGTCCCTTGACTTGCAGGTTTCGGGTGGCCTCTGAAGCCGCATCAGGAAGCGGGTCTCCTGCGATGAAATCAAAAAACGGCATGGGCAGGACCTGACACTGTGGGTTGTACGGCGGCAGTGCATCCCGATAATAGGTCCAAGCATCATCTTCACGAGGCAGATAACTCATCAGCTTCACCGGCACTTCCGGACAAATCTGCCGCAGCAGCGTCATCAGGCCAGCCTGGATGCCCATGTCGCCGATGTTGTTTATGCTCCAGGCGTAAGTTACCAGCAAATGCTTCACTTGTACAATTCCTCCAGTAGGGTTCCTGTTTGTTTTCGAAGCAAACGCAGTTTATCAGCACTGGTGCCAGCCTGCGGAGATAAGGATTGCAACAGTGTGGCCGCTTTTTGCCGCAGCTCGGGCGTGCCTAAGTTCTTGGACAGCGCCTGGGCCAGGAGAGTAAAATAAGCATGGTCTTCAATGCCGTCGCGGATGGCTTCGGCTCGGATCGTAGGCAGGAAACGACCCTCCGGCCCCATGCAGAAATATGACCCGCCGCCATTGCTGCCGGGAAAACTCTCCGGGTCCCAGCCGGTGGCCGGAACAGTGGTGATGGGCTGGTTTTTGCCCCAGCGGCTGACCGTCCAGACCAGCCAGCCGTCAACACCGGCGGCGTAGGCACGGCTGCCCAGGCTGGCCCGGATATCTGCCAGGCTGTCGCGGTCAATGTTCATTTCAGTGGTGTAATACCATACTTCCTTGCCACGCTGGCGGGCTGCGGCGGCATCCTTTCGGGAGTAGTGAGTGATGTACGGAATCCAGCCATCCAGGGCCTCGTTCAGGATGCTGTCGGCACCGTAGCTGTAATCGTAGGCAGTGCTGATGATGCGCAGTTCAGGGAATTCCCGGCGCAGTGAGCTGACCAGATCGACAATGGCTGGCCATTCCGACGCGGAGGCCTCGTCAAAGCCATAGCAGTACGCGATATCCATCAATCCAGCCGCCTTCAGTTCAGGCAGGCGCTGGCGCAGTATCTCATGGTAGCGTTGCTTCCATTCAGCCGGGTAGACGCGCTGCTGCTCCGGGGTCAATTTATCCCAGGCCGCCTTGGATTCGTCTGATTGCAGGCCGCTGTTGGTATGCAGTGCCTGGCGTGGGAGCTTCAGGTACAGTATGGGCAGAAAGTTCAAACCAATCTTGCGGGCCTGCAAATACTCCGCTATCGGGGGCAGAACGGGTTCGCCGTAGACGGCGTCCGAGTAAATGCTGAAGGGATTGATGCGGTATTCTTGCAGGAGGTAGGTCATAAAGGCATTGCGATGTTTTCCCATTGCCGGGGAGCCATAGACCGAGGTCGCAGTGCGGAGGGTCGCGGTAACCGGCAGGGTGAAATTCCACACGGCCACGGTCAGGGGAATTTGAGCAGAGCCGCAGTTGTCGCTCTCCAGCACAATGTGCCCGCTGTATACCCCGGGCGGTGTGTCTGGCAGGGCTCGGAAACGGCAATGAAAGGCCTGAATTCGCCCGGGACTCAATTCCGGAACCGCGTTGGTGAATTCACAAATCGGATCAAAATACTCTCCGAGTTTAGCAGCAGCGTTCTTGCTCGCAACGACCTTGACTGTGCCTATTGGCGCCACTTCAGGAGTCGGCAGCTCAGCGCCGTCGGCAGTGCAGAATTTCTCGGTTCTGATGCTGAGATTCAGCACCGGGGTGTCCAGCGGCGCCAGGGCAAAAATTTGCATTCCTTCGCGTTCATTGCGCGCCAATTGCACCTCATAGCTTGGGGACACTGGCGCCAGCTCCCCCTCGCTCCCGCCGGGACGAATCATGGCCATGCCATCCTGGGCCGAGACAGCAAAACGCGCCTGCGGATAAAAGCCCCGGCTTTTATCACGCCAATGCGAGAGTTTCTCCGCATCGTACTGCTGCGCTAATGCTTGCAGCTGCGTCCGGGCAGCAGTCAGCGACAGGGTGCCGGAACGAATCTGTTCCGGCAGTGCCGCAACACGGTCGGCCATGACGGTGTTGCCGGTCTGGCGATAGGCGGCCGAGAGTTCCGCAGCCTGGGCTGGAATAGTGCTGTGCAGAGACAGGCTGTGGATCACAAAAATCGATTCATGCGAGGGGTTGCTCTGATAGACTGCAAAAGTGCGCAGTTTATTCACCTCAACCAGACCAGGGCGCTGGTATTCGATTTCATATTTCGTTTGTAAACCAGATTCGACCCCACAGGTGGCGTAGAAACGCCCGTCGCCGGCATCGCGGACGATATACGAGAATTTGCCGGCCACCCCGCCGGTCAAGGTCATTTCCAGCACAATGCAGTCATAATCTGCAGCATTGTCTGGCAGGCGGAAGGTCACGGTCGGCCAGCGCGTCTCCAGCGTGCCGTCGCTTTTGGGCAGGGTAATCTGCAATCCCGTCGGAAGGCTCTTTACCGTGGCGCCGCATTTAAGTTCCACTACCTCCGGCAAAATGGGCAGTGGCTGCATAAAAACATCTGCAGCACAGGATAAGGAGAACAAAACAGCCCAGACCTCAAAAAACGATTTCATGCAACACCTCCAGATTGGGCAATGCGCGAAAGCTTGTGATGGATACTTAATGTGTCACCCTTTCAATGGGGTGACACATAAGTGCTGATTTGATAAAAATCGTTAATGCGCGAAATGTTGTGATGAGTGCTTGTAGTATTGGTCACCGTTTGATACTCGGAACTCCGGTAATCTACGGCGCCAGGCACCCCGGATAAAGCACTTTAGTGGACAGTGGACAATGGACTTTAATGGACGTTAATAGACGATGGACTGTGGACTTTAGTGGACGTTAGTGGCAGTGGACGTGGACGGAAGTGGACAGTAATGGACAAGCGGAGCTTTCGACACGTATCTTGTACAGGCTTTCAGACGATGAAGATGTATCATGCTTACAGTCATGCCCCTTGCCCCGCAGGCGCTTAACCATGCTTAACCTCAGGCTTTAGCCTGGGGGCAGGCGTACCCTCAAAAGTGGTGCCCGGTAGGGGCACTACCGGGCGCCTACCAGCACAATCGCTGTGCCAAATCTCTCTTTCTGTCACAAAACTTCGCACATTAATTTTTTTTGGGGGGGCGAAAATCTGTGCTCGGCCAGCGATTGATACGAGAGGCGAGAAGGGAGCTTGGACTACGCTGTCCGTCATGTCCACCGCGTTCACCGACGCACGACGGCAGAAACGTTAAAAGCGTGAAACGTACGGCAGGCACTGTCCACACCGTCCACACCGTCCACACCGTCCACACCGTCCACACCGTCCACACCGTCCACACCGTCCACCATGTCCACATGACCTGAAGGCCAAGCCTTAGCCTAGGAGATGCGGCACTAGGAGCAATCCCTACCCCCATAAATCACCCTTGCGCACGCGACTAAAATTTGGGAGGGTGGCCCCCCTTGGGTGGGTGGGGTTTGATTTCTGGAGCTGCTGTAAAAATAGGCCGTTGCACGCCTTTTTTCAAACGGCTTTCTGCAGAATCATAGTGATTTTGTGCTTGAACATGATTTTGCTTGCGTGCTGGCATTATGCTTTCCATCACCTGAATAGGCTTCCTGATGTGACCCGAAGACTTGCGGGAACCTGGATGAGATAATGCAAAGGGCGCTGGTAGCGTCTACTTCATCAAGACAGCGGTTCAGGCGCACAGGCGTTCGCCGCATTCCACGGCCACGCTGCTGGCGTACGCTTCCAGTGTCCTTTGCCCTCGCCGGGCAGATTTTATTCAACCAGCAGCACACGGACGCCGCCTGGCGCGATGTCGCCTGCCATGATATCGGTCTGGCCGGTGTAGTAATCGCGCAGGGTTTTGCCGGCCAGGGCTGGCACGGCAGCGTCAAGTTGATACGCCGCTGGTTGACGGCCGCGATTCATCAGCACAATCATGGTTTGTCCAGCATGCCGAAGAACCTGATAGTTGTCCCCGCTGGGGCCTTTCAGCAAGGGGAACTCCGCCTCAATGCGTTTCCCCTTGAGAATGAGTTCCTCGTAATCGGCTGCCAAACGGGTGATTTCGCCGATATTGTAGAAGCTGCGACCGTCCATGCTGGGGTAGTAATAGAGCAGGAGGCCGACTCGCCCGACCAGCAGGTGCTGGAGGATTTCGGCCTGGCTCCAGAAGGACGGATAGGAGGTGATTTTGCTGGTGTAGGGATGTATGATGATGCCACTGGCCATGGGTGTTGGCGCCAGGGCTTCCCTAGTGGCTTGCAGCAACTTAGCGTTATAGCCGTAGCCGCACATGCCTAAGTCGATCTTGCCACGCAACATCTCCCAGTCAACGCCGTAGCGACGCTTGGTTTCTTCACTATGATAGCCGGTGTAGACAGAGAACACGACGTCCGGTCGGGCGCTCTTGACGCCTTCTTGCAGAAGCACTGCCAGTTCCGCCATCTTCTTGTTCATCCAGGTGATCCATTCTTTTTCATAGGTGTTTTTCAGCTGCTCAGGCGTCGGCACGGTCTTGAGCTGGTAGGCATCAGCGAATTGCTTCAGGCACAGCGGGCAGAAGCAGGACAAGCAGTTTCCCCAGACTGAGCCTTCGAAGTCTAAATTGCAGTGGTCGACTTGGTTTTTCTCCTGCCAGGCTTTGGCTGCTTGGACGAGGGTGTCGCGTCCTTCGGGGGTATAGAGCATCCGCCCTGAGCACGGGTAGCAGCGATGCCGCTTATCATTTATTTGCAGCTGGCGGTAGTCGTCACCCTGGGCCAGCCAGTTTTTGAGGTCGAGGTTCCAGCTTTCCAGGTTAATGAGGCTGAATGTCCTCAATCCGGCAATGGCTGGGGCGTTTGCTTCGGTGATGCCAGCGGGAATATAGGTGGCGTAAATCTGGTCGCGTAGGTTGATGTCATCCATATTCCGCAGCCATCCGGCCCAGAGTTGGAAGAAGATGTTTTTCGGTTGGCGGCCATTGACCGGGGGCAGGGCGACAAGAGGTACGCGCTGTGGAATTTCCTGAGCCAAGTGGTCTGGCGTTGCCGCATAGAAGCGCAGTTCGCCGCCGCCGTTCCAACGGGGGGTGGGCATAAGCAGCACGGCGCACCAGCGGTGCAGCTCGGTAAGTGTCGAATCTGTATATTTTTTGACTCCGGGGAAGAGCAGTTCATAGCGGCGGTAGCCGTCGATTAGCCCGATTTCTCTGAATTCCACTTTTTGCAGTTTGTAGTAGCCGCTGGCGCCGCGCAGTTCGCAGCCGTTCGGCACTTCCAAGAAGAGCTTGTAGCCATTAGCGAGGTCGACTTCTGGCAGTCCGTTGGGCCAGAACAGCAGTTGCTGGCCCTGGCCGGGGCTGAGGTGCAGGGCCTGGGCTTTCCAGTTAGGCCATAGCACAGTCTGATCCAGGAATAGGATTTTGTGATAGGCGCCGCCCTCTTGCTTCCAGGTATCGTCCAACTCAAAACGGTGCGTGCCGATTTCAAAGCGCAGCTTTTGACCAGCCGGGACTTCGACCTCCAGGCGATTGATGCCTGGTTGGAGGGCGATGTTGTTCCCCTTGACCGGCTGGCCGTTGCAGAGGATGGCCGTGGCTTTATCCAGGCAGACCAGATCGGTAAAGGACGGCTTGACTGCATAGCGCGGGGTAGCCAGGAAGATGTCTCCAGCCGAAGAACCGAGGCTAAGCTGGAATGCGAAAGGCTCCTGCTCGGTCAGGGTAACCGGCATTTCCCAACGCTGGGCTGGCGCGTTGGCAGGGATGTCGACGTGTTCGGCGATGACATCGCCATTTTGGCGTTGGCGTTGCTGCTGCCAGCGCAGGAGTTCCGGCCAAGGTTGGCTCAAAGTGATTGAGCTGACATTTTGGCTGGAGCGGAATTCCGGAAGGTCAAGGCGTCCGATTGCCGGAACTAGGCCGGCAAAGCGCAGTGTTGACCAGTCGTCATCAATGTGGAAGGCGCGGCTTAAATGCTGCCAGGCGCTGGTTTCATTGGATCTTTTTTCTATGCGGCCAACCAGAAAACGGCAGGTCGGCTTTGCTTCATCGGCCAGTCCCAGGGCAGCCAGCGGAATGGCGGCCTCAATTGTCCAATAACCGGATTCAACTCTGGTCTGGCAGCGGATGCCGGAGTTCCAGCTCAGGTCGCGCGTACCCCAGAAGTCAGGTCCGCGGCCGTGCGAGTCCAGGACAGCGCCATTGGCATTGATGAAGAAATCATACATCACCGGCTCGGCGTCGCCATGACTGATGATGAAGACGATGCAGTCGTCTTTGAGGATGGCCTCGTCATCCTGGGCGGTAGCGTTTTTCTGGAAGGCATGCGTCTGGTTGGTTTCTGGCTGCAGGCAGAATGCTTCAGCTCGGATGCCGAGATAGAGGAAGGCGTCGTCATAGCCGAGCTGGGCAGTGGTCTGCTCCTTGGCTGGCCCGCCGTTGGCTGGCAGCATGAACGGCCCCAGCTTGATGCTTTCCTGCCAGAGAGCATCGTCCAGAACGCCGTCTATCTGCGGCGGCGTCGCAGTCTTGCCCAGGGTCAGAAGACCTTGACGTGGGGGCTCAGCCGCCCAGGAGGCTGCAACAGCGAGAATACTTCCTAGCAAAAGATTACGGCACATTTGAGGCAATTCCATGTCATGCTCCTGGCAATTTATGTTGGTATAAAAGGTGACAGGTGGTTTACAATTCGCAGCCCACCCAGTTGGGGTGGCACCTGATCCAGTTGCCGCCGTCGCGGCCAGTCAACTTCCAGTCAAATGCTGGCAGTACCTTGCATCTCTTTTTGTAGTCGCTGAAAGAATGTCCGGCTACATGACCGTCCATAAAGGCGGTGTTGATGACTGAATCGCGGCCGTGGCGCATTTCCAGGGCATAGTTATAGTTGCTGGTGAAGGCCTGACGGGGATAGATGACGGGTGCGTAGTCGAAGGCGTCGGAGAAAGTGGAAGTGTAGGCTCCGCCGCTGGCCAGTTTGACGCGTTCATTGGGTGGAGTGTCAGCGAAGGTCGCCTGGCGGGTCGGGTGCTGGAAAAAACGCCAGTTGAGCTGCACGGCCTGGGTTCGCCAATTGGTAAAGCCAAAGACGAATGCGGCGACGCCGTAGTTTTGGTTGGCGCCGGTGTAGGCCCAGTGCAGGGCTGACGGGCAGCGCAGGGTTTCGCGCGTAATGTACTGGTCCTCGACAAACTGTCCCCACCAGCGGCTGGCTTTGCTGTAATAGTCCTTGTAGAAGCCGCCCGGACACCATTCGTCATTGTCGCTGGTGTAGAATTGCCAGGCCATGGCGAGTTGTTTCAGATTGTTGACGCAGGAAATGCTGCGGGCGCGATCCCGGGCGCTGGACAGAGCCGGCAGGAGCATGGCGGCTAAAATGGCGATGATCGCAATGACGACCAAAAGCTCAATCAGCGTGAAACGGCGTTGTGTTGTCATGGTGATGTCCCTTTCAATGGAGTTTTTAGTCTGCCTTGAAAATTGCTACTTTGGTTTTGATCAGTTCCGAAGTCACTGGTTCGCAGTTCAGCATCGCTGTCAGCATCTGCATCGCACGGAAACCGGCGTAGAAGAAATCTTGCTCCAGAGAGGCCAGGCCATGGTTGACGTGATTGAGGAAGTCGCATTTGTTATACGAGACTAGGTGGAAGTCGCGGCCAGTCTGCCAGCCGAGCGAGGACATGATCCCAAGCACATCCAGCGCATGGTAGTCGGAGGGTACGAACAGCCCCAGCGGCTTGCAACCCAGGTGCCGCTGTAAGGCCGCTCGTAGACACGCACGGTCGGCATGGATGTCTGGCGTCGGCAGGGGCAGGTTCTCGTGCACTGCCGTGATCCCGCGCTCATGCAGATAGTCGCAAAAACCACGGGCTCGTTCCTGGTAATACACAGAAGCTAAGCTCAAAACGAAATATTCCGCGCAGGCCTGCTGATGGAGATGCGCCGCCGCCTGACGGCCGCCGTCATAGTCGTCGAATTTAAGTACCACCATCCGGCCCGAGGCCAGTTCAGCCTGGAACCGCTCATCCGGAGGCGCCGTGTTGAACAGCACGACTTTGCCGTCCTTTTGGCAGAATTCCCGCAGCAGACGCGCGAATTCCCCCGGATGATGGAGGTGTTCGCTGTAGTATACGATGATGCCGAGATTCTGCTGATGCGTCACCGTGCGGAGAAAACGAGCCAAGTCGGTGCTGCCGCCAAAATAAAGATTCAAGGCCAGGTTGTTTTCCGTCGCCACTTGCGATATGCCATTGATGGCGTCGCAGATCAGCGACCGACAGAATGTAGGCATGAAAATGCCAATCGCGGGATGCTTCCGGCGGCTGATGCAGGACGCTGCATAATTCGGCGTATAATTCATCTTGGCGACAGCGGCGCGAATCTTCTGCCGCGTCTGCTCCGATACCGTGCTGGACTTGTCCGGAGAAGGATTCAAGGCCCGCGAAACAACCGATACCGAATACCCTAATTTCTTAGCTATATCTTTGATGGTCATGGTGATATATCTAATTGAAAGAATCCAGCAACCGGTTGCTGAAATGATGGCTTTGCACTGGTTGCGACAGTCAAGGGGGGAAGAAAAAATCCAGCAACCGGTTGCTGGAAATACTCTACAACGCCAATTATTGCTGTCAAGGGGGAGGAGGCGATTTTTTTTGAATTATTGTAATCGCCGTAGTGGGGTATGCCTTTAAGCGCCTACGGCGCAAAATGTATGCATAAATGCTTGTTAAGCAGCTCACTACGATAGTGGTAAGATATGATTGCTGAAAGGTTGAACTACGTACGGCAACCTGAAGGTTGAACTACGTACTGCAACCTGAAGGTTGAACTACGTACTGCAACCTGAAGGTTGAACTACGTACTGCAAGCTAAAGGTTGAACTACGTACGGTGCCTGGAAGCATACAAGTATTCATCACAAGATTTCGCCCATCATTTAATTATTCCGTCGGTGCCGGTAAGCACCAGTTTTAAGATATTTTCTTTTTGTCTGCCGCGCCATTTTGTGGGATTTAGGGAGGTCAGAGTTTCCTGGTCCAGTCCGCTGTCCGAGTCTGACAAGTGCAGGTCGAAGCCGAACACATCGCCGATTTCCGGGCGTTTTGTCACTCCTAGCAATTTCCATGGAATGCGCGCTTCTATCAGGTATCCATCTTCTCTTGGCATGGAAGCCACATCCACGCTGCTGGAATCCGTTTCGCTAGGTGCTGCAAAGTATGCTTCGGCGCTCAGGTCGCTGAAAATATCTCCTGTGGGTTGCTGTGTGCCGGGTGAAAATGCGATGATGCGCCAATCCGATTCCATTGGCCCTTTGGCATTTTCTTCGTAGCGCGGCACAAAGGTCATTTCTACATGATCACAACGAAACATTTCTTTCCCGCCAGCTATGGTTATTTTCTCATCGACCACTTCGGCGAGCAGATAGAAATAATTGCTGTCGTAGCAGACTTTAAAGCTGCCGGAAAGGTCCTCTTCGCCCTCCCACTTGGCTTTCCCCCAGGTGACATTTTTCTCTTCCACTTCAAAGGCAGGCAAGCGTTCCCATTCTCGTATGTCGCCGTCAATCACCGGCGGTGGATCCGGCTTCAGAGGGCAGGCAAAAACCAAGCTGGGTTCAGCAGCGTAGGCAGCCTGCAAAAGCATGAGGCTCAATAGAACAGTAGTCTTGAGCAAATTGGCAGTCTTGTTGTTTTTCACAGCGCTCTTCTCACATTTATGTTTTCTTGAAATTTTATGGGTTCCAAAGCAGGTGCGGTTGTTCAACCACCAAAAACAAGGTTCCTTTCGGCGAGGTTGCCGCGCAAATCAATTCTATTTCGTTTTCTCCCGGTTGCACCAGCTTGCTGATGTCCAAACGGAAATTGAATGGGTTTCGGTCCTCCTCGCTCACTGGGCAGTAGGGATTTTCCACGCTAATGGGATAAAAGGCCGGTGAGTAATAAGTTACAAACCCGCGATTGGTGCTGAAAACGGCCTCCCGCCCGTTCGCAGTAGTGAACTGGTTCTTGGGCTTTAATAATTCCGCTGCACCAAGCTGCTTGCCATTGACCAAAACACGCAGACCAGCAGTGTAGCCAGCCAGTCGCATCGAGTCAATACGCGCCGAGAGACGTAACTCTACTTTTTGCTTCGCACCGTCCGGTAGATTTACCTTGAATTTGGCCGGGGTCTTGCTTTCCAGGCAAAGGCGTCCCAATGCGCCTAAAGGCAGCAGAGTTTGGCTTGCCGACAGGTTGCACAGGCCGTTTTCAGGATAGACCTGGAAGCTTTGCTGTCCTTTGTTGTCGATAACCTCAAGGGCATAAGTGGCGTAGCCGGGAGCGGCAAAAACCTTTTCAAAGTTCTTGGTATTGGCGGCAAGCTTTCCGCTGTCATAGAACAGACCTTCGTGGCTGCTCCATAGCTTGACCTGCTGCAATCCCTCGGGATTCTCAGCTGCGGTCTTGAGCTGCACTTCGCCGAGCTTTACCACGATGTCGTCAAACCACTGCTCGCCGCTTTGGTCATAATGGCAGAGATGCAAGGTGGCTGCCTTCAAGCCTTTCTTGACAATGGGCTGGCTCTTGTCTAAACGCAGCCAGTCGTATTCCTCATTGGGCAGAATGGGCAAGGGTAAATAAGCGGAACTGCGGTCGGCGTAGGTGACCTGCATGGCCACGGCGCCGGGCTTGGCATCCAGGTCTGGGTCTTGCTTACGAGCCGAAAATCCCACATATAGAGGTGCGCCGGCAGCAATATTGCCGGAGAAGGTCAAGCGCTGATACAGACCCGGACGCTGCCCTGCCTCCCCGCTCACCTTGACGCTTTGCGAACCGCTGGCAGCGGTTTCCCGGTCCAGGCTCACCCTGCTTTCTTGGCCTTTCACTGCTTGCCAAGGCGTCAGGCCGTCAGCCTCAAAATCAGAGTTTTTAACGAGATTCGGCAGTGGCAGAGCCGGTTCGGAGCTGATGCTCAGGCGGCTGGTTTGCGCTACTAGCGCGACAACTGGAACAAATGCGGTTAACACAAGAAAACGCAGCATGTAATTTCCCCTCCAAGATTATTTCTTCACTAGGGCACAACTTTCAAATTCGTTCAGTTCTATCAAGTAGTATCTGCGTCCATCCTTTTCGATGCTTTTCAGCTCCCGCTGCACCTCATAGCCGTTGGCGTCAAAGAAATGCGCCTCGGCCTCTTCTTTTGCACCTAAGCTGTAGTAGCCGGATTTTTTGGTGATGATGCGTTCATCGCCAATGATATATCCTTCCCCCAGCGTATTTGGCGTGATGGGGAACATGTAGCGCGTCAACGTGGGATGCGTAAACGGCTCCACCTGTTGGTGATAATAGAAGTAGAGGCTGCCGAAGTCCAGGAAGCGCAACATGCCGCGGTAGCAATCTAATTCATTGCGCTCCGTGATATGATCGCCCAGGCCGATGGGGGTGGAAAGATGCGAGCAGTAGAGATTGGTGACAGCACCAGTTTCCATAAAGGCAATGAATTTGTTTTTGACAAATTGCTCGGTCATGGTCTGAGTATAGCCGCCTCCGCCGTTGGCAATAAGACGCAAATCATGCTTGACAAACATTTCCAGCATGCGCAGACGCCAAGGCAGAGTCGCCAATACCACGGAGGTTTTCAGGCGCAGGATTTCATGCGTGCGCGGGTCGATGTCAGCGCTTAGCCCGTCCCAGGGTTCGCCATAGTGGTAATCCGTGGCGCTATGGGTGAATTCATCCCAGAAGATGCCGTCCAGCTTATATTCATCACGCAGGCGGATCAGTCTTTTTTCCTGCATGTCAGCCCAGCTGCTGCCCTCCACTGGCATGAACAAGGGCAGGTTTGGATTCCTGTAATCAGCCTGCTTGCCCGAAGGGGTGAGGATGCGGTCTTTCTCGAAGTCGCCTTCCATCAGGCTTTTGATATCTATGTAACAATGAAAATAGTGGAAAAGCTTGACGCTCGGCCTGGCTTGGCGAATTTTCTCATGGAAGGCCGTATGTATTTCCGGCTTGGCGCTTTTATTCCAGGCGGTGCCATGTGCATGTTCTTTCAGCGCACTGACGGCGCCGTCGCAGACATAGTCGGCGCTTTTGTTATGCAGCCAAGCGGCGATTTCTTCGACGCTGTTATCCTTCCCGATGCGGTCATAGTCCGGATTAAATGTTATCACGCCGGGCGGGTAGGGTGACAGGAAAGCGAAGCCTGCGGGTATCTCGTAATTGACTTTCAGAAAACGCCGCATGGCATTGATCTGATCATAGTAGCCGTCTTTTTGGGAGGGGAATATGGCAAAGCTCATTTCCTGGGTCACGCCGGGCATGATCACTAAATTGTCGTCACCTATGCCGTAGTAGCCCATCGCTGCAAAAGCGCGGAAATGCGCCCTGAAGACATCGCTTAGCGCCAGCAGGCCTATGGAGCCGCCGGCCTCAGGCATGCAAATGGTGGTGGCATTGATATTGTTGCTGCCGTTGCCGCGCTTGGAATAAATGCGATAGCCGCAGAGGCGGTACTCTTTCACCTTGTCCAGGCGCAGCTTTTGCCTGTACATCAGCGGCAGGTTGCGGTCGCTAAGATTCGTGATGCGGTCCCGCACCACAAGAGCCTCGTCGTTTCTTTCTATGCTGCGCTCTATGCGAAAGTTAGGGGTGCGGGCTGAAAACTTGTTGCCGGCCAGGCTTACATCGCTGAGGCTTTGATCCTGCTCGGCCGATAAATGCGCCCAGCCGGGAATCAATGACAGATCGCACTCGACCAAGTACTTTTGACCCGCCAAATCAATTTGCACCGCGCCGCCGGGGCTGAGTTCAGCCTGATATGGAACCGGGGCGACGAGGTCTGGCATGATGAAAGGCAATTCACCTGCCTTGAGGCACGACAACAGCAGGAAACATAAAAAGAGGCTAGAGGTTTTTAGATTCATGTCTGGCTTAGTTCCTCTTCAAGTGTGGTTGATGATAAATCCGGTGAAAAGCCCCCATGGCCTGCGCAATGTTTTTTTGCGTTAGACTCGCGCAAGCCGGGTTGTCATAATGTTTAATTGACATCTATCCTATATAGACCTTGCCCTTCTCACGGGCAGTGTTAAGCGCAGGCAGCAGCATGCTGGCTAAAGCCGCGATGATGACGATGACTACTAACAATTTAATTAGGGTGAAACCCGCATGGCCGGCTTTTTTCGTGGCAACATTACTTAACATACTCATGTTTTTCGTTGCTTGTGACTACTTAGGGGCTGTTAAATTATTAGTTTTACAGACGAGTCAAGTTGGGCGGGGTCTGATGGCATAATTCCATTCAGGATGAAAATCATGTCCAAGAATATTCAGGCTAGCCATTTCCTCGTCGGAGACCCCGATTTTCGTGTGGTAGA
>Ga0123334_1001085_pt1 | contig 35598 bp, 15 predicted proteins | sample BiotimSIPDNA_FD_89706 | JGI IMG/M metagenome (GOLD analysis project Ga0123334, IMG submission 89706) | Anaerobic biogas reactor microbial communites from Washington, USA - Biogas_R1 time_0 SIP DNA | ecosystem: Engineered > Bioreactor > Anaerobic > Unclassified | place: Washington, USA...
AAACGAGAATCACCATTATCATAATTTATTGATAAAATAAGCTATCCGTGTTCTTCGTATAACTGTTAACCACAACCGTTTAAACATTATAATAGCTAGGAAGGGGCCAACTTTATTGAATATCGCATTTTTTCTACTTCCCAAGAAAGAGGTTGTCTATCTTCCCGTGAAGTGTACGATTAGGCAGGCGCTGGAAAAGATGGAGTATCACCGTTACACCGCCATTCCGTTAATCGATGATCAAGGTAAATATGCCGGTACTTTAACCGAGGGCGACTTGCTTTGGAAAATGAAGAATACTCCGGGGTTGACCTTTAAAGACACTGCCAAAATTTATTTAAGTGAGGTACCGCGAAGAATTACTAACAATCCGGTCCGGATTGACGCCGAAATCGAAGATTTATTGTCTCTGGCGATTGTGCAGAACTTCGTGCCGGTGGTTGATGATAACGATATTTTTATCGGGATTATCCGGCGGAGAGAGATCATGGAATATTACGGTAAAACGCTTTTGACCGATGATAAAGAAGCCGACTCCGAAAAGAAACTCTCCCCCAAATTTATGTTTTATAATTTTGTCAGAGCCTTAAAGTCTCAAAATATGGGATGATTTTTAAATAAGATAGTCAATTTATTAAAGAACCGTCAAAAACGGTTCTTTTTTAGATTCTTAATGCAGGGATATTTTAATTTATGCCGAATTTCTTTCCATAATAAGTATTTTTGTTTGTTTTTAGGAATTTGCCGATTTAATGATGCTACATTAGGTTCAGGATGGCAATTGAATGGATCATCAGGAGGGGTTAGTGATGGATTTTAATAGTTTCAAACCTTTTGTCAACAAGATTATGCAAGATAAAAAACTCTTAAGTGTGGCTTTGGGAGGATTAATCCTGGCCGTTTTTTTGATCATGGGAGTTTCCACTATTTTTGACCGGGGAATCAAATTGACATCAATGAATCCTGCCGGAGAAATCGGGGTTAAGTCAAATTTAAGTTTTGCCTTCTCCGCCGATGTCATTGGTAATGAGGATGTGGGGACTACCACCAGCGACGAATTGATCAAATTCACCCCCAGGGTCCCGGGGCGTTTCCGGTGGATCTCCCGGCGGGAATTAAAGTTCTTACCGGAAATACCCTTTCAACCATCCACTAATTATACAGCTGAAGTCACGCCGGATTTGGTGAAGGTTAAGGAAAAATATTTGGCAAACCGGCAAACCGTCAACTTTAACACCCAGCGGTTTAAAGTAAATACCGCTAGTCTCAGTTTTATTTATCCGGGAGAACAACAAAAAGGCTTGCAGTTACAGGCCAGATTGAACTTTAATTATCCGGTCGATCCGGTAGAATTGGAGAAGGCTTTAAAAATCCGTTTTCAAGGCTGGAGCAAGGACATTAAGTACAATATCACTCCAGCGACAAATAGCGATACTTTCACCGTCACCAGCGAACCGCTCTATCCTGAAGATAACGAGCGGAAGCTTGAGATGAATCTACCCAAGGGTTTTCGTTGTATTGGGGGTAATATCGGTTTAGCGGCAGGTTACGAACATACTGCCGTGCTGGGAGCCAAGAAGGCTTTAAGCGTTATCGAAGCCGTCCCCAAAACCGACAATACCAGGTGTTGGATCTCGGTCCGTTGTTCGGAACCGGTGGACGCTAAAATGTTTGCCAACTTCATCCGGCTCAAACCGGAAGTTCCGTTTCAGACCGAAGTCAATGGCGAATACATAATCGTTAAAAGCGACCGGTTTAAATCAGGGGAAAGTGTAAATCTAAGGCTTACTAAAGGAGCGCCCTCCTTGAACGGACTCCCCTTGGAGCGAGAGTATGCGGTAGGGATGGTCTTCACCGATTTGGAACCCAGTCTGAAGTTTAATTCGCCGGGGCGTTACCTTTCGAGCAAAGGCCAATTGAACTTAGGGTTGGAGACAGTTAACATTAGTCAGGTCAATATCGAAATCAGCCAAATCTATGCCAACAATATTGTGCCCTATCTCAATACGATCAATGGGAACTATTATGCTTACGGTAGTGAGATCAGACACGTGGGCAAGGTAGTCAAGTCAAGTGTGATTAAGCTCAACCAAAATAAGAATGAATTGGTGACCACTCCGATCAATCTGGGCCAGTATTTGAAGAACTTTCGAGGTATTTTTCAAGTGGTCGCTCATGATGATGAACATTATTGGCGGCGCGATTATAAATATGTAATCATCACCGACCTAGGGATCATCGGCAAAATGGGCGATGATGAATTGGTGGTTTGGGTTAATTCCTTAGAGTCGCTAGAGCCGAAGAACAAGGCGAAGGTGAGCCTGATCAGTCGGAACAATCAACTGTTAGCCAGTGAAGAGACTGATAGTCAAGGAATCGCCCGCTTCAAGAATATCAAACAAACTGCGGACGACTTCGAATCCTTTCTTATCCTAGCCGAACTGGATGAAGATTTTTCCTTTGTCCATTTGCGGAGTGGCCAGATCGCCACTACCGATTTTGATGTCCGGGGACGCCGCCATCTAGTTGAAGGTTACGAAGCTTTTCTCTACTTTGACCGGGATATTTTCCGCCCCGGTGATAAGGGCAATCTGGTAACCATCATTCGGGGTCCCAACGCCTCGCTGCCTCCCGAATTTCCAGTGAAGGTTGAGATCCGGCAGCCGGACGGGCAGATTTTTAAAGAGCTGAAAAGTAGCACCGGTAATCGGGGCGCTTGCGAGTTCAGCCTAAATATCCCCGAGTATGCTCAAACCGGAAAGTATCAAGTCCGGCTCAAAGTGGCCGAAGCGGTAATCGGCTCGGCCGGTTTTAGTGTTGAGGATTTTATGCCGGAACGGATTAAGGTCACTACCAAATTAGACCGGCAATCATATTCTGATGGGGAGACCGCCACGGTGAAAGTGGAGGGGATGAATTTATTTGGGCCGCCGGCCGCCGGCCGTCGGGTAGAATTAAAAGTAAAACTGGAGCCGGTTTCGTTCAGTCCTCAAGGTTACGATTCGTTTAACTTTGGCGATTCGGAGCGCTCTTTCAGTGTCCAAGAGCAGGAACTGGGTGAAAGCAAGCTGGATAATGATGGTTTAGCCACATTTACTTATACCTATCCGGAAGGGTTGACACCTCCGGGTAAATTGAGATCCATCTTTCACGCCACCGTCATTGAGGATGGCGGCCGGGCGGTCAGTAGTTATCAGGTAGCCGATTTACATTGCTATGACCGGTATATTGGAGTCAAATCCGCCACCGGCGACAATTACTGCAATTTAAACCAACCCTACTCGGTTAAATATGTAGTTCTAAATCAAGAGGGGCAGCCCTTCGAGAAAGCCGAGTTAAACGTCGAAGTCTTCCGGATTAGCTGGAATTCCATTTATCGCCGGAATGCGGATGGAAAATATGAATATGTATCCGAGCAAGAGACCGATTCGGTCTATAAAGGCAAGCTTAAAGCAGCCCAAGGAGAGCAGTCCTTCGAGTTTACACCGGAGGAATACGGCCGGCACGTGATCGTGATTCAAGATGCCGATAGTAATTCCCAGTCATCGCTCAGCTTCTACGCTTCGGGTTGGGGTTATTCACCCTGGGCTATGGAGAACCCGGATAAGATTCAACTAGAAACCGAACATCAAGAATACCGGGCCGGTGGCCAGGCCAAGATCCAGATCAAGGCGCCCTTCTCCGGGAAAGCTTTGGTAACGGTGGAACGGGAAAAAATTTACGAATACCGGGTCATTGACTTGAAACAAAACACCGGTGTGGTTACAATTCCGATTAAAGAGGAGTATCAACCTAACGTATATGTTTCAGTGCATTTAATCCGCTCAATCAATTCATTAGAAAAACGGGCCCCGGTCCGGGCTTTTGGGACAGTCCCCTTATATGTGGATTCTTCTAAACACCGGATGAAGATTGATTTGACGGTTCCTTCCGAATTAAGGCCGGAACGCCAGGTTGAAGTGGGGGTTAAGGTTAAAGGGGCATCCGAAAAAACATTCTTGACTCTAGCAGCGGTGGATGAGGGTATTTGTCAGTTGACCAATTATGAAACGCCCAATCCTAACAGCTTCTTTTATGGGAAACGTAGTTTGAGTATGGAGAGTTACGATCTATATGGTATGATTCTGCCGGAGGTGGAATCGTCCCAAACCCGGACTACCCCCGGTGGTGACGAGGATGAAGCGATTCGGAGACAAAACCTGAATCCGGTGGCGGTACAAAGGGTAAAACCGGTTTCCCTGTGGTCGGGTTTGGTGGAGTTAGATCGGAACGGCGAAACCAAGGTGAAAATGGATATTCCACAGTTTAACGGGACTTTGAGATTGATGGCGGTTGCCATGGCCGGTAATAATTTTGGATCGGCCCAACAAAAAGTCTTGGTCCGGGACCCGATTGTATTGACACCTACCTTTCCACGGTTTGTAGCGTCCCGGGATCAATTCACAGTACCGGTTGGAGTGTTTAATACCACCGGGAAAGCGGGAAAATTTACGATTTCACTTCAAGGGGACGGTCCGGTGAAGATTAGTGGCGATCGGCAGCAAAGGGTGAATTTGGAAGACCAGGAAGAAAAACAGGTTTTCTTTAACCTAAAAGCTGAGAATAACATCGGTAAGTTGACCTTTGATTTACAAGTATCCGGTAACAAGCAGGTTTGTAAGTACAAGGAGGAACTGTCGCTCCGGCCTCCGGCGCCGCTGACCCATGCCTTGGTTTCGGGATCGGTAAAAGCCGATCAGCCCTTGAACTTGGAGCCAAAAGCCGATTGGCTGCCGGGAACCGCTTCTTATCAATTGATTTTAGCGCCGGTTCCGGCATTAAAATTCGCCGGTAGTCTGCAATATCTGTTGGGTTACCCCCATGGGTGCGCCGAACAAACTACTTCCAAGCTTTTTCCGCTGCTATACTTCGATACTCTGGCCGAGGCTTGCGATAGTGAAACCTTTAAGGGGGGTAACGCCAATTACTTTATGACTCAAGGAATCGAAAAACTTGAGGCGATGCAGCTCCGTGACGGCAGCTTCGCTTATTGGCCCGGCGGTACTTATAGCAATTCCTGGAGTTCGGTTTATGTTGCCCATTTCCTGGTTGAAGCCAGAAAAGCCGGGTATGTGGTCTCGGATCGGATTTATAACCGGATGATTCAACATTTGGAGACGGTGAGCAAAAATACGGGCCGTTCCGAACACAGCCTTCAAATTAATGTTTATGCTTTATATGTATTGAGTTTGGCCGGTAAACCCCAATTAAGTTCCATGGCTTACTTGAAAAATCTTTACCTGGGCAACCTCTCCGGCTACTCCCAAGCGCAGCTGGCTGCGGCGTATTATTATGCCGGTGATCGGAGAACCGCTAAGGAACTGTTGCCGGAGACCTTTACTCCTTCGGGCGTTGTCCGGGAGAGCGGGCGTAATTATAACTCAGCAGTCCGTTCGGACTCAATTATCTTAAGCGCCTTAGCTGATATCGACCCCGGTCATCCGACGGTGTTCAAATTGATCGAACGGTTATCCAAAGGGGCTGAAATAGGGTATTGGGGTACTACCCAGGAAAACGCCTTTGCCTTAATGGCCTTGGGTAAAGTATTAACCAAAAAGAGTGAAGATAATTATCAGGGTGAAGTCTTAGTCGATAATACCCGGATTGCCACCTTTAGCAATGCGGAAATGCTTACCTTGAAGGATGACCGTTTGGGTAAGGGTAAAGTGGTAGTGAAAATAAAGGGCAAAGGCGAATGTTATTACTTCATGAAGTCCAGCGGCATTCAAGCCGAGGCCGATATAGCAGAATATGATAATGGACTAGCGGTTCGGAGAGTTTACAAGGATCGTCACGGCCAACAACTAAATACCTCTCAAATACGTCAAGGGGATTTGATCATCGCCGAGTTGACCATCACCACCAAACAGGATAATTTAGAGAACATTGCTATTGTCGACATGTTGCCGGGAGGATTGGAGATTGACAATCCCCGTTTGGCTAATAACAGTAATTTCGCCTGGTTAAGTGAACGTTCCTCCAAACCGGATTATATGGATATTCGGGATGACCGGATGGTCCTCTTCTTCAGTTTTGAAGAGGCCGGAGTTTATCGATTTTACTATGCGCTCCGGGCGGTTACTTGCGGTGAGTTTGTCCTGCCTCCGATTAAAGCGGAATGTATGTATCAACCGGAACTAAGCAGTATTGCTTCCAGCGGTCAGATTATCATCGGGAGAGATTAGGGATGTTATTGCGAGTCACCAAAGTTTGGGCATGGATCCGAAGCCGGTCCCAATACCTCCGGCCTCTCGAAAGAAAATGGCAAAGGATAGGGGCTTGGCTGCTCCTATCCTTTTTTTGCCTAAAGATATTGGCATTTTTGATACCCATCCCCAAAAGCGGATTGTTCCGTCCTTCTTCCACTTTGGTATTTGACAGGGACGGACAATTATTACGGGCCTTCACGGCTGCTGACGACAGTTGGCGGATCAGGACTTCCTACGACCAAATTTCGCCGGTGTTAAGGAAGTTTTTAATCGCTTACGAGGATCAATCTTTTTACTGGCATCAGGGGTTCAACCCGTTGGCGATTATCCGCGCCTATCGTCAGAATAAGAAGTCCGGGCGGATCGTGTCGGGCGGGTCCACTATTACTATGCAGATTGCCCGGATGATGGAACCAAAATCCCGGACTTGGTTTCATAAAGTGATCGAAGTTGGACGGGCGGTCCAATTGGAACAACGGTATAGCAAACGGCGTTTATTGGAGATTTATTTTAATATCGCGCCTTATGGCGGAAACATCGAAGGAGTGGCGGCTGCTTCCTGGTTATATTTCGGCAAGGAGCCGACCCGGTTGAGCTATGGTGAAGCGGCATTGTTGGCGGCTTTGCCTAATTCCCCTACCTGGCTGCGGCCGGATGTTCATCCGGAACGGGCTCGCCAGGCTAGGGACAAAGTTTTGAATATCGTCTATCAAAAAGGAATCATTTCCAAGCGGGAATATGAGGAAGCCCTAGCGGAGGCGATTCCCGGGGCCAGGCAGGAACTTCCGTTTTTAGCGCCTCAGTTTTGCTGGGAAATGATAACTAAATATCCCGGCCAACCACGGATTTTTACTACCTTAAAGTTGAGAAATCAACAATTGGCGGAGACGTTGCTCAGAGATTACCTTAAAGGCCTGGCCGTTCAAGGAATAACCAATGGCGCAGTGGTGATTATCGATAATAAAAGTAAGGAGTTGTTAGCGGCAGTTGGGTCGGGGGATTTTTTTAATAAAACAGCCCAAGGCCAAGTCAACGGATATCGGGCCCCTCGGTCACCAGGTTCTGCCTTGAAACCTTTTGTTTATGGGTTGGGCTTTGAAAATGGAGTGATCACTCCCCAACATTATTTGGAAGATGTCCCTATTGATTTTAGCGGGGGATACGCTCCAGAGAATTTTGATAAGCAGTTTAACGGGGCCGTCTCAGCTAGAGAAGCTTTGGGGCGTTCGCTGAATGTCCCCGCTATCAATGTCCTGTTAATGCTGGGGCAGGAGAATGGTCTTTACCCGATGCTGCGCCGGATCAATCTTTCGACTGTGGCTGAGGACGACCATTATGGATTGACCATTGCCTTAGGTGGGTGCGAAACAACCTTAATCGAACTGACTGCTTTATATTCGGCTTTGGCCAATGGTGGTGTCTTTCAATCCCCCAAGTTAAGCAAGGAACAGGCGGAAAACCTTCCGATCCGGTTATTTAGTCCGGGGGCGGCTTATTTGGTTACTGAAATCTTATCGGAAATTCGCCGGCCTGATCTACCTACTTGTTGGGAGTTTACTTCTTTACCTAAAATAGCTTGGAAAACCGGGACTTCTTACGGTTACCGGGATGCTTGGAGTATTGGTTATAATCCCCGTTATTCCATTGGAGTTTGGATCGGAAATTTTTCCGGTGAAGGGCGGCCGGGATTGGTCGGCGCCGAGGTGGCGGCCCCACTTTTATTTGACCTTTTCAATAAGGTTGATTCCGGAGAACCGGGTTGGTTTGCGACTCCAGCGACGGTTGATACCAGGCCGGTCTGTGCGGTCAGCGGCGAAAAGCCGGGGCAGTATTGTGAAAATATTGTGACCGAATCCTATCTGACTGATTGTTCTCCGGACCGAGAATGCCGGTTTCATCAGGCCTATTTGGTTGACCCCCGGACCGGTTACCGCTTGCCTCCTCATTATCATTCTTTGAAAGGGACTGCGGTTGAGAAAACTTATCTTAAATGGCCGCCCCGGATAGGGGCTTGGCGGGAGGCCAACGGTTATCCGGTGGAACGGATCCCGCGGTTAATCCCGGATTGGCAACTGCTCCAGCCGGGACAAGCGCCGATTATCCGTTCTCCTTCGGAAAGCTATGTCTATCAATTACGGGAAGGGATCGCCCCCGAATTTCAAAAAATCTGTCTTGAGGCGGCTGCCGCTAATGATGTTCATAAGTTATATTGGTTTATGGACGGTCAATTATTGGGGACGGTTGCACCGGGTGAAAAAATCTTCTATCACCCGGTACCCGGCGATCACCGTTTGATCTGCCAGGATGATCAGGGTAGAAGTGCTGAAATGAGGTTGATGATTGTGGAGTAGGGGGGGTTGGAGTATGGCGTAATCAACAAGCCGGGGAAAAAAGGGATTTAATCATTTATACCAAAGCTTACCGGGGAAAACTGCTTAACAACCCCTATTGATTATGTTAAAATAAGAGAGAAATTGTCTAAAAAAAGTTTAGGGGATCCCAGTGAAAAAAAAGAGTAACAGTAAATTGAAAAAATTCCGGCGGAAGATTGAAGCGAAACTAATACCGGCAGTGACCCCTCCTTTGGTAACCGGGTTATGTAAAACTTTACAGTACCGGGTGATCGGCCGGGAAAAACTAGATCAATATCTGGGTAAAACCGGTTTTATCATTAATACTTGGCACGGACAGCAATTGGTAGGTTATTACTTTTTTAAGGATTGTGGTTTTTATATTCTTTCCAGCATGCACCGGGACGGTGATTATTCAAGTAATATCATGCGCCGGTTCGGGTGGAAGATTATCCGGGGTTCCAGTTATAAGGGAGCGGTCAGTGGCTTGCGGGGTTTATTAAGGGTAATTAAACAAGGCAAGGGAGTGGTATTAACCCCGGATGGACCGAGAGGCCCTCTGTATCATATTGAGCCGGGCGGTGTTTTTTTGGCTCAAAAAAGTGGAGCGCCGTTAATTCCTTTGGCATTTGTTTTTGACCGTAAGTGGGTTTCGGCCAAAAGCTGGGACCAATATGTGGTCCCTAAACCTTTTTCAAAATGTGTGGCTTACTTTGGAGAACCATTATTTATTACGGAAAAGTTAACTGATGAACGTCTCGAAATCGAAAAAGAAAGGCTCCAAACTGCCATTCACGAAGCCAACCGGCGCGGGGAAGAGGTTTTAAAACAGTGGCTCAGCGAAAAGTAGGGTCTCTATCGGTAATCTATATATTTTACAACATTTTTTTGATCATGGCGGCGCTGGCCTTAGCGCCGGTTATCTTATTTCGGGCTTTGGTTGAAAAGGCAAGACCGACTTGTAAAAAGATCACCGGGATATCCAAACCGGTAATTTGGATTCATGCGGCTTCGAAGCGACAACAAATTGTAGCCGGGATTATCATCAAAGAATGGGTGAGAGCCTTTTCCGGTTATCAATGGATCCTGACTTATAGCGGGAGCAGTCTTTCCAGAGCCGTCCCCTGGTTTGATTCGGAACTTCAAGTGGTTGTCATGCCCTACCCGATTGAATTTTGCTCCCTGAAGAATATTAACCGGATCAAACCTTGCTTGTTTGTAATGATTGAGGATTGCTTTTATCCGAGGCTAATCCGGTTTTCTAAGCGAATCGGGGCTAAAGTGGTTTTAATCAATGGCCGGGTCAATTATCGGCTGGAGCTGGTTCATGGTTTGGCCCCCGGTTTTCTCAAGGCCATCTTTGAACAGGTTGACTTGTTAATCATGGCTGCGGCGGATGAAGCCAACCACATGGGAGAGCTTGGAGCGAAACTTTCCTCAATTATGGTATCCAATGTAATGGATGGCCGGGACGGGTCTTTTGAGGAAAAGAAATTTAGTGAAACTGATTCGATGAGTAAAATTACCGACGCCATCGGAGCGCTCCTAAGGAGGGACCTTTGAAACTTACTAATTTGGAATCTTACCTGATGAGAGTGATTTCCAAGAAAGAAAAAAGTTTTTTCTCAGGGTTGGTTTTAGCGCTGTTAAACATTTTGGAGATAATCTATTTGGTTTTAGTAAATCTGCAGCGCAGTTTGATTAAGGTGAAACAATTGCCGGTTCCGGTTATTAGTATCGGTAATCTAGTGGCCGGAGGGACTGGGAAAACACCGACGGTAGTTTGGTTGGTCGCTTTATTAAAAGAGGAAGGCTTAAATCCGGCTATTTTAACTAGAGGCTATCGGTCTACCTCCCAAAAAAAGGGGCTGATCTTTACCAGCTCCGAATTGGCCAAGCTAACTCCGGAACTTACCGGGGACGAACCTTATTTATTAGCGGGCTTGCTCCCGGAGACGGTGGTTGCGGTAGGCCGGGATCGCTACCAAGCGGCGCTAAAAGCGTTAGCCATTTACCCGGAGATTGATCTGTTTGTAATGGACGATGGGTTTCAATACTTAAAACTAAAAAGAGATTTGGATATTCTTCTGTTGGATGCCACTAACCCTTTTGGGAATGGCCACTTGATTCCTAGGGGGACATTAAGGGAACCATTGGCCGGATTAAAGCGGGCTGATCTGATTTTGCTGACCAGGACCGCCAGACTAGCTCCGGAGGAGATTGATGGTATTAGGGAGTATCTAGGTAAGTATAAAACCCTACCCATTGGCATAGTCAAAGAGGAACATTCCCAACTGTGGTCTTTAGGCCAATGGGGGCAAAATGTTCCTCCGATTGCTGCTTCCCGATATCTTTCGGGGAAAAAAGTGACGGCGATCACCGGGATTGGAAACCCGGTGCAGTTTTTGGTTTCCCTAGAATCTTTAGGAGCTGAAGTGGGGTATTTCAAGGCTTATCCCGATCATTACCCTTGGAAACCTGAAGAGGTTGCTAATTTAATTGTGACCTTAAAAGAATGGGGATTTGAGGACCTGATTGTAACCGGCAAGGATGGAGTTAAATTAGAGGTTTATCGGGAACAATTTGAACAAATGGGTTTGAATTGTTTAATATTGAGCCTTGAATATCAGGTGGATGACCAGGAGGTTACCTCTGAAATTATGGATAGGTTATAAAGAAAGGTAGAAGCGAATCTATGAATGTCTTAGGAGTAATACCGGCCCGTTATCAATCAACCAGGCTTCCCGGAAAACCTTTGTTAATGATTGGGTCCAAACCGATGATTCAATGGGTTTATGAGGCTGCTAAAACCGCAACTTTAATCGACGAATTGGTAGTGGCTACCGATGATCAAAGAATTTGCGATGTAGTAACCGGTTTTGGCGGCAAGGCGGAGCTGACGTCTGCCGAACACCCTACCGGCACCGACCGTTTAGCAGAAGTGGCCCGGGGTTATCAGACGGAATTAGTAATCAATATTCAAGGGGACGAGCCGTTGATCAGGGGTGAGGTTATTGATTCCATAATCAAACCGCTCTTGGAGAATAAGGATTTACCGATGTCTACGGCGAAGGTCCGTTTAACCGATCCGAAACAGATCAATGAAGCGTCGGTAGTTAAAGTAGTTACTGCTGAAAACGGGGATGCTTTGTATTTTTCAAGAGCACCGATTCCTTATCCCCGTAAATCGGAAGGACTGGTTTATTGGAAGCATATTGGGTTATACGGATACCGGAAGGATTTTCTCTTGAAGTATCTAGATTTGCCCCAGTCGAGCTTGGAGTTGGCCGAGTCCTTGGAGCAGTTGCGGGTTTTGGCCAATGGGTACCGGATTAGGGTGGTAGAGGTTGAGCAGGATTCGGTGGGGGTTGATACTCCGGCTGATTTGGAACGAGTAAGGGCTTTATTAGCTGTTAGCTTTTAGCTGTTAGCTTTTAGCTGTTGGCTCTTTGCCTAAAGTTCATTACACCCGAGCCTAAAACCATTTGTCTAAAAAAAGCCAATAGCCAGTAGCCAGCAGCCAGTAGCCAATAGCCAATAGCCAAATTATGGGAGGATTTCTTGATGGGTTATTTCATAAACGAGTTATTCGGGGAGAAGTTGTTGTTGATTGCGGGGCCTTGCGTGATTGAGTCGGAAGAGCATGTGATGATGATGGCTGGGGAATTGAAGGATATCTCCGACCGGGTTGGGGTTAAATTGGTTTTTAAGGCGTCTTTTGACAAAGCCAACCGGACTTCGGTCTCGTCTTATCGTGGTCCCGGACTTGAGCAGGGGTTGAAAATATTAAGCCGGGTGAAACAAAAATATGATTTACCCGTTTTATCTGATGTTCATGAAGTTAGTCAGGTGGAAGAAGCGGCCCAGGTTTTAGATATCCTTCAAATACCGGCTTTTTTGTCGCGGCAGACTGATCTGATTGTTGCGGCGGGCAAGACCGGGAAGATCGTTAATATTAAAAAAGCCCAATTTAGCGCCCCGGAGGATCTGAAAAATGCCGTTGAGAAAGTATATTCCACCGGAAATAAGCAGGTTTGTTTGACGGAACGGGGCGTTTCCTTTGGTTATAACCGGTTGGTGGTGGACATGCGGGCCCTTCCGATCATGCGGTCTTTTGGGGTTCCGGTGATCTTTGACGGTACTCACAGCGTTCAGGAACCGGGCGGACTTGGAAAAACCACCGGAGGGGATCGGCGCTTCGTTCCATATCTATGCCGGGCTGCGGTAGCTACCGGTATTGACGGTCTTTTCTTAGAAGTCCACGACGATCCGGACCGCGCCAAATCCGATGGGCCTAATATGGTAAAACTGGCTGAGTTGGAGCAATTATTGAAAACATTGACGGAGATTGACCGAGTTGTAAGAAGTGCCGGTTGCCACAGAGACACAGAGGCACTGAGAAAGATGTAACGGACGATAGACAGAAGTGTTTTTTTAAGTAATTTTTAGTTTTAAAAGGAGAAAGAAACTCATGTCCCGGAATGAACAGGATCGCATTTATTTGGAACAGGCCAGGGAAGTGCTTTTGCTGGAAGCTGACTGCGTTAAGCGTCAGGCGGAACTTCTAGGAGAAGATTTTGTGAAGGCTATCGAATTAATCTTACAATGTCAAGGCCGAGTAATTGTAACCGGGATGGGAAAGTCCGGCTTGGTTGGGCGCAAGATCTCCGCCACACTTTCCAGCACCGGGACTCCTTCGTTTTTTTTACATCCCGGCGAGGGAATACACGGAGATCTGGGAATGGTCACTCCTTCCGATGTTGTAATCGCGATTTCACAAAGCGGGGAAGTGGATGAAGTTTTGGCGGTGCTTCCTACCATAAAAATTCTAGGAGCCCCGATAATCTCCATTACCGGTTCGAAAAATTCCAGTTTGGCTGAGAACAGCGATTTATCTCTGATAGTGGCAGTTGAAAAGGAAGCCTGCCCCCTAGGGTTAGCGCCAACCGCGAGCACAACAGCTACTTTGGCTTTGGGGGATGCTTTGGCGGTAGTGCTTTTAAATGCTAGAAACTTTCGGCCGGAAGATTTCGCCCTTTTTCATCCCGGAGGGACCTTGGGGAGGCGTTTGTTGCTGACGGTTGAAAAATTAATGCATACCGGCGATAGAAATCCGGTTATTTCTGAAAACAGAGTAATTCGGGACGCTTTGATCGTCATGACCAGTCATGGAAACCACGGCGCTGCGATAGTGGTAAATGAAAGCGGCGTTTTAACCGGAATTGTTACGGATGGCGACTTGCGTAGGATTTTAAATAAATATGAAGAACCTTTAACTCTTCCCATCGAGCAGGTGATGACCAGAGATCCGAGGACAATCAGTAAAGAAAAATTAGCGGCCGAAGCAATGCACATCATGGAGGATAAACACATCACGGTTCTTCCGGTGGTTGACCCGGAGGGCCGACCGGCTGGGATTATCCATTTGCATGATATCATCAAAGGCTTAACCGGGATGAAAGCATAGATATTGCATTTATTTAGGAGGATAAATGGCCAAGCGTTCAAAGTGTTTAAATCTAGTGGAATATATTTTATTTCGAATCTTGCTGTTTTTGGTGAAGATGTTTCCGATATCGGTCAGTTGTTTGATAGGGAGGCAATTAGGGCGGCTGGCTTTTTTGATTCTTAAAAAAAGAAGGCGGTTGACGATCTCCAATATTCGCGTCGCCCGGGAAAACGGTTTTTTTAAAACCGAAATAGACGAAGAACGTTTAGGGAAAAAAGTTTGGGAACATATTGGGATGATCGGCAGCGAATTTCTTTATTATTATGACCGAAAACCGAATCAGTTTTGGAAAGCGGTGCAATTTGAGGGCGAAGAAAACTTGAGGCGGATGTTAACCAAGAAGAAAGGGGCAATCTTAGTTTCCGGACATTTGGGCAACTGGGAATTGTTAGGCGTTTCTTTGGCTTTAAAGGGTTTTAGAATGAATCCGATTGTAAAATTTCAATCCAATGGTTTGGTCGATCGGATTATTCAAGATAACCGCCGTTCGTTAGGTATGAATTTAATCGATAAAAGAGGATTTTTACGCCCGATTATTGAGGCGTTTAAGCGCAATGAAGTCGTTTCTTTTCTATTGGATCAATCAACCTACAAGAACGGAATCAAGGTTAAATTTTTTGGGAAAGAAGCCCCGATTCCTCGTGGGGCTGCTGAGTTTGCTCTCAAAACCGGCGCTCCGGTTTTCACAGCCCGATGTTTGCGGGAAAGGCCAGGAAAATACCGGGTTGTGGTTGGTGACGAAATTAAGTTAATCAGAACTGGAGATCACCAGCGTGATGTGGAGGAAAATACGGCGATGTTCATCCGGTTAATCGAGGATGTGATTAGGGAATATCCGGAACAATGGTTATGGATGCATAAACTGTGGCGCAACAAAAAACCTTCAACCTCGGAAAATCCATTGTCTTGACATGCTTCAACCCATTATGGTAGACTGAAGAAGTTAAATTTTAGTTTACTTTATGTTTTTGGATTTGAAGGAAAATTAAGGAGGATACCGACCTTGAATTACTTTTTAACCGAAGAACAACAGATGATAAAAGATTTGGCCAAAAGGATCGCGGATGAAAAAATTGCGCCGCGCGCTTTGGAGCTTGATGAAACCGGGGAATTTCCATGGGATTTGATTAAAATTATTGCCGATGCCGATTTATTCGGAGTTTATCTACCGGAAGAATACGGTGGTTTGGGCGGAGGCGTTTTTGAACAGTGTTTGGTGGTGGAGGAATTATCAAGAGCTTGTAGTGGCGTAGCTGTCAGTTATGCCGCTTCCGGTTTGGGTTGTATGCCTATTATGGTACTGGGTTCCGATGAACAAAAGAAGAAGTACCTTCCGGATATTGCTTCGGGAAAAAGATTGGCTGCTTTTGCCGCTACTGAAGCTAATGCCGGCAGCGACCCGGCGGGAATGGAAACCACAGCTGTTTTAGACGGGGACCATTATGTGTTGAACGGGACCAAGCAATGGATCACCAATGGCGGCGAAGCCGAAATATATACAGTGATGGCGGTTACTAATAAGAGCAAAGGCGCTCGGGGGATCAGTTGCTTTATCGTTGAAAAGGATACACCAGGATTTTCTTTCGGTAAAAAAGAGAATAAAATGGGTATCCGGGCTTCAGCTACCCGGGAATTGATCTTTTGCGATTGTCGGATTCCCAAGGAAAATCTCTTGGGAGGTAAAGAGGGAATTGGGTTTATTGCTACTATGAAAACCTTCGACCGGACCCGTCCGGGCATTGGCGCTCAAGCTATTGGTATTGCTCAAGGCGCATTAGATGCGGCGGTTAAATACGCTAGAGAACGGAAACAGTTTGGTCAGTCAATCTCTTCTTTTCAAGGCCTGCAGTTCATGTTGGCGGATATGGCGACCGAATTGGAAGCGGCCCGGGCATTAGTTTATGCTACCGCTAAAATGATCGACTCCGGCGCTAAGAACTTCTCCAAGGAATCGGCCATGGCCAAGTTGTTTGCCTCGGATACGGCGATGAAAGTTACGGTGGACGCGGTTCAGGTATTCGGCGGATATGGTTATATGAAGGAGTATCCGGTGGAGAAGATGATGCGGGATGCCAAGATCACTCAGATTTACGAAGGAACCAACCAAATCCAGCGTCAGATCATCGCCTTGGAATTAATTAAAGAGCTGGCGTCGAAATAATTGAATAAACTGTGAGCGCCCTTTTTGGGCGCTTTTTACGGATAGGGAAGATTATGAATGAAGTGAGTAGAACTCCACCTTGCACTATACGACTTTTGACAACGCGGATGAACAACTGAAAGTTCAGCCAATTCGGCAAGGGTTTCACCCCAGCGCGCCAGGGTCTATAGCGCTGGTTCTCAGGTACCGACTAAGTGGACAAAATGATAATCTAGAAATATTCGATTATTATTTACAAATAAGCCTAACGATTTGGTTTAGTAAAGAACTGGAATTTGGGGGGATTTTAGAGTGAAGATCGTTGTCTGTGTAAAACAAGTGCCGGATACGACCGAAGTGAAGATTAATCCCGAAACCAATACTTTGGTCCGGGAAGGCGTGGCTAGTATCATTAATCCCTTTGATATGTATGCTGTGGAAGAAGCGTTGCGGATCAAGGAGAAACTAGGCGGGACGGTTACCGTCTTATCGATGGGTCCGCCCCAAGCTGCCGAGTCACTAAGAGAGACTATCGCCATGGGAGTCGATGAGGCAGTATTGCTTTCCGACCGGGCTTTTGCCGGGGCCGATACTTTAGCCACATCTTATGCGTTGGCGAAAGGAATCGAAAAAATCGGAGGGGTGGATCTGGTTTTCTGTGGTAAACAGGCCATTGATGGCGATACTGCCCAAGTAGGTCCGGAGATCGCCGAAAAGCTAGGTATTCCTCATGTTACCTATGTGAGAAAAGTTAATGAGATTAACGATAAAGAAATTATTGTTGAGCGGATGAACGAAGATGGCTATGAACGGGTACAAGCCCCGTTGCCGGCCTTGTTGACTGTTGTCAAAGAGATTAACGAGCCGAGGCTGCCGTCGTTAAAGGGAAAGATGCGGGCTAAAAACGTTGAAATACCGATTTGGACTGCGGCGATGATCAATGCTGATGCCGATAAAACCGGTCTTAACGGTTCGCCGACTTGGGTCAAGCGGATTTTTATTCCGGAGCTGAAATGCCAAGGGGAGATCTTTGAAGGGTCACCCGAAGAACAGGTAAAATCATTAGTGGACGCCATTTTAAGTCGGAAAGTTGTTTAGCTTCTAGCTGTTAGCTATTGGCTGTTGGCTTTGGGGTTTTGCTTTTGGCCCAAAACCAACGGCCGAGAAAGTTAGAGCTAGTAGCCAATAGCCAAAAATGGGGGGAAGACGATGGGAATCAAGGTGTTTATTGATAAGTGCTACGGTTGCAAGGTTTGCGTACCTAGTTGTCCCTTTGGAATTATTGAAGTTATTGATAAAAAAGCGGTTATTAAGGACGGTTGTAATCTTTGCGGCGCTTGCGTTTCAGCCTGTAAATTTAAAGCGATTGAGATAACCCGGGAAGTTGAAACTACCATTGATAAATCCTTATACAAAGGTGTTTGGGTCTTTGCCGAACAACGCGGGGGCAAGCTCGCTAATGTCACTTTGGAACTTTTGGGCGAAGGCCGGAAACTGGCTGATGAACTAAAAGAGCCTTTGGTTGCCGTTATTTTAGGTAAAGGGATAGAATCTTTGAGCAAGAAGTTAATCGCTCAAGGCGCGGACAAGGTTTTTGTGGCGGATGCTCCGGAGCTGGAGAGTTTTCTCGAAGATTCATATACGCAAGTGATCGTGGATTTGGTGAAGCAGGAACGACCCAATATTATTTTATATGGAGCGACCGCTATCGGGCGTTCGTTGGCCCCGAAAGTCGCCGCTAGATTAGAAACGGGTTTGACCGCCGACTGTACCGGGTTGGAAGTGGATGTGGCCGAAAGGAATCTTCTTCAGACCAGACCGGCTTTTGGCGGAAACCTGATGGCCACCATTCTCTGCCCGAACCACCGGCCCCAAATGGCCACAGTCCGTCCGAAGGTCTTCAAACCGTTAACGGAGGACTCCGCTAGGACCGGAGAGATCACCCCGGTTGATTTATCAGCCGTTAAATGGGATATCCGCTCTAAAGTATTGGAAGTTGTCAAGGAGACCGGCTATATTGTAAACCTAGAGGAAGCTAACATTATTGTCTCCGGTGGACGGGGACTGTGTGATCCGAAGAACTTTGCGATGGTGGAGGAATTGGCTAAAGTGCTCGGCGGCGCTGTCGGTGCATCCAGGGCGGCGGTTGACGCCGGTTGGGTTCCTTATGCTCATCAGGTAGGACAGACCGGGAAGACTGTTGGCCCGAAGATTTATTTTGCCTGCGGGATTCACGGGGCCATCCAGCATATGGCCGGAATGTCCTCAGCCGATGTTATCATCGCCATCAACAAGAATCCGGACGCTCCGATTTTCAAGATTGCGACCTATGGGATTGTGGGAGATGTGCGGGAAGTGCTTCCGTTGTTGACGAAAGAGTTTCAGAAGGCAATAGGGGCGTAAGGGCTATAGGAGACAGAAGATAGAAGACAGGAGACAGAAGACAGAAGTCGGAATAAAAATAATTTGCGTTACTGGATTTTGGTTTTATGCTTGACTAATTTTAAATCAAAAATAATATTCTGAAACGACCGGGGATAATACTTTCTTAGTATGAATTTCCGGTTTTTTTATAATAGCTGCAGAGACACGGAGAAGACTTTAATTCTCTGTGTTTTATTTTTAAGCGCAACTAATTATATTAAGTTGTAAATAAATCTCCAGCATATCCGGGATTTAATTTTTTTTACATTTTTTAAGAGGAAAATTGAGAAAAATGGCGAATAAGCTATGGGAAATTGTTATGCAATACATTTGGTGGTGAACGTCAGGTTGTTTGAGGTTTTGGAAAAGTTACATATATTATTTCAAGATGATAAACTCATTCGGAAGGACGGGTTTAGTTTTTTGTCCGTTAAAATTCGACAAATTTAATTAATAGTTATAGAAAGTGAGGTTATAGAAAGTGAAAGAATTTCTAAAGTTAAATCTATTATTGAAATATATCTTTGGACTATGCTTATTATTAGTATTGTTCTCATCAGTTGAGGCAGGTTCGAAAATAATAACCATTAATAATGATGACAGTGGCTGCCGTAATTATCACCGTTATATGTATTTTTCGAATAACAATTCAGCTAAAACTTACTTTGTTAGAAATACCTCTGAATATATCAATAACGTAAGCAATTTAACTACTAGACCATATAAAATTTGGGTTAAATACAAATATAAATTAAATAGTTGTAGTGAAGATGGTGTAGATTCTTCACCATATTTATCAATATCACGTTGCAATAAGAACGGAAATAAAATTTCCGGTACAACAACAAAGATTAATATTAATGATGGTGATTCAATTACCAATTATATTGATATTAATCCAAATCAAGGGTTACTTTTTGACTTTTACACAGGGAAATGGTGGGAATGGGAACATCATTTGTGGGGCCCTGAACATGATACCAGCGCATATAAAGGCTATGTAGAAATAACCTATCAATTAGACGAAACTGCTCCTAATACCCCAAAAGCTCCCCGAGTTATAGGAGGTTATATAAATGGAGATATTTGTTACGTTAAATATAACGAGAATATGCAAATAGTACTTGAATGGGATACAGTTTCAGATAGGGGGACTTCATTTGGAGGTTATACAATTATAAGCGAGATCAGTCATTACAATATATTTAGCATTCAAGGGGATATAATTAAATCAGAAGTTAAACCATCCGGACAAAATGTTGTTAGTTCTCTACTTAACGGGGGGGATTTTCCAGAAGGCCAAGAAATTGGTGTCAAAATCCAAGCGGTGGACAATGAGAATAATCAAAGCGATCCTGGTCCTATTCTTAAAATAATCGCCGACAACACTTCTCCCCAGGGTCCGACAAATCTAACCACACCCAACACAAATAACTGCACCAACGCCGATCCGGTGGTCTGGACCTGGAAAGAAGCAACTGACGACATCAGCGGTATTCAGCAATACCATATCGCCATCAAAGAAAAAGAAACCGGCGTGATTTTCAAGGAAGATATCGTCCCCGCCGATACTACTAGTTATAGTTGTTCCGGACTAATTGACCAAAAAACATACGAATGCTCAGTAACAGCCGAAGATTACGCCGGAAATCTCGGTGAACCGGCCTCGCATACCGTCAAAATCATCCGGACCGTCCCAGCGGTTACCTTACCGGAATATCCGATCAAACTGGATAACGGGACCCTTACCTTTACTTGGAACCCAATAAGCTTAGATGATTTGGGTCTTAAAGAATATGAGGTAGCTGTTACCGAAAGTGATAATCCTCCGGTGGCGGCCCAAGACTCCACCACCGGGAATACATATACCAATGGAAAATACTCAAGCCGGGAAACGTGGTACGCTTGGGTTAGGGCGGTAGATGTATTGAATAATCGCGGCGATTGGACCATGGCCGGGCCATTTCCGGGATTCGTTTTGACCGGTCCGGAAGACGGCTGGATTACCAATAAAAAGAACCATACTATTAATGTTACGCCTCGCAATGGGCAAGAACTTAAATATAAAGCAAAATATCAAACCGGCGGACAAGGGTTTGAAACCGATACCGTCCCATCCGGTCCCTTAAATATTGAGTTTCCCTTTGAAGCGGAATGGCAATGGTGGCTGGAAGTCAGCGAATATCAAAATGGAACCGAAATCAGCGCGACTAAAGTTATTACGGAAGGTTATACCCTTAAACTCGATCAAACCGACCCGACCGGTTTCCTAACCGTAAAATCGACGGACGGCGAACGAATCTGCACTGAAACCGAACCGGCCAATGAACAAGGTACAATCTTAACCGACCTGCAACTTAACGATCAATATGGAGTCAAAGGGATTACTTTTTGGAACGGTATGGAGACAACTCCATCGAATGATGCAATTTATTATGAATTCGATGAAATCTCCAGCGCCGGCATCCCCTGGGAACTCCCGGATCTTGACGGTGTCCACCAAATCAACATGTTGGTGGAAGATAACGCCGGAAATACCACTTTGGTATCAGCAGCGGTAGCCCTGGACCGGATCGCCCCCGGCGCGCCCCAAAACATCACCCACAGCTTCACCAACGGAGTGATGACCTTCAAATGGCTCCCCGGCGAACCGAATAGCGACATCTCCGGATACCGGGGCGTATATATACTGCCCGACGGGACCGAAACGCCCTTTAACGTCACCCCTTCCGAGACTAAGGAAGGACAATACCAAATCAATACCGGACTTAACGCCAACCAAGCGGTAATCTTTAAAGTCTGTTCCGTGGACCGGGCCACCAACCAATCGGAAATAGTCGAACATCTGGGCTGCACTCCGGCGGAACCGGGTGTACTGGAATACCTGGGGACCGGATACGACACTGCCGGAAACAAACACTACCTAACCTGGAAACTGGCGGAACCGGGAATTGCCGAAAATCATGTCCTTGAATACGGACAAATCGTTGGCGAAGAATTTACCCCGATTAGGGCGATAACTCCAAATGCCGACGGGACCTTTATCCATAACTCCACTGGACCAAATCCGGAGGACAAATTACAGCCCCATGCCACCTATAAATATCGTTTGGCAGCGCTTAATAAAGCGGGGGACAAGACTTATGAAGAACCGTTTGACCAAGAAGTTGAGAACTTAGCGCCGGTTAAACCGGAAATTAGTGAATTCGCTCCGGCGGGGTACGCCTCGGGGAAGGTCATCTTCGACTACCCGGAAACCAAGGATTACGACAACGACGCCCTAACCTATGCCGTTAAATGGGCCGAAGGGACCAACCTCCCTCCGGGAGCATATCAAAAGGCCGACTGGGATGAAGAATTAGGCAAATATACCGTTAATCTTGACCCCGGCAAACACGGCAATACCTACTCCTGGTATTTGGAGATCAAGGACAGCTATGGAGCTGTTACCGACACCTCCGACGACGCTGTTGAATTCATCTTAGACGTCAACAATCCCACCATCGCCTTGGAAAAACCGAAGAGCCTATATACCAACATGACCCAAATCCAAGTCAGCGTCAAAGACGACCTGAGCGGAATTAAGTCCCTGGTCTATCAAGTGGGGAATCAAGAACCCCGGACAGTCCAACTGACTTCCGGCAACGACGGAGAAAAGATTGGGACCATCCCCCTGATCGAAGGTCAATACAATCTGAAAGTCACCGTCCAAGACCAAGCCGGGAACAGCGCCAATGAGGACGTGAACAACCTTTGGGTGGACCATACTTTACCGACCCTGGAATCGGCAAGTATCGGCATAGACCTGCCGGCTAAAAACGGAGTCTACCTGACTTCCGGCAAAATCCCGACGACCTGGAAAGCAGCGGACGACAGCTCCGGCATCGCCGGAATCAGATATTGGATCTTAAAGAACGGAGATCAACCGGGTCCAGGGAAATACATCTCCCTTAGTTCCGGCTTAACCGAATATTCGCATAACCTGGAGCTGGCTCCGGACCAAATCAACGGCCAAACCTACTATCTGTCCTTAGCCGTCCTGGATAAAGCCGGAAACAGCTCGGCTACCTACCGGTTACCCCAAGGCTTCTTACTAGACACTACACCACCGGAAGTAGAACTGGTTCTGACCGGTCTCCATCCCAGCGGTTCCAGTTTGTATCTGACCGACCTGAAAAACTTGGAAGCGGCCTTAACTATCAGAGAAGAAGAATCGGACGCTACCGCAAGTTTCAACCTGATCGACAGCGCCGCTGAAACTACTGTCACCGAATGGGGCCAATGGAAAAAAGTAAAAAAAGCCGAATTGACTTCGGGTCGAAAATATCGGGTCGCGGCTAAAGCAGCCAACGGAGTGGGACTGGAAACCGAGATCCTCAGCGAAGAATTTACCTTCGACAACACGGCCCCGGTCATTTCCAAGCTAACCGGACCGGAACAAGCCTTGATCGGCGGAGAAACCTTTATTTTAGCCGTGGACGCTACGGAACCTGAAACCGGTATTGTTAAATACCGAATCGCCATCGGCGTCGAAGCGGGGGAGACCGAATTCAGCCGGATGCTTCCGGGAAACATTAACGGCTGGTACGAAGTGAACACCAATAGCCTCCAACCTCAAATAAGGCTGGAAACGCCGGAAATAGCCGACGGTGTTTACCATATTACCTTGGAAGCAGTCAACGCCGCCGGATTAACAACCCGATATAATGGGAATCCGACCTTGACCGTTAATAACCACCAAGAACGAATCATAGTCACCGATCAAGGACCCTACTCCATGTTCGCCGACAAGCTCAACGGCTGGTGGCGTTATACCGGGACAAAGCCGGTTACCGGTTATCGATTCCGAATTATCGACCAAAACGATCGAATAATTCGAGATTGGGAGAATACCGGCACAACAACGGCAACCTTAGACCAACTTCAACTGGAAAATCAGAATACATACCGTTTCGAAGTCAAGGCTTATTTCAGCGACGGGACCAACTCCGAATCCGGCTTCAGCCCCGGAGTGACCGTGGATACCACTGCTCCGGTAATCAACGAACTAAAGACGGCGTTATACACCACTCCCAATGACTTTGGTTTTGATTGGGCGGGTGACGATGATTGCTCCGGTATCAGTCAAGTCTTTGTAGCCGTCGGTACGGACTACAACCAAACCGACGTTACTAAGGGTTGGGTTCAAGTCAACGGCAATAAAGTCATACTAACCCGTGACGCCAACGGCGAACCGTTAAGCTTTGATCTGGATCATACCAACCGTTACTATCTGACCTTACGCTTGGTTAACGGTTCCGGACTGACCGCTGAAAAGGCGGCTCCAGCGGTAGTGGTGGATAATACGCCTCCGCCAATACCGATAGTCTATGACCAAGGCGGGTTCATCAACACCAAACCGGAACAACCTTTGGAAGCCCATTGGTTCTGGAGTGAGGCCGACCCGGAGAGCGGATGTAGCTATCAATGGACCATCCTTAAATACGGCGAAAAAGTCAATGAAGCCACTCAATGGAATGACGGGGACGCCACCAAACGGATCTCTCTAACCATGGACGACTTTTCGCGGGAACACGGCGAAACCTACTACATCGCAGTCAAAGCCACCAACGGAGCGGGACTAACGAGCATCGGGTATTCCGACGGGATCATGGCCGACGCCACCGCGCCGTACTTAGTGAAAGTGAAAGTACTGGACGCCGTCAACCAAAACGGCGACGAAGAGATAAACTATCTCACCGATAAAAATAAAGCGTTGCGGCTCTGGATCGACTCCTATGATCCGGACTCCGATATCGCCCAATATCTTTATGCCTGGAACATCCCGGAAGAAGTGGACCAAACGGAGCGGCAAACTTCCACCGAAGAACCGATCAGCATCGATAACCCGGAGTTAGTGGAAGGAGCAATCAACATCTTCCTGGGTGAAACCGTCAACCAGGCGGAGATCACCTCCCCGTCAGGTTATTCCACAGGAATCGTAGTAGACGACGGAGCGCCGCTAATCAAAAACGTCCGGGCCGGAGTCTCCGGAAACAATCTCCTCTTCGATTGGGACGCGGAAACATCGATATCGCCGGTAGTCCGGTATGAATACGCCTTTGTAAGCGAATCCAAAGTAAACTCCATCACGGAGGAAGACTGGAAGACAGCGGAAGATATGAGTCTGAACCGAAGATTAAGCCTGGATGCCACCGCCTATCAAGACGGTAGATATTGCTTAGTAGTCCGAGGATACAACGCCGCCGGAACGTATTCCCGCAATGACGGCGAACATCACGAATGGGGCATCAGCAACGTAATCACCTTAGATCGGACCGCGCCGGAGATAACCACCGTCGTGTTCCCCAAATGCGCGGACGAATCGTTAAAATTCAGCGTCAGCGCCATGGATGAAGGTTCCGGAATCGGCGGTTACCAATATACCCTGGGAACAGCAATTAATCCCTTCCAATTCAGCGGTGGTTGGATTGATTTGAACACCCAAGAGAGCACCGTAAATATTGAAACACCGACCGACGGAATTTCCCACAACACCGGAGTCTACGCCATGGTCCGGGTCAGAGATCAAGTAGCCCTTTGGTCCGAAGCCAAAGTCAGCGCAAAGATCGTAATCGACCATACCGAACCGGAAAAACCGTCCCTTACCTATAGTAGTTATGCCACTAATAAGCTGTTGTTGACCGGAATCCAATACCAAGCCGCCGACCCCGAAAGCGGTCTCGTAAACTACCGGTTGGCACTGGTAACGGAGATGGGCGGTACTTGGCTTGTTACCAAGGAAGATCAGATACCAACAACTCCGGAAGGGAACCCGGCCCAACTTAATTTGGCCATTGCCGAACCGGGGCTTACGGAAGCCGGAATTTATTACCTGGCCCTCCAGGTCCAAAACGGAACCGGCGATTGGTCGGAGATTGGCTATAGCGGATTGATTACCGTGGACACTATTCAACCGGTACTTGCGTTTACCCAAGCCGGGGAAACGTTGGTCATCAACCGGCCGCCCCTTAACATTGAGTACACCTTGACTGAGGACGCTCAAGTGAAATTCACCGTCACCGGGGCCGACGGGAACGCCAAGGAAGAGACCGTTGCCGGAGTAACAGGCGTCAACCAATATGTCTTTACCGAAGCGAAACCGCAAATCTATACCGTCACCACTATAGTAACGGACAAGGCGGGTAATGTGGGCGAGACTACCGAAGCGACCTTACAAACAGTCAGAGTTAACACGCCGCCGTTTGTCGTTTTGCCGAGTGAGATCGTAGTCCCGGTCGGTAAGACCATTACCATGAAAGCCCAAGTCAGCGATGCCGACGGTAATGAAGGGGACAGCTTCAGCTATGAGTGGCGCCCTGGCGACGGCGGCCCGGTTTTAAACGGAGCGGAGCCGGAATATCGATATATGGTCCTAGGCGAGTATATTCTTAGCTTAGCCGTGACCGACAAAGATGGCGGCCGGACTACCATTACCGCTATCATCAAAGTGGAAAACACTACCGGCGGCAGTTTGTTCATTGACGAGACCTGGAGCGGCAGCCATCGGATTTATGGGGATGTGATCGTTCCTGAAGGTATAAAATTGACGATTCAGCCCGGTACTGAAATTATCATCGACGGAGTTCCCGATGAGACCGGATATGATCATGCTTTGATTGTAAGAGGCACTTTGAATGCCGGGGCTGGGACCAAATTTACCTCGGTAACAGGGACCGCCGGAGGTTGGCAAGGAATCCTGGTGGAAGGGGAAGCAAATCTGGAAGAGGCAAGCATCGGTTACGCCGAACGGGGTGTGGCGGCGCTGGATGACGCGAAGGTTAGCTTGGAGGGTTGTGTTTTCGAGTATAACCTGGCCGGGGTTCATGCATATAAGGCCAATCCGGAGATTAGCTCTTGTGTGTTTAGGCATAATGTTTATGGAATCAAGGAAGATGAAAGCGGCAGGCCGGTGACGAAGGATTGCCGGTTTAGCGGGAATGGAGTGGACTATTACCACCTGGAAATGACGGAGATTGGTATGGAGCAGTTGAACGGGATGCCGGGGAATGCAGGGAATGTGAAGGAATAAGGGTGTAATGAGTTAAAAGCTTTTGAAATGGATATTAGGACCGTGAGGGTGAATATAAAAGCTTTGCCGGATTGGCTGATGCGCCGTGAAAAGCTGTGTATTGCTGCGTTGCTCGGTCATTGCGGTACTCACCGTACACGAGTACGGCTCCGTTCCTCATTCGGTCGCGCCTTGCACTACCCAACTTTTGACGACGCGAATGAGATAACTGAAAGCTCAGCCAATCCGGCAAGGGTTCATCCCGGCGCGCTGGGGTTTGGCACCGGACTACATAGTTTTCGGCTAAAGATGATACTCTTCATAGTGGAAGGTATACTTGAACCTAATCAGGCTAAAACCGGCTAAAATTAGAGGTAAAAGAGATATAGAGCATAGGAGTGTGAAGCCCCATTTATGGGGGTTGAAGTTGAAGGAGCCGTGGGCTTTAGCCCGCGGTGGAGCGAATGATTTAAAACCGGCTTTATAATAATACGATGTATTTTTGAAGATCGATTTGTAGGGGGAGTTCGAAAATGAAATTTAAACCGATTATGCTGGCAGTTCTGTTATTATCCGTAATCATGATAATGAATGTTGGGGCGGCGCCCGTGGGTGACCAAGAACAAATAACCATCGCCCAAGTTTTGGCCAGTCCTAATAGCCAAAGGGTCCATCCGGGAGTGTTACTGATTGATGCTAAGCCTGAGACCTATTGGGCGGTTAATCCCAACAGCGGCGAAGGATGGGCTGAGTTGAGGCTTAATCAAAGGGCGCTCATCCGTGGGCTGGAAATCTCGGGCAGCCTGGGTAATGGGAATAGCTTGGTTATGGAATACCGGCAGGAGGACGGTTATTGGACTACCTTCCTGGCCGGGAGATTAGGGAGCATACCTTCTAACGGCATAATCGATCTCTCCTATGATCGGATCATTACCGGAACGATTAGACTGCGGATTGCCGGGATCAACCCGGAACAGGTTCAGCTTAATGAGGTCAAAGTTTTGGGCCAACCGGCTCAAGATGTCTTCCACCGGATCAACCCCCGGTCCGTGGAAGCGTCGGGACATACATCGTATTTGACCAGAGCGGAATTTTTGAGCGACGGGAACACCAACACTTACTGGATGGTCAAGCCTAGATACCGTTCGGGAAACAACTGGCTTTTCGAAACCATTGAAACTTATTTGGGAATCCCAATCGACAATAACTACAACTTCAATTGGCCTAATCGGCCTTCGTACTACAATTACGGCGAAGTCCTTTTCGACCTGGGCGAGGCCCAAACCATCACCAATATCAATGTCTTTTTCACCAAGGACGCTCGGGGCGATTTGATCGTCGAAAGCGACCAGGGCGGTAAATGGACCAAACTGGGGGTGATCCCCAAACCGAATCAACCGGGTTGGCAACGGATGGTATTGAACAGATCGGCGGTCTCCAAGATCCGGCTCACCTTGGAAGCTACCGGCCATGAGTCGGTGGGCGGCATCGGCGAAGTGGAGTTTTGGGGACAGGGCAGTTACAGCGGAGACCGGCAGTTGGAAATCGGGCCGCAAAACGTTCCCCTTACCGCCCCGATCAACCGGGAATTCAAACTGAAAAAAGAAAATGCCAGGGACCACCGGCTTGATTTGGCTATTGACGGTTCCGGACAATCCCCGGCCCTTGAATTGAACGGTAAGCAATACATAGTAACCAAAAGATTCGATTTAAACGGACACGCCATCTTTAGCCTGCCCTTAATCGATACCATGCTTGACGATGAAACTAACTATCTCCGGATTAAGCCCCAATCGGGAACCTTAACCGGTCTAAAACTAACTCATAGCGGGGGCGGGGTCCAACCCCACCAAACCCCGGCCTTAAACGACGGACTGGTATTGACTCCCAGTTCGGGGGCTGCCGAACAGATAATTCAACTTAATCAAAAAACTCTGGTGGAGCAGGTTGAAATTTTCAGGGGAGAAACAGCCCCAATCAGTCTCTCCTATCAAAACGGCAATAAATGGGTAACTATCAATCCGGTAGTTGAAACTCCGGGGTATCTCCGGTATTATAACTCTTTCACCACCGGTCGCATTAGAATTAATAACCCTGCGGGGGTTGAGATTAACGAAGTCCGGGTTTTGGGTAGCCCCATTACCGACCAGACTCCGGTGGTCCGTTTGCTCCGTCCGGAAGATTATGAAGTCTTCGACTGTGATCAGTTATCCGACAAATATTTAGTCGGTTACACGGACAATCCTCGGGCTACGGTAAAAGTCAACGGCAAAGAGGTCTTTCAAATTGGCCATTACTTCGGTTGTCATTTGACGGCCATCGGTATCCCAACCTGGGAAGAGACCGAGGTTGAAGCGGTAGCCGTTGATCCGAATGGCAGGGTTGGCCGGTACAAAACCAGGATCTTGATAGACAAACTGCCCTGGTTCAACATTGATCAGCCGGAAAGTACAGTAACCACCGGCAACTCTACTTACCAAATCAGCGGAGAACTGAAGAAACCGAATAGTATTTTAAAAGTAAACGGCCAAACCGTGACTGGTAAAACCGGCCGGTTCACCAGCCAGGTTGTCTTAGCTGAAGGCCTAAACCTGATTAAAATCGAGTGCGTTTACGAAAAACCCGGTTCCAATAGCTTTACCCAAACCGGATACCGAAAAGTGGTCCGCCAGAGCGGTGAAATCCGGTTGCAGGTAAACGCGCCCTTGGACGGCAGCAGAATCTCCGCCCCGACTATAATAGTCAGCGGGAATGTATATGGTTCGGGGAACCCGAAAGTATGGGTGGGCGGCAAAGCGGCCTATGTAACCGGCGAAAGATTTAGCGCCACGGTAGCCTTGGTTGAGGGGAAAAATGAGATCGAAGTAACCGCCCAAAGCGGAGGAGCATCCGATAGTATCCGTTTAACCGTTTGGCGGGACACGGTTTCTCCCGTTTTGACCGTAACCGCCCCGACCGACCAGGCGATCATCAATAACGCTGCGGTAGCCGTAACCGGGACGATCAGCGATACATCGTCGGTATCCGTTCTGGTAAACGGGCTTTTGGCTGAGATGACCGACGGCCAATTTAGTAGGGTTTTAACTTTGCCGGAAGGCTGGAACCAAATCCTGGTGAAAGCCCAAGACGGAGCGGGGAATGTTTCGGAAAAAATCCTGAAGGTAATGGTGGACACGGAAGCGCCGTTACCATTCACTCCGACAGCCGAACCTTCCGGCTGGACCAATAACAACCGGCCGGTGATTAGTTTCGCTACCACCGACGCCACCAGCGGAGTGGACCATTACGAGATCCGGGTGGGCGAGGGTTCGTGGACTACCCCGGTGACCGGTCCGTACCAATTCACTACCGCCATTCCCGACGGTGAGCAGACCGTTCAGGTGAAAGCGGTGGATCAGGCGGGGAATGAGACCATTGGCGAGGTGAAGGTGTATATTGATACGGTTGATCCGGCGGTACCCGCAGACTTTGAGGTGATACCGGGGATAAATCGAGCCGAACTCCGCTGGGAAGACCCCCAGGGTGAGGTAAAAGGATATCGTATTACGCGAACACCGGCTTTTTCCGAGGGCGCTTTTAAAGAATTGTTCCGGAAAACTGATAATAATCCACTCAACAATTATATCGATCCGGATTTGGTTTCCGGTGCCGAATATATTTACTCCCTTCAAGCTATTGACCGAGCCGGTAATTACAGTTTCAAAACGATCCAAATAAAAGTCAAAGCAGGTGAAGTTTCTCAAGAAATCGGAACTGAGGGGGGCACGGTCAAGTTTGATAATTGTGAATTAGTAATAGCGGAAGGAGCGGTTTTAGAACAAGGACGGATAGTGATTAAAGAGTCCAACGCCGCCTTACCGGAAAATGAGTTTGCCGTAAAGACCGGTCCAGTATATAACTTTACCTTCTTCAATCAATCCGGAGAAGAAGTTCCGATTGAATTTGAAGAAATGGTTGACTTGAAAATCAATTATGCTGATTTGAAGTTATCGGAAGGATTTGAACCATCTAATCTAGGGATTTATTGGTATAATGAGGAAGGTGAATACTGGGAGAAACTAGAGTATCTTCAGATCGATTTGGAGCAGAAGAATTTGACTGTTCCATTAAACCACTTTTCCGATTACCAAGTGATGGCATCGGATTATGCATCGCCCTCTCTTGATTCTTACTATGACATGGGAATATCGCCTTATCAATCATACTTTCGTGATAATATCGAGTATGTCGTCCCAGAAAGTGGCGGCTTGGTGATTAGCGCCACTGATCTGCGGCTCCCGGGCAGAAGCGGATTTGATTTGATTATTAAACGTATTTACGATAGTATAGCAGAAAAACAAGAAAAAACTATCAACGGAAATAAGAAGCTAAACTATAAAGCGCCTTTCGATAGTTTTGGAAACGGTTGGTCGCTGAACATCCCTTGGCTGGAGTTGAACGACAGAGGCCAATTCATCCGGTTGCCGGAGGGTCAGACAATTTATATCGAATGGAAAAAAAAGACGTTCGAGTATCATGAGGGAACGCATTTTACTCTTAAAAAGGCTTCGGAAAAATATGTTTTAACCTTAAAGGATGGAACCAGTTATGAATTTGATAAAAAGGGGAGACCACTCCGCCAGATTGACTCCAGCGGTAAAAACAAGATTAAGTATGAATATAGTGATCGGGAGATTACCCGGATTACTGATTCTATCGGACGGATTATGCAATTTACATACAGTTCGTTTAAAAAAAGACGCCGGATTACTAAAATTAAGGTAGATAATCGGGAAATAAAATATAATTATAACGATAAACAACAATTATCCGGCGTAGAAGATCCATTAGGCCGAAAAACCGGTTATATATATGATATAAATAATCTAAAAGACATTACGTATCCCACCGGAGAGGTTTCATCTTATAAATTTGAAGATAAAAAAGTAAGTAAACATACATTGTCAGGTAAAGTAACCAGTTATAAATATGAAATGAATGAAAAACCAGAGAGAAATGCTCCTCGCAATACTTATATGTATTCTTGCCGGATCACTGTAGGTACGAAGACTATCATAAAGTCGTTCCAGCAGTTGGAAAAGAAAGGTAAAAAGATAAGATTAAAAACTAATCCGTATTATAGTTATTACCGGGGAAATCTTCAGATCTCAGAGCGCTTATTAGATAATGGGGTTGAAAAACAGAGGGTTACATATGAGTATAATCTGCCAATAAGGGCAATAACATTGGGAAATCATTACCATGGTGGAAGATATGCTTATTATACTCAAAACACTTATGATAGCTGGGGCAATTTAATAAAACGGATTGACGATAGTCGGGATCTTACCGAAACATGGAGTTATCATTCACATAACAGGATTAAAAATTTAGTAGGAACTCATGTTAGAAAAAACCATAATCCGGTAACGGAGATTGATACAACCGTAACAACCACTTACACCTATGACGACACCATCGGTAAACCGACCAAAATCAAAGTAGATGCCGGAACGGATACCTTGGAAACATCTTTGACTTATGATTCTTACGGTAATTTAAAAACCAAGACCGAACCCAACGGGCTAGTGTCGGAAATCTTCTATGAAACCGGTAAAAACGCTTTTCCGGAACGAAAGGTTTATTACAACATCCCGAATGAAGCGGGAGTTCCGTCCGATATTAGTTATTATTACGGATATAACCTAGATACAGGAATGAAGGAGTGGGAGACCGATCCGCGCGGATTCAAGACTTCTTATAAATATGACGATTTAAACCGAGTCACTAGGGTTACTCTACCCGACGACGATCAGGACGACTCGAACAATCCTTTCCGGAAATATGAATTTAACGACGCTGAAAACTACTGTGACTTTTTCAACGAAAAAGGCCAACAAACCCGGTTTAACTTTGACGGCCTAGGCCGGTTGACGGAGGTTATCAAGCATACCGACGGTGAAAGATATTCCGCTCAGGTAAGCACCGGTTATCATTATGACACTTTAGGCCGGATCGATCGGGTAACGGACCCGATGGGCCGAGTTACTATCTACGGTTATGACGGCTTGAACCGGGTTACTCAAGTTACTTATCCAGATAACAGTTTTGTCACCCTTGAATATGACGATGTCACCAACACCGTGACCATCACCGACGAGGAAGGCGGGAAGGTCACCGAACGAAGCGACTGGGCCAACCGGTTGGTGGAGGCGAAACAGATTTGCAGGTATCCGGATACTCCGGAGGAGATTTATACTTGGACTTTTGCTTATGACTCACTGGATAATAAGGTTCAACAGTTAGATCCATTGTTGCAACAAGTTGATCTTAAATACGATTTTTTGGGCAGGCTGGTTGAGACTAAGTTGCCTGCGGCCAATTTGTTGGTTCCCGGTAAAACCGCTTCCGAAATACTTCGGCCGGTATTGAAGTATGAGTATGACAAGATGGGGAACCGGACAGGAGAGACTAGCGCCAACGGTAATGCTTCCGGTAATCCGGATAAGTATAAGACGGAATATAAATATGATTTGTTGGGGCGGGGGACTGAGGTTATTACTAAAGCGACCGAGCTGGTCAATGGGACCCCGGTAGTCCATACTTATACAACACGGCATTATTATGACACCGCCGGGAATAAGGTCAAGACGATCTTACCCAACGATAAAGAGCTTACCTATACCTATTCGGCCCGAGGTTGGCTTCTTTCGGAAACCGATCCGCTGGGGAATACCATCCGGTACCAATATGACGTTCTAGGTAACAAAATTGCCGTAACCGACCCCCGGAGTAACGGGACTGACGGGAAATTCACCACCTGGTATGTTTATGACGACTTGAACCGGCTTTACCGAACGGTGTTACCGGATGGGACGCCGCCGAGCGACCCCTACGGGAATCCGTCGGGTTATGACAATCCTTATATGGAGATTGCCTATGATTTGGTAGGCAACAAAATCCGGGAGCGGGACGCCAACGGGGTGGAGACCGGTTATGAGTATGACTCCCGGAACCGGTTGGTTGAGGTTGTTGACAACCGGGGCCGAATTCAGAAGACTTATACGTATGATAAAAAAGGCCATCCGACTAAGGTAACGGATATTTCAAACAACACTGTGACCAGCGCTTACGACAGTCTGGGACGGCTCCGGAAAGTTACCGATCCTTTAACAAACTCGGAAGAGTATCAATACGATGCGGTGGGCAACAAGACCGCCGTAACCGATGCCAGAGGGAATACCACCAATTGCTCTTACAACTCCCTCGGTTGGCTCACCGGGGTCCGGCAGCCTTTGGGTAACTTCAGCCAATACCGTTACGACGCCAATGGGAATCTAGTGGAGTCTATCGCGCCGAATAATCTGGTTACCCAGGTCCGGTATGATGAAATGAATCGCTTGGTTGAAACTATCGATTCCTTGAAGAACTCAACCAAGTATTGTTATGACCCGGTGGGAAACAAAAGCTGGACTCGGGACCGGCGGGGGACGGAGTGGAATTATCAATATTATGACAATAACTTGTTGAAACGGGCCGAGGCGACCGGCGTTGACGGAACCACCTATTGGGTGGAGTATACCTACGACCAAGCCGGAAACAGGCAAACGGTGAAGGATTCGGGGAATGAGATCAAATACAACTTTGAAGGCGATATTTATCAGCCTGATCCCTTGAACCGGATCAATAACATTAACCGGAGTTTCGACGGAGCAAGTTATGGGACCGCCTATCGTTACAATTCAGCGGGTCTGGTGACGGGAATCAAATATCCGGAAGCTGCCGGTTGGGTGGAATACCAATATAACGACTTGAACCAGCTTGCCGAAGTCACCGGGTTTACCGCGCTCCAAGGGATTTCCTACCATGACGACGGCGCTTTGAAAGGCATCGACTATGCCAATGGGGCCAAGGCGGTTTACAACTACGACACCAACCGGCGGTTGGACGATATGAAGGTAATCGTTGGCGCTCAAGAGTTGCTTAATTTGGATTATACCTATGATGAAATTGGGAATGTGAAAACCGTTATTGATAATGGGAAGTTGAAAAGCTACGAGTACGACAAGAACAACCAACTGATTAAGTCGGTTACTCCCGGAATCTTCATGGAACCCACCCCAACTCCGGGAACGGCGGCTTTGAAGGTTGGCGACACACTTGGCAACGGCGTCTTTGAGTTTACCCCGATTCTTTCGGGACTGATGGGATTGGACTATCACGCTTCGAGCATCGGGATCGATTTTGGAATAGTGGCTCCGGGTGTGAAAAAGATTGAGCTGGTCCCGGATAAGGACTATTCGACTCACCGAATTAATGAGGATACTATCGCGCTATATGTTTCAAGCGATAACATCAACTATACCTTGATACCCAAAGCCAACTGGGAGTATCAAAAGGATGACCAAGGGATTATCACGCTGACACTCAAGGAGAGGTTGGCAACCCGGTATTTAAAACTGCATGTCAAATTCGACGAACGGGGCTGGGATTTCAAGCCGGTGAATAAGGCCACCTTCCTGAATGAAATCGCCAAGATGCTCCGGGTCTATCAGGAGGCGGATTCGCGGACTGAGGAGTATCAGTATGACTTGGCCGGGAACCGGAAGTTGCTCAGAGTTACTTTGGCCCGGACCCTTGATTACAATTCGCAGTATTATACCAATACCGATAGATTGAAGACCGATGGGAAGTATGCTTTTGTTTATGATGAAGCCGGAAATATGGTGAAGAAAGGAAACACCTTTACAATATCCGGCGATACGGTTATCTTTACCGAAACATCCGGCGAGGGTGTGGAGTATTGGGAGTATGAGTATGATCTGTTGAATAGGCTTGTTGAGGTCAAGAAGAACGGATCTACTGTTGCCGAGTATGGGTATGATCCGGAAGGATTT
>Ga0123334_1001088_pt1 | contig 35524 bp, 37 predicted proteins | sample BiotimSIPDNA_FD_89706 | JGI IMG/M metagenome (GOLD analysis project Ga0123334, IMG submission 89706) | Anaerobic biogas reactor microbial communites from Washington, USA - Biogas_R1 time_0 SIP DNA | ecosystem: Engineered > Bioreactor > Anaerobic > Unclassified | place: Washington, USA...
CTTGAATACGGCATGCCTCCAACCGGGGGCATGGGAATTGGAATTGATCGCTTAGTTATGTTGTTGACGGACAATCCGTCGATTCGAGATGTTCTTTTGTTCCCGACTCTAAAAAGCCAAAATTAGCAAGACGGATCAAAGAGCACCGTAGAAATCCATAGAGATACAAATCACTCCGTCCTGCAACTCAAAAGTACGGCAAGCAACATGGACTTATATGGACCAAGATGGACGTGTATGGATTGTTCCCACTTTAAACACCTCGCTCTATGGATTGTGTCAAACGTGAGTCAAGGGGTGAAAAAAAGCGAAAAAAATTAAAAACGGGAACGAAAAACTGAAGAAAAAATCGGGAATAAAACTGTTTTAGAGGAACAGAGATCATTTAAGACACTTACGTTTCGTAGTGAATACGACGTGGGTGTCTTTTTTTGTCAGCTTTGGAGAACAAGGAAACAATCGGATACGGAGGTAATCATGGTTAAGAGTACAAGAGGTCCCGATCATATCGCTGATCATGTCAAAAGGCGGGGATGCAGACATAATTACGTACTGTATTCCACAGGGGCGGATTATTATGACCTGCCGTACTGGACATTTGTCCACCTGGCAAAAGATGCGGGTTCAACAGTGGATTTACACAGAATGGCCGTTGCGGACATATTTGAGATAGACCGATATCTTGATGAAAACTGCCTCGTTGAACCGGAAGAATCAGACAGAAAGGAAAGTATAAGAGATATGAAGAAAAGAGAGAAGGATATTGAGAAGATCAGACAGCAGGTAAAAGACGGATCCAAGAGATGGGTGCGTTACAAGGAGGGGGCTGACCTCTATTCGGTCGGAATCCATACATTCGAAAAGCTTGCAAAGGATGCGAAGGCTTGCTACCGGGTTGGCGGGGTAACGCTCATTGACACCATTAAACTTGATAAGTTTATCGAGGCATTTGAAGTGGAGGATGATGACTGATGTGTAAAGTGATAAGTATTTCAAATCAGAAAGGCGGGGTGGCCAAAACGGTCACCTCGGTGAACATGGGAATCGGGCTTGCCCGTGAAGGAAAGAAGGTTCTGCTCATTGATGCGGATCCGCAGGGGTCACTGACGATCAGCCTGGGCTATGAATATCCCGATAAAATGGATGTTTCGCTGGCGACGATCATGATGAAGACCATCAATGATGAGCCAGTGAGCCCGACTGAAGGGATCCTGCACCATGAGGAGGGTGTTGATCTTCTTCCCGGGAATATAGAGCTCTCAGGGCTTGAGATTTCGATGAACGGTGTGATCAGCAGGGAAACGGTCCTTCGGCAGTATGTGGGCATGATGCGTGAGCACTATGACTATATCATCTGCGACTGTATGCCGAGTCTCGGAATCCTTACCATAAATGCGCTTGTATGTGCCGATTCTGTCCTTATACCTGTGTCAGCAGGGTATTTGCCGGTAAGAGGTCTTGAACAGCTTATTAAGACCATAGGACGCGTTAAGAGGCAGCTCAATCCGGATCTTAAGATTGAGGGTATATTACTGACTATGGTGGACTCAAGGACCAATTATGCCAAAGATATCGTCAGACAGGTGCGTGAGACATATTCTTCTGCGGTAAGGGTATTCGATACGCAGATACCAATGTCGGTCCGTGCAGCTGAAACCTCGGCTGAGGGCTCGAGCTTGTATCAGTATGATCCGAAGGGTAAGGCGGCTTCGGCATATCTGGAACTTGTAAATACAGTAATAGGGAAGGAGACAGTGTAAAATGGCTGATAAAAGACCCGGACAGAAGATAAAGATGACAAGTATAGATGAGCTCTTGTGTGTGCCTGATTCGTCAGGTCCCACGGAGATCAGTGTGAGGGATATCTATCCTTTTGAAAATCATCCGTTCAAGGTGCTAGATGATGAGAAGATGGAGGAACTGATAGACAGTATCAAGGTTTGCGGTATTCTGACACCAGTGATAGTGAGAAAGGATAAAGACGATCTCTATCAGATGATATCCGGTCATAGACGGCTGTATGCAGCGAAGAAAGCGGGGCTTGAGATGATACCTGCAATAATTAAGGAAATGAGTGATGATGATGCCATAATCTACATGGTTGATTCTAATCTGCAAAGGGAAGAGATCTTGCCGAGTGAGAAGGCACTTTCTTATAAAATGCGATATGAAGCAATGAAAAGGCAGGGTTATCGGACGGACCTACATTCTTCCGCACAAGTTGGGCGGAGGTTGGAGACCACAGATATACTCGGCATGCAGGTGGGTGAAAGCCGGGGAACAATTAAGCGATATTTGCGTATTGCTGAACTGATCCCGGAACTCCTTGATCTTGTGGATAAGAAGAGGATTCCAAACTCTGTGGCCGTTGAGATGTCTTTTTTTACACGTAAGATTCAAGGATGGATCCATGAATATTGTATAGAAGAGCGTGTTCCCAAGTGGAGCGAACTTTCCGGACTTAGAAATGGAGTTCCACAGAAAGATATCACAAGGGAGGCTCTATTTGAATATCTCAAAGGGCAGAAGAATGTTCCGGATCCCCCTGGAAAGATAATACTCACGCAAAGAAAGCTAAATCAGTATTTTCCGAGATATATGACGAATCCGGAGCGTGAAAGGATAATCATCGAACTATTGGAGAAGTGGAAGGAAGAACAAGAGGCCAGCAAATGAAGGTAGTTAAGAATATAGTTACAGTTCCAATCATAATAGTTTTGTGCTTATTAAAGTGTCTGATTGATTTGATTATAAAGGCAGAGTGCTGGGTTGCAGGAGTAGGGTTCCTACTCCTGGCAATCCTTACCATCCTGGCAGTCGTAAAGCAACAGTGGCTACAAATTGGTATCTTTGCGGGTTTAGCAAGTCTGGGAATAATCATTCTTATCCTGTCTGCAAACATACTGGTTTGGATAGAAAGAGGTCTGGAAAGGCTGAAATAGAGATGTTTGGACACTTGATAAATGGCACCCAATAATATATAATTGGTGATGTAAAGGCAAGCCTCTATATACATATTTTTGTACATAATGTATGATATGGTGTAGAAGGTAAATATCAATCGTTATTGATTTTAAAGGAGATAAGACTATGGCTGATTATGATGAATACATGGTTACAACGGATGAATTTGTTTTGTTTGATGAGGAAGGGAAAGAACTTGCCAGGCGAAAAAAAGTACAACATCTCAAAGTGTATTTGGACGAGATTGATCCCGAAAGAAACAAAACATATAGAATCAAGTCGAGAGTATCGAAAGAGGATTTCGTTGTAACAAAAGAAATTTCCACAGAAGATTGGAGAGCATACGCTGATAACTGTTCAAGGCTTCTTGATTAGGGTAATTAAGGGATTCTTTTATGGACATAGGGTTGAGCAAATCGAGATACTGTAAGGGTATACAGTGCCCTAAGATCTTATGGATGGATCTAAATAAGCCGGAAGAGGCTGTAGATAATCTGCCGGAGTCTATTCTTGCTAATGGAACGCGTGTTGGCGATCTGGCGCGGGATTACTTTGGGAACCATAGCCTTGTTGAGTACACTTGGGATAAAAAGTCTATGTGCGATCAGACACAGGTGCTTATGGCATCAGGATCGGAAAACATAGCAGAAGCCAGTTTTCTGTATGACGGCTTATATTGTGCAGTGGATATCCTTCATAAGAATGGCGATGGATGGGATATTGTGGAAGTAAAGAGCTCTACTCATGTTTCGGATATCTATGTTGAGGACATGGCCTTTCAGAACTATGTTCTCACAAAGGCGGGGGTAAATGTTACCGGTATTTATAATCTTCACATCGATAATACGTATGTTTTTCATGATCATCTGGACTTACATGGGCTGTTTGAAATTGAAGATTATACTGATATATGTAAAAGCAAGTTTTATGACGTTGAATCGAACGTAAAAGGAATAAGGGTATTTGTTGACACGCTCGATGAGCCGGTTAAGGACATAGACATTTCGTGTGATAGCCCGTATGAATGTGCATACAAATCGTACTGCTGGCGCCATGTACCGGAACAATCGATTTTTGATGTGAGGAGACTCACAGCAGATAAAAAGTTTGAATACTATGAGCAAGGTATTATATCTTTTGAGGATATCGTAAGAGAGAGACCGCCTATTAACCCTAATCAAATGAGGCAGGTGGAGACTGCTTTTTATCATCGCCCTGATGTTATTGATGTCCAACAGATCAAGGCATTCCTGACAACACTGAACTATCCGATCTATCATCTGGATTTTGAGACGTTCCAACCTGCTGTGCCAGAATGGGAAGGCTGCCGTCCTTATCAACAAATCCCTTTTCAGTATTCACTCCATGTAGAATACGAGGATGGACATCTTGAACATAAGGAGTATCTTGCAAAGGAGGGAACTGATCCGAGAAGGAGTTTGGCGGAGAGTCTATGTAACGCTATTCCGGAAGGCGTTTGTTCGATGGCATACAACATGTCATTCGAACGAAGAGTTATTAAAGAACTGGCTGAATTATACCCGGACCTCGAATCTCATCTTATGGATATAAGAGAGAATATGCATGATCTCATGATCCCTTTTCAAAAACAGTATTACTATACCGAGGCAATGCAGGGGTCATACTCAATCAAATATGTACTACCGGCGTTATGTCCGGAAGATCCGGAACTTGATTATCACAATCTTGATCAGGTGCATAACGGATCCGAAGCATCGGCTGCATTTGCAGATATGGTGAATCATTCACCTGAGGAGATCGAAGAGTTAAGAGAAAACCTATTAAAATATTGCGGTTTGGATACTTTTGCGATGGTGAAAGTGTTGGAAAAACTAAGGGAAGTAGCAAAATAGTATTGCTTCATAGGAGTGAGATGATGAGCAGATTCATTCATGAATTAGAAAAAGTCCTATATAGGAATCTACCTCAAAGTACCGGCCCGGCATTATCAAGGCGTGTAGAGTCGGCTTGGGTAGAAAACGAAGAAAAAGTACCACATGAGTTTGTTGCCATTATAGTAGATGGAGATATGAATGATGGAGAATACTCGTCACTTGCGACACAACTGTTTCAGTTCATTAGAAGAGATAGGTTTTTTAAATGGTCTAAGTATAGGATACTATTGTGGAAAAATGATGATTTGAAGCTTGTTTCGCCTAATAAGATGTCTCAGATGAGTCATATAAAAACTAAACTAGGTGAAATCAGTCCGGATGGAATAGATACCAATAGCACATGGGATACTTTCTGGGAGAAATATGAACCACATAAGAAAGCAGGACAGGTGATTCTGGTTACATCTGGGTCGAGGATAGAGTCTTTGATGAATTCTGATGCCAGGAATATTAAGAATCTTGTGATTGTATATAATGGGGATTTAGAGAATAAAGTCGTGCAAAAGATCAAAAACATACCATGTATAGCGTATGTTGAAAAAGTAAAACAAGGAGAAACTGGAACTGATTAAAATCTATTATCTTGGAGGGTATTTACGTGAGTGAGTTAAAATCGTTAAGCACTGTTTTTTCTGGAAGGATATATAGAATCCCGGATTATCAAAGAGGGTATGCATGGGGTACTAGTCAGTTAGAGGACTTTTGGGAAGATATAGTTAACCTTCCAAAGGGCTCTAATCACTATACTGGAATGCTATCTCTTGAAGCGATTGAACCGGAGAAAATCAGTTCTTGGAGCGATGAAAAATGGATTTTTGATACTGATGATGTAAAAGCGTTTTATGTTGTGGATGGGCAACAAAGACTTACTACTTTTGTGATTTTCATCCAGGCATTTATTGATTACTTGGTTGCCCTACCTGAAAACAAAGGAAAAGAGTACAGAGAAATAGTTGTAGGAAATACAACGCTTGAACGGGCTGTTGAGCTTTACCTATATTCCACCAATCTAAAGCATCCTAATATGGTGGCATATAAATTCGGATATTGTGACAATACTTATAATTTCTTAAAAAAGGAGATTTTTCATAAAGATATTGCGGGGAGTGTCGAGGAGTCATTCTATACCCATAATCTAAGCAGAGCAAAGAAGTTTTTTGACAGCAATATAGCTGATTATCACGAAAGATATGGTTATCAGGTTCTTGAGCAAATGTTTGTTAAGGCAACTAACAACATGAAGTTTATGGAGCATATAATCGAGAAAGATTTTGATGTATACGCTGCATTTGAAACGATGAATAATAGAGGAAAGAAACTCTCTAATCTTGAACTGCTGAAAAGTAGATTGATCTATTTGACTACTCTTTATGATGCCGATCATGCATCGAAAGATGTTCGAGATACTCTAAGAACTGATATTAACGAAGCCTGGAAGGAAGTGTATAGATGGTTAGGAAAAAATAAAGAGGCACCATTATCTGATAATGAGTTTTTACGTGCTCATTGGATTGTCAGATACCCGTTTTCAAGCAAGCGTGGTAATGACTATGTAAGCTTTCTGCTCAATAAAAAATTCACAGTAAAAAACATAATCGATACTTACGCTGTGCAGCTAGAGGAAGATTACACCGATGATGAGGCCGAGGTTTTCGATGAGGAACTGACCACGGATATTGAGTCTGTTCCAGAGGAAGAGAACACCTCGGGTGAAAAACTAACACCTTCCGAAATAACGGATTATGTTGTTAGCCTAAGTAGTATGTCAAAGCATTGGTACTATTCTTTTTATCCAAACGATTCAGGATACTCTGAAGAAGAAATAATGTGGATAGACAGGCTTAATAGAATAGGAATAGCGTACTTTAGACCCCTTGTAGTGGCAAGTTTTATGCGTGAAGACATTGATTCAAAGAGTCGGATCAATCTTTTAAAAGAAATTGAACGGTTTATTTTTATAGCATTTAGATTGAATGGTGCATATGCTAATTACCATCAAAATGAGACTAATAAACTTGTTAGAATGCTTCACAGCAAAGAAATACAGGTCGACGATGTGATAAAGAATATTAGAGCCCGTATTGAAGGGTGGGTTAATGCAAAAGTGGATTTTGATACTAAACCATTTTTATCAAGGATCCAGAGACTTTACTCAGACGGAGGAGGTTTCTATACATGGGGACCTTTAAGATACGTATTATACGAATATGAGGCATTTCTCACTCAAGCTGCAAAAGACTATACAATGTTGGTCTCATGGGAAGTAAGAAGGTCAAGCTCGAAAGATGTTTCGATAGAACATATTTATCCACAGACGCCTGACGAAAACTCGATATGGGCCAAAACATTTTCGAAGTATGATGATGACCAGAAGACGGTTTTAAGAGGCTCGTTGGGGAACCTTATGCTTCTTTCTGTTTCCAAAAATGCATCCCTTCAAAATGATGAGTTTTCTGACAAAGTCAATGGAAGGAAGAATAAAGAAGGAGAAGATATATATAAAGGCTATAAGCGAGGTTCACATAGTGAGACGGATGTGGCTACAAACTATCCTGTTTGGGATGCGGATGCTATCCTGAAGCGTGGATTAGAGATTATGCATTTTATGGAAAATCGATGGGATATTAAGTTTAGGGATGATGACGCAATTAAGGAAGTTCTTGGTTTATCGTTTGTATAAATGGGGGCAATTATAAATGTTCAAATGGGATTTTAATTCTAGATCTGAGGGATGGAATCAGAGTGAATCTAGCAATATCAATGCTATAGAAGATATTGCATTTGAATTGTTTGGTCATGGAAGATTTGATCTGGTTCCGAATATACAAATAATAAAGAATACCACTGAAACATTTACCAAGGAGTATAAGGGTGACAATCCTATCTCCATGTCCGAATTAAAAGCAAGATATGATGGGTTGGTTGAGTTACTAAAGTCTGACTCAAAGTACGATCATGTTTTGAATGCGCTTGAGAGGATTATCAGGGAGATAGAGTTGTTTTATGATGATAATCCGAGGCAACTGAATGCGGATGATGTACGGAAATTAGTTGGCGGAATACAAAATCTTCCAGATCGTAACCGTTTTCCTGAAATTGCAGATGCGTTAGATGAATTCGTCGATAATGTTGGGGAAGTGCCGTTCACGAGCGTTATACTGGGAGAGACCTATAAGGATGAGAAGATAATAATTTATTTGCAAGCCATTGAGGACAATAGTAATGGTGTAGATAAACATGCCTTGGTAGAGCAGGTATTAGTCCACGAATTATATCATGCCATGCATTATCATCACTCCATTCCTTATGTTAAAGGAGCTTGGCTATCGACCTCCATAAAGAGTGAAGCAGTAAAAGAAAGCTTGGCCGATTACTTTGCATATTTATATATATTGCGTGAGTTTTATAGAAGTTTTGATTTGACGTATAGAATATTATCCGAAGAACTAGAAAACAAGTGGAATCGTCACAAATACCCTAATTATCCATATTCAGGAGCAAAGGTATTTGATTTTGGAAAAGACGAGAGTTTTTATGAGGCGTGTTATATTGAAGAAGACTGTTTGTTCAGATTGGTTCAGAATAAAGCGCTGACACAATGGGAGACTCCATATAGAGTCATAACAGAAACTCTGAGAGGAGGGGAAAAGGCCGGAAAAGAAGAGTATTATAGACGGCATCCCGAAGAATATATAGCAAATGGGACTCCATTGAGCGACAAATATGAACGTGAAGAATACACTTGGTTGCTCAAATCTATTGAAAAAAATTTTAGAATAAAGTTATATATTAATCGTTTTCCGAATTATACGATTGACGATTTGCGAAGAATAGATAGTTCTAATGCGTTTAGAAGCCCAGAGTATTCTAAGACAGAGTTTGAGAGTAGATTTTATTCTGGATCAGTTCGTGAAATATATGATTATGTTGAAAGGCTACCTTGGTAACAAAAATAATATCCTGAGGGGAAATACATGTACGGTACAGGAACAAAAAAAATGCTCATGATGATGATTTTGGATATACTGAAAAAGTATTCTGATGAAGATCATCATTTAACTCAACAGGAAATAATTCGACTGTTAAAAAACGAATATGGGATGCCTTGTGATAGAAGATCTGTGAAAGCAAATGTAGAGGCATTAAAAGAGATGGATTACGATATTGTTATGGAGAACGGCTATGCATTGGTAGGACGTGAATTTGATGATGCAGAGCTTCGTATGCTTATCGATTCGGTTTTGTTCTCAAAGAATATTACGGGGACGCAGTCCAGGAGTCTTATAAATAAACTCAAAAGTTTTGGAAACAAGTATTTTGAAGCAAAAGTGTCTCACGTGGCCTCTTCATCGTATCTGTCGAGAACGGATAACAAGCAGGTTATGATTACGGTGGGCGCACTGAATGATGCTATTGATGCCAAGAAAAAGGTGAAATTTAGGTATACATACTATGGCACCGACTTTAAACTCCATGATAGAGGAAAGGAATATGTTGTCAATCCGTATCAAATGATTGCATCAAACGGTCACTACTATCTATTAGGTAATCTTGATTGGTTTGATGATATATCATACTACAGGATAGAGAAAATCAAAGATGTGGAGATGCTTGAGGATAAGGTTAAACCCATGAAGCATGTTAAGGGACTGGAAAATGGGTTAAATCTTCCGAAACACATGGCTGAACATATTTATTTATTCTGTGGAGAGAGTATCCCGATAAAGCTTAAGTGCTCCACCGGTTCAATAGATACCCTAATTGACTGGTTCGGCAAAGACATAAAGATTCTTGAGGAGAAAGATGGAGAGATAATCGTTCGGGTAGTGTGCAGCGAATATGCAATTCATTATTGGGCTTTGCAATACGGTCCGTACTTTGAAGTAATAGAACCAAAAGAAATCAGAGACAGACTTAGGCAAGATATCAACGGAATGGCTGAAAAATATAAGGATTAGAATTTGTAGAATTTGTATACCTGCATTTAGAGGTACGGAATCGATGTGATCATTTTTGAACACATCGATTCTTTTTATGTTCAGAAATTTGTACATAGATGCATGGTATATATAGATCGTGAGATGAAATCATTCCAGAAACCGTTTGTATTGTTTTGTTCAAGGAGCGAGGAAAGATATGAATTATTACGAATTACAGGTTAAGTTTGACAGACGAGAGGGCGCTTTATGGACTACGGACGAATTACTTCCGTTTCCTGATAAGACCGAAGAAAATGAAAAGAAGTTCTATAAGACTCTGTGTAATGAAATTAATGAACTCTTAAGCATGGATTCTGACCGTGAGAACGCAATCTATGCGTACTATGCAACGGAGGGAGTTGTGAAATTTATCTATGAGGCTAACCTGGATGAGATAAAATCCGGGAAAATAAAAAAGGAAATCCTTGATTCTTTTAAAGATAAGTGTGGTCAGGTTGACCTCACAGTCTCCAAGGCCAAAGAGATAACATGTGAATCATATTTTAAAAAAGGGAAGCATGCAGAAAAATATGATTACATTTATCGTTTTAATGATGATGATATTGACATTTTTGAAAACTCGCGCCGACCTTATGTTGTGAAAGAGACTATGCTTCCTGAAAAGGAGTATGACAGAGAACAATTACTGGTTGAAGCAACGGAAATTCTTGCAGATGATTCATTTATCAACGAGCTTGAACGCATCTATTCATCGGATAATGAGAAAAAGTATTTTGGCAATCCGGTACATTATATGATCACGGTTACTAACAGAGATTCTGTAGATACTATAGTGTCTTTGCTGGGAAAGGCTCTTTTGTCCAATAAACGTATTCTTGGTAGGCGTATTACAAGAGTTAGCGAAATAGAAGAGGGCTGCTATGATGAAGATGAGTTTGAGGCTATGATTTCCCGTGGCGCAGGAAACTTGGTAGTTATCGAATTGGATGGCTCCTATGAGGATCATGGAAACTACGCAAATGCATATCATAGGGTTATTGATTATATTGATAAACTATTTCGGAAATATCAGCGCAATACGTTATGTGTATTTGTGAAGAATCAGGAACATCCGGGGTTTGCAGATATTCTTATTGGTAAGATTACGGACAAGGGCAGAATTGTTGAGATCAAAGAGGGAGGAGGTAATGCCGAACAGACATTGAATTATATCAAGCGATTAGCTGATAAAGAAGGGCAGCCGGTCGACGAGAGCGATCTTAGGAACGCCATAGGAAATCGAAAGTACTATAAGGTCGGTGAGGCTCATGAGATATATAATAAGTGTTTTAGCAATGCACTCATGTATAAGATATATAAGGCGTATAAAACCTGTTCTTATCTCAAGCCGGATGACAGAAAAAAACACTCTGAGCCTTATGAAGAACTCCAGAAAATGATTGGTCTGACTGAGATTAAAAAGGTTGTTGATTCTATTATCAATAACGCAAAGATTCAGAAGCTAAGAAGTGATAAAGGAATGGATACGTTCAAAACCTCGATGCATATGGTTTTTACAGGAAACCCTGGATCGGCTAAAACCACTGTTGCACGTCTTTTGGGCCAAATTCTTGCCAAGGAGAATGTTATCGATAAAGCAGATATAGTTGAGTGTGGGAGATCCGATCTGGTTGGACAATATGTTGGGTGGACGGCTCATGAGGTCAAATCGAGATTTAGACAGGCACAAGGAGGAATTCTTTTTATTGATGAGGCTTATTCGCTTGTTGATGATAGCCATTCATTCGGGGATGAGGCAATAAACACTATTGTTCAAGAGATGGAAAATCGTAGAGATGATGTTATTGTTATATTTGCTGGGTATCCGGATAAAATGAAGGAATTCCTTGATAAAAATGAGGGATTAAGGAGTAGAATAGCATTTCATCTAGATTTTCCAGACTATAATGCGAACGAGTTGGTACAGATTATGCAACTAATGGCGAGTCAGAAAGGAATGACTCTTGAAACGGATGCAATAGATAGGTGTAAGAAAATATTTGAAAGTGCGGTTAATCATAAGGACTATGGTAACGGCAGATTCGTGCGCAATCTTTTGGAACAGGCAATGTTAGCCCAATCCAGTAGATTATCCAACGGACATAAGGGAAAGAACATCAGCCGAAAGGCGTTGACAAGTCTGGTTTCAGAAGACTTTGATGTTAATGCTTGTGATCAGTATTCAGAGAAGAAAATGAAAATTGGTTTTAGTGCGTGATTTGATTGAAACGATCGAAAGGTGAGGCGTATGGACTATAATGATTTCTTAAACAAGTACATTCCGTCAGTAGATACAAAGGTTGCAATTCGCGAGACAGAACATGTTTTTTCGGATTCGGATAAGGCCACAATCATCTGGAATAGCGAGCTGTTATGGCGTGAACGCCTGGATGATATTAAGGAGATTGCAAAACATACGGATAATGAGATACTGAGGACCGAGATATGGGAGAGGATAGCTTATGAGCAGGACGTGCTTAATCGGTTTATCGCTAATGATGGAGGGTATATCTATTCGCTTAAATCTCATGAAGAAGAGTCCGAAGAGAATGTGATAGGCTATTTTGTTTCATTTAAGCTCGCATATGAGGAGGGATGCCGGCTCGATCAGCCGTTTAGAATAACGAAACATCGGATGATCACAGAAGTATCATACCGCAAGAATGATATAGTGGCATCAACACCTTTTTATGAACCCGAAGCTCCGGATATTAAGAGGGATCTTAACTGGTCGGGGCATGGAGCCGCTTACATAGAATATGATAAAGCTGGAAACATTAGGAATTGCAGTTCTAACGAAATACCTGAAGAACAGGAAAAGCGTGTTAACTCCTGGGATAACCGAAGATTTGAGAATAAATATGTGGTTTTTCCGGAAGTTTTTCACGGACACGAGAAAGTTCGTATCATACAGGATGCATTTGAAAACGAGGAGATTATCGGTTGGATTTCAAGAGAGTACCGCAGTCATGAGGAATACATTAAAATCGCCACGAGCGAGGATTCCAGGTGTGATTACAGTGATGTACAGTATCGCGTAGATGTCTGGGATGATGAGTACCTAGTTTGGGACCATATGCATATTAATCCCATATATTTAAAGAGAGTACCCGAAAAAGAACTGTGTAACAGCTTTGATAAGGAACCAGGCAGACACGTAATCGTAGGGCACGATATGGGAGCGGCATTGTGGTTCCAGGTCGTGGATGTCAAAGAATCTGACAAGATTATGTTTGACGATGTTACCCGGATCGGAATGGAGATATCGATGCAAGAATCATTCTTCGATGAGGTATTAAGACCAATATTTGTTGAAGCGTTTGATGCTGAGATGCCAATAAACAAGAACCGATTCACATATGGACTACGTGAAGAGGGCCAGTACCTGACATGCTTTGAAGAGCGAATTCTCGAATATAACTTCTTTACATATGATCAAATGAGAGCAATACTTGATCGTATTGATGAGCTGGTAAGAGATGGGGCACAGCGCATTGAAAGAGCAATTGAGGGAACGGATGCCATACAACTTGTGACACTTACATCGCATGTGAGGCATATTATGGAAGAATATCCAGAATACAATGTCATATCTGTTTTGAGTTGACGGCTAATTATGGCTAATCATAGCTCATATAAAAATGGACAGGCCTATGTACAGAAATATGTACATAGGCCTGTTGCATAATGAGATCAGAAAAGGAAATAGTTTCAGGAGATCAGGAGTATGGCAAAGATTATTTCAGTTGCACTACAAAAAGGAGGAGTTGGAAAAACAACCACCACTATAAATCTTTCGGCAGCACTAACCGAGATTGGAAAAAAGGTTTTGGTAGTCGATCTAGACCCACAGGGGAATACAACGGGTGGCTTAGCAAGCGAATTAGTAGAAAGGGAAAAAACTGATGCTGTATACGATGAAAGACGGAATAGTTGATAGTGCGAAAGAGAGACTGCTCGGGAAAATGACAGGTATATCAACAGGATTTCATAATCTTGATCAGTCTTTGGGAGGAGGTCTCCAAAAGGGTTTTCTGTATGTGTTTGGCGGCAGACCCGCTATGGGGAAAACCTCATTTGCGTTGTGTTTGACCTCAAACATATGTGAGCAGGGTAAGAAAGTATTATATTACAGCCTTGAGATGAACGGTGAGAATCTAATTAAGAGGCTGATCATGCTTGAATCCATGAACGATAAGTCAGGGTATGATGATGCTGTCCAGAAAATAAAAGAGTATCGACTTCTTGTTAATGATAATCCTGAAACACTTGTTGAAGTGATTGGTGCATACACTGAAGGTGATACGGGTGGAGATCCGGAAAGAGATGAAGATGATGCGGATCTCATTATTATAGACTACTTGCAGCTTTTAAGGACTTTCGAGGATAAGAATGATCCAGAGCATGACAAACTGGAATATATATGCAGAATACTAAAAGAAAAAGCAATGGAAAGACAAATCCCTATAATTCTCCTGACGAATCTGTCCAGAACGTTGGAAAAAAGAAAAATAAAGAACAGACGCCCATTGCTGTGTGACTTACATGAATGGGATCCAGCCGCGGTATATGCCGATGTTGTTATGTTTTTATACCGAGATGAATACTATGATCCTGATACTGAACTGAAAAGCATAGCAGAGGTCAGAATAGCCAAGAATGTTACCGGTTTGGGAAGTGAATGCAGACTCGCATACATTGGATACGGTCGTTTCTGTAACATGTAAAACGAAGAGGATAAAACGATGGATAATAACCTAAACATATATAGATTCATTAATTCAAGAGATATACGGAAACATTTACAAGACTTGAAGTATGAGTTCAATGCCCTTGAGGCCGCGTGGCTTGTATATCAGTGTGCTGGTGCAACACTAGAAGAAAAGCATGGTTCCTGGACATGGATAATTGAAAATATGCCGGACATGGAAGTGATTGAGCGGCCTAATTGCAAATACAGAGAAAGCCTTCATGATACATTGCGAAAGTATATTGCATTAGAGGAAAAACTTTTGGATATGTATATAGAACCGGCCGATGCGGTTTATGTTTGTGAGCACTTCATAGGAAACGACCGGGAAAACCAGATAAGTGTATTTTTTGATATCGATGAATGTCTTAAAGATATTTCATATTACTGGTCGGATTTTGATCCGGAGGATCTAACCGACGGTGTAACTACTGTGATCACTCGTCATTTTCGTGAAAATAAGAGCTGTATACAGGTAGAATACAACACCGATTGTGCAGTGGAGTCGGTCAGGGCATGGCCGAAGCCGGAGGAATTATGGAATGAAGAGTGTGATGATTTGGAATTAAGCTTTTTCGATGGATTATGGTTTGATTTTCCGACACCGTTTAAAAAAGGAGATATTATCTGCAGATATACCGACTCTGCCAAGGGGGATGAATATGGATTCTGCAAAGGCCCAATAGTGCTTGAGGGGCTGCTTACGTGGTACCTGAGCGATGACGGCCCCAGAAGTTTAAAGAGTTATATCGACGGAGAGAACGGTGACACGACAGATATGACAGTATACGGGTATTTCATGTTTGAGGATGGCCATATATATCGTGAGTGTACAGATAACTATATGGATATGGAATTCTATCGCGGACCGAGTACAGGGATAAGGCGGATGTACAAAGCTTTGAGTAGTTATATCAAGGGCGATATTGAACTTGAATTATTCCTTTACGCCCAAAGAATGTTCATGTTGGATAAACAAAAGGAAGACTTTACAGCAAACTGTTTCACAGACGAAGGATTAAGACTGGCAGGATTAATGGATGATCCACAGGAGGATTGAGATGTGTACATCAGACAAGCAAGATAAGGCGTATGAAAAGCTAAAAGAAATCTGCGAAAAAGAAGTAGAGAAACGGTACAGAGGTATAATTAGTGCTGTTGCTAATCATGAGATAGATAATGAGCTGGATATTGTAAAGAAACAGGGATCGGCATGTTGTTTTATTGAAATCCTTGATGTACTTAACGCAATCAATGCAAAACCATGTGAATTTCTAATGAAAGGACCGGTTTCTTTAATCACATATTGCATAGGAATATCTGAAGTTGAACCGCTCGTTTCGTATCCATCTTTATATCCTGAATTATACTTTGGCATTAGCGGAGAACGTTTTCCTTGTTTAGAATTCTCTGTAACAAAAGACCTATATTACAGATTGATTGACCATTACCGGGAAAGGCAGAAGAAAGAACCTGTATCTGTAATGGTTGATTCTTTAAATGGATATTTGAAGGTATTTATAAATGGGATAGATACTTATAACTCATATTCCAAAGAGCATATTAATACTATCAGTATCGGTTTTGACAGCCAAGGTTTTGAAGAAACGGTTAAGATGAATAATTCAGTGAAGGAGCTTTGTGTGCCTAAGACATATGAGGAGCACGTAAAGTGCTATGGCTTCTTGTGTAGTGTTGGCGCATGGGAGAACAATGCCGAGGTGTTGATAAAAAATAGAAAAGCACCGTTTTCTGAATTGATAGCAGATAGAGAAGGCGTGTATGAATATTTGATTAATCACGGAATTAACGAGAGTATGTCATACAAAATATCTGAAGCTGTGCGGACGGGAACTGTACATAACTCCGGATGGAGCGAAGATATGCTTAATGCGATGGAGGTGGTATGTATTCCTTCTTGGTTTATAGAGTCATGCAAGAAAATTAATTATCTTCCTTCGCGAGCTTATCTAATGGATCTATTCAAAAGAAACAATCAGCAATGGATGGAGGAAACAGAAAAACAGAGGATTTACGTTGATGATCTGAATAGAAATTGGGAAGAAACGGTAGAAAGGCTTTCAAGCGGATTATCATATGAAGAATACGTAGATGCAATACTGCTTTTACATCAAAGTACGGGATACATTATTACAGGATTTGAATCTCATGGTGATTTTAGAATGCTCCATAGTTTCAACTTCAATGATATGGAAGGCCATACAGATGTTATTTTTCCGAACAGAGTGTTAACAGAAGAAGAGGAAAGATTTATAGAAGAGAATTATAAGGATTGCTCAACATATGACTATATTAACGATGACAGAAGTTTTGTCGTATTTAGTTTATACCATGATCACGGGGATAAAAGTCGGATTATTCCACGGCTTCGGCCAGCGTGGGATAGAATACAAGCTCAGTTTGATCCAATCAACAGATTACTTTGCTACGAGGAAAACAAGTTGAGATATGCCGAAGTAATGGAGGGAGACAATGCTGGAGATTAAGGGACAATACAATACAGCCAAGGTTTTCATAGACAGAATTGATGATACGTGCAGAAATCAGATAAAAGAAATACTCGATCAGGAGCCCTTCAGAGATGCCAAGATACGTATTATGCCTGATTGTCATGCTGGGAAGGGGTGTGTAATAGGTTTCACCGCGGATTTTGGAGAAAAGATTATCCCAAATGTCGTAGGGGTAGACATTGGCTGTGGCATGTTAACTGTGGAGCTGGGGAAGATAGATATAGATTTTGAGAGGTTCGATGCGGTTGTAAGGAAATATGTGCCTTCGGGACGGGAGGTTAACGAAGGACGTCTGGAGCACTTCCCGCAACTTCAGGAACTGTGCTGCTTTCGGGACCTGAAGGATTCCAAGAAGATAGAACGCGCCATTGGGAGTCTTGGTGGAGGAAATCATTTTATTGAGATAGATACTGATGAGTCAGGAAATAAATATCTTGTTATCCATACCGGCAGCCGTCAGTTGGGCAAACAGGTCTGTGAGCATTATCAGTCTGTGGCAGTTGGTCTCCATACAGGAAAAGAGTCATTATGGGAAGAGGAGGAACGTATCAAGAGAGAGTACAAAGCTGCAGGCCGTCGCTCTGAGATACAGGAGGTCATAAAGACGCTTCATCGTGATTTTAGACAGACTCCGCCAGATATGCCACTCGAGCTTTGTTTTCTCTACGGAAAATATAGCGAACAGTATCTTCGCGATATGCGTATATGCCAGGAATATGCTGACAGAAACCGGCATATGATAGCGCGTCAGATCCTTGAACACTATGAATTAGAGCCTCTTGATGAGTTTACGACGGTACATAACTACATAGATCACGAATCCAACACCATACGGAAAGGGGCTGTATCGGCGAAAAACGGAGAAAAACTACTCATCCCGATCAATATGCGTGATGGTTCCCTGATTTGTGTCGGGAAGGGAAATGATGACTGGAACCAGTCAGCTCCTCATGGCGCAGGGCGAAGATACTCACGTACAGAGGCTTATGACAGGATTACCGTTGAGGAGTTCGAGAAAACCATGAATGAAGCAGGGATATTCACTACGTGTGTCAACAGATCCACTATCGATGAGAGCCCGTTTGCGTACAAGGGCATGGAAGACATAGTGGAAAATATATCCCCCACTGCAGAAATCATAAAGGTTTTAAAACCGGTATACAATTTCAAGGCAAATAGTACGACCGTGAAGAGAAAGGATTCGGGGGATGATACATAAACTTGTACAGACAGTAAATAGACATTTTAACAAAGATAAATACAGACATGAGTATCCTTTGTGCTACGACGAGTTATATCCAAATGACCCTATTATATTTGAATATGGGTATGGATTGGCAGAAATAGTTGAAGAGGATATGGCTGAGCGTATCGATGCAATCAGACAGAAGATATTCGAGGAATTAGGGATAAATGTTCCGCCAATACCACTATATGAGAATAAAAATCTTCATCCCAATGAATATCTGTTCAGACTGTGGGGGATACATGTAAGTGAAAACGAACTGTTGACCGAGCATTATCTGGCTATTCCGACTGAAAATGTTAAGGAGGAAATACCGGGGATACCAACCTATGAGCCTTGTTTTTTAATGCAATCATTGTGGATTACGGAAGCGCAAGTAGAAAGAGCACAAGAGATGGGATATTGGGTTGTAAATCTGCCCTCGATCGTAGAAACGCATTTTTGTGAGATATTAAAAGAATATCTCCCAATCAATAGGAATTGTCTAGGCAGAAAGGAAGCGGGAGAGCCGATGCTGTGCAAAGGTATATTTTGGATAACCGACATGGAAAACGTCGAGAATAACCATATGATTTATCAAATCCCAGTGGATAATATGGGTAATATAGATGAATCCGTGGACAGAACAACACTGAATTCGAAGAATCAGGACAACTTCAACCATAGGAAGACATGGAAAAGCTTGAATACAAAAGAAACGCGAAACAAGGCATTTGATTATTATCCGAGAGGCAGAGTCGAGATTTCCCGTGGGAAAGCAGTTATATTCGCCACACCTTGTATATGTACAGAAGAGATTATGAAGTGGATCCAAGAAAAGTTCGAGCTAACAGTGGAGAATAGTATTCAAACAGTTATTGTGATGCCGGATTACTCTGAACACTATAGGTGTCATCTGGATAGATAATGAAGAAAGGGAAAACTATGAATGCTTCAAATGTTTTAGAACTGTTTTTCGATTGGTTTAGAGAAAAGGAGTTTGAGTATAATTATAGAGAAGATGATTTTTTTCCAAGAATAGACTATAAAATTGGCCTCGGAACGGGAAACATCAGCTATAGCCATTGCAGTATATTCTTTATCGAAAAAAATGATGAGGTAATTGTGGATAAAATAATACAGATTGAGATTGCACCTTATGAGGATCAGATTTCGGAAACGATGAAGTATGTCAATTTAGTAAATGGGGAGCATGCTATAAATACTCATCTAACGATAGATTCTGCATTTGGGGAACTGGTAGTTGTTAGCAGGACTGTGATGCCAAGCGTTGAACATATTACAAAACAGCTCATAGAGGATGTTCTGATTTATCCGCCATATTGGTTGCAGGATGTTGCTGGGGATGGATTGCTGGCGGTTGTTCAAGGGCTCTGTAGTGCGAAAGAAGGCTTAGAAAAAAGCATATCTATGATGGATACACCGAGGATACCACCGAATTCAGATGAAGAATCGAAAAGAGCGTACTATCCTTGTGATGGGTATGGAATATAAAGAGACAAAAAGGAGTGCCATGAATACACAAGAAAAGTTTAAGAATATAGTAATTAACCGCCTAAAAGAAAACTATGATTATGAGATCAGCAATATAGAAGATGCTATATATATTAAGTATAAGAAGAAACTATCGGAAACTTCAGAAATGGTAGATAAACAATGGTACAATCTTGCGATTTTTGATAAATGCTTTGTTTCGGAATATATAGTTGATCATGAAAAAATCAAGGATAACCAAGAGGATTTGCTGGAGATAGTAAGCACATTAAACCACTTTTTGCGTATAGACAATGGTTTCTATTTATTAGACGAAGAGTCTATTTGGTTTCGTTCAAGTCAAATACTGATAGATGATGAAACTTATATGAAAAATCGTGCAGAAGAGGTTTTTCCTTCGGAACAGTCCGTGTATATAGAACGGGAGGTTTGGCCTGTTGTTATGGATGTGATTAATTGTGAAATAGACGTGATTAGCGGGATAAAGAAGCTTTTGGATGAACGAGTGGATGACTTTACAGGAGCATCATTCCAAAAATGAACGGATAGGGCGGCACATAGTTGCCGCCTTTTGTATGCCCAAGCGACTCAAGCTTAACTTGAATTAATCCTTGAAACATAAAGTACAACTCGCTACAATTAAAGTACATCTTTATATATGATATGTATGTAAGGAGGTGACAGTCATGAATGAAAAATCAACGTATTATCTGATCAGGGAGCATTTGGTTGGCAAGAAGGAAGATGAGAGGTTTTATCTTTTCCAGAATGGAGAGTGGATTACGGATACAGAAAATGTGATAATGGATCATCTTATGGGATATGATCCGACTGAACCGCCCGGATCCCCGTACGCAATGTATAATATGTCTATAATGGATGAGATTGAGGACATATCTTATGACGAGGCTATGAAGATAATAGGAGAGCAGAAGTGAGCATAGGAACAAATATCAGGGATCTTAGAGAAGAACGTGGATATACACAGGAACAGGTCGCAGAGGCAGTAGGTGTTTCTTTTCAGGCGGTTTCGTCTTGGGAGAGAGATGTATGGAAGTTGGAAACAGATAATCTTTTGCGGCTGGCGGAGTTCTTTGATGTTTCTGTATCTGCGATTGCAGAGGAAAAGCATAAGGCTTTTAAAACAAAAGAAGCAATCTATGACTGGGAGCACATGAGGACATATGTAAAGACTACAGCCAAGAACTTTAAACTCGGCAATACTCTTAAGGCTATTGATTTTGCTATAGAAGCTCATAAGGGTCAAAAGAGAAAAAAGTCAGTTGTTCCGTATATTTATCATCCGCTCAATCTGGCATGTCACGCACTGTCTATGGATATAAAGGAAGATGAGATCATAGCAGCGTGTTTGCTTCATGATGTCATAGAGGATTGCGGAAAGACTATTTCCGAACTCCCGGTAAATGAAGAAACAAAAGAACTCGTCAGATTGCTTACCTGCGAAAAACCAAAGGATGAGGATAGGGGAAATGTTTTGAATGCATATTATAGTGCAATCGAGGCAAATCCTAAGGCTTCTCTTATAAAGTGTATGGATAGGTGTAATAATCTGACGACCATGTCTTGGGGGTTGAGCCGCGATAGGATTTATCGAATGATCAAAGAGACCGAGGAATACTATCCTGCTTTGATAAAAACTATCAAATCCACAACTGAGTATAATAATGCGGCATGGATACTCAGATATCAGATTGAAAGTATGCTTGATATTTATAAGCGCTTAATGTGACTGTTATATAATACTTCGGCACCGGTTGGCACCGATCGGCACCAAAAAGCACCAATCGGCACCGGAATTACCCCTGAATTACACCAAGTTTCCCTTTTCAAGCGTTTTTTGATGTGTTACATTTACAATGGACAAAGCGCAGGGCAAGAGCCCCGGAGCCGAGTCCATTTTCTTTTGCAAAAGAATACCGGAAATGATGAGCGTCTGCTCATGATCGCGAAAGCGGTTATGGGTCAGGCGCTTTTTTCATGCCCGGATTCAGCAACCGGTCCGGGGAGACGTTCTCGACCAACACACATGTGCACATCGGAAGGATCCGCCGGTGTACGGAAAGGAAAGTATATATGGATTATGAACAATTCAAAGAGGAGTTCATCGATGCGGTAAAGGAGAGGCTTGAAGAGCAGGGCGCCGACATGAACGTATCCGTGAACGAGGTAAAGAAGCTCAATGAGAGTTACGAAGCCATGACGGTCACACCGGAGGGTGCCAGAGTCGGAGTGAACATCGGGATCGAGAGATTCTACGATGCATATGATGAAGGCAGACCTTTTGATGAGGTGGTCGATAAGGCAGTTGAAACAATCAATCACGGTATCAACGAGCGTCCCGACTTCGACATCGACTCCTTTACTGATTACAGTCAGATGAAGGAAAAGCTCGCAATGGAGGTTGTTTCGGCTGAAACCAATAGGGAGATGCTTGAGAATGTTCCTCATAAGGATCTGGAGGATATGGCGGTCGTATACCGCTTCGTTCTTTCATCCGACGATGAGGGCCGTGCATCCATCCTGGTAACGAACCAGATCCTCGAGTCGATGGGTGTCACTCCTGAACAGCTTCACGCAGATGCACTTGAGATAGCACCGCAGATCAAACCTGCGGAGATCAGGGGTATGAGTGAGGTCATGGCTGAGATGATGGGAATGGAGCAGGCCGAGGCACTTGGCATCATGCCGGTGCGTCCCGAGGATGAGCAGCTGTTCGTTGCAACGGTTCCTGATAAGACGCACGGTGCAGGTGTTCTTGCTTACCAGAATTTCATGGACCAGGCGGCTGAAAGGGTAGGAGGAGACTTCTTTATCTTACCTTCGAGCATCCACGAGGTGCTGATCGTTCCCGATAACGGAAGGATGGACCTTAAGGAGCTCGAGGCCATGGTAAGGGATGTCAACGCGACACAGGTAGCTCCGGCTGATAAGCTCACGGATAATGTGTATCACTATGATTCGAAAGAGAAGATCTTCGAGCTTGGTGAGAAGTTCGTGGAGCGCCAGAACGAACGTGAAGAAGCCACTACTGAGAAGGATGAGAAGGCATCGGTTCTGGATGACCTTATGGCCAAGAAGGAAGAGGTTGCCAATATCCCTAAGAAGGAAGCCATCGACAAGGGTGCCAAGACAAAGGGCGGCGAGGCCCTGTAGTAACTGATCCGGAATAAGGTCCGGACATCATAAGGAAGAGATAAGATGCCGGCTCGGGCAGATGCAGCGAGTCCGGCATCTTTCTTATATCCGCCAGTAAAGAAAGAAGAGGAAGAGATCATGTCAGATAGATACGGATGGGAAGTGCCCATATCAACAAAAGGAGTACCGATCAGATCAGCTATAGGAGCAAAGGAGCCGGTGGCTCATCCCAAGAACTGCTGTCACGAGTGTCCTTACGGATATGACAGGGCTTTCTGCTTCCCGTGCTATGCAAAGATCATGGCAGAGCATAAGGAGAGAAAGAAACCTGTAGCAGTGAATGCGTGAGACGATGGACTTTGACTACTTTTATGAGGAGCAGTCTGACAGCTATACGTTCTACAGGATTCCGAAGATGCTGTTCACGGAGAAACTGTTTGCGGATCTGTCCACGGATGCCAAGGTCCTATATGGTCTTTTGCTTGACAGGATCAGCCTCTCCAGGGAAAACGGGTGGATCGATAAAGAAGGCCGGGTCTATGTCTTTTATACGATCAGGACGATCAAAGCATCCATGCGGTGTGCCAATACAAAGGCCTGCGGTCTTTTGAAGGAACTGGATGCATTCGGTCTGACCGAGCGGAAGAAGCAGGGCCAGGGGAAGCCGACCATCATATATGTGAAGGATTTCTCACGGTTCCCAAAAGCAGAATTCAAGAATTCCGATAGTGAGAACTCCAGAGTTCCGATAACCGGAATTCAAGACTTCCCGAAACCGGAACGTAATAAGACTGATATGAATAATACTGAGATAAATAAGACTGATCCTATCCTATCCGTGCCGGATGTGGATAAGGATGGGAGGGAAAGCTACCGAGAGTATCTTTATGACCGGTTGGAGATGGAGATCCTGTATGAGCGGTATCCCTATGACAGGGAGACTCTTGATGCGATACAGACACTGATGCTTGATGTCATCTGCTCCAAGCGGAATTATATCCGTATTGCCGGGGATGATAAGCCCATAAATGTCGTAAAGTCTCAGTTTATGAAGGTTTCCTGTGAACATATCGAGTATGTCATGGACTGTATGAAGGAAAACGGAACAAAGGTAAGGAATATCAAGCAATATCTGCTTGCAGCAATTTATAATGCTCCGCTCACCCTGGGGCCATATTACCAGGCATGGGTCAACAATGACAGGGCGGAAGGAAGGATATAAGGAGGATGAGATGTTAGATATCAATATAGCGCTTGATCCCGTTAATGATGGGGCGGCTTTTCTATCAAAGAAGATCATAAGGAAGGATGAGGGATCGCTTGTGATAGCGACCAATGGAAAATCAAAGATCCTGGATTGTGATGATACAGCCGAAATGCTGGACAGATTATCGGAGGTTTCGCACGGAGAGTATCTGGGAAACAGCGATTATATGGCGATCCTTAATGAAAAGAAGATCTTAAATGTCGGAGGCGGTAAGTACTTTATCGGCTCCGCTCTTATCCTAAAGGGCGGGGAAGGCGGTCTTAACACACTTACAGGCGATGAATATGAGGAAGCAAAGAAGGAGTTCGAGAACCATCTGGTGACACTTGTATGTGACGGGCAGGAGTTTTCCGCCCTGGAGCTTTTATAGGAGGGATAGCATGAGCAGAACAATACCGAGAGCCTATGTAACGGCAGCATGGAATAGGAACCGCGTGACAGCGGAGGATCAGGCAAGGAAATACTGTGGCGAGCTGGTTAAGGCGGGATATCTGCCATTATGTCCGGTGCTTGCTTTTTCGGGGATCATAGCAGAGGACGATCCCGACGGAGAAAAGAAGCGCAGGGAGATGTCGGAGGATCTTCTTAAAAGAGCCAGATTTCTCGTAGTCTGCGGTAAGAAAATCAATGATGACGTGAAAGAGGAGATTTCTATAGCCAAGCGTTCCAAAGTCATTCCCACGACACTTGAAGGAGTGCTTGAGTGCGGGGACTAGGAAGGAAGTGATGTCAGATGATGGTAAATGAAGATGTCGAGAACAGAGTCATTAACCTGGCAGTCAGGACCACCAGGATAACCGCCGGTGATCTGTATAAGGCGCTCCGTGCATATATGAGACACATACAGAACAAGAAGCAGCTTAGGCAGGCTGCAAAGGATTCTGTCACGAAGGGTAAACAGTCCGTGAAGGAGCTTGTCGGACAGGGCCAGGGTGTCTCTAGCATGGAGATCGGAGACTCCGGGATCCGTGATTTTAAGCGTATTGCTAATAAATACGGGGTGGATTTTGCTATCGTGAAGGACAAGAACGAGAATCCGCCCAAATATACGGTATTCTTCAAGGCAAAGGATGCGGATGCGATCACTTCCGTATTGAAGGAATACAGTGACAGGCTGAACAAGCGGAAGAAGGAAGCCGGTAAGGAACGCCCGAGTATCCTTAATAAACTTAAGAAATTCAAAGAGATCGTTGCCAATACGCCCCTCAAACATCGGGAGAAGAGGAAGGAGCAGGAGAGATGAAAAAGAATGTGAAAAAGCTCCTGCTCCTGAATCTTCCGTATGTTCTGGTGGGTGCAGTTGCTACAAATATCGGTGAAGCTTTCAGGATGGCAGGTGGGAGCAATGCCTCGGAAAAGGTACAGAGCGTCATATTTGACGGATGTTTCGGGGCAGCGTTTGCAAATCCGATGCCGAGCCTTCATCCGGCTGACCTGCTCGTTGGTGCGGCCATAGGCGGAATATTAAGGCTTGCGGTCTATATGAAGAGCAAGAATGCCAAGAAGTTCCGGCATAACGTCGAGTATGGTTCCGCCAGGTGGGGCACGAGAGAGGATATAGAACCGTACATGGATCCAAACTTCAAGAATAACGTGATCCTGTCCCAGTCAGAGCGGATCACCATGAATTCAAGGCCTGCAGATCCGAAATATGCCCGGAACAAGAACGTTCTGGTAGTCGGCGGCTCGGGTTCAGGTAAGACGCGTTTTTTTATAAAGCCCAATCTCCTGCAGATGCACAGTTCATATGTGGTGACGGATCCGAAAGGCCAGATAGTGTGCGAAGTCGGAAAGGTGCTTGCAGACAACAATTACAGGATAAAGATCTTTAACACGATCAACTTCAAGAAGAGCATGCACTATAATCCGTTCGCCTATATCCATGATGAAAAGGATATCCTGAAGCTCGTTACCACACTGATCGCAAACACGAAGGGAGAGGGCAAGAGCAATGACGAGTTCTGGGAAAAGGCGGAGAAACTGCTGTATTCCGCGCTGATCGGATACATCCATTATGAAGCACCGGAGGAGGAGCAGAATTTCATAACCCTTTTGGAGATGATCAATGCGATGGAGGTCAGGGAGGATGATGAAGACTTCAAAAATCCGGTGGATCTGATGTTTGACGAGCTCCAGAAGAGGGATCCCGACCACTTTGCGGTAAGGCAATATGCCAAGTACAAACTTGCCGCCGGGAAGACAGCTAAATCCATACTTGTCAGCTGCGGTGCGAGACTGGCTCCCTTTGATATCAAGGAACTTCGGGAGATCACGAAATATGATGAGCTGGAACTTGATACGCTGGGGGATAAGAGAACGGCACTATTCCTTATCATGTCCGATACGGATGCGACATTCAACTTCCTGATCAGCATGATATACACGCAGTTATTCAATCTGTTATGCGAAAAGGCAGATGATGTTTATGATGGGAGATTACCGGTGCATGTACGCTGTCTCATAGATGAGATGGCAAACATCGGGCAGATCCCGAACCTTGAAAAGCTCATGGCTACGATCCGAAGCCGTGAGATCTCAGCGGCTCTTGTGCTGCAGGCAAAATCGCAGCTTAAGGCAATATACAAGGATAATGCTGATACGATCATAGGAAACTGTGATGCTCAGATATTCCTTGGTGGCTCAGAGCAGACTACCCTTAAGGATCTCAACACCTCGCTCGGGAAAGAGACGATTGATATGTATAACACGGGAGAGACCAGGGGTACAAGCCAGAGCTACAACATGAATTACCAGAAGCTTGGTCATGATCTTATGAGTATCGATGAACTGGCAGTGATGGATGGAAGCAAATGTATCGTACAGATACGTGGAGTGAGGCCATTCTTCTCGGACAAGTATGATCTGACCAGGCACCCTATGTATCCGTATACTTCGGATGCAGACAAGAGGAACCGGTTTGATATCGAAAAGTTCCTCGATCACAACTTAATATTGAAACCTGATGACGAATACGAGGTCATCGACATGGATTAACATCCAATGAATGAAAGGCTCTTCGGGCAACCGGAGGGCTTTTTATTGTGCGCGCACTCATCATCTGCAGGTCAGTCGACGGGCCCGCGGAAACGAAACTGTAAACAAAGCACAAACACGGAGGAATTAATCATGGCATTTTTCAACAGCGCAGTAGGCGTACTTCAGACACTCGTAGTTGCACTTGGTGCAGGTCTTGGCATCTGGGGAGCGATCAACCTCATGGAAGGTTACGGTAACGACAACCCCGGCAGCAAGTCGCAGGGAATGAAGCAGCTCATGGCCGGTGGTGGTGTTGCACTCATCGGTATCACTCTTGTTCCCTTGCTTTCTGGTCTCTTCTGATCGTGCCGGAACAGACTAAAGCTTAAGCGAGACGGGAGGGGCCGGGGCGGAGGATCCCGGTCCCCAGGGCACAAAGGAAGAGGAGGTAACAAGTGGACAGCATTCTACAGTCAATTGAGGACTGGTTCAGGGAATTGCTGGTTTCAGGCATTATGGATCATCTGACAAGTACATTTGATTCGGTTAATGACAAGGTGGGGGAGATCTCAACGAATGTAGGCATGTCGCCTGCAGGGTTCTCACCGGCTGTTTATGGTATGATCGAGAACATTTCAAATAATGTGATCATGCCGATAGCCGGTATCATCTTAACGTTCATAGCCTGTTACGAGCTGATCCAACTGGTCATCAGCCATAATAATCTGGCAAACTTTGAAACCTGGATCTTCTGGAAATGGATATTTAAGACTTTTGTGGCAGTAACCGTGATAACGAATACGATGAACATCACGATGGCGGTATTTGATGTGGCACAGCATGTGGTAAATAGCGCGGGAGGGCTGATCTCCGGATCGACGGCGATCGATGCGAGTACTCTTGCGAGCATGCAGAGCACACTGGAGGCGATGGATATCGGTCCTTTGCTATCCATATTCCTGCAATCGTTCGTGGTGCAGTTCCTGATATACATATTATCTGCACTCATTTTTGTCATTGTTTATGCAAGGATGATAGAGATCTATCTGATGGTCTCCCTTGCACCGATCCCCTTTGCAACCTTTGGAAACAAGGAACAGAGCCATATCGGACAAAACTACCTGCGGTCACTGTTTGCACTTGGATTCCAGGGGTTCCTGATCCTGATATGTGTCGGGATATATGCGGTTCTCATCCAATCGATCGCATTCTCATCGGATATCATCGGCTCTCTGTGGGGAGTCATGGGATACACGATCCTGTTGGCGTTTACGCTCTTTAAGACAGGAACGATAGCAAAATCAATACTTCACGCTCACTAACGAAAGGACACTATTATGGCAGCATCATATATTTCGGTGCCTCGTGACCTTACGAAGGTAAAGAGTAAGTTGGTGTTCAATCTGACGAAAAGACAGCTGATCTGCTTTAGTGTGGCGGCGCTCTTAGGAGTGCCGTCGTTCTTTTTGATAAAGCAGATCGCATCCGTAAGTACTGCAGCCATAGGGATGATGGTGATCATGATGCCATTTTTCTTTCTGGCAATGTACGAAAAGAACGGTCAATACCTTGAAGTCATCCTTGGACACCTAATCGAGGCAACATTCATAAGGCCGAAGGAGAGGCCTTATAAGACAAACAATTATTATGACGTGCTTCACAGATATGCGGAAGCAGAACGGGAAATCGACAACATTGTCATGTACAACGAAGCGATGCGCCCGGAGAAAAAGAAGAAGGGAGAAGAGAATCTTGATGACCTTTTTTAAGAAGAAAGAAACAAGATCCTTCAAGATGCCCGAGCATTTAACAAGGGCAGAGAAGAAGGAAGTAAGAAAGATCATAGAGGATGCGAAGAAGAATGACGGGATCCCGAGGACAGCACAGCAGTCCATTCCGTTTGACCGTATGTTCCAGGACGGGATATGCAGGGTCGGGCAGGACTACTACACAAAGACGATCCAGTTTCAGGACATCAACTACCAGCTGGCCCTGCAGGAGGATAAGACGGAGATATTTGAGGAGTGGTGCTCATTCCTTAACTTCTTCGACAGTTCCGTACATTTCGAACTATCCTTTATGAACATGGCAACCGATGTGGAGGACTTCAGAGGCAGTATCGCGATCCCGCACAGAAGAGACGGGTTCAATTCCGTCAGGGACGAGTACAGTTCGATGCTCTTTCACCAGATGGAAGCCGGGAATAACGGTCTTACAAAGACAAAGTACTTAACATTCGGGATCCATGCGGATTCAATGAAGGCCGCTAAACCCAGGATCATACATATCGAAACGGATCTTTTGAACAATTTCAAGCGTCTCGGTGTACAAGCGAAGGTCTTAAACGGCAAGGAGAGACTGGCACTCATGCACCAGCAGTTCCATATGGGAGACAGGGAGAAGTTCAACTTTGACTGGAAATACCTTGTTGGATCCGGCCTTTCGGTAAAGGACTTCATTGCGCCAAGCAGCTTTCACTTCATGAACGGCAAGAAGTTCCGTATGGGAAGCCTTTACGGGGCTATTAGCTTTTTATCGATCGATGCATCGGATATCAGCGACAGGATGCTTGCGGATTTCCTTAACATGGAGTCCAGCCAGATCGTGACGATGCATGTACAGTCCGTAGACCAGAATGAGGCGATAAAGACTGTAAAGCACACGATCACAGAGCTTGACCGGTCAAAGATCGAGGAGCAGAAGAAAGCGGTAAGAGCCGGTTATGACATGGATATCATCCCGTCAGACCTTGCCACATACGGAAAAGACGCTAAGGCATTGCTTAAAGAGCTTCAAAGCCAGAATGAGAGGATGTTCCTGCTGACATTCATCATCATGAACACCGGAAGGACGGAGCAGGAGCTTGAGAATAACGTGTTCCAGGCAAAATCAATGGCCCAGAAGCATAACTGTAACCTGGTACGCCTTGATTTCCAGCAGGAGCAGGGACTTATGAGCTCACTTCCCCTGGCAACTAACCTGATTGACATCCATAGGGGCATGACAACGAGCTCAACAGCGATCTTTGTGCCCTTTACTACGCAGGAACTGTTCCAGTCGGGAGAGGAGAGCCTGTATTACGGGCTTAACGCATTATCCAATAACCTGATCATGGTAGACAGGAAGCTCCTTAAGAACCCGAACGGCCTTATCTTAGGTACACCCGGTTCCGGTAAATCATTTGCAGCAAAGAGGGAGATCGCCAATGCATTCCTTGTAACGGACGATGATGTAATCATATCGGATCCCGAGGCAGAGTACAGTCCCCTGGTAGAGAGGTTTGGCGGCCAGGTCATTAAGATCAGCCCGACATCAACGCAGTATATCAACCCGATGGATATCAACATGAACTATTCGGATGATGATAATCCAATCGCACTGAAAGCCGATTTTATCTTATCCCTCTGCGAACTGATCGTAGGCGGCAAGGATGGTTTGCAGCCGGTGGAAAAGACAGTCATCGACCGTTGTATCCATCAGATCTATCACAGATATTTTGATAATCCGGGACCGGAGAACATGCCACTGCTTGAGGATCTGTATAATGAACTGCTCAAACAGGATGAGCCGGAAGCAAAACATGTGGCAACCGCCCTTGAGATTTATGTATCCGGTTCCCTTAACGTGTTCAACCACAGGACTAACGTGGATATCACGAACAGGCTTGTGTGCTATGACATCAAGGACCTGGGCAAGCAGCTTAAGAAGATCGGTATGCTGGTAGTACAGGACCAGGTCTGGGGCAGGGTCACGGAGAACCGCTCGCAGGGTAAGAGCACACGCTACTACATGGATGAGATGCATCTGCTATTGAGAGAAGAGCAGACGGCAGCCTACACGGTAGAGATCTGGAAGAGATTCCGTAAATGGGGAGGTATTCCTACCGGTATCACGCAGAACGTAAAGGACCTTCTGGCATCAAAGGAAGTCGAGAACATCTTTGAGAACTCGGATTTCATTTACATGCTGAACCAGGCGGTCGGAGACAGGCAGATTCTTGCCAAGCAGCTCAACATCAGTCCTCACCAGCTTTCGTATGTAACACACAGCGGAGCCGGTGAAGGACTAATTTTTTATGGCAATGTCATCCTGCCATTCGTTGACAGGTTCCCGACGGACATTGAGCTGTACCGCATCATGACAACGAAGTTATCGGAGATCACCCCTGCAAAGCAGGAAGCATGAAAGGACAGAGGCGATGAATGAAGAGAAATACACGAGAGAGCCGCGCGGGACCTTAAAGGAAGGCGAAGCAAAGGAGAAAAAGGCAAGTGTCCATGCCGACAAGCTCAAGAATGAGACATCACAGGGCAAGGCGATGAGAGCCAAGTTTCGTACCGGCAAGAAAGACAATTCCGAGACAAAGCTTGAGATCAAGAAACGTAAACAGCTGCAGAAGCAGGGCAGGAAGAAGATCTACAAGGATGCTGCGGTATCAGCGAAGGCCCATCACGAGATCTCCCAGGCAAATCAGGACAACAATGCCGGTGGAGATGCGATCAATGCCGGAAGCCAGGTAGCGGAAGGAACGGAACGCAGGCTTTCCAATTACAGCAAGAAGCTTCACGCAAGAAAGCAGTCGAAGGAAGCAAAAGCCCAGGCTGAAGGTTCCGGAGGAAAGGAGGCGGCAGGTGCTTCAAATGCCGCCTCCAGGGAGATGCAGAAGAAGCAGATCAAGCGTGAGATCCAGAAGCGTGCTCAGAGCGAACAGGCCAGGGAAGCAGCGAAAAAGACAGGACAGACGGTCAAGGAGGTCGGGAAAAAGGTAAAGGACGCTGTAGTAAAGGTTGGTGAAGCCATTGTCACGTTCGTGAGCGAGAACCCGATGGTACTGCTGATCGCCGGACTGATTCTGATCGTGGTCATCATCATATCCGCAGCGCTGAGTTCTTGTTCAGTAATGGCAGGCGGAGGTGAGAACATGGTCATCGTCACAAGCTTTACCGCACAGGATGATGACATCCGTACCGTCAACGCGCAGTACACGGACAAGGAGACCGAGCTTCAGAGGAAGATAGCGAACATAGAGCGGGATTATCCCGGATACGACGAATACAGGTATTCGCTCAATGAGATATCGCATAACCCTTTTGAACTGGCGGCTCTTCTTACCGTGCTGTATGAGGACTACACACCCGCAGAGGTACAGGCAAAACTGACAGAGATCTGTGAGAAACAGTATAAGCTCGACCTTCGTGAAAGAGTGGAAATCCGGACAAAGACCGTCACCAGATACGATGACGTGACCGGAGAGCCTTATGAAGTGGAAGTAGAGTACGAATACAAGATCCTGAACGTAACGCTTACCAATTACTCGGTCGATTATGTCGCAAGGCACATCGGACTGAATGAAGAGCAGATCGAAAGATATGAGATCCTGCTTCAGACATACGGTAACAAACCGTATCTGTTCGAGGGAGATCCTTATGCGATACAGACACTTGAGTATGAGGATTACCAGGTGCCGGCAGAGTTCTTAACGGATGTGCAGTTTGGAAACATGCTGCATGAAGCAGAGAAATACCTCGGAATGGAATATGTCTGGGGAGGTTCGAGTCCTGGGACCGGTTTTGACTGCTCAGGATTTGTCAGCTACGTCCTTAACCATTGTGGAAACGGATGGAATGTTGGCAGACAGACGGCAAACGGTCTCATGAGAAACTGTACCACGAGGGTATCGAAAGCGGATGCCAAGCCCGGAGACCTGGTGTTTTTCCAGGGAACATATGCAACAAGTGGCGCAAGCCATGTGGGAATCTATGTCGGAAACGGCATGATGATCCACTGCGGTAACCCGATCCAGTACGCATCCATCGAGAGCAATTACTGGCAGAGACATTTCCTGACATTCGGAAGAATCAACCAGTAGAAAGGAGATACATGGCAGACAGTAAATTTGAAAAGCTTGACCGCATGAGAGCTGATATCCAGCGTGACCGGGAGAAAGTCGCAAGGATGTTGGAGCAGATCAAGCATAAGGAGGCTAAGCTTAAGGAAGCCGAAGCAACCGTGATCCTGGCAGATGTCGGATCGTACAACATGACACCTGAACAACTCAGTGAGTTCTTAAAACTTGCTGCGTCGGGAAGATTGGATGCGATCCTTAAAAACACAGTGCCGGTCACCAATACAAGGACTCAGGTCGTACCAGATGATGATGAGGAAGAGTTCGAAGAAACGGAGGAAAACGAAGATGAAGAATAAACTGAATATCAAAGCGAGGATGCTGAGTGCTGCGGTAGTTACTGCAGCATTTTTTGTTGGAATGACACCGATGACGGCATATGCGGGGGGAGTTGAATGTTCATGCGAGGAGAAATGTACGGAGGATCATGTCAATGATGAATGCCCTCTTTGCAAGGAGGATCCTTCCAAGTGCTGTGGAGAGGAACCTGTTACGGATGATCCCGAGAGTGTGAAGCCGAAGGAAGAAGAGCATTTCGGTCCGCTCACTCCCGACGGGAACATGGATCTCGTGGACGATTACGGTTCCGTTGAAGCCGGAGGCAAACAGTTCATCACTGTTGTAACAAAGGCCGGGAACTACTTCTATATCATCATCGACCGTGATGATGAGGGGAATGAGAACGTTCACTTCCTGAATCTGGTAGATGAGGCCGACCTGTTATCCCTCATGGATGATGAAGAGGTGGACAAGTACATTGCGGCAACAAAGCCTGAAGAAGAACCTGTGGAGCCTGAGGTTGTTGAACCCACACCCACTCCCGAGCCTGAACCGGAAGCGCCCGAGCCTGAGAAGAACAACCACCTTGGTCTTATGGCTTTCCTGCTTCTCGGAACAGCAACAGCTATCGGTGCGTTCATCTACCTGAAGAAGACAAAGGATACGAAGAAGCCCACGGATGATTATGATCCCGATGCAGATTATGACGAGAGCGAGGAGAACTATTATCTCGACAGCTTACCTGAAGATCTGGATGACGATTTTGAAGTATTAAGCGATGAGGAGGAAGAGTAATATGGCAGATTTTGACAAGAAAGAGTTTGATCCCAAGGCTGCAGCTGAGGCAAGAAAAGCCGAAATGGAAGAGATGTCGGTGAAACTCGAGCAGGGCGTGAAAGACATCTTCGAAGGCGAGAACTACAAGGAGTACCTTGACTTCTGTGCGAAGCTCCCGAGATATTCCGTGAATAACCAGATCCTGATCATGCTGCAGAAACCTGATGCAACCATGTGCCAGTCATTTTCTGGCTGGAAGGAAGTGAACAGATTCGTAAAGAAGGGAGAGAAGGGGATCCGCATCATGGCCCCTTCCCCTTACAAGAAGGAAGTGGAACAGGACAGGCTGGATGCGAATGGCAATCCCATGATCGGAGCAAATGGTGAACCTATGAAGGAAACCGTGGAGATCATGGTCAATGCTTTCAAGCCTGTGAGCACTTTTGATATCAGCCAGACTGACGGGGATCCAATCCCGATGTTCAGTCCGAGCGAGCTGACTGCTGATGTGGAAGGCTATAAGCAGCTCCTTGAGGCGATCAAGGAGATCGTTCCTGTTCCGATTGCTTTTGAGAACATTGAGAGTGGTGCGAAGGGATATTTCCATCTGGAGGAGAACAGGATCGCAGTACAGGAAGGCATGAGTGAAGCACAAACCGTGAAGACGATCATTCACGAGGCTGCGCATCAGGCATTGCACTCCAGGGATGCGAAGAGTGAGGACGGAGAGAATAAGTCCAGGAACCAGAAAGAGACGGAAGCTGAGTCTGTTGCATATATTGTATGCCAGCATTTTGGCATAGATACTTCGGATTACTCTTTTGGATATCTGGCCGCATGGTCAGCGGACAAGGAAGTGCCGGAGCTCAAGGCGAGCCTTGATACGATCCGCAGGACCGCATCCGATATGATCGTGAAGATCGAGGATAAGTTCCGTGAAAAGGATACGTTCCTCGATGTTGAGAAATTCTTGGAGGAGCATGGTGAAGAGCTCCCTTTCGCTGATCCGGGACCGGCAGGTAAACCCTCCGTACTTGAAAAGCTCAAGGAAGAAAAGGAGAAATCCGAGATGACCAAGAGCACGAAGCCGGTTCCGGATAAAGGACTAAGGGAAGCAATATAGGAGGTCGGATATGAAAAAGAGTATAAGATCCAGGATCCGTAAGTGGGATGAAATCGGCGGGGTAGCAGAAACAGAGTGCGAAGAATCTGCCGCACCCTCGGAAGAAGAGCCCGGAGCGGGTCCGTCCATCAGTAAGAATCCAATGAGAGGCGTTGAGGACA
>Ga0123334_1001091_pt1 | contig 35498 bp, 44 predicted proteins | sample BiotimSIPDNA_FD_89706 | JGI IMG/M metagenome (GOLD analysis project Ga0123334, IMG submission 89706) | Anaerobic biogas reactor microbial communites from Washington, USA - Biogas_R1 time_0 SIP DNA | ecosystem: Engineered > Bioreactor > Anaerobic > Unclassified | place: Washington, USA...
CCTCGATTTGCATGGTTCGTGGTACCAGATGGGGCAACAATACGGCCAACTCCTGAAAACGGAATTGCACGCGTTGGCCGCGAAACTCATCCCGTACATGACGCCGGACATCATCGCGGCGGCAGCGCTGATACGGGCGAGCGAGCCAATCATCATGCGCAACATCGTGCGTGGCGTGGGCATCGGCGCGAACCTGACCGAAACCGAAATGACAGCCCTCGAGACGATGGAATTCATCGCCGGGAATATCCCCGCATGCTCCACCATCGCGCTCTGGGGTGACGCGACCGAGAATCATCAAACAATCCTCGGCCGAAACTACGACTGGTACATGTCGGTCGAAAAAATTCAACCACCACTCATTACCGCGATTTGGCATCCCGCCATCGACGAAGGAGCGCAACCCGTCGCCACCATCGCGTGGGCGGGCATCATCTACGCGACGACAGCAATCAACGCTGCCGGAATTTGCATCGAACTCAACGCCGAACTCATCTCGCAAACGCCGCCGAAATTCGACCAACGCGTCTTCAGTCCCGGCTATCTGTTGGAAGCGGCGGCAACATGCAAAACAATCGACGAGACCACAACCGCGCTCCGCAAACACAAACCATTTCTCCCGCACATCATCGGCATCGCAGACAAACAATCCGCATGCCTGCTCGAGTGGGGGACAACCCGCGCGAAAATCGTTCGCCCGACAGGCAACCACATCAGCGCGACAAACCATTTTCAGCAAAGCAACAAAAACGCGACGCCCGCAACCGATGACGGCAACCCCTTCGCCTCATGTCGGCGCCTGACCTTCATACAAAATCGAATCGCCCGCCGCGCCGCGCCATTCACTGCGCGCGACATTTGCGACATACTCTCCGGCGACATCGCGACCGCCAACGGCGTTGCATTCGCGACAGACAAATTCATCCGAACATGCTATCAGGTCGTGATGTTGCCGCAAACGCGACAGCTCATTCTTCGCGACACCATCTGCGCCATCGAATGGGAAACCATTCCGCTCGCCGCGCTCCTCGCCGAATAAAAACAGCGGAGCGAAAGGACATTCTATAAGCCGGATTCTGTGCGGCGACTTGCGCCACCGCCGTGACCATTCATCTCGATCGACTCTCACGAGCCGATTCTGCGCAACCTACCCGATTCTTTATTGTGTCGGGCCGACACACATCACACGAATTGCTCCATGCTACTCGAACCCTATTTGGTTTTGCACCGGATGGGGTTTGCCGGGCGGACACATTACTGCGCCACCGGTGCGCTCTTACCGCACCATTTCAACCTTACCCTGAAACAATTGCCTAAGCTCATGCCAGTCGGCGGTATCTTTCTGTTGCACTTTCCGTCCCTTGCGGTCCCAGGCGTTACCTGGCATCCTGCCCTATGGTGTCCGGACTTTCCTCCGCGTCGCTGCTTTCGCCTCCGCGGCGGCCACGCGAACATCCTTTCGCTTCGCTGTCCTCTAAACTACAACCCCAATCGACTTTCGTTGAGGAAAACGCAGTGCTTTTTATTTGAAAGGATTTCCAATCATTACCCTATATAACTGTGATATTCATTAATCAAACTGAAAGAGGATTCCTGTTCAATGAAGAGACTAATTATATCAATGGCTCTCGTAGTCATCGCCACCTGTGCATGTGCGAAAAAACCCGAGTACTACAATTACCCAACATCACCAACTGACACCGCCCCCGATGTTTCCAAAGAAGTGATGCAAACATTGATGGACGCAAAAAAAGCAGGACAAACCCTTTCTCTCGGCGACGATATTACAACCGACCTTCCACGCATTCCGTGGCAGGCTAAAGCCGGGGGACCGCAGATGTTCTTCTCGGACGACCCTGAATACATCAGAGTTCCTGAAGGAATTGCCGCCGTCGAAAACGTCCAGCCCGGAACGGTCAGAATTTACCAATACAACTGCTCCCAAGTCGCCCGACTTGCCGACGGATACACATCAGACTCAAAAGTCGGCACACCCATAACCCGCAAAATTTCTCTCGTCATCGAGAACCTCGGCAAAGCGCCACTCGAACTCAAATGGAAAAGATACTCCTATCCCGAGCCGTCCAAAAACTACCATCAGGTCGCCAAGGACGGCATGGCCGGATTCTTCGACACCAACAAGAAAATGCCCGCTTCCAGAACAATCCCCGTTGACGCGATGGAACCTCTGGATGCGAACATGGAAAAAACCCTCGTCGAATATGATGCCCTTTCCCATGCGTTCCACGAAATCGAAATCAGCCAGCCCGCACGGCTTTACGTTGTGCAATGCGCCCCCGAGACGAACTCCGTCGACGCCGCCAAACGCGCCGCTGTCATCGAAAGCCCCAAAGCAAACGCCGGTCGTGGACTATTCAGACTCACCGAATACGAAATCGAAAACGCCCCCGGATACGTCATTGACTCCGCCCGAGGCCCCGTCCAGCTCATGGTCGCCGAAGGTGAAATCGACCCATGGACCATCGGAATGGACACCACAAAGGGAACCTTCAGAAAACCCAACTACTCACGCTTAGCGGGCAACTACGGCGTCCTGTACAAATGCAAACTCAAAAGACAAAGCTCCGATGGACGCGGTCTCGCCATGCTCACATGGAACATCTTCAAGCAGTCCATGTGGTGCGGCAGTTCCGTGCTCGTCGTCCCCCAAAACTCCAAAGGCAAATTCCCCACAGGCAACATCCCCGTCCCGAGCGACAAACTCGGAATCCAGATTTCGCCCGAAGCCTCGATTCTCCAGATTCTCCCGCCCGTTCCAAAAGGCAAAACAGAAGAGATCGATTTCATCTTCACGCCTCCCGGAGCCTGCTGCTTACCCATGCCCATCCTATTCGTCCCTGTTGACTGGAAGAAATAGCAACACAGCGCAATTTTTCGCACAGATTCGATAACATAAGGTAAATACTACATATACTCAACGCTCGCGACTTTGCCGCAAAAGCGAAATCCGAAAGGAATAACATCAGTCATGGTGATACGCTTATTCTGCTTGATGATGACAGCAACAACACTGGCAATCACATCACTCGGCGCGGCCCCATTAACCATACCTGCGCCGTCCATCCCCGAAATCGAGCCTCGCTTCGATGTCGGACCATCCGAGATTACAAAACTTGAGCCATCATGCGAATGCGACAGATGCACCAATTCGCTCATGCTCACCAGATTCTCACCCGACAGACAAATCTACTACGGCATCATCTCCGACCTCCCCGAATCCTTCAAAGGATACGGGGTTCTCTACTCCACACGTGACATACTCGACGATTGCGGCACAACAAGCACGCCGATTCCGCTCGACGTTCGCACACAAATCAAAATGCCACAGTTCAACGCAATCGACGCCAGCTTCGACGTCTTCTTCTTCCATCTGCAAATCAAAGACAAAGAACAAGCGCAACGACTGGTCGTCTCCGTCAAGAATCTCGGCAAAGAATCCGTGACCATCGAGCCGCAACAAATCATCAAACAAGAAGGCATCATCGGCTCCGTACACGAGTTCGAGAGCGCCATCGCCACACGCGTTATGGACAACGACTGGGACAGACCAATCTCGAAAGTCGTCATCGAGCCGGGCACAAGCGAAGTCATCGCCTACGGTAAAAGATTCGGCAACATCGACGACGGCAACGACGCCAGCCGCAACGTCAACTGCTTCGGCTACGTCCGCGCGATCATCAACACCGCCGACGAAGACGCCCGCCCGCAACTGCAAGTCGATGTCCTTGCGATTCCATCAACACCGAAAGAAGAAATCAAAACCGAATTCGTCAAATGGCTCGACAAAGCCGCCACAACAACCGACGAAGTCAACATGACCACCGCCCCCAAAGGCTGCGCTCTCGGCAGAGCAGTCGGCGTCTATCCCTACGGAACAATCCGCTCACTGCCGCTCGTATTCGACGCCGCGAAACTCACCGCCGACGGATACAAATTCCCCATGGCACTTCCGCGAGTACAAACCGAAGGATGCCCCGCCGCTGCGCAAACACTCTCGCTACTCCTCAGACCCGGCAACACCCGCGAAGACACCATCGGCAACTACATGATACCCTATGACGTCAGAATGGGATTCATCAACACAAGCGACAAACCGGTCAAAGCGCAAGTACTCTTCGAGAAAACGGACGCCGACATTGGCTTGGCCTACAGAGCAACAACGAAAACAACCGAAAAACGTTACAAAGGCGTTCCCGTAGAATGGAAATGGGTTGGCCCCAAACAAACAACAACCTCCGCCCCCTTCATCCAGCCGATCACCGTCCAGCCAAAACAGCAAGTAACCTTCTCGGTCAACTTCATGATAATCGGTAACAGCAGCCTGCCATTCAACCTCTGCGTCCGCGCCGCCGAATAGCAGCACCCCGCAACATAACGTTGGCGGCGGCTACTTTTTCTTCTTCTTGCTGCCGCCCGACGACTTGCGTTTCTTGGCAACAGAAGTACTCACCGTTGACGCATCCTCATTCTTGGCCGGTTTGACGGCCTCCGGCTTCGGCGTTGTCGGCGTTGCTTCCGGCGTCTCGGCCACGCGCGTTGTCCGCCGCAAAACAGCATTGAACTGCGAATAATCCGGCTGCGAAGCCGCGGCCGCCGCGGCCACACGACACTCATCGCACAATCCACCGGGTAGTGGCGTCGCGAAAACGGACTTACACGAACTACAAACCCACCGGCGCTTCTCGCTCTGAGGTTTATGAATGACATTCATCTCGCGATACAAAACCTGAATATTGTCCTTCAGATTCGACTCAATCATCGTCAAGAGATTCGGCGGCATCGCATAGGGATACTGCTTCCTAAAGTCATTCATCATTTCCTGAGCAAAAGTTTGGTGACGAATAATCTCACCAAGCTGTGTAATCATGTCAATCTGTTCCGGAGTTAGATTCATATACGTCAGTCCAATTTCAATTTGCGCAAAGCATCTTGCCAACTTTGCGAAGAACAATCATCCGACGTCGATTCACTCTCCGCCGACGCGCAACCACATGGACCTTGATTCAAATTTGACCCACAGCTGCTGCACAAACCCTTACAATCCTCGCTGCAATGCGGCATTTCCGGCAGCTCAACCATCAGAGACTCGCGAATCTGCGACGCGAACAAAATCTCTTCGCCATTAAAATACGCCAGACTCCCATCCGCGTCACCCAGCGCCTGAGACTCCACCGAAAGCAACTCCGCATTCTTCTCATAAACCACATCGACATGCGCCACAAGCTCCACACGAGCCTCGCCCAGACAACGCACACACTCCGTCAGCGCGACCGTCGTCGCCCGACCCTTCATGTAAACTTGGTCATGAATCATACCGAACGTCAAATCCAGTTCGACATCAAACGGAAAACGATACGTACTATCCGACAAATCCAGCGCCGTTGGCGTGACCTTCAACTCCCGACGCAACGGGCCATCATGCAACTCACTCACACTCACTCGCAACTGCGAAGCCTGCGAGCCACCACCGGAGGGTATATGCGGATGAACGTGCGACATCCGGTTATTCTCCATCTTTGGGCTCTTTCGCGTCCAGCGCTTTTTTCGCTTCGAACAGCGACACCACTTCGCCAAGGAATTCCTTCGGGCGAATCGGCTTAAACATATAGCCGAGCAGCGGATCCTGCGCGGCCTGCTCGCTCTTGAACTTCAGCGTCGTCCCCGAGCAAACCAGAATCGGCAGTCCCGGGCCAAACTTACTCCGGACAATCTGATAAACTGCCTGACCTGTTGCCCCCGGCATCATGATATCCGTAATCAGCATATCTGGTTTCCATTCCTTGATGGCCTCGAGCACTTGCAAACCACTATCAAGCTCCGCAACCTCATACTTAGCCGCCCGCAAAATCTGTGACATGATAAGACGAATCGATTGATCATCATCAATTATTAGAATGCGTGACATGCTTTTTCCTCCAAACAAATGGTGCCCATTATACTTCTATTCAAACAATATATATTTAAGTATTACTACAATCTAAAGAAGAGAATTTCAGGGCCGACAGGCGAAATCTTTAGACGTCTCAATTTTGCCACAAATTCTGACCGAAAATCAAATTACTTCAACGCGTCCCGAATCGCAGCCGCATTCGCCCGCATATTCTTCAGATATGTTTCGCGCCCGGGCGTTCCACCCAGAGGGTCCAGAATCAGCACACGCACACCCGCCTCCTGCGCAATCACATTCGCGATACGGCTACTCATTTGTGGCTCCGCGAAAATCGCCGTCAGCTTCGAACGCTTGATATCACGCACCAGCTCAATCAGATAACGCTCGCCCGGAGCTTTGCCCGCATACTCCTCAATCACAGCCACGCGAATCAACCCATAGCGCGCCGCCAGATACTTATATCCATCATGGAAACAGGCAATCTCACGCCGCGAACAACTTGCGACCGTCGACGACAACACATCATCCAGAACTGCCAACTCGCCCCGTGCCCGTGCGGCGCCCGCCTTCCAACAGTCCGCGCGCTCCGGAGCGACAACACACAGCGCCCGCGCGATCTCATCAACGCACCGTTGCGCGAGAATCGGGTCAAGCCAGAAATGCGGATCGGTTCCATGACCCTCCTCATGATGATGCGCCTCATCGCCATCGTCATGCGCTCCCGCATGACCGATACGTGTCACGACGCCACTCTTCGGCTCGATACCCGACAAATCCGGCAACAACGCCGACGCCTTCAGCCAATCACCGAGCGACAGCAACTGACACGGAGTCGTCACGCCATCCCTCGATGTCCCGGCATTGGCGATATGATCCGCCCAGTCATCGAGATGAAGACCAACCTTCAGGAAAACGCTTGCCTCTACCGTCTTGCGCATATCACCCGGAGTGGGGTCATAAGTATGAGGGCTATGACCGGGCGCCAACAACGTTTCAACCGTCACATCATCGCCGCCAACCATCCGCGCCCAATCCGCCAGAGGCTCAATTGTGGCCACAACACGAACCGGCGCCGCCTGAACAAATGACGACGCGAACAAAAATAAAACAAATAATAGAGAGGTAACTGTTTTCATGTTAGCATCTAAGGATGATAGAATATACGCCTCAAAATCCTTTTTTGCTACTTTTTTCCCGAAAAAAACAAAAAACACATTTTTTTCTTGCAGTAAAAGTGTATTCTTGCTATAGTAGTATTAAGTAGTAAAAATCAAAATATAAAATGTCGTCCGTAGTTTATCATGCGTGGCGATGCAGACTATGATAAGGTAGATGCAAATGAACACAAGCCTTAGACTTGCACTCTGTGCGGTAATACTGGGTTCTGCTCTCGTGGCACAAGCTGCCCAAGGGCCTTACTATACAGAATCCATATCGGCACAATCTGGGCGTAAATTTATGCGTGGTCTGACAAATGTCACCACTTTCTGGGCTGAGATTCCGAAAGAAGCCTCCCGCGACTGGCAGAACATTTCGCCGGGTATCGGATTAACTGTCGGAGCCGGAAGAGGAACTCTCAAGGCATGCCAGAGATTCGGAGTCGGAATCTACGAGATGGTCACATTCCCATGGGATACACCTGCTTGCTACCAGCCGACAATGTACCCCGAAACTGTAATGGAAGACAACTACAGCTGGGAAGCTGAAAAAGGTTACGCCAAGGAACGTTGGTCGAAAACCAAATACTAATAAGTATTGAACAGAACAATCTAACTTAAAATAAGAATAAAAATGACCTCGAATGGTCAGCCCCAAAGGTGAGGAGAAAATAAATGAAATTGTCTCATATAATCAGTGCCGCAGTATTAGTTTCAGCCTGTGTATGCACAACAACCGCAAACGCTCAGCGCTACGGCGATGAATATCGCGATGACAGCGCATTCGCCAAAATGACTCAAAAACTCGGACGAGGCGTCGCTAACATCTTCACAGGTGTCGTCGAAGTGCCCAAGAACATCAGTTCCGAATGGCGCAAAAGCGATCCCGTGACCGGCTTCTTCGTCGGTGGAGCAAAAGGTATTGGATGGTGGGGAGCGCGTACAGCCGTCGGTATTTACGACACAGTCACATTCCCGATGCCTGTCCCCGCGAACTATGAGCCTCTCATGGAACCGGCGTACCCATTGGCAGACCAATGGGGGAAACAACTGCCGTATTTCGACAAGACATACTAAGTCGTTAAACAACATCACCTTTATGCTGAGAACATAAAGGTGCTTTTTTGGGCGAAGTACCCGCGAGACGCTTTTCGGACGATTGCGGTAACTTCGCCTTTATCTTTTATCACAACCCTTTATTCCGACCAAGAAAGAAGCAAACACCATGGACATGATAAGACCACACCCCGGAGGAACAATCGCCGGATGGATTGAAGTCATCTGTGGACCTATGTTCAGCGGAAAAAGCGAGGAGCTTATCAGGCGTCTGCGCAGGGCACAAATCGCTAAGCGAAGAGTCATCGCGTTCAAACCAAGAATCGATGACAGATACGAAAAAACCGCCATCGCGTCGCACTCCAGACTGACAATCCCATGCTTCGTCATTGACACACCACAAGAGATTTTGCCGCTCGTCCCCACCGATACCGAAGTCGTCGGAATAGACGAAATACAATTCCTCGGAAACGAACTCGTCGAAGTCGTCCAGACGCTCGCCGACAGAGGAATCCGAGTCATCTGCGCCGGCCTTGACCAAGACAGCTCCGGAGTCCCATGGGAACCCGTCCCGACACTCATGGCGCTAGCCGAGTACGTCCAGAAAACACTCGCGATTTGCGTTGTCTGCGGCAACCCCGCCGGCAGAACACAGCGCAAAACAATCGCCCCAGACGGCGATAGAGTCCTCGTCGGAGAAGCCGAGAGCTACGAGCCGCGATGCAGACTCTGCCACACAACCGACGAAACGATACAAACACCGGAACTCTTTCCCGAATCGGATGAGGACAAAAAGAACGGAAACCAAAACAACCCGACAAAAGAATAAGCGACAATGGCAATTCACAAAACGAACGCGATGAGGTTTCTGGATAAAAACAAAATCCCCTACAACACGCACGAATATGAATCGACGGACGGAAGAATCGATGGCGTCGCGGTTGCCGAGAAACTCAATCAGAATCCCGAGCACGTATTCAAAACACTCGTATTGCAAGGGGCATCACGCGAGTTCTATGTGTTTGTTCTCCCCGTAACGTGCGAAATCGATTTGAAGAAAGCCGCAAAAACCGCAGGCGAAAAAAGTATCGACATGATTCATGTCAAAGACCTCTTCAACACAACCGGATACATCCGTGGGGGATGCTCGCCGCTCGCCATGAAAAAAAGCTTCAAAACATTCATCCAACAATCGGCTCAGCAACTCAATCTCTTTTTCTTCAGCGCAGGCAAAATCGGAATCCAAATCGAGGCAAAACCACACGATATTGCCAACGCGATTAACGCGACTTTTGCTGATTTTGTAATCGACTGAAATCCATAAGGTAACTATACTATAGATCATCTCTGGAGGAATCATCACATGCCACGACACCAGCACCGATACGGAGACAAACGCGACAGAGGACTCGAGCGCGACGACACCGGCCGCCGATATGCGCGATATGACGATGACGACACATACGCTCCACGCGGCAAAAAGAGTTGCGCTTCATGTGCCTTCTCCACCATCGTCATGCTCATACTCCTCGGAGTTGCGGCAGTACTTTTTCTCAAATTGATACCTCAAGAAATCACGGACAAAATTGGAACAAACAAAACCGTCGACAAAGTCACCGACACAACAAACAATGTGACGGATGTCGTCAAAACAGCGCAAAGACAAATCGACGAGAACTCGCACGAATTCAAGCAATGGCTCAAGGCGACTCAACAAAAAGTCGAAGACAAAGTCGCCGACACAACACAACAAATAACATCCGCAACCGAAGCCATCTCCACACACACCGCCAAGCTCAAACAAACCGGCGAGCAGGCAAAGAAAACAATCAACTCGCTCATCAAAACAAAAGAGAACATCGAGACCACACTCAACGACTTGGACGCCTCGCGCAAGCAGGCCACGGAGTCGCTCGACTCGGTCAACCAAATCATTGACACCATATCATCTCAGAGCAAACCAATCGAGGAAAACGCCCGCGAGACTGTTCGTGAGATTGGCAATGCCGGAAAAAGTATCCTCAAAAATCTCAAGAAGAACGATGACAAAAACGATGATTAATGATTTGGTGAACATCCTATGAACACAAAACTCAACAAGACTTTCGACGTCGCCCAAGACTATGACAGTCCGCTCATCGAGCAAATCATCGCGAACGCCAACCGCCTCGACGCTCCGCCGCTCACCATTCATCTCGCTCGCTGCTTTGGGTTTTGCTACGGTGTGCGACGCGCGATCGAACTGGCGTATGCCGCTCGCCGCGACAACCCGCGCGAGACACTCAGGCTCACCGCCGAAATCATCCACAACCCGCAAGTCAACGCGCGACTGCGCGAAATGGGAATCCTTATCCCCGACAAATCTGACCCGCCCATCGCCACGTCGCCCGGCGACAAAGTCATCGTCACGGCTTTCGGACTGCCCGTGAAACGCGAGCGCGAACTGTTGGATGCCGGAGCCAAACTCATCGACACCACATGCGGCTCGGTCAAAAAAGTATGGCGCCAAGTCGAGAAGTTCGCGCGTGACGGATTCACCGCGGTCATCCACGGAAACCCCAAACACGAAGAGACGATGGCGACCGCAAGCAGAGCGGAAGCCGCTGGGGGCAACTACATCATCTTGCGCGGAATCAAACAAGCCAAGATGCTGGTGCAATCCATCATCACCGGCGAGCCATTGACCACCGAACAACTCGGCGGCATCGGCACCATCAGCAACGGATTCGACCAAACGCGACATCTCCAAAAAATCGGAATGGCAAACCAGACAACAATGCTCAAACAAGAGAGCATCGTCATCGCCAACATTCTGAGAGACGCCATCGCGGCGCGCGAGAAAACCGACGACGAAACCATCATTCAACAGTACTTCCGCAATTTCGAGACCATCTGCAACGCTACACAAGAGCGACAGGACGCCGTCAGAGAATTGTCCGCACTCAAACCGGATTTAGTAATTGTCATTGGCGGCTTCAACAGCTCCAACACTGCCCACCTTGCGCGCCTTGCCTCAGAATTCGCGCCGACACTGCACATCGAAGACGCGACAGATTTGCGCGACCTGACTACGGTCCGCACACTACGCAACGGCGAACTGGCGCCAATCATCCAGACGGACAAACAATGGCTGATAACGCCGCAAACGCCCAACCCCGTCATCGCCATCACGGCCGGAGCCAGCACGCCAAACATCATCGTCGGCAACGTCGTCAAGCGCCTCATCGAACTCGCGCAAACCAAAACTATACCGTAATAGCAAATCACGCCTCATTCGCGCGCTTACGTCACCTGATGTCGTATAAAAGACCCGCGAACAGGGTATTTGTTTTCTATGGATATCAAGCTCTCTGTCATCATTCCGGTCTACAACGAGGCGCCAACCGTCATGGAGGTGCTTCGCGCCGTACAGGCATTGCCCGTGAACAAAGAAATAATCATTGTCGATGGCAACAGCACGGATGGCACACGCGAACTGCTTGAAGCGTTCGGAAGCGAAACCCCCGAAGCGCGAATCATTTTCCAGACCAAACGCAACGGCCGTGGGGGAGCCCTCCAAGAGGGACTGGAACAAGCCACCGGCGACGTCGTCGTCTTTCAGGATGCCGACCTCGAACTTGACCCCAATGCGTTGCCAAAACTCATGCAACCAATCGAGAACGGAAAATGCAATGTCGTCTTCGGCTCACGTTTCCTCGACGCCAAACCCCAAATGACAATACTCCAATACATCGGCAACCGCGTGTTGAACATCGTCACGAACATTCTTTGGGGAACAAAGTTAACCGACGTGGAAACCTGCTACCAGATGTTCCGCCGTGACATTATCAGCGGAATGAGTTTCCAACGCAAAGACATGGCGTTCACCATGGAGCTGACACTTGCGCTCATTGCGGCCGGGCACAACATCGTTGAAATCCCCGTCGAGTATCATCCGCGCACGGGCGCCGAAGGTAAAAAACTCTACTGGGGCGACGGCTTCGTGACTCTCTGGGTGATTATCCAAACATGGCTCAAGACGATTTGTTGTTGTCGCCGTTGTCGTTCCGCTTCCTGAACATTCGCTGAACCAGCCGCGGAAGATACATAAGCACGTCGACGATAATATCAATCACAAGATAAATGAACCGCATCAAGCGCGGCATCATCGCCTGCGTGAAACTCGTGTGTTCGGTCACGCCCTTGTAATCAACAAGCAAACTGGCACACCCTGTCACAACGAACGTGATGGGATACAACAAGATAACGAAAAAATACGCGCAACAAACGTGCAAAAAATTGACCAACGGCGATACCTCTTTCCTCGGGGGATGATAGGTATTCTTGTGCATGACCAAGGCGTTCAGATAACGCAACTGCTTCTGTATCAACTTCTTTCGTTCCGCCGGGTCATTAATCGTCGACGGCTCGATGGACATATAGTCCGGGCGAGACGAAGTCGGAGACTTCTTCACTTCACGCTTTCGACGACCAAACAGACCCATCCTAATATCCTTTCTCAAGCCTCGCCGCGTAGCTTGGCGCGAATGCCATCCACAAACTCCGTCGGCGAATATCCCAGAGCCTCAATCGAGGGGCGAGCGTCAAAAGCCTTATCCTCACGCAACCGCGCTATCTGATCCGGCGTCAGCACAGCCCGCCGCCCACTAATGCGAGTCCACAACCCGCACAGCCCGCCGACAAAACCAATCGGCACAGGCACAAGCAAAACACGTCGCCGCCGACCCATCTCATTCAAAATCGTTTCGACAATCTCACGATAACTCAACGCCTGTGGCCCGGCGACCGTGAAACTCTTTCGGCTTGTTGACTCGCGCCGCGCAAGCGCTCCCGTCACCGCGTGAACAACATCCCAAGTATAAATCGGTTGCCACAGCATCCGCCCGCCGTCCGGCAGCGGGTGTATGGGATAACGCCCAAGCGCCCGAACGAGATGCGTCAAATTATTATCTGTGTCACCGCCGTAAATCATCGTCGGGCGAATAATCGTGTAATCCAAATCCGATTGCTCAAGCGCGCCCTCGCCCGCAATCACGGCGCGAGCGGTCTCCTCGGGGAAGCGCGTGAACCGCCGCGTGCTCGACATGCAAACAACACGACGACAACCAACGCGATGAGCCAAATCAATAACACGTTCCGCGAAACGAATATGCGTCATCGCGACAATCGCGTCCAAAGGTGCGTCAATCTGCCCCGTGTAATCCTCAGCCGGAGAAGTCAAATCACCATGAACGATAGTAATACTGTTCCCAAACGAACTCAACTTCGACGGAGTCCGCGACAACACGAAAACACGATGTCCATCAGACAAAAGCTGACGAACAAGACGGCTACCGGTATGTCCACTTCCACCCGTAACAAGGATAATCATTGCGTTTGCACCTCAAAGATAACTACAATAATACGCCGAAGACAAGGAAATAAAATCTTCGACATCTATCTCGTGAAAGAAGCATCAGCCGTGGGCGTCGCTACCGGAATCTCAAATAACAAAATGTTTTCAGAATCTGCGCCTCGCAATCAACGGTCATTCAGACCAAATAAAACCACACCCGACAACGCGGATTACAGCGCGCCATCACCCTCAAGGCGGCCCACAAGCTCCCTTGCGGTGTTGAGCGCGCTTCCGTCATGCCCAAGCTCCACCCACTTCGCGTAACGAACACTGCGGAACCACGTCAACTGGCGCTTGCAATACTGCCGGCTCTTTGTCTTCATCGCCTCAACTGCCGTCGCCAAATCCAAATCGCCATGCAGATAATCAATCATCTCGCTATACCCGAGCGCGCGAATGGCCGGATTCTCGCGCCCATAACCCAGTGCCAAATACTCACGCACCTCATCAAGCAGCCCACGCTCCAACATAACCTCGACGCGGGCATTAATCCGCGCGTACAAATCCTCGCGGCTCCGGTTCAGCACAAAATACCGTGTGGGATATTGCGGCTCTCCGCCCGCTTGCTGCTGCAAATCCGAGATTCGCCGTCCCGTCGCGTGCCACACTTCCAGCGCCCGCACCACGCGCACGCGATCCCCCGCCATAATCCGACCCGCCGCCACCGGGTCAACCTGCCGTAGCTCATCATAGAGCGCCGACAGCCCCTCGCTTTCCACGCGCCGCTCCAGCTCCGCCCGCACACCGGCATCACGCGAAAAATCCTCGAAAACCCCATGCAGCAAACCCTTCAAATACAGGCCCGTTCCGCCGCTCACCACCGGACACTTCCCACGTTCCAACAGCCCCTCGACCAGCGGGCATGCCTCCGCCATAAAATCCCCAAGATTATACTGATGGTCCGGGTCGACATGATCCGTCAAATGACACACCACCCCGCCAAGCTCATCGGCACTGGGTTTCGCGGTGCCAATCGACAGATGCCGATAAACCTGCATCGAGTCCGCGTTGATAATCTCGCTGCCCAGCAGCCGTGCTAGCTCAACCGCGACGGCTGTTTTGCCGACACCCGTTGGCCCCGCAATCACAACAACTCTCGGAGTCAGCGCCATCACATGCACCCGCCATCCGGCGCCGCGTAAACAAAACTGATAATGCGGCTTTTGTCCTCTTCATTTGCGCGCATCCGATACGAAGAAAACAAATCGCAATGCTCAATCGTACACAAATCCGAATTCACAATCGCATCCTCACGCAGCCCGCCGCAACGCAACTGAAACATCACCAACGCCGGCAAATTCAACAGCCGCCCATCAACGAAACTCACTCCATCGCTCGCCGCATCTGAAAACTCATCGAGAAACTGAGCAATCAATTCTTCCGAAACCTCATACCGCCGACCACTTGCGCAAGGCCCAATCCACGCCCGCAAATCCTCGGCACGACTTCCTTGGGCAAGCATCAAATCCACACCCCTGCTCGCGATTCGCCCCACCGTTCCGCGCCACCCGCTATGCACCGCCGCGACAGCCCGTGTCCGGCAATCAACCAACAGCACCGGAACGCAATCCGCCGTATAAGCCACACACACGCCACCACCTGCAACGGGACACACAACGCCATCCGTCTCATCCCACATAAAATAGCCCTCGCGATTCGCCTGCGCCAGTTCCTCAGCGCCCGCCACCGCGACGCGATTCGTATGCTTCTGCCAGCAACGCAACAACGGCGCCTCCAGCCCAAGAAGCTCCACCAACGCCCGTGCCTCACGCGTCGACCCCTCCGGCGAAGGTCCACCCGTCACAAACTTCCGCGTACTGCAACCCAGATGCAGCCACGGCATCTCATCGCGCCACAAATCGGGATAATACACTTGCCCATCAAAAGCGAAACTCATGAATCGGCACCATTGCGATGACGGCCAGCGAGCTGCCCGCAAGCGCCATCGACATCCAGACCTTTCGAGAACCGCACGCACACCGTATAATTCTGGTGAAGCAGAATATCCTGAAAGCGATTCACCCTATCCATACTCGGCCGGCGATAAGGCAAAACCTTACTCGGATTATACGGAATCAAATTGATTTTACACGGCATCCCGCGCAGCAACTTCCCCAACGCCCGGGCGTGGGCATCACTGTCATTCACGCCCCCGAGCAACACATACTCAAATGTAATCCGCCGCCGTGGCCGCAACCCAAACTCCCGACATGCCGCAAGAATCTCCGCGATGGGCCAACGCCGCCCGATGGGCATAATCTTATTTCTTTCCTCATCGCAAACGCCATGCAGCGAGATGGCGATATTAATTCCCAAATCCTTTTCGCTCAGCCGCCGCAGCTCCGGGACAATCCCGGCGGTGCTCAGCGTAATGCGTCGCGACGCGACAGCCATCCCATCGGGATCCGTCAGAATGCGCAACGCGCCTGTCACTGCCGTCGGATTCAGCAGTGGCTCACCCATCCCCATAAAAACAATATTCCGCAGAAATTCCCCATCCGGCACCAGTCGCCGCGCCTCGATGACCTGACCGACAATTTCGCCGCACGTCAAATCACGCCGAAATCCACCGGCGCCCGTTGTGCAAAACGTGCACCCCAGAGCGCAGCCAACCTGCGACGAAACGCAAACCGTCCACCAGTCACGCTCACGCATCAAAACGCTCTCGACAAGCTCGCCATCGCTCAACTCAAGCAACAGCTTCACCGTCTCGTCCTCCGCTGACTCACGCCGGTCGACGACCCGCGGCAAACCCGTCACACAATGTCCCTCGAGCCACTCGCGAAAAACCTTCGCGAGATTCGTCATCTCCGAAAATTCACGGGTGCCCAGACGGTAGAGCCAGTGATGCAGCTGTTTGGCACGGAATGGCGGTTGCCCGGCGGCAGTCACAAGCGCCGTCAGCTCAGGCAAATCCATCCCAACAAGAGGCGTCAAATTCTCTGACAAGGCAATCAATCCTTTTCCATGGAAGTCACAAACAGCCCCGGAACCGTGCCCGAACGAACGCCGCTCAGCACACCCGAAACCTCATCATGAACATGACCATTACTCGCCAGTGTCTCGCTGCCAAACGGGTCAAAAGCCGAGCCGTCGAAACCACTCACGCGCCCGCCAGCCTCCTCCACAATCAGCCAACTGGCCGCCGTGTCCCAAGCGTGGAGGTGCTCCTCCCAAAAAAAATCCAGACGACCGCAAGCGACCGAACACATATCCAGCGCCGCGCTACCAAGACGCAAAATTCCATGAACCTTCGGCAAAATCGCCGCCCAGTCATTCAGAAAATGCCCGACCCTGTCCCGCTCATACGGAAAACCCGTCACCGACAGACAATCGCTCATCACCTGCCGATCCGAAACACGTATCCGCCGGTCATTCAGCGTTGCCCCCTTGCCACGCACCGCCAGAAAACGCTCGCCATAGAACGGCGCGAAAACACCTGCAGCCTCCATGACACCATTATGCTCGACACCAATCGACACACAAAACTGCGGATATGAGTGACTGAAATTCGTCGTCCCATCCAGAGGGTCAATAATCCACCGAGTCCCCTTATCGACACGGTGATAATCTCCGCCCTTTTCCTCACCCAAAATGGCATGATGCGGAAAACACTTCCCCACAAGCTCCCGAATTGCCCCCTCACTCTCACGATCCGCAACCGTGACCAAATCCATGGCATTCAACTTTGTGCCTACATCGCCACGAGACAAATGACCGTAATGAGACATCAAAATCCCGCCCGCGCAATCAAGAGCAGCATTCAAAACATTCAGTAAATCTGTATTCATAACACAATATAGGTATCAATCAAAAACCGTTTTGTTGACCAAAAATCTTGTAATTTTGAAGAAATTCCCAGTATCTCTGTAAATAAAACCGCTAAAAGCGTCATTGTCGTTTTTTGTATCCGACCGTTTTCCCAAGGAACTGAAGGAGACAAAGGAACAGCATTGAAAAAATACACAATAGAGAGGAGTTGATTTGCGATGAGCTTCGTGGAAGTCGGACCTGATGAACCGATCGAAAAAGCACTGAAGCGTTTTAAGAAAGAATGCCAAAAGGCAGGTATCCTCGCGGAAACCCGTCGACGCGAATTCTTTGAGAAACCGTGCATTTGTAAACGCCGCAAAATAGAAGCTTCTCGTCGCAAGGCTCGCAGACGCCAGATGAAAGTCCAGCAAAAACTCGAGCGTTACTAGACCAGAATAATATTTTAAGTGTTGCCGCAATTTGATTTTTCAGATTGCGGCTTTTTTGTTGCTAACTCACACGATAGACAACAAAACCAACCTTCTTCAAATACTGCGGAATACGCTCCACAAACAACCGTCCAAACGCGCGACCATCATCAGACAACTCATCATAATCCCGCAAAATCGAATTCGTCGGTGCTACGGAGTCATCGTTATAGCATTCGCCGTAACGATAACCAAAACTCAAATCATCCCACTCATTCATCGCCGGGTCAGGCTTCCCGGTTCTCGGATTGATTTCCCCGATGACGCGTCCCTTCTTCTTCTCTTGCTCAAGATAATCATTATGGATTTCGCGCACCAACAAAATTGCGTCGCCATCATCATCCAAAAACATGAATCCGATACTGCTTGTCAAGCTCCAGCATCTTGTTCAGCCAGATATAATTCTTACTCCGATACTGCGTACGAACATAGAGCAGACAATTGTCAATATGCTCAAACAATCTCAAAGCCGCATAAACCGCAAAACTACATCATTTGAGTTATCTTATCCGCGAAGTGTTCCGCGAACATCATTTTGAATGCAAAAAACGTCAGCGACGAAACGATTGCTGCCGCAGGTATCGTGAAAATCCAAGCCCAGATGATGCGCCCAGCGACACCCCACTTGACCGCGGACAAACGTCCGGCCGTTGCGCCAACGCCAACAATGGAACCCGTGATAACATGCGTCGTGCTGACCGGAATTCCAAAATGAGACGCGAAAAAGATTGTCAACGCCCCGCCTGTCTCTGCGCAAAAACCGCCATAAGGTTTCAGCGTCGTAATCTTCATGCCCATCGTCTTCACAATTCGCCAACCGCCCATCGCGGTACCAAGCGCCATCGCGATTTGGCACGAAAGCATAATCCAAATATCACTCTCGTTCAGCGAACAATCCCACAAGCGCTTCAGCTTGTCGCCGTCATGCCAACCGGCTGCGACGAGCAACGCGACCATAATACCCATTGTCTTCTGAGCGTCATTCGCGCCGTGACCAATACTATAAAGAGCTGCCGAAACCAACTGCCCTTTGCGGAAGAAGAAGTCGACCGATTGCGGTTTCCATTTTCGGAAAATCCACAACACACAAACCATCAGGCAGAAGCCGCCAACCATACCCATCAAAGGCGCGACAGGGATAAACAGAATCGTCTCCTTGATCTTGAACCAGTTGATGACACCCACACCCTTATAAGTCAGACCGGCGCCCATCAAACCACCAATCAATGCGTGCGAGGAACTACTCGGCAGACCGAGAAACCAAGTCAAAAGATTCCAAAAAATCGCGCCTAGTAAACCCGCGCAAACAACAAAAATAAACGCCGCGTCACCCGTCTTTATCGTAACAATCTTCGATATCGTATCGGCAACATGCGGCGCGAAAATCAAAATCGCAACAAAGTTGAAAAATGCAGCCCACAAAACTGCATAACGTGGCTGCAAAACGCGTGTACTTACAATTGTGGCTATCGAATTCGCGGCATCATGAAATCCATTAATAACATCGAAAATGAGCGCGATGGCCAATGTGAAAATCACAATACCATTGAGAACGGTAAATTCCATATTACTCTACAATATCCCTTTTTTGACTAAACATCACTAAGACGCTTCAACAACTATACCCGAAATAACATTAGCCGTATGTTCACAAGTGTCAATCGTTCGCTCAAACTTCTCCAGAATCTCTTTCCACTTGATGATTTGAATCGCGTCCTTCTCTTCTTTGAACAAACGCATCAAACCACGACGACGAATACCATCACCTTTATTCTCAATAATGGCGATGGCCGCGCAATTCTTCCGAATCTGCTCATCATTCTTCATACTACGAAGCAGAGGAACCGTCTCGCACAGCAACTCTGTCGCCTCATACAAAACTGCCGCAAGATCACGCAGTTCATGACGGAACGTATGAATATCAAACAAAACAAAACGCTGAGCCGCCGCGTTGATGTAATCCATAATATCATCAAGCTTTTTCATCAGCTTAAACATCGACGCGCGATCAAAAGGAGTAATAAACGTTTCATGAAGCTTATTGATGCAAGCATCGGCAACCCTATCGGCCTTCAACTCAAGTTCCTTGACACTCCGAGCCGCGTCATCGATTTCCTCATCAGACAAAGAACCATCCTTCGCGGTCAGATCACGCAACAAGCCTGCTGCCTCATGCGAAAGCTTTGCGCTCTCTTCGAAATAGTCAAAAAAGCATGTTTCGCGTGGAATAAATTTTCCAAACATAGCAGTTTATTCTCCTTGCACATTGCGACCTTTACTGTCGTTCAATTTCCATCTGCAAAAAACAACAAAATCCCACATTAATGCTTTGACAATTATGTGAAAGAGTTACTGCCGAATCGCTGCCGAAAAGTCCCAAGGTTTCGTGTACTGATACCAACGGCGCGTTTGACCCTTAGGCACACAGCCATAAAACAAACCATACGCGACCGTATTATCCTTGTTAATGTAAGGGCATGTCGGGTCGGTATCCTGCAAATAGAAAAACCACGCTCGTGCCATATCCATGTCGCCCTTTTGCGCAGCAATTCCCGCTAGCATAAAAATCACTTCAGACGAACGCTTGTGATTCGGCCAACGCAACAAAAAGTTCAACCCCTCATGCATTGCTCGGTCATTCTCCGGCGGTGTCGCGGTCATGTACGACCCCAACAGCGCAATCGAACACAGCGGCGCAAGCGGCCCATTGGGATAAGCATCCATATAATTCTGGAACGCATGCGCGACCTCCGACGTCTCCGCATTGCCGGTCTGCAACGAGCGCACAAGCTCCTTGCCCGACAGCATATCCAGAGACTTCTTCTCGCCAATCGACGGCGCCAAAACGCGAATCGTCATCAGCCCCGTATCGGCCACCAACATCTGGTCATTCTTCGGCAAAAACACTTTCACCTCGGCGCGAAGATTATAGTACCCGGCCTTGTCAAATACAAGACCATTCTCCGTTTTGTCGTCATACATAATCATCATGTCGCGCGTAAAGCCCTGACCAAGCATGATGCTGTGGCGCTCCTCGATAAAGAGCCGTGCCTCCTCGCCCGCCGTATAACGGAACGGCAACTCGCCCTTTTTACGAATCGTCACATTAACATCACCGCCTTCGGGAAAGTTAAAACGACTCGAAAAATCCTGCATTTTCAGACCATTCTGATTGAAAACCTTGATGCTCAGCCACACTGGCTCGCCACGCAAAATGGTCTCCGGCGTAACGTTAACCGTCAGATAAACGCCGCTATTCTCAACGGTAACTTCTTTCGCGACCAAAGAACCCGAACAGCAGAAAAGCACTGCGACAAATAAACTCAACAACAAACGAAGTCTAATCATTGGAATCCTTCTTTTCCTCTTCATGCTCTTCATGTTCTTCAGCTTCCGGCGTTGCATCCGCGACCGGAGCACTCTCATCCTTCACAGTTTCCGGCGCCTTCTCCGCCTCCGGCGTTTCCGTCGATTTTGCGGGTTCATCCGTTTTCGGTGCTGTCTCCGCCTCAGCTACTGCCGGTTCTGCCGCTTCATCAACAGCCGAAGAAATTTGCGAAGACTCACGCTCGGCGCGTGCATGTTCAAGAACATCCATATCTGCCTGACGGAGCTTCTTCAGGCCGCCAAGACGTAGCCACAAATCAAGCCCGACAAAACCGCCACCGACGAGCAAAAACAAAACCAGATTCAAGAAGAACGCAAAAACACTCGAAAGCCCATAGTGATTGAAGATCGCGTTATACGTAATCCAAAGGATATAAAGCGCCGGAGCGCCGACACCCAACAAAATGCGATAACGAGCGACACGCAACGAATAATGCGTCGCACGCCGCACACGATAATCAAGCGCGAGCAACAGCGGAATCAGAATGCCAAGCGTCAACAGAACCTTGTCAACAATCCCTGTCTCTTCCATAACCTCATAAATGCTGTTATACATCAAAACCTTTTCAAAACACAACAATAACAGATTAATATACCTTTATACTTACCTTAACAACACCAGAGACTTCAGAACGACACCAAACTCTAAATGCAAAACAAGACACAAATAACGGGGTATATCCCAAACAAAGAAAGGGTTAAAACATGAGAACGAACAGAAATCATCACGACGAAAACGGCTGCAACAGATCGCACACACATATGCCCGATGGCAGAGTCATCTATACCGCCGACACAACACCACACACCGACGCGCACCACCATCATCACCATCACCCGTCGCCGTCAGGCACCGACGAAGAACAGGCCGCGTTTTTCGACGACTGCGCCGAGCAAAATCTCATGGCGGATTTCCTGCCCGAAGAGCAAGATCGATTCAACGAGATGTACGACAAATGGCAAATCAAAGAGGGCATGACCGTCATCGAACCAGGATGTGGGCAGGGCAGACTCACCGAGAGACTGGCAAAATCAGTCGGCAAAAACGGCATGGTCTGGGCATGCGACCTCTCGTCGAAGATGCTCAACCGCGCGGCGACACGCCTGACAGCGCAAGGACTGATGCCACAAACCAAACTATTCCAAGGCAGCATACTCAACATGCCGCTCCCACTCGCGACCGCCGACAGAGTCATCATGTTCAGCGTGTATCCCCACTTCGCCGACAAAGCCGAAGTCCTGCGGACGGCCGCCCGCGCGATGAACGCCACCGGCGAACTTTGGATTGCGCACCTACACAACAGGCAACAAATGAACGAATTCCACCGCAACGCCGGACACGTCGTCGAAAATCACATTCTCCCGGACCGTGATGAAATCAAAGCCACCATCGAACAAGCCGGGCTGATTTTTGTCGATTACGAAGAACGCGATGGGTGGTACACCGTCCACGCCAAAAAGCGCTGAACCCCGCAAACGAATAGTTTTGGAACTAAAGGTTACATCTTAGTACAAATTTTACGAATAGAGATACGTTAACATGAGAACAATGACAATCTTAGCCATAGCGGTTGCCATTTTTACGTCGGTTTGCCTGACCGGATGCGAAACCGCGCAGCCAGCTCCGCAACAACCACTCATGGCTGCACCTTCCGCTGCAGGAAGATAAACCCAAGGGTCTCAACTATAAAGCTACACAGGGACAGCGATTGCGCCAACAACACAGTCGCTGACCTTTTTTATTTCTTCAGCGCCCCGACCCTAAACGACCATGGCCCGCACCAAGGCAAATCCTCTGCATCCTGACCTGCCGGAACCTCACGCACTCGCCAATAATACGTTTGCTTCGGGAGTAGCCACCCACTCGGAATCGCGAACTCCGGCAACGGGCTCACATTATCCAAACTCATCGTATTCGGCGCGACCGGCAAAACGCCCGCCTCATCCCACGACACAATCAGCTGACGGCAAACCGTCGTCTCCACATCATACGTACTCTGCCAACGCAAAACAGGAGCATCCGTTGTGATAACCTCGCCATCCTGAGGATACAGCGGCTTCACAGGACGCAGCACCACCGCGTCATCATCCTTTTCGAAGCCAAACGCCACCGATAGCGACGTGTCCTCATCAGACGAAAGCGTCGTGCGAACCGTATTCAACTGACCGCCGACAAGCCGCGGCAACGCGTGAGGAGCACACTGGAACTCGCCCGTGCAAACAATATTCGACACCGTCGCGCTTGTGCCGGAATTTGTATCCTTCACAAGTGCTACATCCAGAGCCAGTACGTTCTTTTCGCGACCATCTTGATGATTCAGCAAGCGCGGCCGTAGCGGAATGCGACAAGGTCCGGAGAAAGGCCCACTGATTGAATCGAGCAAAACACCCTTCGCGTAAGCAGACGTTCCGCGAATCTCCATGCGCGTCCGCGGATCCAACTCAACATCCATCTCAACAGAACCGTCAAGATAAACATAAGGCGTTTGCATACTCAGCGACAGCACCTTCGACGTGGGCGACTCATCAACGCCGATACTCAACTCATCCGGCGAAGGATACACCTGAGTCCCATAGCCATAACGTGGCGGAATGATATTCTCATTCCGCGGATAGAACCCCGTCTTGTGCAAAAACTTCCCGTTATTATCAAAGTACCGCATCACCGACTCGCCCGGCCGCAACGTCATGGCCATATTAGTCGCTGTGCGCCAACCCTGCACATTTCCTGGCTCCGTCTTATTCCTATAAATACTTTCAAAATCAGGACGCACACGCCGCATCAACCCGAAATCCTTCAGCATCGCCGCCAGACCCAAAGCGCCACGATTAGTCTTTTTCGGCGGGAAAAACGCATGCATATCGGAATCGAAAAGATGCCAATCTTTATTATAGAAAATCTCCGAAACAAAATGAACTGTCAGAAACTGAATTCGCTCTTTCTCAAATCCAGCGACCTGCGCAAGTGCGCAAACAATCTGCGCCGCGTCATCACAAAAACCATAACCATAAGTATTGAAGAAACGCACTGGGTCATGCAGCGACAAGCGATCATGCGGAGGATACCAGTGAAAGCTGTGCTCCATCACAAAACGCCAAATCCGAAAAGCCCGCTTCTCCGGGTCTTTCTCGTCGCCCACAGCATCCGCGGTGATGCGCTTCGAATCAAACCAATCTCGCCTATCGTTGACCACGACCCACGGAGCGACCACTGACGTTGTGCCGACATTCTCTAGCCGCACCCACTTATTGCGCACACCACGATACGCGCGCAAATCAATGCTGCTCGTTGTGGAACGTGTAACCGTAAAGGAGCTGACACATTCCGCGCCCTGCAAATCCGCCGTCTTCGCAGTGGACAACGAGCAACACGAAACGAGCAACCCCACAATCAAAAATCTAAAAATTTTGTTTTCCCCCATGAAAATTGTCAGCAAGCGTTCAAACGCCCGCGCCTACCCAAAAAACCGAAGAGTGTTCATCGCGATTCGCAAACCCTCTTCTTCCTTCTGAAGAGCAATCTCCGGGTTCGTCGCCTCATGGAACTGAGGATCATGCCAACCCTCGATATGTAGCGGCCCCGCATAACCAATCGTGCGTAGCGCGTTCAGCATTGCCCGCCAGTCCCCGGTGCCGCATCCCGGCATACGGTGACACATCGAGCGACCATCAAGAAAACCATACTTCTGAATCTTATCCGGGAACAACTCCGCGTCCTTCGCGTGGAACATATAAATCCGATCCGCAAAAGCATAAATCTGCGCGACGGGATCGATTCCCTGACAAATCAAATGCGACGGGTCAAACTCCAAACCAAGCGCCCGCGACGGCACAGCCTCAAACATCTGGCGCCAACCATCGGGCGTGCAAGCGATATTAATACCACGGAACGGATGACCATGAAACATCGGGCAATTCTCAAACGCGAACTTTATCCCGCGATCCTCTGCCTTCTTCGCGAGCGGCGCCCAAACCCGAGCAAACTCCGGGATATTCTCATCAATCGACAACTCCGGCTGACGACCCGCGAAACACCCAATGATATTCGTCCCAAAAGCGGCCGCGATATCAAACATTGATTCGATATGATCAAGATAACCCTGACGAACTGCAAGGTCAGGATCAAGCATATTCTTGTAAAAACCAAGACACCCAACCTTAATACCCAGCGACGCAAGATACTCCCGCGCCTCACGCCATTCGGCCGGTCCGGCCCCTTGTTCCTTGCTCAGAGCGCTGTCCGGGAACACCTGCAACTCAACCGAACTCATGTGCAAATTCTTCACCAAACGCAGATGGCGTTCATCATAATGGATAATTAATCCAAGATCGTACATAATTTTTCCCTTGTCGTAATTTTCTTTTATGGACTGCAATCACTATACAAATAAATACGTCAATTAGCTAAACGAATCGCACACGAAAAACCATCCGTCTCCGTCGCCTTCGGTTGCTTCAGCGCCTCGCGAACAAAAGCATTGAAATCCGCCAGTTCCGGCAAATCCCTCTCAACGATATCCAGCGTCCGTGCCGGAATCACAAACAACGAATATTTCCCGCGATAATCCGCGAGATTCAGCGAGAACGGTTGGCTCTCAAAATGCCGTGTCCCATCCTTGTCCACCGTGAACCCCGTCTTGATTTCGAGGAAATCCGCCGAGAACTGCCGCGCCGGATTCGTCGGCGCCCAGTGCGCTGCCCGCTCGAACCATCCACCTTCGCGCCCGGCCGCCTTCGCCTCCGCGTACAGCCGCTCATAGCTCCCACGGTCAAGAGCAATCCACGGCCAGTAACGGAAAAAGAACGGCGAGAATACAAGCACCGGTTTCGCCCGATTCTCAGCGCCCACCATCACGTCATAATTCTCCGCGAACAACGCGCCCTCATTCGGATAATAGCGTGCCTCGCGCGCCCGCAATCCATCAAAATAAACCGCCACGGCAACCACACTCAAGACGCCCGTCACAACGAGCAGCACACCACGCGACAACCGCAGACTATACGCGCTCGCGACAACAAAAACAACAATCGGCGACAGAATCAGCATATACTGATAATCTAACTGGTTCGAAAAACAAAGCATCAAAACATAAACCGCGACATACGATCCCCACAAAATAAGGGGAGCGGCCGGCCGTGATTTGCGAGCGGCAAACAGCCCTACCGCCCCGGCAATAAACAACGCCGGAATCACCCAATACTCGCTGACAAACATCTGCCACAAAAACGCCAAATCGGTTTTGCCCAGATTGTGAACATACAAAAAGCCGCCGCCCGTCTGATGCGCGACCGGAGAACTCAACGTCCGCTCGACAAACGAAAACGGATGAAGCAGCGCATACGGAGTCCCCACAAAAAAGCCTCCCACCAACGGCAACCCCGTCAGCAGCGCCGCCATCACAAACCCTCGCCGACTGCGAGGCGCAACCCGCGCGAGCCGATGACCGACGATACACGGAAACAGAACCACCGGCAGACAATTATACTTCGTGCTCAGCGCCAGTCCTGCCGCCCCTGCGCAAACGCCCAGCCACACATACAGCCGCCGCGCCATCGCGCCCGACGCCAACCCGTGCCAGCACTCATTGGCCGCCACAAAAGAAAGCATAACCCAAAAGGCCGCGAAAGCATCCTCCTTCGCCCACACGCGATAACTCACCGTCTGATTGCACAGCAGCCCAAGCAGCAAAACTCCCGTCACCCACGCGAGCGTATGGCACCGGCGCAAACCCCACAGCAACAGCAGCACCGTACCGAAGGAAAAACAAATGTTGATGAACCGCGCTAGCCGCGTAAAATGAAATGGGTCAACGAAAAACAAGCGCTCATACTGCGCGACGGAAAGCCCGCTCACGACATGCCGCACCACAAAATCAACGCCATAACTCACGGCCACGGCCACATTATACGCCGTCGGCTTACTCGCGTGAATCGGTAGCAAATCGCCCTGCGCAAGCTTCACCGAACGCGAAATAACATCATATTCATCGGACGAATAAATGCAAGGATGTGGCGCGCCAAACCCACTCATATGCCACCCCGCAACTAGCGCCATAATCAGCAAAACACACCACATCGGATACCAACGGTACCCGTGACGCCGCTTGCCCGTCAAACGTTCCTCAGTGGCAGTGCTTGTGGTTGTGCCGTCCGGCATCCGCAAACTCCTCTGCCCGATCGGGTGGGAGTAAAAGCGTTATTTTCCGCGAATCCCGATCGATAATCTCAAAACAAACGCGCAAAACAACACCCGGATAATCGCCCAAAAATCGATCGCCCCACTCAACAAACGAAACCGAATCGGCGGTCATCTCCTCAAAACCGAAATCCACCATCTCGCCGTAGTCCATCAACCGATACGTGTCATAATGCGCAAGCCGCTGCGGCGCATCTGCCCGCTCGCAATGTAAATCATAAATCTTCTGTAACACAAAAGTCGGACTCGTAACCGTATCACGCGTCCCCAGCGCCCGCGCGACAGCCCTCGTAAAAAACGTCTTCCCCGCGCCAAGGTCGCCTTCGAGCGAAACAACATCTCCACACCGCAAAATATCCGAAAACATCTGCGCAAGCTGCACCGTTCCCTCGGGCGCATGCATATGCAAAACAATCTTTACCGGCTCCTGACCGCCATCAACATCGCCCATCATTCCGAACCTTTGCGACTATCCAAAGTTTCCAATTCCTCATCCGTCAGCTTCCGCAGCCGCATCTTCGTCAACCGCAGCCCGCGCACCTCCAGCGCCGTCATCTCAACGTTATCAACAATAATCCGTTCACCCACCTGCGGCAGATGCCCGGCCTCGCGCAAGAACAGCCCCGCGATTGTATTGACGTCCTCGGCCTCAAGCTCCGTCCCCAACGCCTCATTCGCGTCATCGATTTTCGTCTCGCCTAGCATCGCAAAAGTGTCCAGCATCTGCGGAACAATCTGCCCGCACGTGCTCAGCTCCGCGTTATCAAACTCATCGCGCACCTCACCGACGATAGCTTCGATGATATTCTCGAACGTCACCATCCCAGTCACGACGCCGAACTCATCGACTACCAGCGCCAGATGAATCCGCTCCAGCCTAAACTGCTTCAGCGCCTGATCGAGCGTCAGCGTCTCCGGCACAAGCGTCAGCGGCCGCGCGATTTTCCGCATAAACTCCGATCCATCCGACGGGATATTATCGCCCGTCATAATGCCGCCCATCAAATCCGGATGCGGGCTAACCGTCATATCCGTACTCACTCCCGCCTCCATCATCTTCCAGAAAAAATCCTTCATGTGAATGATTCCGATCACATGGTCCAGATCCTTATCCGCGAGCGGGTATCGGCTATGCGCCGTCTCATAAGCCCGTGAGATGTTATTCTGCAGCGGCTCATTGATATCAAAATAAATAACCTCATTCCGAGGCAGCGCGATCTCACGGATAAACGTCTCACGCAAATCAAAAACATTCTCCAGCAAATCCTGCGCCTCATTACTGATGACGCCATGCTGCTTCGACGACTGCACAAGCTGACGCAGTTCCTCCTCCGTATGCGCCTGCTCACTCTCGCCTGCCGGATGAATCCCAATCAACCGCAGCAGTGCGTTCGCCGTTCCATTCAGCAGCGCGATAGCCGGATACATCACACGATAAAACGCGTAAAGCGGATAAACACAACACAGCGTCGTCGCCTGCGGCTTCTGAATCGCGATACTCTTCGGCATCAACTCCCCAAGAACGACATGCAGCAGCGTAATCAAACCCGTCCCGAACAAAATCGACGTCGTATGCATCACCCATGGCTGATTCGGGAACAAACTAAACGTCGTGAAAATCGGGCTAATCACATACCGACTAATCGCCGGTTCACCAATCCAACCCAACAGAATACTCGTAATCGTAATGCCAAGCTGCGTCGCGCTCAGATAAGCATCGAGATGATGCGTCAAACTCAAACCCAATCGCGCCGCCGAAGAACCATCCTCCGCAAGCTGATACAGTTGTGTCTCGCGAACCTTTACAATCGCGAATTCCGACGCGACAAAGAAACCATTTGCCGCCACAAGCAGCAGAATGAAAAACAGATTCCATAACAAACCCGAAAAGCTCCAGGCCTGTTCAACCAAAGCCTGAGCAACCGGCTGACTGGCGGCGACAGTAGAAACTACGCTAAGTGTACTCGAAGTATCCATAGCATCAGTCAAGAAAACCCATCTTCTTCAACGGCATATAACGCATAAACGCCTTCCCACGCAAGTTCGCGTAGGGCACACCATCCCAATAACGACTGTCAAGGCTATTATCAGTATTATCACCAAAAACAAAAAGCTCACCAGGCTGCACGGTCAAATCAAACGGAGCATTCGCCGGCGCCGGCTTATAACGCCGAATCCGACTAAATATCGACGGCGTCTCCACAGGCTGCCCATCAATCAACAGATGACCATCCTGACCAATCGAAACACGCTCGCCCTCATTCGCGACACAACGCTTGACATACACCGACATATCACGATTATAAACCGGAACGTTAAACGGATGACCATCGCGCACATACGAATCTGTTTCCGTCCCAAAAGGAACACGGAAAATCACAATATCCCCACGCTCCGGCTTACTAAACCAGTACGCAAACTTATTAACCAAAATGCGATGTTCTTCGCGATGACCCTTCGAGCGCAACAAATCACGCTGACTACCGGTCAACAAACTCAAATAACTCCGACCAAGATTCTCATAATGATTATCCGAAGCACGCCGAAAAACCTGAACGCTCTCATGGTCACGCGGATTCGCGATAATCAAAAACTGATGCGTATCGCCACTCGAATCAACCGCCGGACCCTCAGCGACAATATCACCCAAAAGCGTCGGACTCATCGAACCGGAAGGAATCTTGAACAACTCAACGCAAAATGTCCGGATAAACATCGCCAAGATAAACGCGAATACCAACGCGTCCGCCCACTCACGAACGACACGAAGCGTTGACCCTGCCTTAGCAGTCAAATCACTCTGAGCTGCTTCTGTCAGAGCACTCGGACAATCGCCCGTACTCGCTGAAGTTTTACTTGTTGACATTCCTAATACTGTTTATACCGAAAAAAACGATTCATGTTACAAAACTACATCGCTTCCATATCAGGCTGAGAACCATCCGTATGCAGAATCATCGCCGTCTCATTACAATTCGGAAACTTCCGGCACTTGATACACTCACCCCAAACTTTATGAGGCAGCATACCACGCGGAATCTCCGTAAAACCAAACTGCGAGAAAAACGCAGGGCGATAGGTCAACGTAAAAAGACGCTCCAAACCCAAAACGACGGAATCCTTAATCACATGCGAAACCAGCAAGCTACCGATACCCTTGTGATGCAAATCCCCGCGAACGGCCACCGACTTAATCTCGCCTAACGTCTCCCAAGTCACATGCAACGCCGCGCAGCCCGCCAAACGCCCATCAACTTCCGCAACCGTAAAGTCACGGATATTCTCGTACAGCTCACTCATTGTCCGAGGAAGCATCTCCTCACCCGAAGCAAAAGTGGAAATCAGCATATGAATTCCAGGAACATCACTCACCGTTGCACGACGAACGGAGGCCGAAACTAACAATTGCTTTCCCATTTCAATTTCATTCCTTAGACAACTAAATATTATTATGATACTTACGACTCAAACGGACTTTTAACTATAGCTCTGTAGATGCAAAATTCAAATCACGCAAGACTTTTACGCGACCGTCACGCCACATCTGCAACACAAAAACACAAGCATTCGGCGGATTCCTATCATAACTCAACTCCAACGAAATGCCACCATGACCAAGACTATCAAAAATCCTGACAACACCCGAATGCGTCACCAGCAAAACTGTCTCGCCCACATGCCGCCGCATCAAATGCTCAACCAACAAACCGACCCGCTCCCGAGCCTCCGCGAAAGTCTCCCCACCCGGCGGACGATAAGTCTCACGATTATCACGCCCCTTCTGATAACGAGTCCCCGGGTATCGAGCGTCAATCTCCGCCGCCGTCAAAGCCTCATGATAACCATAAAACCGTTCACGCAAACAGTTCGTCGGAATAATCGGCACATCCAACGTCGGCGCATAAACATCCCGCACCAACTCCGCCGTCCGCAACGCCCGCCCCGCATCCGACGAATAAATCCCACTCGGACGCCCATAGCCAACAGCGATTGCGCCCGCAGCCTGCGCCTGCGCCTCACCCAAAGCAGTCAACGGACTATCAAGCCAACCCTGCCAGCGCTTCTCTGCATTCCAAACGGTCTGACCATGACGAACAACAACAAAAGTAGTCGGACTATCCAAAACCACCGAACTACTCCACGCCATCGCCCTTGACCTTCAGCGACAACGACCGACCCGCCTCACGACAAGCAGCCAGAACATCCGCCGACGGCTTCCACTGACAACACACCGGCTTCTCGCTCACCATCTCCAACCCCAGAGACCGCAGCGCCGTCTGCAACCGCTCCGCCCCGGTCGCCACCCAGCCACAGCTACCAAAAACCAACCCCGCGCGCAACGCAGGACGCAGCCCCTGAATATCCGTCAACAGCGCGCCGACCTCCGGCAAATACATCGTATTCTGCGTCGGACTGCCAAACGCCAAACCACCCGCCTCAAGCAACTCATCCATAATATCCGACATCAAAACATGACGAATGTGAAACAGACAAACCCGCGTCCCGGCAACCTGCGACGCACCATCCGCCACCGCACGCGCCATCGCCTCCGTACTGCCCCACATCGAATCATAACACACCACAACCTTCTGATCCGTCACACCCCCACTCCACTTTTGATAAGCCTCGACAACCTCAGAAATATACTTCCGCCACACAACACCGTGACTCGGGCAAATACAAGACAAACGCAACGGCAAAGCCTTCTTCACCGCGGCACCCGTCGTCCGACCCAAAGGCTGCAAAATATTCGCGTAATAGTGCCGCAACTCATGCATCACATCACCAAACGGAACCAAATCATCAAACAAACTATAACTCGGATAATGCTGACCAAAAGCATCCATCGAAAACAAAACGCCACGCTCCGGAACATACGTCATCATCGACTCCGGCCAATGCGCCATCGGCGTCTCAACAAAACTCAACGTCACATCACCAAGCGAAAGACTCTCACCCTCGCGAACAATCCGAAAACGCCAATCACAAGCGTCGTCAAAATAACACCGAAGAGTCTTCTCACACTTCGCGTCACAAACAACCGTCGCCCCATGACACGCCGCCAACAACGCAGGCAAACCACTCGAATGGTCAAGCTCAGCGTGATTCACAACAACATAAGAAACCGAATCCGCGCTCACACCATGACGGGCAAGATGCTCCAACTGCTCACCAACAAAAGGAGCCTTCACACCATCAATAATCGCAGTCCCAGCCGAACCACAAACAAGATACGAATTATAACTCACGCCACGCCGAACAGCATAGCCATGAAAATCCCGGCACAACCAGTCAAAAACACCAATCCAATAAATCTGATCTGTTATCTTCGTTTCCATAATGCGAACATCCTCTACACAAACTAAATACACCCATAATACAAGACCATGATAGTGCTAATTACTATTTATCACAAACACCAATAACATCATCATCACCCGTAAAAACAAATGTTTGTCCCGGCCGCGCAATCACAATATCATCATCACCGCCATCAAGAGAAGCATCAAGCAACCGCCGCAACAAACCATCACAATAATCAACCGAAAAATAACCCCAACCAACCTCGCGACACACACTCATCACACGCTCCCGCAGACGGTCATTCTCCGGCGAAAAACGGCTATTAATCCACGCCCCATGACTATAACGCCCAATCCACTCCGTCTGACAATCCATCAAATAATCAACATCATCAGCGTCATCATACTTCCGCGACAGCACCTGCCGATAAGCCTCCAACTCACAATGCGACGGAAACATCGTCGTCTCAGCCCAACCCGAACTAAACCAAAACGTCCCCGGATGCGCCGAAAAAAACGACCCATACCGTTCACGTCCACCAAGCTGCAACGCGACACAATCATGCGCCCGAGCCGCCACCAGCGGAATCCGCCGCGAACACAAACCCTCCAACGCACGACTACACAAACCATAACCAAGCACAATCGCCTCCGGCACCTGCCCCTCAGTCGAAAAAGGAACCGCCGAATTCAACAAACCCTCATCCCCCAAATCCGCCTCAACCAAATCAATCGCATCCTGCAACCGAGAATGCAACAACCGAGGCGTCTCATGCAACTCACGCTTCAAAAACTCAACACGCCACGAAAACCGCGAACAAGCCGTCAAAACAGACAACTCACGCCACAAAACATGACACGCGAGAAGCACCCGCCACCGAGGATAACCAAAACCAGAATTCACCATAACATAAAATACAACCCACAATAATCAAATTAGTTATCCTTAGTCCACCACTTCACTCTTCACTCTAATTGAAGCTCTCCACTCTCCACTCTCCACTCTTCACTCTCCACTCTATCTTAGTCGCCCCCAATTACCCTAATAATTTTTAATTAAATAGCTCCTAGTCCACCACTCCACTCTCCACTCTTCACTCTCCACTCTATCTCTAAGTTCCCCTCAGGGAATTGACATTCCCCCCAAACCATGCTACACTACCTCCATGAACACCACCACACCAACCCCATCTCAACTCTCTACGAACCACTCCACTCTCCACTCTTCACTCTCCACTCTATCTGAAGCACTTCACTCTTCACTCTCAGTGAAGCAGCTTGCCAAATACCTATTCCCAGACTTCTGCTCCCTGCCCTTCAACAGCATGCACGACTACGCCTTCAACCTCCACAACAAAAACCTCCTTGCCGCCAGACAATACGCCACCGACCACAACCTCCCCAAAGACCACCCCGACATCATCGCCAAACGCCAAGGCACACGCTCCCTCATCATCGCCCCACGCGGCAGCGCGAAATCCACCATCTGCACACTCATGCTCCCACTCATCGACATCTGCCTTCGCCAAGAAGCCTACATCGTCATCATCTCCGCCACCCGCAAACAAGCCATCGCGCGCCTCCGCGCCATCGCCACACAAATCAAACACAACACACAACTCAGAGAACTCATCTCCACAAAAGGCAAAATCAACATCACACAAGACAAAGCAACAGAACTCGAATTCAACAACATACGCATCGAAGCATACGGCGCAGGATGCGAAATCAGAGGCATCTCAAACGGACGATGGAGACCAACACACATCATCCTCGACGACATCGAACCAACAGACAAAATCACAAAACCCGCATTCCAAAACCAAATCAAAAACTGGTACAACTCAGTCATAGAGCCACTCGGAGCCACCTACACAAACATCACCGTCGTCGGAACACTCATACACCCACGATCACTACTCGCCATCATCGCGCACAGACCCGACTACAAAAAAATCATCTTCTCATCCATCATCCAATGGTCACACAACACACAACTCTGGGAACAATGGAAACAAATACTCATGAGCGAACAACCCGACGCAATCGAAAAAGCACACAAATTCTACACAGACAACAAAACACAAATGACCCAAGACACAAAAGTCCTATGGCCCGAAAATGAAACATACGAACAACTCATGATCATGAGAGAAATAAACGGACACAAAGCATTCGACGCCGAAAAACAAAACACACCATCAGTCGCGACAACACAAGGCGAACCCATCATGACCATCGACAAATGGCAAAAACTAACCTACCAACCACAAAACCAAACAATAACCATCACACAAACAAACACCGACACCGACGACCCCAACCAAACAACACAAACCATCAACATCCCACTCAAAAAACTAACCGTCAACGTAGCCATCGACCCATCCGGCGGACGCACACCCGACGCCGACGACGCGGCCATCATCGTCGGAGCCTACGACCACGAAATACCAAACTCACCCTACTACATCCTCGACGGAACACTCGTCAGAACCAAATACTCCGAACAAGCGAAAATCGCGCTACAATACGCCATCCAATACGGCGCCACCACCATCGGACACGAACAAACAGGACAATTCTCACTCAACGAAACACTCGAAACACAATGGAAAACCATCACACAAAACATCCCATACAACCAACAACCCACAAAACCAAAATTCACACCACTCACACACAACATCGGCAAAACACAAAGAGCCACAAAATTCGCCGCCATACTCGCATCCAACCACATCGCCTACAACCGCGACATAATACCCGAAATACTACTCCAATGCGAAGCCTTCCCCAACCCCACCATCAAAGACGACGCCCCCGACGCCATCATCAACCTACTCGAACTC
>Ga0123334_1001097_pt1 | contig 35199 bp, 44 predicted proteins | sample BiotimSIPDNA_FD_89706 | JGI IMG/M metagenome (GOLD analysis project Ga0123334, IMG submission 89706) | Anaerobic biogas reactor microbial communites from Washington, USA - Biogas_R1 time_0 SIP DNA | ecosystem: Engineered > Bioreactor > Anaerobic > Unclassified | place: Washington, USA...
TGCAAGAGTTGAAGCAGCAGACCGGATATTTGGCTTTTGACCGAAAAAATCGTCGAGCGGTTTATGACGGCTACGAGGTATCCCTGTATATGGCCGTCCGGAGCAATGACATTGATGCAATCGGCTTTTTCGGGGTGATAACCAACACGTCAGACCGGCCCATACAGGTTGATTCGTCGTCATGGTATGCGCGGTCGGGATCCCATTTGTTGAGACGGGTGGTTTCGGAAAAAACACCGGTGATCGAACCAGCCGGATCCGAACCGTTTTGGTTTGTGGCATACCGGACGGATTCCGATACCCGAAATAATACCTCTGAAATTTCCAACTTTTCCGTTGGAGTCTCTTTGCTGTGAAATCATCGTGGTTAAAGCTGGGAATTTTGCTCACCTTGGGGGTGGGGGTCATGGCGTTGTGGGTTTTGACGCGAAGCCCCAAGGTGCAGCAAACGCAGCAGCCGCAGCAAACGCAAACAACGGCTCAAAATGCCGAAGCTCCGCAACAGACACAAGAGCCGCAGCGGGATCCCAAAAAACCGCGTGAGGCTATCGAATACGATCAGAAGGCTGAATTGGGCTCTTTCTCGAACCCGAATTTCCAGCCGGTGATGTGGTCGGCTCCACCGACAAAGGCCGAGGTGAAGGCCGCTACACCTGTTACAACAAAGATGGCTATTGCCACCAGCCGGAATCCGAATGTATCCGATAAAAAAGAGGGTGGATCCGTTGCCAGTCGGATAAAGGATCAGGTGTTGAGTCGGGTGATTCCCAAACCTTCTTCTCCGCAAGGGGACGCTTCTCAATCCGCCCAGGCAATGAATGCGTCGATTTCTGCGGGTGGGTCAGGTGGTGGGTCAGGTCCGCGCCCGTTGATGATGGTTGCTTCAGAAGGAAGCGGACGGGCGATACGTGCTCAAAGATCGGGCGGCATTGCTCCAATGGGGCGGTTCATCCGGTGCGATCTGGTGAATACTCTCGAAACAACGGCATCACCGGTTCCGGTTCCCGTGATCGGGATAGTGACCGAGGATTTCAAATACAACGGGCGGGTACTCATCCCTGCCGGAAGCGAGGTCCACGGCTATCAAGGTTCGAATTACCGTGAGCGCATCACCGCTCAACCGTCATGGAATATCGTTTTCAAACCGACTCGGGAGCATCCGGATGGTTCCAGAATTCGCTTGAGCGGGGTCGTCTTTCATCGTGACGAATTGCTCATTGACGAAAAGGGCAATGTGACGCGGGGCGATAAAGACCTCTCTCCGGGGTTCTCCGGTTTTGTCGTCAAGGATATGAACAAGGAGCGTTTCCTTATGGCAATGACAGCCGCGATTCAGAGTGCTGCCATGCAGTTGCAGGAACGCACACAAGCCACGACAACCCAAGCAAGCGTTGTGGATTCGACGGGTCGCAATGCGCTTTTGGCGGGAGCAGCCGGTGCGTTGAAGGTGTCGATGGAGGAAATGGAGCGTCAAATCAAGGAGAACGGCTACTATACCGTTGTGCCAGGTGGAACCCAGTTTTTCCTATACATTCAGGAGGACATTGACGTTTCCAAGGCGGGGCTGTTTGAGGCGGTTGATGGGCAACAAGCCGCTTCGCCGGTCGAACAAGCCATTGAGGGCGGTTCAATCGCTGAGGGGTTTTCTCAATTAAACATGGAAGCGTTTTCCGAAAAAATCTCACGCATCGCTTCCTTGCATGAACAAGGGGTTATCCCTGCAAACGTCATGCAGCAACTTGTTACCATGACTGATCCCTTGAAAATGGACCGCATGGCAGACGACATCTTAAACTCTTACGAATGATGACCAGACTGCTTCTTTTGCTTGGAATGAGTGTTGTGTTGGCCGGATGTGCCAGTGATCCCAAGGAGCCGCCGCGAGTGATGGTTCCCGTTACGACCGCGCTTGGATCGAACTCTGAGGTTCGAAACCGGGGCATCGTCAAAGAATACGACGTTGGGCGGGTCCGCGATAAGGACAATCCGGCGATATTGCATGAAGCTCATACGGTGTATGAAGTTGCCAAAGAACCAGCATTCCAAATTGCCAGAAATCCAATTCCGGATCCAAATCGTGCAGGGGTTTTGACTGAGGAATTGGAAGCCAAGTTGCGCGAAATGGAAGAAGAAAGGCAGCTTGTGAAGGCAACGCTTTCGCATTTGATCCAGACCAATACAGCATTGGCGAAGGGGACAACCGCCAACGCTCAAAATCTGATCTTGATCGAGGCAAAGCTGGCCGAATTGACGGATTTGCTCGAAAGGGCAACGGAGGCCGTTGCAAAGGCAAAGGAGGCGGGGTCCGAGCAGGGAGGGCAGCCGGTGCAGACTGGCGAAGCAAACGATACCCTTTCCGAAGCCGTTGAATCTTAACCCACAAAAAAAACCATGAAGAAAATCATCATTCCAGTTGTTGCCGGACTGTTTATGTCCGTCAGTGTTCACGCTGAGGACATTCCTCTTGCCGCGCAAATGCGGTCGGAAATTTCCCAAGCCTGTTACCGTGCTGCGAGCGAGGTTGCCGCGAAATACGGCAATCCGCCTTTCTCGGTCATTATCACGAATGACGCCAAAAAGGGGGCGTGGCTGGCCAAGGCTGTTCCGGAAATTGAGCGGGGACAATCCATCGAAGAGTTGATTGCCCAAAAGGAAACCGCTCTCAAGGCCGTAGAATCACGTCACCATGACCTCAACGGCAAGTGTCAGTTTTTGGAGGGTCGCGTTTCCGCCCTGAATGACGAGATCCGCGAGAAGGAAGTTCAGCTCGCTAAGGCGAGGGACACCGTGCAGCGCATTGATGAAGCGTTTGCGGAAATCTACGCTCTCATTAACGAGGTGAACGCGGATGCTGCGAACCGGATTACCCGCGCAACGCCGAAGGCTCGTGTTGAGCCGGTCGAGCAGCAGGATTCGGGTTCGGTTCAGGTGGTTCAAGTTGAATCAAATCCCGAGCCGGTTGTGGTCGCTGAGTTGTCGCCGGAAGAACAGGCGAGGCAGTTAGCCCAAAACAGGTTGGCTGCATCCATGAGAAAGCCGGTTCCTTTGTTCTGATATGAAAACATTCCTGATATTTGATACCGAGACAACCGGCTTGCCTTCGAAATACAACGCCCCAATTCGGGAAATCGAAAATTGGCCGCGTATGGTCGAGCTTGCAATGTCGTTAGCGGATGACACCGGAAAGGTGCTTTGTGATGATAGTATCCTTATCAAGCCGGATGGGTTTGTTATTCCCGTGGAGGCATCGAATATCAGCGGAATAACAACGGAATACGCTCTTGAAAACGGGGTTGATCTTTCCGTTGCTCTGGAGTCGTTTCGTGGAATGGCAACCTTTGCCGATGCCTTTGTGTGTCACAATTTGGATTTTGATATTCCCATTCTGTTTGCAGAAGCATACCGGATGGGCTTTCCATTGCCAATTCGTGAGGGTTTTTGCACAAAACTGCAAACGGTGGACGTGCTCCAGATCCCAAACTCGTCAGGATACCAGTCTCGGTATAAATGGCCACGTTTGAAAGAATTGCATGAGTTTCTTTTTGGAGAGGAACACCAGGGACAGCATCGTGCCGGTTCAGATGCGGATGCAACGCGGGATTGTTTCTTTGCAATGAAAACAAAATCAAATTGTCTTGATATTCCCATTCGTTCGCGTGAAAATATGGAAAGTTGGATTGGAAACATTCCAGATATTTCAACGGCGACGAAATCAAGTGTTCGCCCAAATAAAAACAAAAACGAAGGTGTTAAGATATGAAGCAGCAAAATAAGATGTTCATTGTTGGTCGGTTGACCGACGATCCTGAAGTAAGGGTTTTGCCCTCCGGATCAAGTGTGACCTCGTTTGGGATTGCCAACAACAATTCCTATAAAAACAAGGCAGGGGAAATTTCCGAGCAGGTTCTTTTCCTGCGCTGCGAAGCATGGTCAGGTTCCGGTGAGGCGATTGCCAAGTATTTCAAAAAGGGCGATCTTATCCAACTGGAAGGCCGCTTGGTTTCCGATCAGTGGACTGACAAGGAAGGCAATAAGCGGACGGCAATTAAAATGGTTGTTTCGGGATGGTACTTTGTTGGCGCGGGAACAGCAAAGAAGCCGGATGCTTCTCCATCCTCACCTGAAATCCACGAAGAAGATTTACCGTTCTGATTTCCGCGATGAACATTGAAGAACGGCTTATAGCGTTGACGCTTGACCTTTACTCGAAAGGTCAGACCGATTTCAAACTACGCGAGAGTGGAACACTCTTTGAGATTTCCAACTCGGGAAGCCGTGTCTTTAAGGAGTCTTGGCAGAGTCAGGATTACCTGAGCGCGGAGCAATACTTGTTCCGCATGATCCCGCATCGGTTGGAGGCTTTTCGGAAGAATCCGATCAACTCCATCGACGCGGGGGTGTATGTGGGAGAAAAGCGGGTCCGTGTTGTCCTGTGTCGTAGTCACGCCGGACGGGAAATGACCGTGCGAATACTTCCCGAGGCGATTCCATCGGTTGCCCAACTCAATTTACCACCCCAGGTAATCCAGCGTTTCCGCGAGGAACGCAATGGAATGATCCTGTTTGTGGGGGAAACCGGTTCGGGTAAGACGACAGCGAATGCCGCGCTCTATCAGGATCGCTTTGCTTACCGGACAAAAGGGGGGGGGCTTGTCACGTTGGAGGATCCGGTTGAATACGTCCATCCCGAGACTGACCGCCTTTGGGTCTCGCAAATGGAATTGGGCAATCAGTTTACCAGTTACCGGTCTGCGCTTCGCATCGCCATGCGGATGCACCCAACAGACATTCTCCAGCAGGAAATCCGGATGGAACAGGATGAGGAAACCGGCAAAATGGTTTCGTCAGCATCCCATGCCGTGAATACAGCAATGTCCGGACATTTGTTATGTTCGTCGTATCATGCCGCTGATCCCATCGGGGGGGTTATCCGCATTGTTGGCGAAATGAGGGACTCCGGGGTTGCCGACGCTGCCGGTATGGTGTGCTCCGTTCTCCGGATGGTGATAGCGTGTCGCCTGATGAGCAATGCAACCGACACCAGCAAGGTGGCAATCCATGAAGTGCTTATGGTTAATGATACAATCGCAAGCATTTTGAGGGATGGCATCCAAAAGGGAAACACCAATGAGGTTCGCCGCAAAATTGATACCAATTCAGACGGCTGTCAGTCTTTCGGTGAATCCACTCGAAGGGCAGTGATGGCAGGACTGCTCAAACATACGATGTAACTGCGGAAAATGTTCGAAATCTGGAAAACGGTTGACAAAGAAACAATGAAACCCGATTTTGGGAAAACAACATGGCTGAGGATGTAACAATAAACGACGTTCTTTCTTTTAAGGCGTTCAAGCCTGTACCGGAGGACGGATCTGTTTCGTATTCCGCGAGGTTTGGAAAATCTCATATTTGCGGTGTTCACTTCGGCGTCGATCAGTATGAGCTTTTTACGCTGAGGGGTGGGAAAATATCCGACATTGATGTGTGTCCATACAATATGGATGAGGATCATTTTACCATCGGCGCGTATGCCCGTAAACGGGGACTGAAACACGTTGCCATTTGGGATGCCAGGCGCTTCGAGGTCGAACACATTCAACGGCTCAAGGATGAGTCAGTTATTCCGGAGGGTGCTAAGGTGGTCGTGGTTGGCGCAAAGGCTCCACAGATCATTCCCAAGGGCAACTCTGGCCGCATCTACATCATGCGTAGGGTTGGCGAGGATTGGATTGCGGTGTCGCACATGCGGGAAAACCTGCGACAAGTCTTGGATATTGTCGAGAAGGCGGGATTGACCGTTGTTGGACTCCAATCGAGTGCGTTTTCGATTGTCAATGAAATGATCGAATCGCACCCGAAAGACGGGCAACAAGTTTCCGCAAATGGTTCCGGTTCCATTTTGCTGACATGGGCCGGAAATGAGATTGCAGTCATTGACGGAGTTCGCTTCTCGAACGTTCAGAGCAGCCGCGATGAGCAGGAAATTTGGTTGCGTGAAACGTGGATGGATTTCAATGCCGAGCAGGTAGAGAAGATGGCGAATCCCAAAATGGAGATTCTCATAGGGAAATCATGGAGTGATCCGTTTTATTATGACGTGACGCCTATCCCGCGTGAGTTCAATCCGCGAATGCCATTCACCGGTTATCCGGTTGTTGTCGGCTTGTGGCTTGCTATGATTTTTCTCGCCGGTTCAATCCTCATGTCAATGTGGGACGCGGGGGGAGCAATGGTGGAAATCCGAAAGCTCGAAAAGCAGAAGGAAGCTCTCGAAGTGGTAAAATCTGAACGTGCAACACGTTTGCTGTCCTATGAACAGGATATGGAATACGCAAAGCGAATCGGGAGGTGGGTTAATCGCAATGTTCCCGCAAGCGAGGTTGTAAAGGCGGTTGCCGAACACATTCCTGCGTCAACGAGCATTCAGCAGATCGCAATCCTTTCCCGCGATACGAAAGGACCAACAACGATAACCGTGGAAACATACGAAGGGGATGACTCTGCGGGGAATGCGGAGTTTCACCGAAACCTTCTGGGGGATCTGCGAAAAATCGGGTTCAAATCCGGAAACACGTCATCCCAAGGAAACCGGTTCTCGCTGGTGGATACGATTTCAGGTATTGAATTTGGGGAAAGTGAGGTGGCCCAATGAAGCATTATCTTGGAGCAATTTTCAAAGTGCTGTTTATCGTCGGTATTCTTTGGGTGGGAGACCACTACGCGGGTTCGTTCCGTGCCAAGCAGGTTGACGCTGAAACATTGCTTTCGGATTCGGTGGCAACACTTGAAACCGAAGTGAGCGATTTACAGGCGAAGATCAACAGTCTGGAGTTCCAGCGGCCAGCCGTTGAAACATACTTGGCTTCATGGAGCCCATACGTTGATCGGAGTGTTTCCCGTTTCGACGAAGGGGTTGAAAGTTGGGCCGAACAGCGCGGTATCATCGTGACAGACCGGACAGAGAAGGAATTGAGCAGCTTCTACTATCTCGGAGAACGAATTTCCGCCCGATCTATTTCAAAGAAATTCGTGAGCGAAGATTTCTCCAGACTCTTTGCCTTGTTGCGATTCATAGAATCTGAATTCCCTCTCGCAAGACTGGAATCCATGACATTCGAGCATAAGGATGGACCTCTCGAAATGACCGTCTCCGTGGTGATGACCGAATTGACCAAACCCACTACTGCAACCGCTTTATGAGAAAATTGATCGTAATGCTTCTGCCGGTTGTTGCCCTAGCCGGAAATGGAAATACCAGCATTGAGCCGTTTCTTGAAACCCGTCCGCCGTCCTATCAGGACATGGTGGACTTTGCGAGAAACCCGTTCTCGCGCAAAGGTATTACAGTTGAGAAGGTGAATGTAATAGCGGATTTGGTTTCCATTGATGCGGAGAAATCCGCCCAGGCTGCAAGGGCATGGCTTTTCCCTTTGATCGATTCTTCGAAGGGGCTTTTTCTTCCAACGCAATTGCCCGGTGAGTTCGCTATCATCCTTGGCGATGGAACTGTGCTGAGAACCGGCGAAACAGCCGAAGAAACGGACTTCAACGTCACGGTTGGCGTGTGTGACGACGGAGGCCTCAACTTTACTGTCATCGGGCAATCGAATCTTGGGGCAACCGCCGAAATTCGATACGAGGGAACCGCTTGGAGAGATCGCTGATTATGGCCCGTGTTCCGCTAAAGATTTCCCCGAACGCCATCCGTCAAAGCACGTATGAGGCGTTCTATGCGTGGTTTCATGCTGTGTATGGGGATAGTTTTGTAGCATGTGATTGGGTTCCCATCGGGCATGTGGGTCCGTTTCTCGTCATGGGAACGTGTTCACAGGATCAGAGTCACCCGTTCTTTCCAACATGGGCATATTCCGCGTATGAGATCCCGCGTGAAAGCGTTCTCAAAATCAACGGGATTCTGAATCCGCTCTGGATCGCGCTTGGGAAAGGGGATGATTCGTTTCGCGTGGCGGATCCCTCATTTTTGAGGAAACCATCTTTGCCAGTGTGTTCATCGGAAGCGGATGCCGTTGCTCTACTGGAAAAGATGCCGTTGGTCCAGAAATGGAAACACCGCATCAGCATTGCCAAGGAAAAGGGGGCGTTAGCTCACCTTGGGGGTGGGGAACTGGAAACCGCTGCGCGGTTTCTGAAATTCAACCGGCGTTATCCGGTGATCGACCTGAAGGGCGTCATCCTTGATGATGTGGTGGATCTTGTTCCTGCGGATATGCGGAATGAGTTTTTCGCGTGTTCGTTTGCCAAGACGGATGATGATACGGTGTGTATCGGTATCGAGGATCCCAAGGCAGCATTCACCGATAAGCTCCGTTCGCGTCAGGGAATCAAGCTCGACGCAAGACATACTTACCTTTGTCCGTTTACCTGTCAGCCGTCTCCGCGTTCAAGCGGGGTATCGACAAATTTCTCATCACAAAATCTGGCGGGTGAGAGGCAGGTTGCCCAGGAATACGTCTTCGATGATGACCTCAATTTCGATCTTGGGCAGATCACGGATGGGAAATTGCTCTTTCGTGGCATGATGGCTCACGCCATCGAACAGGATGCTTCCGACATTCACATTGACCCAACCGAATACGGGGCTTTTATCCGGTTCGGGATCCACGGCACAAACCGCACCTTTGGCAAGCTGGACAAGGGTTCGTCGCAAATTTTGGTGGGGTATATCAAATCGCTCGGAAATTTCTCATCCCAACATCATTTACTGCCCGAAGATTCCAGAATTTCGGTCGGATACAAAAACCAGATCATTGACTTACGGGTTGCGACCATGCCGATTTTCGATTCGTCATGGCCGAAATTCACAATCCGGCTGGTTGGGAAGGGGATGCAATTCCAGTCTCTTGACGATACGGGGCTCGAATCGCGTTCCATTGCTGTCCTGCGGCGTGTTGTCAAGGAGCCGGGCGGTATTGTCCTTGTGTCCGGAGCAACCGGTTCAGGGAAGACGACAACGATCCATGCCGCCTTGCAAGAGATTCTGGACTTCTACGGTGTCACAAAGAATGTGATGACCATTGAGGATCCGGTTGAAATCCGCCATACAGACGTGAATCAAACCCAGGTCGATGCGCGAGCGGGGATGACCTTTCCCGTATTTTCCAAGGGTATTCTCCGAATGGCTCCAAATGTCGTATTTATCGGGGAAATCCGCGATCCGGAGGTTGCCGCCAACGCCATCGAATTATCCCGAACCGGTCATTTGGTTCTTGCTACTATCCACACGAAGGGAGCGATTGACGTTACTGGACGGCTCCAAGCTATGGGAGTGAGTCGATTCGATCTTCTGGATACGCTCTTGATGGTGCTGCACCAGCATTTGGTCCTCAAGCCATGTCCTGCATGTTGTTCTGAGGTGTCGATTGATTCACTTCCGGAAAACGAGGCAAAGCTGTTCCGGAAGCGTTGGGAAACTCATTTACATGGGAAACCGTTGCCGGATTCAGTAGTGATTCCGAATACATCCGGCTGTTCGCAATGTCATCATGGTGGATTTATTGGACGGACCGCGATTTCTGAGGTGTTGCCGATTACACCGCGAATCCGCACCGCCATGATCGAGGTCGGCAAGGGATCCGATGAGGTCGAAAACATTGCGCGGGAGGAGGTGGGCTTTGCCACTATTTACCAAACGGCTCTTGCCCGAATTGGTCGCAAAGAGCTTACGCCGGATGTTTTGAGGGAATTACCCAACCGTCATTGGTTGCATGAAGCATTGGAGGAATTGACATGAAGGTGTCGTGGAAAAAGTGGTCGAGGTTTACATACCGGCTGAGTGCTCACGGGTATTCCCGTAAGACAACGGTCTATGCTCCGGACGAAGCGTCTGCGCTGTTGGGTTCGGGGAAGATCGACCGTGAAAACGCTGCGCTTGTTCACAAGTCAACTCCGGTTGTATCTCCACGCAAGCCGCCATCCGGTCAGGTTCACCAAATGTTGAGGGGAACGGCCCGGGCGTTGAAGAGAATCCGGAGTGCGTCGAGTGCGCTTGCGCTTTCCTCAATCCAGATCAAAAACCCGTTATTGAGGGGTATCATCGGGGAGATCCGCAACAACCCGTCAGATCCTTTGAGTGTGGGGTTTGCCCGTTACACGGACGTGTTCGGTTCTGCGTTGCCCTACCAAATCGAGGCCGGTGAGACTGCGGGGAACCTGAGCGATGTTTTCAGTCGGGCCGCAACACAATATGCCGAGCGTATTGCGATGACACGGGCATTGCTGAAATCGTTGTCGTTGCCGATTCTGAATGCGGGGGCGTTTTTCTGTATTCTTCTGGTGTTCATCATCTGGGGGATTCCCATCGTGGTGGACTCGTTTATGAAGCGCGAGCTGGTGATTCCGTGGGATTTCCGCGTGATGATGCAGATTTCGGAATCCCTGCGTAGCTCGCCTATCGGGTGGGTGGGGCTTTTGCTTGCGGGAGTGTTCGCATGGATCAATCGGGCCAAGATCATTGCATCCGCGCCAGTGGAGTGGTTTTTAATGAAGTGTCCGGTGATCGGTGACATCTACCGTAAGGCAATGATCTACATTTATTTCACGGAGCTTGCCGATCTGATTGATGCCAATGTGGGTATCAAAAAATCCTATGACATTATCATCGGGATCGCCCGTAACCGCTATTTCAAACAGTATTTTGGGGGAGTTCAGACGGCTCTCATCGAAGGTTTGTCCGATGGGGAGGCATTCTTGCAACAAGCAAGGATTCTGGACACAGACGGCTTTTATGTCGCCGGTTCCATCGGGATGTCTGAATCGACCGGTGACTTAACCAACGGGATCCGCGATTTCTGCGGAGACTTTAAGGATGAGGTGAAATTCAAAATGGAAGTACTTCCCGCTTTCCTGATGATCGCTTCAACGCTCACATTCGCGCTCGTTGCCGGTGTGGTCGTGGTGCGTGTATGGATGGGGATCATGGACGGGATGGATCAGGAACTACAATTGATTAACGGGTTTATAAACGCAAAATAAGGACGAGATGAAAGCGAAAATTGGATGTTTTATCGGGGTGTTTACTGCGATGTTGGCGTTTGCTCAGGTGGACGTTGTTGTGATTCCACAGGGGACCAGCGAGGCGCAACAGTTGAGCCCTTCCAAGCCGGTTGTTGCGTCGGAGGCGGAGAGGACCGTTGTCCAGAGCCGCCCAACGGCGAGCAGCTACAACAGTCGCAACCGGCAGGATGAGATTCAGGCCATTGTAGTTCTGGATAATCCGCCTCAAAAGGCTTTGACCGAGCAGGAGGAATTGAACCGCATCCGCTTGGCTTCAGTGACGTTGACGGTTCCAATCAGGGACGCAACCCTTCGGCAAACGATCATGGGGATTGCCGCGATTGCGAAGATGAATATCGTTGCGCCGCCAGCAGATGAGTTTGCGGATTTGGTCAATATCCGGGGTAACTACCAGCCGCTTGATCTTCTCAATACCTTGGCCGATATGTATGGCTTTTCCTACAAATTCAACGGAACCGCATGGATGTTCTTCCGCGATTCCCATAACCGGCTTGTCCAGAAAACATACGTAATCAAGCACAACAACCGCCATGAGGTGCAGCTTTCTTCCGCGAAGATGGAAGGGATGACCAGCCGGAACGGTTCCGGTTCGTCTGCGGGAGGATCCGGCGTATCAGAATCTTCCGGTTCTCAAGCCATGTATGAAGTTAATACCGATGTGATCGTGAACGACATTAGGGCGATTTGTGCGATGAACATTCCTGCGGGTGATGCCGACAAAAAAACCTACGTGACTCAGGAGGCAACGGCTGCGGGTGATGTGATTTACATTCCCGAGCAAAACACACTGATTGTCACAACGACGCTGCATCATCATAAAATGATCGAATCTTATCTCGCCCAGGTTGATAAGCCACAACGCCAGATCCGGCTGGATGTGATCTTTGTCGAAACAAGCCGTAATCCGTCGAGTGATCTTGGGGTTGATTGGACGGGCATGTCCGGTGCGTCAATCGGTGTTGATGGGTTGGATTTTGGCCCGATCAACTGGAGCCGTCCGTTGGATACGCAACGTCCCATAGATTCCTTTGTCAGGATTGATGACCTTCAGGTTGCCCTCAACTTTTTGTCTCAAGACGACAAGTCAAACATTATGAACCGGTCAGATGTTGTGGTTGTGGAAGGCCAGTATGCGGAAAACCGCTCCGTTGTGGAAATGCCTTACAAGGACGCTTCCTATTCCTCATTCTCAAGCTCTGCGAACGGGCTTGTCGAGGGGTCCGTCACGTATCAGGAAATAGGGACTATTATCGGGTTGGCTCCACAAATTGTTGAAGGGCCGACAGCCGGAGTACCGGGGAAGGCCGTCAAAATCTACTTCTCCATCACATCGTCGATTCCTGCGGGTGAGGTGACCATTGACGGGAATCCCTATCCTGTGATCGCGAAGCGCGAATACAAGTATCCGGTAATTATCCCGAATGGACATGCGCTCGCAATCGGTGGTCTTTCCGAAGCTGTCACATCGGTTGGAAACACCCGCGTTCCACTTCTCGGGGACATTCCCGTCTTGGGGTATCTGTTCAAGAAACAGACCAAATCAAATTCGGTTCGGCGTGTAATCGCCTACATCATCCCGCGTATTCTGGATGAATCCACCAAGGAGTTCACCCCGGAGGCTTACGAAACGCGGGAAAACCTCAAAGCGGCCCTTGATCGGGTCAATGAGGTTGAGCCGCCGAAGCCGCCAAAGGCAGAAAGCCCAAGAACGCTTGAGAAGCGCAAGAACGCCCAGAGGCAGGTTGCAGAGGATAAGTTCCTTCGCGCTGCGATCTCGGGGGATCTGGAGACGGTGAAGCGCATTACACGCGAAGCTGGCTGGCCGGGGATCAATGCAAGCGATGCCAAGGGGAACACCATCCTTCACGTTTGTGCCTTCTACGGGTATGAGACGATGGCTCAATGGGCTTTGAGAGCGGGAGCCGACGCTTCCCTTACAAATGATCTCGGGCAGACTCCACGCGATATGGCGCGGGGTAAGCCCATCGAACGGATGCTTTGAGAAAGGACTAACTACTATGAAACACACAATTCTAGGTCTTTTGGCAGTGGGGATGACGCTTCACGCGGGAGCGGTGAACGTTGAGGATTACCTTGCTGACGGAATTGGGAGCTGGACGCTTGTAGGGGACTACAACAAGCAGGCTGCAATTCTCAATATCGACATCACGCCTACGGGCGGGGAGTTCCGAACCGTGTCAGAGCTTTCGATTGGGGATCAGTCGGAGGCTGTCCGCATTGACACGCGAACCCACGCGAACGGGGTATGGGGACTAACCGGCGTTACCGGTGATGATCTTGGATCCTTTACCTTCAAGAAGCCAATCGGGATGATGCCGTTGAACGCTGAAAGCGGTGAGTGGAATGCCTCATTCAAGAAGGAGAATGCTTCTGTCCGTAAATGGGTGGAATACACGCAGACGCTTCACGGCTTGGCTGACATTGAGTTCATGGGGGAGGTCCAAACCGCTTTGGTGATGGATCATTCCTGGACGATCAAAACCTACGATCCAGCAGTGAATCCGGCAAATAACTGGAAGCATGATCTGCTTTCGACCGTGACCGATACATGGACCTACTTCTTTGTCGAAGGTTATGGCCCTGTCCGCGTTGACATTATGCGGTCGGAAACCGCAAGCGGTACAACCACTCTCACACAAGGGAAGTTCCGGCTTCATGCTGCCAATGAGATCATGCAGAGCGTGGCATTCGAGGATGCAAGGGAAATCTCTCCGGGGGTGTGGTATTCAACATGGTTTGGCCTGTTCGAGACTGCCGATTATCCGGTGATCGACCATGCTATTTTCGGTGAAACCATCGTGGAGGGGACTTCAGATGATTTTTGGCTCCGGCTTCCGGAGGGGCTCGGGTGGGGCAATTCTTCCCGTTCTCTTTGGCCGAAAATGTGGATTACAGGGCTGACAGGGTTCTTTGACGTGGATCTTGCCGCGTCGAACACTGAAACACTGTTCCTGCGTGACGTGGCGGGGTCTTATTCTGCGGTTTCGGTCGCAGACGGGAAAGTGGTCGGGATTGAGAGGCGATCGCCTACAACGCCTTCTATCAGCATTTTCAACCCACTGACAGGGAGGCTGGATTTTGACTCATCCCGTCGCCTCATGGTGTCGGCCAGAACCGCGAACATTGCCGCGAACCAGATCCGCCAAATCTACTTTGTGCTCGGGACCGGTGCGGGGGATCCGGTGATCTCCAATTCGCTTACAGGCACAGAGGTTCATATGGTCTATGTTCTAAGCGAACAGCAGCGCAACACGGAGATTACGATCACGGCGGTGCTTGTCGATCAGGCAGGGAAGGAATACACCAGCAAGCCGGTTCGGCTGAGTCTCTACGATCAGTCGTTTCTTCCACCGGCATTTCAGATTGAGCCGATCAATGCTTCAACCCGTACCGGCGATTTGTTCGCCGTTGAGCTTGTCGTCAATCGACCGGCAACCTTCAGTGTTGTCTCGGGCTCGCTTCCGGAGGGCGTCGAGATTGTTCCGAATCCAGGCGGCACAACCGCATTCCTTACGGGGATTCCAACGTCAACGGGGATCTACCGGAGTATCATCCGCGCAAGCAATAACGCGGGGGCCGCGGATCTGATTTGTGTAATCTACGTCGGAGGCGGCAACAAGCCACGGGTGATTTCATCGTCAACCGCCTACGGGCGTGTCGGTCAGGGATTCGCCTATACCTTCCGCATTTCCGACTCAACCAGCTATGGGGAAATGTCTGTTTCCTTGTCCGGGATACTTCCAGATGGATTGGTGTTCGATGCTGCCAACATGACCATTTCCGGCGTTCCTACAATGTTCGGGGAATGGGATATTGCAGCTTTCGTTTCAAATACTTACGGATCGCAACCGTTCACGCTTCATATCGTGGTTGCTCCGTGAGCCCAACAACAAGAGAGAGAAAGGGGGAGAGCTATGGATAAAGAGAGAGGTCCAGTGGAACTATACGGCAAATGGCCATTACACCCAGACGAAGTTGCCGATTATGACGATGATTCGGAGTTCTACGGAATGACCGAAGAAGAAATTGAGGCCGTAAAGGATGAGAGACTCCAAGAGATGAATGCTATGGACATTGAGGCCGAGAAAAGGCGGCGTCTCGAAATGAGCTTCAGCGAGGAGGGGCAGATTGCGCTTGAAATCGAGGCCCTTCAACGCATGTGGCCTTTCGATTATCCTATGCCCGATCCGTGGGAATGATTTCCGTCCCGATAAGCAACCGATAAAAACACCAAAGCCCGGAGGTCTAATCGCCTTCGGGCTTTTTGTTCAGCGTAGAAAATCCTACTTAATCCATCTTTTCGTATTGGGCTTTTTCGAAGCCTTCAACTTGCTGGCAGTCTTATAGTCTGAGGGGGGATTCCCGTTGGGGTCGAGTCTCGGGCGTTTCCTGATGTCCTCTTCCTTGGCGGGTTTCAGTCCGATGCGTAAACAATCTTCTGCGAAATCTTCCAATGAGCCGTTCCATAATTTATGGTCAAGAGCCTCTTGATACCATTGATTTACGGGGCCACTGATAAATTTCGCAAATTCGGCTTTGGTCCCAACGAAAGACGTGGTGGCAAGCGTTTTATTATTGATGAAGAGTTCTTCGTCATCTGGGGCTTTTGTGTAAGCGTTGCGAATCCGTTCAACGTCCTTATCTGTTACCATCGACATTCCAAATCGCGTCGGTCTGGGTGCGAGTCCATCTGACGGGGGAGCGATCATTTTTCCGGTGTCGAGATCAAGGATCGATTCAATTTTGGCTTCCTGATAGAGTTTTTTTGCAAGCCATCCGTGACCGAAAATACAGGGGACTGACCATGAACTGTCACAAACGCTCGCCTTATAGCGGGTGTGTTCGGATGTCAATTGGGTGTGGCCAATTTCGGAGCAAACATACTTTCCGGACTGCGTTTTGTATAGGGCGAGTTCCGTCCAGCGAGCACGTCCGGGAGCGTCTTTTTCGGATTCAACCCTTGCAACGAGTTCTCCAGTGAATCGTAGGTCAGGGCCGTTGTCGTCTTTAACGATGATGGTTTCCATGTCTTTGTCTTTGAACCAGAAACGCCGCTGGTTTGTCCGGTTGTGGATGTCTTCCACGCTTGGAATAAAAGCGGAAATGGGAGCGAATGGCAATCTCCGATTAAGGTGTGGAACCCTTCGAGCGGGTTCCCATGCGTCTGATTGCAGCGGCTCTTTCCAGTGCCTTTTGCGCTGCAAGTTCGAGTTGTTCCGCGCTTATCAATCCGGCAGTCTGCCCAAGCGGAAGCTCATCATTTGCGGATATTTCATCCATCACCTTCCCGTCCAGTTGCCGGATGATCCTCAACGCTGGACGAGGTAAGATGTCTCGCGAAGCGGCGAGATACCCTTTGCAGTATGCCTGTTTCGCAAACTGAAACAAAGTAATCCATTCGCCGTTGAATTCAACTTCAACGCTGTACATTCCTTTAAGGTTCATGGCTTGCCGGTTCGTGCGAATGGCAACGAACAACACTGTTCGCCAAATGAAGAAGCACATCGGCATGACATGGCTGGTCGAGCGAGCACCAGCACGCCAGATTCTTTCCTCGCAGCTCAGCCGGATCGGGCGGCGCATCTTCATGAGTGTAGCTCTCGCCCGTCTCCATCCAGCGGCGGTAAGAATCGACGCATTGCTGGGCCGTTTCGTGCAATCCGTCGCCTACTCGGAACGGGTTGCCCCACTTCCCCGGCCTGCAAACGCTGACCGTGTTTTCCGGCATCCTCCATCCCTTTGTCCGCTTCCGTTGCACACGGATGGGCGAACCATACGGTAGAGCCAATGTCTGCCCCTGCGCTTCGCTTGTGTCAGTCATGTCTCACCTCAGCGGAATGTTCGTTGTCTAAAGATTCAATCGGCAGGCTCAACAGCGCGAGCCACGCCTCAGTTGAAATCGGCTGCTTGCCGGTCTCCCGGTCGGATATCGTTGCAGTTCTGACGCGCAAGAGCGCAGCAACCTCTGTTTGGGTGCCGCGCTTTTGACGGGCGCGTTTGTAGTCAGCTGGAGTCATGCCCTTCATGCCCTAGATGGGTGAATGTGGCTCACAAGACCTGCGTCTTTTACCGCATCCATTGCGGATTTCAATGTGACTCCTCGATGCAGGACTTCACTAGCCTGCTGAATAGCTTGGATGGTTTCCGGCCAGCCTCCGGCTGGAACTTCCCAGCACCTCGTTACGAGCGCAATGCCTGCGCGGGTTTTTGAAAGACTGGAAATGATTGTGGAATTTTTCATAATTTCTTTCTTGTTTCTCGTCGGGTTCATTTCCTTCGATGGTGTTAATATACGATAACCGTATTGAAAAATCAAACATTAGTTTACGGTTTTCGTAACTTTGTTAATCGGGTGACAACAAGTCAGGCTAGGGAATGACTTCGCCGTCCCTACCTTCGGCGTTCGGCTTTGAGTTGTTTAGAGTAGGGATTTACGGAACTTTCGTTATCGTCGCTTTGGCTTTTTTGTCTCCCATGTTTGCGTGAAGCTCTTTCGTCATTTTTTCAGCCCATGCGTAAGCGTCCCGCTTTGCATTTTTGCCTTCGAAATCACGGCCTGTCTGATATTCTGGTTGGAAGCGAACTGAGTATTTCATGTTGGATAAAAGGGATAGATGGAAACCTTAGCGCCCACGACTTCAGCGATGGAGCTTTCAACCGACTCGACAAAATCCGAAAAGTATTCTGGATCATTGGTTGGGTCGGGGATGATTTCTGGGTCGGCGGTGAGCGTGATTTTCCCATCAAAAGGAAAGATCCCAACGGTCATGTCGCCCTCGTCATGTACGTAGAAAGTCAAGATGGTTGGTGGGTTTTCAAAGTCTTTCGGGAGGTCAATGTAGCCCAACACTTCGCCGTCGAATCGAGTTCCGGCGTCAACAAGCCATGTGTCGGAGAATTGCACTCCATCCCTGTAAAATTTCAGAGGTGTGTACTGGATTGTGTCGGCATTCGGCATCCGGACGGCACACCAGAATGTTTCGATTGCGTTCTCGGGAATGTCGGGAGTTCCGCTTTTCCAAGGTGTATTTTTGAAGTTTATGGTGTTGTTCTTCATTAATGATAAGAAAGTGGCATTGTGGTCACTCGGCATCCCTCACTTTTGAGTTCGGCAGACGGGCGAGCAGCCGTGCGGTCATGCGGAGCAGGTCGCCCTCACAGGAGTTCGGGAACCGGAAGGAGCCATCCGACTGGCCGTAGAAGTATGTCATCCAGTCGCGGAGTTTCTTGGCGATTTCTGCCGTATCATCGGGTGCGTTCAACGCGATTGGAGCTTGGGGTGAGTTCTTCATGGGTAATTCCTTTCGGGTGTCAGGGTAGTGGTTGCTTTACCAAAAGTAGTATTTCATGTTGGCAATCGTGAAGGAAAAACATAGCGATGTCAACACAAAACAACCAAACGCACAAAACTATTTGGATACTCTCGGGTAAATGGATACGCAGAAATCAAGAAACGCTTTTGCGTCGGAGTCGTATTTTCCAGTTGAGTCGTCGATGAGTATTGATAGGCCGGATCCCTTCCGGCTGAGATTGGTTCCTTTCAGCCGGTCGTATTGCGCTATGAATTCATCGGAGTGAACGCAGATGCCAAGCCATTGGGCGAGGGGTATGGTTCGTTGGCGAAAATGGGATTGCGGATCAGGTGAGTTCATTGGGAATCGGGTGTTAGTTTTCGAAGTCCGGCAGATTGTCTAACGAGATAAAATGGGTCACTTCAAAGTGTTTCCAAGGATCTTTCCGAATGTGAATATTGAATTGAAGCTCACGGTTTTCGATGTTCCAATAGCCCGTGAGCCATCCCCCGCATTCATGGCGCATACAGACGTATTCGCCGTTGCGGGGCTCCCGTTCGGAGAAATCTACAACCTGTGCAAAGAAGATCACCGGATGATTCCGCCCGAGTATTGGAGTCTTCCGAAAGAGTAAATTGTGATGCCTTCGGGATCCTCAATCCGCATGTGTCCTCCGAGCAAAAAGTCGAGCTTGCTGCCAACGGCGTTTGCGAGCGTCGGATCATGGAGAAGCACAGCCTTTGTGGGTAGGCGCGGATCGCGCTTGTTGAGCATATTGCCGATGATGATGTCTGCGGTTGCTTCGGTTGCGTTCATGTGTGGTGTGGGTTATTGGTTGTTGATGATGTGTCCAACGGAAGGATCCGGATTGATCCCGAGTTGGGTTCCCTTTGGAACATAGCAAGTGTCATAGCTTTTGGCCGTCTGAGTGTCGATGAGGCCCTCGTCGCCTTCATCGTCGCTTTCCTCGTATGCCCGGTGTCCGAGAATCGCACCGATGAAAGCGGCTTCTGACACTTCTTCCGGTCGATAGAGGTATGAGCAGAAAGCGGCATACCAATGTCTCATGTGGTGAGGCTTTGCCGTTTCGCCAAAGAGGTTCTTGACCAGCGTCGAAAGGTTGAAGGATTCCGTCACCCGTTTAAGGTCCATGTTGGCGCGGGGCCGCTGGAATGCTTCAACGTGCCTGTTCCATATCGGGGCAAGGTGTTTCCACTCAACCAGCAGGGGAATCGGATACCGAATATCCTCCAGGTGCTTTCGTTTAACCTGGCCGGTGAACCATACGACATTAGAATGTTCGGGGTGTGGTTCGAATCTTGCCGTTTGAGCGATTTCCACACTACGCCGTCCAGTCGCAAGGCAGAGTCCAAGCATACGCTCACCCGCAACCTTGCTATTGAGCAGCCGAAGGCCAACCCTGAGTGTGGTTGCAGATAGCGGTCTGCGGTCCTTGTTCGCCTTCTCAACCTTCTTGTTGTATCGACCGTTGAGCAGGTCATAGTCCTCTTGCGGAAGGCACACCAGCCCGAGCATAGCCATCTTGTCGGGGCTTGGCGGCAAGACTTCATCCAGATGCTTCCGCAAGCGGCTTACGTGGCAGGATACGCTACTTAGCGCGTATGTATCCTTGAGGTTGTGCAGCGCGATCCGGAACTGATCCGCGAATGCGGGGAGTCCGAAACGGGCCGCATCCTCAAGCGCAAATGCGACGTATGCCACTGTTGAGGGGAGCTTCATGCTTCTTCCGGAACGAAGGGTGCTTCGACGGTTGCGGAGATTCGTTCAGGCCTTACTCCATCGTAATCGCCAGCGAGGATTTTACGGAATGTCGGCGGTGATACTTCGAGAACCTTACATGCCTCTGCAACGGTCATATCCTTGTTTTCTGCGTAGAAGGCATAGACCTTATCCCGCACGGCTGCGGTGACGCTTTTTCGGGTAAACTTCTTCCGGCTTTCCTTTTTCGGAGCTGGAGTCTCTTTTGCAATCTTCACCAGAGCCCTGGCAACCTGCGGGGCGGTCTGTTGCGGAGGGATTAACCGTCCTTGCGGGGCGGGGTTCGTCCCTACGCTTGCATAGTAGGCTTCATGTTGCTGTTCCGGTGAGAGATTCGAGTCTGCGAGCCGCATAGCGATCTTGAGCCGCTTTGTTACGTCAGCGGATTTTTCTTGGATTGCTTCAAATTCTTGAAGCAGGTTGTTGATGATGAGTTTCATGGTTGTTTGTTCTTTCTTGGTTAATTGGTTATCGTCTGTTGTTTGCGATAATAAAGAGAAAGAGACAGGAAAATAAAAGAGTCAATGAGTTTCGTTTCTATTCGATGCGCTTCAGCCAAGGAATTTCCGGCACAATCTGAACGTAACAGGGGAGTTCAAAGCTCAAATGGGGCTTCCCGTTTTTGCATTCCCAAACAGCAGCTTTCTTTTCTTTGCCAACGTCATCCTCAAGAGGGAATCGGTCGATTTGGTTTAGTGAGAGGTGGCAATTCCACGGTGATTCAGTCCCATCTTCAACCATCCACTCTACTACCGGTTGCCACGGTTGCCATTTCGCTTTTTGCAAGAATGACAAGACGACATACTTGGATCCCTTTCTCATGTCGGCAATATGGCCTTTCATATTGTTGGGAATCAGCAATCGGGCCGTTCCTGCGTTGAGGGAGAGATAGAAAAAACCCTTATTGGCCGGTTCGGTTTCCCAAAAGTTTGTTTCTGTAATCAGCCGTTCATCGTTGACGATGAGAAGGTGGGGCTCGCGTTTAATCGGAGCAATGGCGCGACATGCTGGAGTGTTCCCGTTGAATACTTCAAGTAGGGGTTCTACCAGGTGAGGATCCACGGAGGTAAATTCGCTTCCATCCGTCTTGCACAGAAAAAAGTCGCCAACGATATTGACGCCGCCAACCGTCCTGTTCGGCGGGAGCGAGATTAGATTCCCTTCCTCATTCGCAATAAGGACATGCCCCGGGTACTGAGGGAGAGGTACCACCTCAATGTAGCCGCCAACAAGGGCTTGCATTGGGATAAGATCGTTTCCAATCGTGCGGATTGTTGCCGGTTTGCCAACCGGACAGTGAATGACGGTGATGTTTTTCATAGCGTGTGGGGTTTGGAGTTACATGCTCAAGATTGCTTCCACATAGGCAGGATCGTCCTTGTATGAGTTCGCAATTTGTTCGGCGGCTTCGATACTGGATCCGCTCGCGTAAGCTGTCAGAGCCCGTTTTGCGTAGTTTGACCGGATCCATCCTGTTTGGATAGCAGGGGTTTCTTGCGCTTGATTCTGGATCCGGATGAGGATTTCAGCTTCCAGCGTCGTCATTGCTTTGAGGATCTTGTCGATGAAGGTGGACGGACTGCGAGGGGGCCTTACTCCATCGTTGTTTTCATCGTCCATCATCCGGTTGAATTGATACTGATACCGGTCGTGTTCGTCTGAAAGCAGATTCCGCCAGAACCGGAGATTGTCTGCGGTCTTGTCGGTGACGGTGAAGTGTTCTTCGTGAAGGTATGCCCGTTTGACTTTGCGGTGTTGGATTTGATAGGCTTCGCCCAATCCGGTTACTTGAAATTCAACGCCCTTGTGTGTGATAGTATCAGGGGATGCAGGGATGTTTTCAAGATCCACAACGATGCAGGGCTTTCCTGCTTTGGAGAGTGTGAAGAAGGATTCAATAGGACGTTTTGCCCGTTCCAGTTCTTCCCTGCGGGTTTGGTCGGCCTGAGTCTCAATCAGGTAGTGGTCGGTGTCCATGATCCGAGCAAAGTTTTCTGCGGGAATATCGTCCAGCCGGTTGGATTCAACGATTTCCCTGAGCATGTTGACGGTTTCGTCGTCGTCGAACGAAAGAAGCAACGGGCTCTTTCCAACCCATATGGTTCCATTCGGGTGGATCGTTGCAATGTAGTATGAATTCTTTCCGCTCTTTTTGTTATGGACGTGAATCGAAGTTTTCATAGAAACAAGAAAAACACGAAAAGGAAACAAAAGCAAATAAAAAGTGGAGAAAGTTAAAAAAAGAATTGAAGGATGCCAAAACATACGCATCCTGAAGTGTATGGAAAATGAACGAATTGCTCTTTTGGGTTCTGACGAAAAAGTAAGGCTCTATTTCCCTTACGACAAGGAATTGGTTGAGGCGGTGAGGGGATTGCCTCAGCGGAAATTTGAAAAGCTCTCAAACACCGATCTGTTTTGGGCTGTGCCGGTGAACATGGATACCATTAAGGCATTGGCGGATTTCCTGAAAAAATGGGAATTTCGCGCTGAAAGCAATGTTGCAGAGTTGTTGGACCGCTTTTTCAAGGAGAATGAGGGAAAACAAAACAATCATGTGGAGCCCATTGATGGAACAACCAGTTTAAGGGTGAGGACTCCGCAATACGAACCGGAATTGAAAAACATGGCTCACGCGGCGGGTGGAACATGGAATCGCGACGCAAAGGCATGGGAGATACCTGTGAGCGAGAAAACCTTTTCGCTGGTTGAATGGTTGGCTAGTCGGGGGTGCGGTGTAGCCCCAGAGGTAAAGGGGTTTGTTGAGCGTATCGTTGCGGACCACAAGAATCGCATTGAGGCGTCCCAGGCGGCGGCATTGAACATTACCCTTCCTGCGCCCTCCGGACTGGACTACAAGCCCTTCCAGAAGGCGGGAATCAGCTACGTGTTAGCATCCGGTAATGCGCTCATTGCAGATGAGCCGGGGCTTGGGAAGACGATTCAAGCCATTGGGTATGGCAATGTCCGGCCCGAGTTGAAATCCATTCTGGTGATTGTTCCTGCGACGCTTCGCCTGAATTGGCAACGGGAGTGGAAAAAATGGGATGTGACAGGAAGATCCATCGGGGTCGTGAGAAATGGCAAGGAGTTCCCAGAGAATGCGGATGTGGTCATAATCAATTATGACCTTATCAAGGCCCATCACGAAAAGCTGACTTCCAAAACGTGGGATTTACTGATTCTGGACGAGGCCCACGCAATCAAAAATCCAACGGCACAACGAACGGAAAGGATTTTGGGCAGCAAGAAATTCAAGGGGATTAAAACCCGCAACAGACTCTATTTGACAGGAACGCCGATTCTAAACCGGCCTGTGGAGCTTTGGCCGTTGATTTCATCCCTCAAGCCAGATCGGTTCAGTAACTTTTTCCGATTTGCGATGAAATACTGTGACGCAACGAAAGGGGATTATGGTTGGGATTTTTCGGGAGCTTCAAACCTGGACGAGTTGCAGCAGGAGTTGCGGCAAAGTTGTATGGTTCGGCGCTGTAAGAGCGACGTGTTGAAAGAGCTGCCGCCCAAAATCAGGACCATTATTCCGGTTGAGGATTCGGCAATTCTGAAATCTGAGCAGGAGGTTTTGTCTGCGATAAGGGACAAGCTCGCGAAGATCGAAGCGGACAGGGTTCTTGCGTTCCTTGCAGGGGACGGCCAGAAATTCGACCGGCTTAACGATAAGCTCGGGGAGACGCGAGAGTTTGAATTTCGGGAAATCGCACGTCTGCGGAAAGAGACAGCCGTTAAGAAGATTCCAATGGTCGTGACTTACCTGGAGAATTTGGAGGAATCAGGGAAGGTCGTCGTTTTCGCTCATCACCACGAAGTTCTTGACGGCATAAAGGCGGCGTTTGGTGATCGGGCCGTCATGCTTGACGGACGGATGGATATGCAAGCTAAGCAAAAGTCGGTCGATGAGTTTCAGTCGGATCCCACAAAGACCATTTTCATTGGCGGAATCCGCGCTGCGGGTGTTGGAATCACGCTGACATCCGCAAAGCAGGTGTTATTTGCAGAGCTGGACTGGACTCCGGGTATCATGGAGCAGTGCGAGGACCGTTGCCACCGGATAGGCCAACACGATTCTGTGACGGTTCAGCATTTGGTTGTCGAGGATTCCATTGATGCCCGAATGCTTGATGCGATTCTCTCAAAGGAGGAAATTATTGAAGCGGCTATGAATGATGTCCGTATTGATGATTCAACTCCGGTGGAGGATCAGCTTGTCGGCGTTCTCGCTGGTAAGGTGCTTGAGTCGCCCGATGCGAGTGGCTTTTCGCTCATTTCTCAAGACGAATTGAAAGCGTGGGAGTTGTCGCGTGAGGAAACATACAAGGATCGCTATCTCGGAGTAAAGGCTGATCGGCTGGAGGAACGGCTGAAGGCTGAGAGCAGATTCGACAAGGAAGCGGAGTCACTCACCGATGGAGAAATTTCGGTGATCTTGAGCAATTTACAGCGGCTTGCGATGGTTTGCGATGGGGCTCAAGAGGACGACAATATGGGCTTCAATGGCGGCGATACTATGATTGGGAGGGCGTTAGCGTTTGCTGGATCATTGACCTCTCGACAGGCAGTTTATGCACGGCGTATGCTCCAAAAATATCACAGACAACTAGGTTCCGAAGCGATTGTAGCAATGGGTAGTTATCAAGACGCTGAAAAATCAGATGCAGCGATGGGTGGAAGCAGCGCAACCGAAATCAAGGCCGCGAAAGCGGCTAAGGGAAAAGGCAAAGGCAAATTGCGGGTCTAACGGGGGCGTTCGTGTAAGGAACACAAGGCAAGGTCTGCATCTCCAAGATTGTCCATAATCCCTTGCGGGATTCGTGTAAGACCGCGATAAACTGATCGGTAGCGGCCCCGCTATGGCTATAATCCCTTGCGGGATTGGCGTAAGGATCCCTTGCTGATTTCGGCAAAAGCAGAGGATTGTCCATAATCCCTTGCGGGATTGGTGTGAGAATTGTATCCCCGAAACGGAAGGTAATCCGTGGCTATAAACCCGCTTTGAGGGTTGGTTATAAGGAAACGTGAGCCGGATGGATCAAGCGGCAAGTGTCCATAAACATCGAAGATGCTTATTGTAAGACAGCCTTTTCGCGTCCCGTTTCGAGTATGTGTGTGATGTGTCTATAAGGTTGGAATACAGCCTTCCTGTAAGGGGTGATGGTTTTACCCGCCACCTTTGTCGATGTTCATAAGGTTGAAATACAACCTTCCTGTAAGGCAAGGAGACACTACAAATGTCTATAAGTTTCGGGAGCGAAACTTGATGTAAGGAAGGGAAACCGCCTACGTTGGCCGCCAGTTTCCGTGTCTATAAGTTTGGCATTCCAAACTGATTTTAAGGAAGTTTGAGCGCCGGTGCAATTTCATCGCTACACCACCTGTCTATAAGTCTCGTTGTCGAGACTGATTGTAAGCAGCAGCACCACAGGAAGGGCAAGCAGGATTCCCTTGTGTCTATAAGTTTGGCGTTCCAAACTGATTGTAAGTCTGAATGGTGCAGGTGATTACCAACATCATGAACTGGTGTCTATAAGTTCCGGTGACGAAACTGATTGTAAGCCCAATAAGCGTGTGAATACCTCCGCATATCGCGCATGTGTCTATAAGTTTCAACAACGAAACTGATTGTAAGCAGACGGTCGATTTCGCAGCGCCTTAGCCCTGATCCGTGTCTATAAGTTTGGGCATCCCAAACTTAATGTAAGGCAGACCCCGCCGCGGGGGTGCGGGGGTGGCCCCGTGTCTATAAGTTTGGGCATCCCAAACTTAATGTAAGAGCCTTCATAACACCCGCCATGAGTGAGCTGCGTACGTGTCTATAAGTTTGGAACACCAAACTTAATGTAAGCATCGGGTGCGATTCCTCGGTACGCTACTGACTCAGTGTCTATAAGTTGGGAAGCCTAAACTTATTATAAGATATTCACCTGGGGCTTGCGTTAATATAGACGCATGGTGTCTATAAGTTGGGAAGCCAAAACTTATTATAAGACTGTCCTATATGTCGGAAAAATGTAGCAATCAAAGGTGTCTATAAGTTTGGAACCCCAAACTTAATGTAAGATGCTCTGAGACTCTACGAATACCTAAAATCAAAAGAGTGTCTATAAGTTTGGAACCCCAAACTTAATGTAAGGCGCCCGAGCCGCTCTATACCGCCGAGGAGGCGTGGTGTCTATAAGTTTGGAAGCCCAAACTTAATGTAAGCAGAGGGATTGAGCGCATCCCAACGATCCACGAGGGGTGTCTATAAGTTTGGAAGCCCAAACTTAATGTAAGATCCAAACAACTATCTCGGGCGGGGCCGTGGCTGGGTGTGTCTATAAGTTGGGAAGCCCAAACTTATTATAAGCCGCTTTGCGGCTTCATGCTGCCTGAGAATTTCCTTGTGTCTATAAGTTTGGAACCCCAAACTTAATGTAAGAATCAAAATGCGGGGCATTTCCAAGATAACAGTGACGAGTGTCTATAAGTTGGGAAGCTCAAACTTAATGTAAGTGCGTGTTTCTAAAGACACAATTAAGAACACTTTATGAAGTGGAACGCGAGAGGGTGTGTTTTCTCATTCGGAAAACCGGCATATTCTTCCATTCAAAACCGGCTGGAGTATTCCAACTTGTTGATGGAGAGAATCCGCGAGAGCCTTCCGTGATTGGAAGATCACTTACCCGCTCGCATTGCAATGTCAAAGAACGTTACCGTTGGTTAGAACGGTTGGCTTTGGAAGCCTGAAATCAAAGGACGTATCACTGACCTTGTTCCGCTTTGAGGATCCAGTTTGAATGCCCGACCGTCCAATAGCCAGACCTGTTTCTGCGGAGTCCGGTCTTGGCGGATGAGTCGGCCAATTCCTTGCCGGAGATGGATCAAACATTCAGCCCTGTCCAGCATGAAAGCGTTGTTACTGGATCCCGAGTGTTTCCGGAATAGATGGGTGGAATGTTTTGCGAGCCCGAACGGGACACGCACAACGACCAAATCCGAAACCATGTTGTCCTGCGATGATTCCCCTTCGGCCCGAAGATCAAGACCAGTCCACGCGGATCCGGTCGCAATCCACACGGGGCGTTGACCGGCTGCGTATGCGGCCTGATATGCAGCTTTGCCTAGCGGGATGGACATGGACGGGTCAATCAGCCGGTCAGCTATTGAGTCTGCTAGGGATTCATAAATGCTCGTCCGGTCCACAAAAGAGTTCGTCAGAATGAGGGTTCCACCGGTTGCCTTTGCGGTGATGTCCTCAATCGCATCTGAAACCGCTTTAACCCATGATGGGTAAGCCTCATGTTCTGAGTCGCCAGGGTAGGAAAGCTGTGTTGCCTTGTCCGGTCGAGGAATGCGATACAAGAGCTTTTCCCGTATCCACGGAGCAATGATCGGATCAACGGTTGAGTATCGTTCCAATGGGATTCGGCATTTTCGCGCAACATACGAATAGTTGCCTTGCACGGCGAGGGTTCCGGACAGAAGGCAAGCTGCTTGGCATCCCCATAGGCGGGAGAAAAACGAGCCAAGGCCGCGAGGTCCAACAACCAGAGACGGGTAACGTCTTACGGGCGAGAACGACACATGGATTGCCCGATTTGAGGCAATGGCCTCAACAATACGACCGGCAGACGTGTTGATGTCCGTTACGATTGCGTTGGTATTATGCTTTTTCAGACTGCGTTTTAGCCAAGCGAATTTTGCGGCAATCAACGCTCGGGTTTCGGTGTCCCGTTCATCGAGGAAGCCGTCCTCAAGTGGTCCGCTTTGGAGTGCGTTGAATAGCTCCGTGATCGGTTTGATTGTGTTGGCTGGCAGGTTGGCCTTCGTGAGCGCATACCGCGCTCCTGCGAGCGATACGGAGGCCCCAAGGGAGTTTGCAGCGGCGGTCTCAAAGGAATGTGCCTCGTCTATTAGTAGATGCGTGAACGGCAAAGGCATATCCGGTTTTGTCGTCCTCACAAGAATACTCACCATCGCGTGAGTGGTGATGACAATTCGGGACATGCTTGCAATGGTCCGGATGGAGTTGGCAACTGCATCCCCAGGTTCCTCGTCGTCGCCATACTGAAGTTGGCATTCCGTCAACGGCAATTCTGGCGCGAGCAGTTTTGCGTCATCGAGGAAGTGTGAGCACCTACATGATAGGGAGTTTGCAATGAGTTTCGTGTGTTCGCTCACCGGTTTTGCTCCGGATTCCAGCCACGATTCGAGCGTTGTGGCGACATCCGGAGCGAGTTCTTTCAAAGCACCTACGGACAGGAATTGTTGCCGTCCGAATAGGGGAGTCGGTCGTGCGTTGGGATCCACCTGCCCAAATTCTGCGAGCATATGGGCAAGGGTTTGGATGGTTGGGACCGCAATCCACACAACGGCGTCGGGATCATTCGTGATCGTGTGAACGGTTGCGGTGGCGATTGCCCGACTTTTCCCAATTCCCGTACTGGCTTCGGCAAGCAGGATCTTCCCGCTTTCGAGTGCAGAGGTCAGCGCGGTGATTAGCTTCTTCTGGAGAGGTCCACGCCGATCTTCGGTTGCATTTCCTACGGCAGTTCCGTTCGATGCTGCGACAATCATTCCGGCAACTGTTATGGGGTCGTCAGGGCAGTTGGCAGGGGTTGAGAGTGTAATGAGATGGGTTGGCCCATCCGGAAGGCATACAGGCCCAATGCGAGCCTGTAATGCGTTCCTGAGAAGCGTTGCGGCTTTCAGCGCGGAGATGGTTTTTGGGAGTTCAACCTGCATGATGATAGCAATATCCTTTCTTCCACTTTGACCGGTCCCAATACGGCGGCCTTGCCGTGGTCATACTGGCATAGTGATTGGGTGTGGGAGGAATCCCCGCCGGAATTGAACGCATTTTCCAGTTTTCCCAAGCGGTGGGATCTGCGGATACCGTAATTGTATCCACATGGCCGTATCCGTTGCGTCTGGATTTGCCGATACCGTCAACCTGGTTGAGCAATGCGGTGAAGCGTTCAGTGTCGGTGACAATTGCCCAAGCTGTAAGTTCCCGTTGTTGTTCGAGCGGGATTGCGAGTTTGAAAGCTTTGTTTTTTCCAGTTCCTCCGACAAAGTTGATCTGTTTCGATTGCCAGTGTCCAAGTTCCCTATCCCGCGCCCAGACTATGGGCTCGAATTTGCGAACGAAAAGGATTTCCCCAAGCGGGATGGTTGGAGTCGTGGGAATGAGTTGGGATGCTTGGAAAATCCAATCATCCGGGGATACAGCCTTGGCAATCGGGAGATTTTCCAGTGCCTTGTCCGGATCCTTGTCCTGTGCAATTGCTTCCCTCGTTGCGATATAACCCAGAATCGCGTCCAAATGTATAGGCCGGTCGGTTTGGGTTATAGGTCGGTCGAGCGTGAATGTGACTCGTATCGGGTGCATCAGAGCAGGTTTTCGAGTTCGTTTACGTCGAGCTTGTGAGTGTTCCATTCGGCAACCGCGTCGGAGATGAGCGGGATGTCGTTGTAGCGGTGATTCTCGCCTTCGCCAGAGAGAATCGGGGTGCGTTCGTCTCCGTCCACAATGTAGATTTCCGTCTTGTACCGGCCAAAGCAACACCGGCCCCATCCGCCAATGCGTTGATGATTGGCGAATCGGAGCAGTCCATCGAAAAACAAACCGAGTCCAAGGGATCCAATCAGAGCGGTATCAACCGAGAAATGCGAATGCAGCTTGGTACCCGGGCGAATCATTTCAATCGCGTTCCATGACACCAAATCCAGCTTTTTAGCTTTTTCGCCATCCTCCGCGTCCGCGTCCTTGGATTTTCCTTTCTTACGAGCTTTGGCGTTGTCGGACATTGCCGAATAGTAGGCTATTGCCTGTTGCTCGAAATCCTTGATGACCGCCCACGGTGCTTCTGTATCCGCTATGCGTTGCAGATCGTCCTTTCGTGAGAACGGAGAGATATGCGTGAGTCTTCCGGAGGCCGCAAGCGGTGTAAGCCATGAGGGAATCATAGACGCCTTAACTGTCGTCTCGCAAATTGGGATTCCAATGCCGGTTGTCATGGATGATGGAATCATTGCAGCGGTTCCGCCTACCAGTCCCACAAACGGGTGTCGCATCTTGCGGATGTTATCGGAGAAGGATGCAGCTTCGGGCTTTCCAGAGCGATTCCCGCATGTCGCGCTGTGATAAGCATCGAATGTCAAGAATGCCTGAGCATTTGCCGAAAGCATCTGATTTTGGCTTTGGATTTTGTCGAACACTGAGGATGCACATTTCCGCCTCATAATTCCGCGTACCGTATTGCCTGGAATGATTGGGACGTCCCTTTCCCTTGCCACTTCGTTTTCGTCCTCGGGATTGTCCGGTGTAACGATTGGCAAGCGGAATGTACGGGTGAGCGGACAGGTCGCAATCCCATAGGAAATGCGATTGGTTGCCGGATCGTAGTAAGCGCTGGACCCGTCAGCAATGTGCATCGGGGTTGTGAGTGAGAGGATTGCTTCGAGTTTCAGTTTCATGGTATTATGGATATTTAGATTGTTGGATTATTGGAAAAATAGATAAATGGCAATTACGAATTGAGAATTGCAATCAGTTTGTCGTATGCCGCCTGATTTGCTTCAGGTTCCTTTTTCTCGCGGACATCCTTGAGACATTTGTTGAGAGCGTAGCAGACTTTTTCCACGGCCCACACGCTTCCGGCTGTGAGGTCAGGGAGCTTGTTGGTGAGTCCCATTTTTTTGAGTGATTCCGGTCGCAATGAGTAGGCTTCCGCATTCCGGTTCTCATGGATAAGTCGAAGCGTTTGGATGACCGATTTTCTCACGATGAGCAGCGTTTTGTTGCCAAGCTGAAGGTGGATGAAATTCCGGTCGAGCGTGACCGGAGTTTTCCAAATGATGTGCATGTTGTTGGGAGCCGCTAGGGTGGAATGAGCCCACGCAAAAGGCGGTTCGGGCGGGTTCAGTAGGGTTTCGGCAAGCGTGTAGGTGGCTTTCGTCGAAATAAAGCGGTCAGCCGTGATAACCCCAAACTGAAACGCACCCATGTTCTCTTTTTTGAACCACGGAGCGCAGTCGGGACACGCGATTCCTTCACTATCACACAGATCCGGCCAGTCCGTGAATGAATCCTTGAGCTTTGGGTTGTGGCACAGCGATCCTTGCGGGATGGGTTTGCCACAAAAGGCACATTTGCGATCTTTGTTAGAAGGCTTCAAAACGCCTTCAACACGGTAGGCAGTCCCCGGAGGAAGTGTCGCATCGGTTTGTTCGCCAGCTTTACGTGCGTTGCGCTTTTCGAGGTTGGACGCCCTAATGTCGTCGAGCGAGGTGTCAATCCACTTGAATCCGGTGGATGCGAGCGTTGTTGCAGTTAGTGTGTTCATTGGTTGTTCGGCAGATAAAGATGCAGCCGTCCTTCACGTTCGAGATTTTCAACGAGTCGCGCCTTTGCGGCGGCAGGGCTTTTTCCAGCACCATAGATTCCCTCACCCTTGATAGTGGCGGTGTGGGTGTTTCCGGCGAAGTTCTCGGCGTGTTTGCGAGTAGTGAGCCTCGGACCAAGATGCCGAACAAGGCGGTTGAGATCAACAGTCTCCCGTTGCGTCTTTTGTGTTTTCATAGTCATTTGGCGGGAGGCTGTGCCTCACCTTTGGTTGATAGGACAGTTGCCTTTCGTCCAGCCTGTTTGTTCCGGCCAGGTGTAGGGTTGTGTGTAAAGGGTTTCAGGTTCAAAGTCGGCTGAATCTTCCGAAGGGGGGATTTCTCCGAAAAAATTGGTGAAATGATATTGGCTGCATCGAACAATTTCAGCGGCCCGTTTTCGATTCGGAGCAATGACGTATCCTTTTCTGAGACCGTCGAGGTTCCCGCAGTAGTGTTTGAGTTTCATTGCGCGGCGGTGATGAGATGCCCGTAACCGAGGCTTGCGAGTGTTCCCACTCTCCAGTCGCCATACGGTCGGATGTTTGTCCGGCAAATGATGTTCGCAATTAGATAGCGGTGGTCGTTGTGAGGTGCGGAATTGACCTGTCCGAAAGCGATGTCGCCTACGATCAGCATGTCAGGATCGAGTTCAATCCCGAGTAAATCCGCTTGCTTGAGGATGCCGTTGCGGATCGTCTGTGTTGCGTGGATTGTCCAGTTTGCAATGGATTGGTGATCGCAGAAATGACGCTTTGCATCATCGTCATTTTTCGTTTTTAGGACCATGCGATTTACAATGGTTTTGCTCAGTTGTGGTCCCGTTTTGAACCCACAAGGAACGTGAGAAAGTGTCGCGTTCGGGAATGCCCGGAGTATGGCCGAAGCCGACTCCATGATGGTGGAAAAGCCGGTTTCTCCAATGCCGGTGACGCCGATTTCGTCCCGCGTCCAGACAAAGCGGATTGGGGCGATGCCGTTCAGCAGTTTGCCATTTTCGCGGTTCCAGAATAGTTCTGGAAGCTCAGGTAGCTTGCGGGTGATGAGGGCTTTCACGTCTGCCCCGTTTGTGCAGTTTGTGGAGTTGGGGAATCGGATGTTGATTTGCATAAGATTTGAATGGAGGTATAAAAGTGCCGTAAGTAGACAATACAAGAACGAACACACAGAAGTGCGTTTGCGCTTGTCGAGTCAAGCTTTATTCTCACCCTCAGTCTCCGGAAAATACTTCCGTTTCAGAAAGCTGCCGGTGTCGTCAGATGTTGCTCTGGTTGCTCTGACAAGCCATGCAGCGTAGCCATAGACAATGTATTGCACACCGCTCTTGTAGGTCAGAAGGGTGAGGGATGGGTCAATTGTGCTTTTGATTGCCGTCATTGTGATTCGGGTTGGAGGTCAATAATCGTAAGCGCAGTCGTAGTAATCATGCGAGTCGTGAAAATCCGGCATTTCCGGAACGTCATTCCATTCCGGTTCGGGATCGTCGCCAGGGACAATTTCCTCAATGGGCAGGAAATCTTCTCCAATGGAGACGATCAGATCCATAAGTTCATCGTCGCCGTTGTTTTCGGCATGAATATACCACTTTTGAAGCCGGTAAGACTCAAGGTTTTTTGCGGCGTCAAGGATGGTTTCGGCGGTTGGGGTGTTGGTGAGGCTAGATGTTGTTTGTGTATTCATTATTTGTCGAACGGGTTATGAAAATAGAAAAACACAAGTAGAGAAAAATAGCAAGAAACAAAGACAAAAAAACAGGAAAATTAAAGGGAAAGTCTGCGGATATTGCGCTTTGTTTGCAATGGCGGTTCTGGTGACTCGTTTTCGTCGTTGGCGAAAGGCGGGTCGATTGACAGGTAGAGAGAGAGCGATGAGGTTCCGGTATCATCATCGTCTTCTTCCTCTTCCTCTTCCTCTTCCTCGTGTAGCGATTCAATCAGCGCGAGACGAATCCGTATCTGTTCGGCGTCCCCAAGAACGTCTGTGAGTAGGAGCGAGAGCATGGGATTTGTGGCTGTGGCGGCTTGAATGGCCATCCTGAGTGAGTCGCAAGTTGTTTGCGATGCTTCGAGACTGGTTTTGATGATTGATTTCATGGTGTTAGTTTTTGAGATATTGAATGTCTTTCGTGGTTCTGAGTTGGTGAGCTTCTTCAATCGTGAGCCCTAAAAATTCTTGCGGAGTGAAATGCAGTTCATCCGGATAAAAGGAAAACAATGTGTGTTCCTTGGAATCTTCGGTTGTGACGATGACCTCCGGCATGGGATCAAACATGCCAACGGGCATAGGGCGCGGCATAGCGGTGATTCTGGCTGCAATGATTTTGTCGTTCATTTGTTACAGGGTTTTGGATTGAGATGCTTCGAGTCGTGCGAAAAGCATGGTTTGAAAAGTGGAGTGTGTTGGGTTTGGTTTATTCGTCGGAGTAAGGGAGTCCGCCGATTTCAATACATGAGTCCCATTGGCTTTCATCATCCGGATTGTCGCAAGACTCGCCAATCGCAACAAGGGTTAGACCGCCTTCGTCAATGCCGATACAAGCATCATCGGAGAGGGTTGCGAGCCATTCAATGAGTGTTGCTTTGTCTGTTGCCATAATGTTACAGAGTTGCGGGTTGAACGGATGCGAGTTCGTATTCCTCGGTGTTTCCGTTGATAAAAGCAGCTTCTTTCTGGGACGCCAAAGCCGAATCAAGACAGGTTGGGCAATCGCTTTCGTCAACAATCTGCGGGATGCAGGTCTCTTCGGGCGTGAGAGGTAAACAGTCTGCCCCCCATAGAACGAAAACGAAATTGCCAACCGAAAGCTCAACTGGGAGGTTCGGCGTGTAGAAAATCGCGGTTGCTTGGGCTTTCGCGGTTGCTTCGTCTGGTGCAACAACGTCGAATGCGATTGTTACGGGGAGATGGATTCGGAATGTTTTCATAGCAGCTTTGGTTTAGTTCTTGGCGAAACTAAACAGTTTCGCAATCTCTGCACGTTCAGTTTTCAATGCCCGTCTAAGATACAGGGCGATACAGATTTCCCTTGCTCCGCAAATCGGGTCGTCGATAGATGCCATTTGTTCGGTGGCAAAATCTTCTGCCGCGTTCCTCATCGAAAGCGTGGCTTTCGCCCATAGTTCCGGTAATGCTGCGGTGTCGAGGTTGATGTTTTGAAGCGTTGTATTCATTCGTGTGAGTGTGTTGGGTTTATTCGTCGTTAGCGATTGCGCTGATTGGGCGTGGATCGAAATACAGGTCGAGTTCAGCCCCGGCTTCGAGAATTTCCGCAATGCAAACATAGCCGAATTCTGCTTCTTCTGGGCCGTAAAATGAGGCCATTCCGAACGCCTGGAGTTGTTCCGGTTCAATGTCCCGCTCCGCAATCCAAGCGTCATACGCGCCTTTGAAATAATGGAGATAGACAAGAGCGTCAGTTCCTTGCCATTGGGTTTCGTAGGTCTTGGGCATCGCCCAGACGATGTCGCTAATGCGGTTGACGATTTCCGCAATGCCTTCGGCTTCCTCGCCTTCAAGTTGACGGAGCAGTGTCATCCGTTGGGCGATGCTCATAAAGGGTTTGAGTGTAGTCTTGAGGTGCGACAACGCAGTTTCGGTAGGGGATGTAAATGCAGGTGCGATATTCATACAAACACAAAAGCACACGGACCAGCGCATGTCAACACAAAACAAAAAGAAAGTGGAAATAAAA
>Ga0123334_1001102_pt1 | contig 35123 bp, 30 predicted proteins | sample BiotimSIPDNA_FD_89706 | JGI IMG/M metagenome (GOLD analysis project Ga0123334, IMG submission 89706) | Anaerobic biogas reactor microbial communites from Washington, USA - Biogas_R1 time_0 SIP DNA | ecosystem: Engineered > Bioreactor > Anaerobic > Unclassified | place: Washington, USA...
AACCTTATGAGGATATCGATATAGAGATTACAGGCTTAAGGCCGGGCGAAAAGCTGTATGAAGAGCTTTTGCTGAACGAGGAGGGCCTTAAAGCAACAAAGCACAATAAAATATTTGTCGCAAAGCCAGTTTTCACCGATTATGAATTGCTTGAAAGAGAGCTTGAGATTTTAAGCGAAAAGATATATAAATCCTCAACGACAAGCGAAATAAAGGAATACGTTAAGGTATTGGTTCCAACCTATAAAATGGCACGTTAATGCTTAAAGTGTCAGTTTTAATAATCTCATAATTGTATCCATTGTGTTTTTAAGATCGCCTTCACTGCGTGTTGCCGCGATTGAAAACGGTACGGCAACACGATTGATGCTGACAATTGCGCTTACCCCGGCTTCATGTATACCATCGATATCATCGCCTATATCACCAACTACGGCTATAACGGGAACATTTTGTTTTTTAGCTCTTTTGGCAACCCCTGCAACAACTTTTCCGCGAAGGCTTTGCCCGTCAATTCTCCCTTCACCGGTAAATACAATATTTGCATCGCTTAAAAGAGCATCAAATTTTACCGTATCCAAAACAGTCTCAATTCCAGATTCCAAAGATCCGTTCAGAAAGGCCAGTATACCTGCTCCTAAACCGCCCGCGGCACCTGCTCCCGGTTTTTGCGCGACGTTTAGGTTAAATTGTCTTTTAAGCTGGTTCGCGAGGTGCTCCAAGCCTTTATCAAGAAGACGTACACTTTCATCGTCCGCACCTTTTTGAGGGCCAAAAATATATGCGGCGCCGTTTTTTCCGTAAAGCGGGTTATCCACATCGCACATAGCAACAATAGTGCAATCTTTAATCTCTTTTATTAAACCCGATAAATCAATCCGTGCAATTTTTTCTAAAGTACCGCCGACAGGAATAAACTCTTTATCCATTTCGTCATAAAACTTTATTCCCAGAGCGCTGGCCATACCTGTTCCGCCGTCTGTTGTAGAGCTTCCGCCAAGACCGATAATAATTTTTCTGATTCCATTTTCTGTTACGGCGTGTTTTATCAGTTCGCCAACACCGTATGTTGTTGTTATTGTCGGATCTTTTTTATCTCCAGCCAGCGGAAGCCCGGCAGCCGCTGCCATCTCAATAATTGCGGTTGTATGATCGGGAAGAATGCCGTAAAAGGAATTAATTTTATCAAAAAACGGACCGGAAACCTCAGTTTGAATAATTGATCCTCCAAGTGCTTCAAGAAAACATTCCACCGTTCCTTCTCCACCGTCGGCAACAGGTATTTTAATCACATCAATATCAGGAATATGCTTATTTATTACTTCCTCCATGATATTGCATATTTTTATCGAGCTCATCGTTCCTTTAAAAGAATCGGGTGCTAAAATTACTTTTTTCATAGACTTGTCTCCCTCAACATGCAGCCTTATTTTATTTTCTTTCTTCAACTATCTTTTCAAATACTTCAAGTTGATTAGAGTTTTATGTAGATTATAGGTGCTGTCAGAATTCCCATTTCACGAAGCTGGTATTCATAGCTGTAGGAAATGCCCTCGGTTCGCCATGTATTAGGTCCGTAATATTTCTCGTATCTGTTTGCATTATGGAGCTGGCCGAACATGTTGAACCGGTTTCCGTATAAAACAAGCTCTATTCTATGTTTTCCCGCTGTTACATGTCCTAAATTCAGCCGGTAAGGTGAAAATACTATATTGCCTTTAACAGCGCCGTCCACTAAAATTTCCACAAGAGCCCCTTTGTACTGCGGTATTTCAATTATCATATTTCCTTCGGGCACGTCAACATCTAAAATATAGCTGATATTGCCGCCGTAGAAGCTTAAACCCTGCCTTGTTATGTCGCCGAAGTACAAATGCACTGATGGTTCTGTGATAACTGCTTTATCACCTTTTACAGATGTTCCAAAATCACCTGTTATATAGCACCATTCCAAATCGGTTTTGCTTCCGTAAGGAATACTAAGAGTCAAATAGTTTATGCCTTTTCTTATCAAAGGCAGTTTCACCAAGTTAAAACACCGGTCAATAAAGAAGCTGTCACTTTTCTCAGTTATTATTTCATTATTCCATTCCACGATAACACCATTACCCTCAAAAGCAAGCTCTGCTCCGGCAATATCGGTTTCGGATTCTATTTCAAAGAATAATTTAACCGTATGCCTTAAGGTTTTCTCGCCGGCTGTAAGCCAGGGCTGCGGAAAACTGTCGGTTCTTAACGGATAATTAAGTTTAGACCTTACCTTGCTGTCAATTCTAAGGATCTCTTCTCTTTCACAAATCTCGCCGTCATCTAACTGGTACTTCGCGATATCGAGCAGTAAAACATTTTTTTCCGATAATTTATAACCGCACGGCTGGTTTAAATGTTTTTTAAATTTATAGCTTCCGCCTTTGTTTATCTTAGCCGGACAACTTTCGAAAAGCCGCGGGCTTTCAAAATTTTCAGAAATAATGCTTACATCTTTTTTAACCAGGCGGTACAGGAAACTGTCATGATCATAAGAGGTTTTATCAAAATATGTCTTCCCGTTTCTAATAACAGCGGGCACCTTTTGTTTTTTGCCTGTGACGGTACAATAATGCCATACCTGATAGCTCCCGTTAACGCTTATTGTACAAACTGTTTTTTCGGGCATCTTCAATGTTTCGGAAGGCTTCCCATGGGCGATAAACAGCCATTTACAATCTTTTTCGTCTCTTAGCTGGTGCAGGAAGCTTTCGTTTCTTGAACTGTCCCGGTTAATGATGTCTATCTGCCGGAATGGTTCAAGGGCATCGATTAGATCATATTTTGCATTATTTATTACGTATTCGTTAAAACAGCTCTCTTTAAACTTCCTGTTAAAATCTCCGTCTATTATCTGCGGAAGGCGCCCTAAAACAATAATTGCCCCGCCTTTTTCAATGTGCCGCTTAAGCATTTCCACCGTGCTGCTGCGAATCGTTATGAGCTCCGGTACAACTAACGCTTCATATTTCATCTCGCCCAACCTGGATTTTTTATCTTCCGAGCCCTTATATAATTCAGGTATCATTGACTCTGCTATGAAGTCAAAATCGAGGTTGGAAAACAACAGCCAGTTTATTAAATTATCAAAGTTATCCTGCTGACTTATTCTTTTTTGCTTTGTCTGACTGTCCGGACCCCAGGTTAACCAATAACTTTCTATCGGGTGAATAACCCCGATGCGTACGTCGGGCACCCCTCTTGTTATGCAAACATTAACCCTTGAAAAATGATCTTCTATGTATCGGTACTTTTTATACCATGGGGAATGTGAATCAATTGGAGAAGGATAATCCCTTTTCGATTCACCGCCCATACCCATCCAGCTGAGATGAGGAACCCGCACGCTTACTCCCATTGCCGCCTGCCAGTCACCCTGGAGTTTATGGCCTCTGAAATCAAAATCCCAGTTCGTAACACCATATAATTCACTTAAAACCCCTGGCCTGCCGTATTGCCTCGCGGCGCTCTGGGCTTGTTTTGCGGTACTGTACTCGTAATGGTTTGCCAAAATATCAATTCCCGGAAGATCAAAGCTTCGGTATGCCCGCATTGCTTCGCCAAGGGATCTGGTCTGTGACTCCAATGTCTCTTCGGCCATCATATGCCCGGTAAGCATAATATTGTGCTCCCGGCACCATTTCCCCAGCGTATCCGCAAAAGACGACGCAAACAGTTCCGCAACATGTTCGTGGTACCAGTATCTGATTTGGGAAATTTTATTGTTTTCAAGTTCCCAGAATATTTCAGGCAGTTTATCAAGAAAGCTTAATTGAAACTTTTTTTTAAAGGATTCTTCGAACGTGTCGGTATAAGGGATACCTACTTCCTGTTTGCAGTACGGATCTTTAAGGTTCTGTTTCATTACAAACTGAGGCTCGTCAGTGAAAATAGCCGGTACCGACTTTGAAAACTCTTCTCCTAAAATTTCATAATACCTTTCATGAGTAACTTCGATAAATTTTTTTATTGCCTCTTTATTAAGCGTGTCAACATAAGCCTGATTGTTAAACCACGGTAAATCCTTAGATACAACCCGGTACGCGTACCAGATATTCTCTCCCGTTTCATCATTATCAAGCCTTCTGTACGAATTAAGATATCCGTTTTTTAAATTGATTTCATATTTTGCGATTAAAGAGAGGGTTCCATCTATTCCAAGCCGGTTTTCCTGCGGTGTTCCCCGCTCGTAATAGCCGTCTTCGTGTAAATAAGGCGAAAACAGAAGGTAGCGGCTCCTGAAGCGGTGGTCCTTTGTCACAAAACCTCCCCCAAACCCGGAAGGCCATTTATCCTCATCATATAACCAGGTTAACATGTTCATTTCTCTGGCTTTTCTGCCGCATCTTTTAACATAGTCCATGAATTCATCGCTTAAGTAGGGGGTATCAAGGCCTATTCTTGAATGTATGTGAAACCCGCCCATGCCCATTTCTTTGAAAACCTGTATTTGCTCATCCATGTCTTCCCATTTAAGTTTTTTATTCCATGCCCAGAAAGGGGTGCACCGGTATTCCGATGTGGGGTTGTTAAAAAGGGACTCGTTAAACTTTTCAATATTTTTCTTATACAGCACTGTAAACCCTCCTGAAAAGAACCAGTCGTTTACATTATTTTTATTATAATATACTTTTAGTGCAATCAACACAGCGATAATAAACAATGTTACCGCAAGGAGTGCAAGAAAGACTGTCTGATTGATATACAATGCTATAAGCATCGCAAAGGCAAATGATAAAAGGGTAATTTTTATGCCAAGGCCGCCTATTTTTGAATCAATCAGCTATAGTTCAAATCGAAAATATATGGTTTTTTCCGCATTTAGTCATAGGGTATATAAACCAAAACAGTCGAAACAGGCGCTCATTCCTTTTTCATGCTTTCCTTCAAAGCGTTTACCTGCTGCATGATTTCAGGAATGCTTTCTTCCATAAGCTCCTTATAGAATTCTTCATAATTATAGGTTAGATCTTCGATGTCACATTCCCTGATGTCCTTTACGTATTTTTCAAGGGTTTTTAAGCTTCTTTCATAAGCATGGAAGCTGTTGGCGGTATGGGTGTAGCTTCCGACCGGATAACCGAGGTTGGCCGCCGCTTTTCTCTGTAATGCTATAAAGCCCACCGCATTCATAAAGGTTGCCTGAACTGCATCGTTCGATCGCATCATTATCTTCATGTGCAGTTTGTCATCACGGATAAAGAATTGAATTGATTGCAGGCAAGCCGGGTGCGTGTTAGAAGTGTCCACTTCAAAATCGCGGATATTCATGACGGCCCTGCGGGTATAAGGGTTCTTCTTCAATTCCGAATATATCCAGGGTAATTGATGTGCAAACCTTTGGTGGTACGTATATTCCCAGCAGTTTCCGTCACCTATTTTAAAATCAAGAATGCCGTCAACGATTTCCATTGTGTACTGCTGCAGTTCCCGGTGACCGCCGGGAAACAATTTGGATATGAATGGTTCCGCTGTAGCGTTCTCAACATAAAAGGTCAGGGATGTTTCCAGCATATTCGTATCATAGTCCGGACATGGAACCTTAGAGCCCTCCTGGTACAATTTCACCAGTGACTTATGATATGCCTCGGGTAAGGTTTTTCCTTCTACAAGATGGTGTTTCATCGTTTGACCCTCCCAAAAATTATTAAAATGTAATGAGTTTTTTTTTGCTATTTTCAAAATACCATACGCAATTAATAGTGTCAATTTTATGTACGCGCGGGTCCGTATTCTTAGATTCGGGTATTATAAGTTAGTCAGACAAAAAGGCAGAATGCTCAAAAAAAGCGGCAGTATGGACATCGGCGTAATAATACCAACGATATCCAACCCTTTTTATGCCCCTATTGTTCCTGGAATCGAGCTTGAAGCAGAAAAAAGAGGGTATAAACAGCGGCTGAAAAATATGCAATGACTTCGGTAAAAATAAAGGTCTTGATTTTTTGTTAGGAAATATATAAAATATACTTATAATAAGTAGGTGTATAATTTATAGTATACTAATATTTAATCGTAAACAAATTTATAGTACAATATAAAATAGGGTGAGATTGATGGCTTTTATTTCTGAAGAGCAAGTTATAAGGGTATTGCAGCAATATAATCCGTGGTGGAGAAATCCAAAAACAATCAGGGAACATTCACGCCCTCAGAAAAGGTTTGCTTATCATAAGGCAATGAACGTGATCTCCCATCCGTCAATTAGAAGATTTGCATTATTATCGGGTGCAAGGCGTGTCGGTAAAACTACAATCATGTATCAAATGATGGAATCTTTGATGGAGCATGGAATTCCGCCCGTTAATATACTATATGTTTCTTTCGACAATCCAATCATCAAACTTGTTACTATCGATGATGTTATTAATATTTATGAATCTTTATATCCAATCCAAGGAAAAAGATATCTCTTTTTTGATGAGGTCCAGTACACGGATAATTGGGAACTATGGATGAAAGTGCTTTACGATACTCGGGAGAATATAAAATTGGTTTCTACAGGCTCAGCGAGTCCTATACTTGAAAAAAGAACGGCGGATAGCGGCGCGGGCAGATGGACGATTTTAAAGGTACCAACCTTGTCATTTTACGAGTATTGTGAACTTTTGCAATTAGCTGACCGTCCTGTTATAAGTAGTGCTGTAAAGTTAATTAATCTAGTAAATTTGACAAAAGCTGAACTATTTGATCTATTTAATCGTTTTTCTCCGCTTAAGCGGCATTTTAACCGTTATTTGACCATCGGTGGGTTTCCGGAACTTGTATTGTCCGATGATGACGCCTATGCGCAAAGAATACTTCGTGAAGACGTTGCCGACAAAGTAATAAAACGTGATGTTTTATCATTGTTTAGTGTACGAAATCCACTATTACTTGAAAAGCTTTTTTTGTATTTGTGTATAAACTCATCAGAGATTTTTAATGCTCAGAAAGCCTCGAAGGAGTTGGAAAATATAAGTGTGATTACATTGGAAAACTACATTGGCTTTTTAGAAAATTCAAATCTGATTTACCGTTCCAACCCAATTAATGTCGGAAGCAAAGGAGCGCTTAAAGGAAGACCTAAAATCTACATTGCAGACGCTGCTATACGGAATGCGGTACTGATGAAAGGTGATGTGCTGGCTGATGAAAAGGAAATGGGTATTATTGCTGAAACCACAGTATTCAAGCATATCATATCGTTCTACCAGGGTTCTTCGGCACGCATCGGTTATTTCAGAAAACTGAAAGACAATCAAAAAGAGGTTGATATTGTCATAGAACTGCCCATGGAAAAAATCCTGTGTGAAGTAAAATACCGTAACGACACTTCCTTAAGTACTTCAGATGCTATTGTGGAGCTATCGTCCGATGATAAGGCAAAAGTGACAAATGCTTTCCTTATCACAAAGAGGCTTACGGATTGTGGTATTTGTAAACATAAAACGCATACTCCAATACTAAAAATACCGGCATTGCCGTTCCTGTATCTGCTTGGTAAAGCTGAAGCCGAGGGGTTGGACAGTTAACGCAAAGTTATTGACATGCTTATTCCTTTACCATCCCAGAAATGAAATCAATTTTACTCTGCTTTCAAAATACCAATACGTAGTTAATAGTGTCAATTTTTCGTTTTTACCTTTTAATTTTTTACTATAATCCTTTAAAGATACCAATATATCCGATATAATCAAAAGAAAAGATAATGAAATGGTGGTTTTTATATGAAAGTATACCAGCAGCTTTTGAACGGTGATAAGGCTTTGGCGGTAGTGGGGCTTGGTTATGTCGGAATGCCGCTTGCAATAGAGTTTGCAAAAAAAATAAAGGTAATAGGATATGATAAAAGCGAATACAAGATAAATTGCTATAAAAGAGGAATAGACGCAACCGGTGAAGTGGGAGATGAGGCTATCAGAAACACAACGGCGTTGTTTTCGGATGACGACAGTGTTCTTGATAATGCGTCATTTTATATTGTTGCGGTGCCAACCCCTATCGCGGAGGACAAAACGCCGAATCTGTCCTTTCTGATTAATGCAAGCAGGGATGTAGGAAGGCATTTGAAAAAAGGTGATATTGTTGTTTTCGAATCCACCGTATATCCGGGGGTTACAGAGGAAATATGCGTTCCGGTATTGGAGAAAGAATCCGGTCTTGTCTGCGGGGCGGATTTCAAGGTTGGATATTCACCGGAGCGTATAAACCCAGGCGACAGGGTACACACGGTAACAAAGGTATTAAAGATCGTGTCCGGAATGGACGAGGAATCGCTGGAAGAAATATCACAGGTGTATTCAATAATAGTTGAAGCCGGTGTATACAAGGCTGAAAGCATAAAGGTTGCCGAGGCGGCAAAGGTTATTGAAAATACGCAGCGTGATTTGAATATTGCGCTTATGAACGAGCTTTCGATCATTTTCAATAAGATGAATGTAAACACTAAGGCTGTCCTTGAAGCGGCGGGTACGAAATGGAACTTTCTTAAGTTCACCCCCGGCCTTGTGGGAGGCCACTGCATCGGCGTTGATCCGTATTACCTTGCGTATAAGGCACAGCAATTGGGCTATCATCCGGAGGTTATCCTCGCTGGCAGGCGGATTAATGATGTTATGGGCAAATATGTGGCGGAGAATACCGTTAAGCAGCTAATTAAGGCAGACAAGCAGATTAAGGGCGCAAAAGTTCTTATTATGGGTTTTACTTTCAAGGAGGACGTGCCCGATGCAAGAAATACAAAGGTTGCCGATATTATTAATGAACTGAGCGAGTATGGGATAAAGGTTTATGTTACCGATCCTGTTGCGGACAGGGAAGAAGTTATGCGTGAATACGCTTTAGATATACACGACTTTGATGAAGTGAACGGAATTGACGCGGTAATACTTGCGGTTGCCCATAAACAATACAGGGAAATTCCGATAGAACGGCTGAAGGAAAAATACTCAAACGGTGCGAAGGTGTTAATGGACGTAAAAGGCGTTTTTACGCCCATTGAAGCTGAACGCCAGGGCTTTTTGTACTGGAGCCTTTAAGGAGGGGGAAAAAATATGCTGAAGGAATTTAAAAATTTCGCGGTTAAGGGAAATGTGCTTGATCTGGCAATCGGTGTTATTATCGGCGGCGCTTTTGGTAAAATTGTAACTTCGCTGGTCAATGATATAATAATGCCGTTGTTTGGCGTTATTCTTGGAAAAATTAATTTAAAGCAGCTTAAGTGGATTGTGCAGCATGCGGATGAGAGCAAGGAACTGGCCGAACTTTCCGTGATGTATGGCAACTTCTTGCAGAACATTGTGGATTTTTTAATTATATCTTTTTCAATATTTATGTTTATAAAACTGCTGGATTCGCTTAAGAAAAAAGAGGAGGAAAAGGCTCCGGCTCCGGAACCGCCGAAACCTTCAAAGGAAGAACTGCTTTTGGCAGAGATCCGGGACTTACTTAAAGAAAAAAACAGTGAAGCGATTGATTAATATACTGTGAGAGGCGATTATATATAAATGGACAAAAATTTGCCGTGGTATGCCGTATTTGTGAAAACAGGAGAGGAAAATAAGGTTAAGCAGCGCCTGGATTACCGGTTTAAAGGTAATCCCTCCGTATTGGTTCCAAAGAAAATAATAAAGGAAAGAAAACACGGTAAATGGTATCGTCGTATCAGGAACCTTTTTCCCGGCTATATATTCATTCATGGGGTTCTTGATGCGAATAATTATAAAAATCTTTGGCAGGTGCCGGGCCTTTACAAGCTCCTTTGTACCGACAGGGAGCCGGTCAGGATTCCAAGGAACGAAATAGAGGTTTTCAGCCACCTGTTTGACAAAGATGATATGATACAGGAATCGGATATATTTATGCAGGGCGACAAGGTTGTAATAGTAAGCGGCCCTCTGACAGCGTTGGAGGGAAAAATACTTAAGGTCGACAAAAGAAAGGGGCGGGCTCGCGTGCTTATTTCCTTTCTTGGTGAGGAACGGGTAATAGATCTTGGTGTGAATTTTATTCAACCGGCAGGCAACGGATGATTGCGGCGCTTTAAAAGTTTCCCTTCATTGAAACGTATCCGGTTGTTCGGCGTCGTTGTACTGCTTGCCTGTGTGTTGAAATTGCCAAGCAGTCTTTGTGTTTATTATTAAAATTCCGGCCAATAAAGCATATGCCGGGGAAAAGAAGGTAATGGTTATGGATAATGCCGCGTTGAAATCTCTGGTCGACAAACTTATGGAAAACATTGAAAAGGTTATTGTGGGAAAAAGTAACGTTATCCGTCAGTTAATTATTAGCCTGATATGCGGCGGTCACGTCCTTGTAGAGGATGTGCCGGGTACGGGTAAGACTCTTCTTGCAAAAACCTTAAGCAGATCACTTGATTTAGCGTTTAATCGTATTCAGTTTACACCGGATTTGCTTCCGTCGGATATTACGGGAATACACTATTACAACCAGAAGCAGGGCGAGTTTGTTTTCAGGAAAGGCCCTGTGTTTACAAATATTCTTTTGGCCGATGAAATAAACCGGGCAACGCCAAGGACGCAATCCAGCCTTTTAGAGTGCATGGAGGAAAGGCAGGTTTCAATAGACGGGCAAACTCACCCGCTTGAAGCTCCGTTTATGGTAATTGCGACGCAAAACCCGGTGGAAACCCTTGGAACATTTCCGCTGCCGGAAGCCCAGCTTGATCGTTTTCTGATGAAATTGTATATGGGGTATCCCGAAACCGCGGACGGTGTTGAAATCCTGAAAAGGTTCAGGCACGAAAGCCCTTTTCCGGTTCTTAAGCCTGTTGCGGATAAAGAAGATTTTCGCGAAATTAATGATATATTCAAAAACACGTATGTCAGCGAGGATATATACTTATATATAATACAGATTGTTGAAGCGACGAGAAAGCATCCCGACATACTTCTTGGCATCAGTCCCCGCGGAAGCCAGGCACTGCTTAGAACAAGCCAGGCCCTTGCTGCCGTCAGCGGGCGCGATTACGTTACACCTGACGATGTTAAGCAAATGGCGAAGCCGGTGCTTGCACACCGTATCGTCGCCAGGCATGCCGGAAGTGACAGCGGCATACCTGTGCAGCATGCCATAATTGATCAAATTTTAAATCGCATCCCGGTACCTTCCGAAGAAAGCCTTATGAACCGTACGGGAGGCCGGTAATTTATGTGGGTGTATAAGCTCATTTTAGCGGCGGTTGCCGTAATTCTTATTGAGGCATATTTAACAACCAAATACGGCCTTTCAAGGGTAAGCCTTGAAAGAAGCTTCGATACAATGCACGCGAACTTCGGGCAGAGTATTCATATGATTGAAAAAATAAGCAACAGAAAACTGCTTCCGGTACCGTGGCTGAAGGTGGAATCCAGAATAGACGCAGGTCTTAGGTTCGGACTCCAGGAAGATATGAACATACTGCAGGACGAGTTCCATATCAGCGCCTTCTGTATGATGCCCTACACGCGTATCATACGCACGCATACAGTTAAATGCACGAAAAGAGGATATTATCATTTAAAGTCTGCCGCGCTGACATGCAGGTCGATTACGGGTAACGTTATAACAATGAGCGATATAACAACCGACGCGAGGCTGTATGTTTTCCCAAGAATCTTGAAGCTTCCCGAGCTGAATCTGCCCTCCCACAGTTGGCAGGGGGATAATGTTGTAAGGCGCTGGATTTTAGAGGACCCGTTTATAAGGGCTGGAGTGCGGGAATATACAACCTCCGATCCTATGAAGAACATTAACTGGAAAGCATCGGCACGTTTTGGAACACTTTATGTCAATCAATACGAACCTACCGCGCGGCACAGGCTCATGATTTTATTAAATGTTGATACAAAGCCGTACCAATGGACGATTACGGATGAGCCCGAGCGTGTGGAGTATGGTATTTCGGTTGCCGCAACGATACTTGAGTATGCGTTTAAGAACGTTATAGAGGCTGGTTTCGGTTCGAACGCGTTTTTAAAGGATATGGAAAAAAGTCCGATAAGAATCAACCCGACAACCAGCAATCAGCACCGCGTTATGATTTTAGAAAACCTTGCCAGGATGGTTATCCTAAGGAGTGTAAGTTTCCCCGCCCTTTTGGAGCAGGAACTTGAAAGGAATCCAAACCATACCGATTACCTTTTGATTACCGCGGTGGTGGATCAGGATATTCAAGATCGTATATACCGTTTAAGGGCGATGGGAAATGCTGTTGAGATATTGAAGATATAATTTTGGGAGTATTTAAAAATGAAAAAGCAGGTTTTATTAAGGTGGTTATGGACTATCCTCGAATACCTTATGGTTTTCCCTATTGTTTTAATAATATCGGGTTTTACATTTAATAAAAATGTCCAGGTATTGTTTACGCTGTTACTGCCTTTCCATATGCTTGTTTCGATTATTATTACGATGGTTTTGAAAAGGTTCAGGAATTTGATTATTACAATTATCACTGCGCTTTATGTTGCCGGAGTAACCGCGCTGTGGATAGCTGCCGCTCCTTTGGGAACAATTGAAGAAATTAGCGTGACGATATTATCAACCTGCTTTTTTTTCATTTGGGGAATAAGGGCGGGAATTGGAACAAGCGGCCGCAATTTGTTTTTTTACTCCGCAGGGCTTATTGTACATGGCATATCAATATTTTTAATAAATAATTCGCCTGCTCTTAAGCATCTTATCGCAACGGCCTTTGTGGCTGCCGTTATTTATGTGCTAACAGGCTTACCGATTGCAAACAGGCGTTTCCTTCTGCTTGAGACCAGGGAAAAAAGCAGTTTGAAAATTATACCGGGTTCGGTAATACGCGGTAACGGGATCATTATAACAGGGCTTATTGCATTAATACTTCTGCTTTCGCTTTGGAAAGCACTTGTAAACGCGGTGGTTTTTATTGCAAATGGAATTGCTTTTGTTATCGGAAAGATTATTGATTTTTTGGCTTCGCTGTATCAGTCTTCCGGTCCGGAGCCAAACGCTCCGGGAATGGAAAATATACCACTTCCTCCCGCTGAAGAGAGCAGATCGATTATAACCGTTATACTAAATGTCCTGTCTATCCTTTTTGTGCTTTTTATTTTATTTTTAATAATACGTTATATTGTTAAAAATTTTAAAAGAATATGCAAGGCTGTACAGGATGTGATATCAGGTATACTTGGAAGTTTTAAGAGGTGGGGCGCGGCAGAGCAGGGTTATTTCGACCGGCAGGAGTCAATCTTGAAAACGGAGCTGCCGAAAAAACCGTCAATAATTAAAAGAATATTCAAACGGGAACCTAAGTGGAGGGATATGAAGGACAATGCCTCCCGTGTCAGGTTTATTTATATGAAATTTGTTACCGAAAACATACGCAGAGGCTTTAATTTTTCATGTACGGATACCCCGGCTGAAACAATAAAACGAATTGCCGACAGAAACAAACAGGACATAAAGGTTCATGAGAAAATAAAAGACGTATATAACAGCGCACGTTATTCAGGTATAATGCCCGGTGACGAAACGGTAAATGAGCTGAAAAGTGCGTATCTGAAGTAATTTATATATCTTCGTCTATTATATAGGTAATGAAATTGTTGATAAGCTTCAGCTTTTTTTCGCCGCAGAGCTTGAGCTTTTGATTAATTTGAGAAACGAGCTCTTCATTAGAGTCTTTTGTTATGCCTAAGAGGACATAATCCGGAGTTACGTCAAGTTGTTCACATACTTTCATAAGGGTTTCTATGCTTGGTATGGAATGGCTGTTTTCGATATTTGAAATGTGGTTATTGCTAAGGCCTGTGGCCTCCGAAATTTCTTCCTGAGTTAAGTTAAGTATCTTCCTTCTTTTTGCAATACGCCTTCCCATTTCTCTATAATTTATTTCCATGTATATCACCTAATTAAAACTGTAACAACTAAATTGAGTTTACGTAATAGTCTATAAAAGTAATATTACACTTGCATTTGTAAAATATACGCGGTATAATAAAATAACGGGAAAAATTGTTAAGGAATCTATAGCCTGCTCTTCCATAATTAGAAAGAAAAAAGGTTTAAGATTCAATGGAACAGGAGAAATGCTCTGATGAAAATAGGAATATGCGATGATATGCCAATTTTGCAGGACGTTATAGAATCATATATCCGTGCTTATGAAAAACAGAAAGGCCTGTCTTTTCAAATCAATAAGTTTTCCAGCGGTGAAGAACTTATTAATGAATATGAAAATGGCAGTTCATATGACCTGTTGTTTCTTGATCAGAAAATGAAAGAACTTACAGGGCTTGAAACTGCGCGGCAAATACGTAAACACCACTCGCCCGCTTCATGCGGCATAGTGTTTGTAACGTCCTCCGACAACCATTATCAGTTCAAAGCTGTGCAGCCATTAAAGGTAATTGCCAAACCAGTATCGATGGAGACAATAAGCGAAGTATTAAACACGGTAACAAACCGGGAAACAACTCCAATTAATGCGTAAATATAGTATAAACCTTATATTGATCAGTCCAATTATTGACTCTGTTCTGATTACCGTTCGGAATTGACACATTCCAAAACCTATAGTAAAATAGTCTACGTGATATGCGCCCGTAGCTCAGCAGGATAGAGCACAAGTTTCCTAAACTTGGTGTCGCACGTTCGAATCGTGTCGGGCGTACCAGGGGTTTCAAGAGAATTGAAGCCCTTTTTTCATGACTTTGCTGCACTCTATGTTCCTTATTCACGCCTTGGATTTTTCCAATATTATAATATATCATATTATATCGGATAGACAAGCATTATTTGTTATAATGTGGTATAAATTGTAGAAAACTCAAATATAATATGATAGATAATAATGATGTGTTTTTTTTTGATCTAAAACGGTATTTTAGTGTAGGTGTTTTTTGTCATGCCTTTATTAACTCTGTAAAGTTCTCGGACAGGATATTTGTTGGTTCTGCTTTCGGAAACGACGATATCGATGTATTCTTCGGGAAATTTCAGGCAATAGCTGCAGCCTCGTGAAGATATCTTGCAGGGTAAAGAGATTACCTCAAAAACAAGGCCCATTTTTTCAAAATGTCTGCACATTTTTATGGTATAATTTCCGGAATCATAAACAGCAAGACAGTCCATCCGTCCCAATCCCTTTTTTTGTTCACCTGTATATATGATATACAGATTAATCCGTATGGTGAGTACATTTTGTGTCCGGGACAAGCTCTGATAACTTGATTTCATTTTTAAGCGAATCCTTTATTAACTCAACAAGCGGTCTGTTTCTTGAATAAAGGCACGTGTCATTATCGCTTCCTGTAATGCTTCCGGTTAGCACGTACGATGAATCCGCAATAAGTCTCACCTGCCCCGATGGCTTTTCAATCCTGTGTACGATAGCGCCTTTAAGGTCAGCTTTTCCTGATATGATTGCTACTACTTTAAGTCCTCTTTTTATAGCTTCCTCCAACTCGTTTTTCATAAAAGGAAGTTCTTTTTCCGATATCGAAACATATACCCTTTCCTTTGTATTGATGATAATATTTCTTATTTTGTCAATTATATGCTTGAATCCCGTTATTGTTATATATGGTTCGGACGCCTTTCTTACCTTGGGGCACTCATCTATTATTTTATTGGTTATTTCCTGCATATTAACAATAATGTTACTGCAGTATTCATTCACAGGTACTGCCGTATAATGCGGTACGGCGCCTTCAATTATATACGCCGCTCCTTTATCGACCATTGCGGCTAAGGCCTGATACGCGTTTGCTCTGGGAATACCGGTAATTTTAGCGGCTTCATACCCCGTAAGCTCCCCTTCCCTGCAAAGCGTGACATACAGCTCGGATTCATGTCTTGTAAGGCCTGTTTTCATTAAACACTCTATAAGATTCAAGTTATCACCTTCTTAGTGGTTTTACTTACTACCACTATATAATAATATTTAATGTAATACAATACAGTTTAATGCGTCAATGACAATTATGCTCAACATTTAAGGTTGAACATTAATCAATAATTGTATATCATTAATGTATCACCGCATAACGAAGATGCTGCCGGAATCATACAGGTTTTAACACTCTTAAGGGACTATCTTTATCACTTCGCATGGAATTTGTTAATAATGTGAATTGATATTGCCAAGCAATACGCAGAATAAATCACGAAGATGAATTAACAAACATGCTTCGGAGAAAAAGTTGGGACTGAGGGTCGGAGGAGTATTATGGCACTGACCGGTTCGAAAGTAAAAATCCGTTTAGTATTAATTTGCATTATACTTGGTACGATACCGACTTTAATTGTCGGTATATTCTCGGTGTACAAAGGTGCGCAGGCCATTCAGAATAAAGTTGACGAAGGCAATATGAGAAATCTTGTCCAGGTGCAGATGTCGGTGGAACAGCTTTTGTACACTGCTGATCACATCATGCTTCAATTTATTGAAACACCAGCGGTAAAATCAAGTTTACAGGTTGATATGACGGGAGACGAATTCAAGATATTCAACACGGTTGAGGATGCGATAAACAATTTGCCTACATACAGCCTTGGGGCAAGCGAAATATGCTTTGCAAATCTCCAAAAGGGATGGGCTATTGATAACAGCGGGATATACAAGCTTGAAAGTTATGTTGCGAGCAGATACCTGAACGAATTTATTAAAAGGCCGGAGTCTTCGTTCTGGATTGACGAACTTGCCATGAAAACAGCGGGTATAATTAGTGAGTCCGAAGATATGGATTGTATTTGCCTTGTTAAGAAATGGCCGCTGTTTATTCCAAATCCGTCTTATATAGCCATTTTGAAAATACCGCATAGTAAATTCGCAAGCCTTATTTCAAACAATGAAAGCCTCGGAGAGGTAATGATAATCGGAGATAATGGGTACGTGATTGCCCATCCGGACAAAGAAGAGTGGGGTAAGGACTATAATTCACAGACATATTATCAGAAACTGTCCGGTTTACCGGATAAGCAGGGGAAATTCACCATTGGAATAGATAATGTCGATTACAGTGTAAACTATTTAAAATCGGGCTACAATGGCTGGACGTACGTTTCGATTACTTCGCTTGCGGATGTTACAAAAGATTCAAAGGCTATCGGATGGTTTACATTTATAGCATGTATGACGGTAATCGTCGTTGTAAATTTGGCAGCTTTTATTATATCAGACCGGATATACAAACCTGTGGAAAAGATATACAAGCTTTTGGTGGGAGCACAGGAACGCGACACCTATAAAAAACAGGATGAATTCAGGCTCATTGAGGAGCGGATAAATTTTTTAATGAAAGACAACAAGAGGATGAATAAGCAGTTGTCGGTTCAGTTCAGCCAGCTTAAGGAATTTTTTATCTTAAAGCTTATTTTAAGCGGGATGGATCAGAGCACTGTGGATTCAAGAATAAGGCTGTATGGTTACCCTGATCTCGAAACGCCGATGTGTGTTCTGGTAACAAGAATCGATACGTTTGAGGGAACGATATACAGCGACGGGGATAAGGATTTGATGCTGTTCGCAGTTAACAATATTGCGGGGGAACTGCTTGAGGAAGTAATTATTTTAAAGCCTGTCGTAGTTGAAGAATACCAGGTTACAATAATTAAAACAGCAGGCAGCCGATTTGAAGATATAAAAGAAGCAGCTTTCAAAGCGGCGGAAAAGCTTCAGGATGTTGTTAAAAAGATGCTGAATATCTCTGTAAGCATTGGAATAAGCGAACCCATTTATACATATAGGGATATACATAAAGGGTATAATGAATCGGTGGAAGCCTTAAAGCACCAGTTAAGTCTTGGATATAAAGCGATAATATTTTACCGGGATATCAGAGAATTGGGGAGACTAAATCCCGTTTTTCCGGATAAACTTGAAGAAGAGCTCCTGGATGCTGTAAAAACCTGTTCTTTCGAAAAAGCAAAAGAGATGCTTCACCAGTTTATAAGCCGTGTATTTATGGTGGAAGCAAGCAGGTATGAATATCAGGTTTCCCTTGTCAGGCTGCTTACCGATCTTGTGCTCATTCTGAAAGAATCCGGAGAATCGAACGACATTATCGTAAAAGACGGAATATCGGTATATGAAAAACTATTTGCTTTAAAAACAGCCGAAGAGATAGAGAAATGGTTTTTAACAGAAATAATTAAGCCAATTATAATGCATATCGAAAATTCCGAGAAGAAGCAGTACAAAAAAATAGTCGAAGGGGTTTTGAACATTATACACGATGAGTATCACACCGAATTAACCCTTGAAGACTGTGCGTCAAGGCTGAATTACCATCCAAGCTATATACGCAGGATATTAAAAAATGAAGCCGGAATTGTGTTTAGTGACTACCTCGCCCAGTACAGGATCGATATGGCAAAAAGATGGCTGCTTGAAACAAATATGAAAATATCGGAAATTGCGGACAGGTTAAAGTATAAAAATTCGGAAAACTTCATTCGCTTTTTCAAAAAAATAACTGGAGTCACACCGGGGAAATACAGAAAAATAAATTAGTATACATAAACAGGAAGATATAAAATTGTCGCTCAAATGACAGTTGAGTGCAATTTTGTGATGATTTTTCCGGTAATTGTTTAGCTGTGCACGTTTTACGTGACTGTTCAATATTAAAAACTGCGCCATTTCAATTTGTAGCTTATCTGACTATAGATTTCAATGATCTCCGACTATAGAATTAAATAGGATTCCGGACAGACAAAAGACAAATGTATTATTCCGGCACCTGTAATTAGCGAAAGTTCTCTTCTGATAGAAAGAAGGACGGCTTTGCGTTCCATGCAACCGTGCGTTGAAAATAAAAAAATAGTACAAAGCAGATGACGGGGGGAGATTATACTTGGCTGAAATGTCCGCAGGAATAAAAATAAAAAATAAAAGAAAGAAACAAGGATATAAACTAAGGCAAATAAAAAAGGATCTATGGCTTTATATCCTTGTTATCCCTGGTTTGCTGCACTTTATTGTATTTAAGTATTTACCGATGTGGGGAATACTGATTGCGTTCAAGGACTATAACGCTTATTTGGGCTTTTTTGGCAGCCCGTGGGTGGGTTTTAAGCAGTTCACCGACTTTTTTACGAGCCCTGAATTTGGGCGTCTGTTTGTGAATACATTGACTATTTCGTTCTATAATTTAATTTTTGGTTTTCCAGCCCCTGTTATTATGGCGCTTATGCTCAATGAAATAAGGAAGCAGTGGTATAAAAGGACAATACAAACGCTGGTTTACATACCACATTTCATATCCTGGGTAATAATAGCGAGCCTGACGTATACGTTGTTCAATTCACAGGGAGTAATAAACAAATACATTGCCGCAATGGGAAACGAGGCAGTTCCGTTTCTTACAAGCGCGGACACGTTCAGACCGCTGATAATCGGGCAAACAATATGGAAGGAAACGGGCTTCGGAACAATCATATACCTTGCTGCACTCGCAGGTATAGACGTACAGCTGTATGAAGCCGCTGTAATTGATGGGGCGAACAGGTTTAAGCAATTCTGGCATATTACGCTTCCTTCAATAAAAGGCACAATAATAACGCTTTTGATATTAAGAATGGGGCATATCCTTGACAATGGTTTCGATCAGCTGTTTCTTATGAGTAATTCTCTGAACAGAAGCGTATCCGAGGTATTCGATGTATATGTTTACACAATGGGTATTACAAGGGGCGCATTCAGTTTTTAAACAGCTGTAGGGCTTTTTAAATCCCTGATAGGAATTGTGCTTATTTATTCGTCAAACAGGCTTGCAAAAGCAGCGGGCGAGTCAGGCATTTTTTAGCTGTTAAAACAACGAAAGAAATTGTGAGGATAAGAACGGAAAGAAAGGTGAGCGGTTTATTATGAAAAAATCATGGCAATCAAAATTATTCGATATGTTTAATACTGTTGTGCTTGGTGTTTTTGCGAGCACGACCGTTCTTCCGTTTCTCTATGTTTTGGCTTGTTCATTTGCCCCGGAGAAAGAAATACTAAGCAAGCCGTTTTTCATAATACCGTCAGAAGTGCATCTGCGTTCTTACAAATATATTTTTTCGTCCCCCACATTGCCGAGAGCGTTCTTGGTATCTTTGTTTATCACGATTTCAGGTGCGTTAACGGCAATGTTCTTTACACTGACGATGGCATACCCGCTTTCTAAAAAATATTTAGTGGGAAGAAATGTTTTATTGGGGCTTGTAACTTTCACACTGGTATTTGGGGGAGGAATGATTCCCGGATTCCTTGTTATCAAAAGCCTTGGGTTTATAAATAAGTATTGGGCTTTGATACTTCCCGGCGCTTTAAGCACATGGAACTTGCTTGTGGTAAAGAATTTCTTTCAGGAATTGCCGCAGGAAATGGAGGATTCCGCAAGGGTTGACGGCTGCAGTGCCCTTGGTACGTTCCTAAGAATAGTTCTTCCTCTGTCAATGCCGGTTATTGCAACTTTTACTCTGTTTTACGCTGTAGGGTACTGGAACGATTACAGAAGCGCACTCCTATATACAACGAATAACAAAATGTGGCCGCTGCAGCTTGTTTTAAGGCAGATTATTCTTATGGCTGCCGGCAATATAGACGGAGCAACCTTCGATGAAGCGTATACGCAGCCTCCGCTTGAAAGTGTCAAAAACGCGGTTATAGTGTTCGGTACGGTTCCAATCCTTGCCGTATACCCGTTTTTGCAGAAGCATTTTGTAAAGGGAATAATGATAGGGGCAATAAAAGGTTAATAAATTCGCCGAATTAAATTGTTGTGCATGAAAGCGGCGCCGCGCCGGCATCGCTTCCAATAAAATTAATAGGAAAGGATGAAAAAAATGAAAAAACTTAGTATTCTATGCATCGTAGCAGCATTTGTAATCTTACTGTCCGCATGCGTGACCCCCCCAACTGGCGGTACCACGGGTGATTCCAAACAAACCGATCCTGTGCAAGCACCCGCAAAACCAAAGGAGATAAGCATCCTTGCCATAACATTTACAGGCACTCCGATAGCTGAGGACGAACCTTCTGTTTTGGCTCTGGAAGAACTTACCGGATATGATATAACGCTTGAATTCCTTTTAAACTCAAGCTATGAGGATCAGCTCAATACAAGAATGGCTGCCGGAAATCTTCCCGCGTTGGTGGCAATTACCGGGAAAACGGCCAGCGTTATAAGCAACTGCCGGGCAGGAGCGTTCTGGGATATCACCGACCATTATAAAAATTATCCAAACCTTGCCAAAGCAAATGAAATAGTAATGAATAATATCTCAATAGACGGAAGAATTTATGGGATTTACAGGGCAAGGCCTCTTGGGAGAAACGGGATATCCTACAGAAGAGACTGGCTGGAAAACGTAGGGCTTGAAGAACCGAAAACGATGGATGAATTCTATAATATGCTTAAAGCATTTACCGAAAATGATCCTGATGGAAACAACCAGAATGATACATACGGCATGACCTGGTGTAAGTATTTTGGGCCTCTTGATCAGATAGCGGTGGCATTTGGAGCTCCGAATAAATGGGGTGTGGGAGCAGACGGAAAATTGGTACCGTATTTTGACACTCCCGAGTTTATGGATTCAATGAAGTATATGAAAAAACTTTACGATGAAGGCCTGATAAACAAGGACTATGCCGCTCTTGAAACATCCGACTGGACGAAAGATTTCCAGAACAGCAAATCCGGTGCGCATATAGACGTAACTGATCAGGCATGGCGTTTCCAGAAAAAATTCATTGATGAGATGCAGATGCCCGAGGATATTGTATGGGTAATGGGAATGCCCGAAGGACCAAAAGGCAAAAAGATTCTCCCGACATCGGGACATGCTGGTTTTGTTGCAATCAGCAAGGATGGGGCTCCGACAGAGCAGGATATGAAAGATGCCCTGAATTTCCTTGACATATGCAATACGAAGGAAGGACAGAACATATTGAACTGGGGCATTGATGGTGTCCATTACGACTTGAACGAAAAAGGCGAGGCAACAAGAAGAACATTTGCAACAGACCCAAGAGAAGGCTTCAACCAGTTTATGACAAATGTAATTGACGGTCTGCTTATCCAGGAGGCTATGCAGCCTGTACAGCAGAGACATGTCGAAGTGCAGCTGGAAAATATACCATACTGTGTCGCAAATCCTGCCGAGCCGTTGACATCCAATACCTATGCGGATAAGGGAGCTCAGCTTGATCAGTTGATTACCGACGCAAGAAATAAATTTATTGCCGGACAGATTGATGAAGCCGGGTTTAAGGGTGAGGTTGAAAAGTGGTATGCCCAGGGTGGACAGCAAATAGTTGAGGAATATACGGACGCATACAATGCAGCGAAATAACAATTCCTGATTCATATATGCTTTGGCAGCTATCCTTATTACAGGATATAGCTGCCAAAGCAGCTTTTACAGCCATTTGAGCGCACGATAACACGAATAAACACGCGAAGCAGGACCCGCGGAAATAATGTTTAGAAATTGTCTTATGAATTTTTTGTACAATAGTTCAAAAAACAATGTTATAATAAGCATATGGAAGAAACCAACATTTCTGATTACACCGTAAAAAGACAGCGATAAGCCTAAAGATATATTGCCGATAACCTCGCTTTTGTTAGGGGCTGAACTTTATGTCAAAGTGTGCCGTCATGGCTTATAAAAAAATTCTCGTTTTTGTTATTCCTGTACTCCTTATTGTTAGTATGACAGGATGTAAGACTGCACGTGCAAACGGCAGTAATAAGGATTATAAGGACGATTATTCAAGCCTAATACAGCCTGTTGAAATGAAGTTAGTGCTTGGGTATTCCGAAGAAGCGCCGTCAAAAGACAACCTAATAATTAGTGAGCTTAATAAGCTGGCTAACGCGGATATAAATATAGAGTGGACTCCGATGGTATCATACAATGATAAATTTAATGTTTTGATGGCCTCTAATGAACATCCGGATGTAATTCTGGTTCCGGATGTTAAAAACGCCGTGTTCGTAGATGGAATAATAGCGGGAATGTTTTGGGAGCTTACCAGTTATTTGCAGGAGTATCCGGAATTAAGTCAAATAAAGCCGCTGTTGTTGAAGAACGCTTCTGTTGAAGGGAAACTGTATATAATCCCAAGAGAAAGAGCTCTGAAAAGAAAAATGGTCGTTTACAGGTCGGACTGGGCAAAGGAAGCAGGCCTGGATGCTCCCGATACCATAGATGGGATATATAATATGGCGAAGGCTTTCGCTTACGGCGATTATGACCGGAATATGCAAAATGATACAATAGGGTTTGCGTTAGGTACGGTTAATAACGAGATTGACTGTATCGATGCGCTTGTTGTTGCCTTTGGGGGTTTCAACAGGTGGGGGATTAAGGACGGCAAGGTAATACCTGCTTTTATGACTGAAGAATATTTGGAAACACTGAATTGGCTTAGGAAAATGTTTGACGAGGGTTTGATTAGCCCTGACTTTGCAATTACAAAAACGACACAGATTGTACCGGATTTCGTGGACAAGGAGAAGACAGGCCTTTGGCTTAGCTATAAGCTGCCCAACCGTTCCGATCCGGTGCTTGTGGCTAAGCAAAGAGAAGATCCGTCGATTACCCGTGAAGATGTTTTTGAGTTTGCTTTTCTTAAAGGCCCCGGCGGGAAAGAAAGAATAGCGGCGGAAACAGGAATATCAGGAGGCTTTGCGTTTTCAAAGCGTGCTGTTAAGGACGAGTCAAGACTGAGAGAGCTTTTAAGCATTTTCGATGTGATACAAAGCCGCGAGGGTCAAATACTTATCAACAACGGGGTCCCGAATGTCCACTTTGAACTGGTTGAAAACAAGTATGCAAAGGCTGTGGATCCGGCCGTTTTTAATAAGGAAGTAAGCCCTATAGGGCAGTTAGGTACCGGCGGCGGAAAAGCATATATTATTGCCGATGACGAAATTACAGTAAGGCTTGACAACGCAAGGAGGACTTTTGACGAAAGCGGTATGATATCCGACATAACGGCTCCGCTTACTTCAACTTCTTACAGCTCAAACAGCATGAATCTGCTTAGAATAATAAGCGAAGCCCAGTTTAATTATATTATGGGTAAGATTAATGAAAATGGGTGGCGAAAAGCGCTTGAAGACTGGATGTCAGCAGGGGGGGCTTCCGCAATAGAAGAATTCACTCAAGCGTATAATAAAGAAAATAAATAACTGTTTAAAAAGGCTGCTCCGGTTTAGATTCCATTAACTGTTTAATTTTATTCCTCTCTGTCTGCTCCAGTTTATTTATTAAATCGGACAGAAGGTATTTGCTTTTATCATCAATATGTACTATAGCCAAGCCGTACACTTTTTTTAGCCACCGGTTCCAAATCCATTTAACAGTGCACTGCGCATTAATAAAATTTGAATCGGGACTGCTTATACAAACATCGACGATATCACCTTGTTTAAATTATATTTTTACTTTTTAAAAACTCAATTATACGGTTTTTATCTGTCTTTTCTACTTTTACTTCGACCTGTCTTGTTTGTATATCAAGTCTATTTACAGGTTCCATATCCACTATTTCATGGCGAATCTGGCATGCCGGCGTATACAGAAGGTAACATTTTAGTTTATCTTCGGAAAGCTCAACATCTATCTGTAAATCCGTTTTTGTGGTTAATGGTTTTATTGCAACGGTGTCTTTTTCATTTAAAGTGCATAGATGGTTACATTCCGCTCCGTTTATATATAGTACTGTTCTGTTTTTAGTTTTTCTTTTTCAAATGGCATAATTGCACCTGCCGCTTTTATTGTAAAGCTGCTGCTTCATAATATAAAATCGGTATATTTGAATTGGAATATTAGTTGTTTTCAAGCCTTTATTGCCGCGGGATAATTATCCTCTTTATTTTATAATTAATAGTTCCCTGCGGAACATCTACAGTGATATTCTGTTCGGCTTTTTTTAGCAAAAGTGCCTTTCCAAGAGGCGACATCATTGATACGCAGTCTATATCGTTATCGTAGTTCTTTGAATAAGGCGGGCAAATTAAAAGTTTGTATATTTCCATGCTATCCATGTCTTGGACTTCAACAATGCTCCACAACAGGACAAACGGGAAATTATCCTTATCAACTTTTTCTTTGCTTCTTTTTTTTATATGATTATCAATTGTTTCAATATACCACTTCACTAAATACTCAAATTCAATACTTTCTTCCACATTCTCAGAGAAGTATTCTTTAAAAAGCGTTTCTTTTTCCTTATTAATTCTATGTATGTTTTCGGTCAGCACTTCTGACAATTCTAATGAGTGTACACTTTCACACATTTTTATCTCCTCTGTAAATAAATTACATTAAATGGGTTTTTATCTAAAATATGATAAGGCATTTTGCAGATATCTGCAAAATGCCTACAAGTATATGTTAACATTATTGTTAATGCATGTCAACTGCGGTTACTGTTCAGTCATTGCTTAATCAATAATTCTTCATAATTATTGTGTGTCTTAACAGAAACCAACTGTGCCCGAAGTACGTTAAAATTTCGACAAATTACTTGACGATATAAAAAAATAGTTTTATAATAAAACAGTTATAATGCAGAACCATTTTTAAAGTGTGCTTTACCAAGGAGAGTTTTTATGACACCCGGAGAAAACAATTCCGACAAAATACTGGATTTGCTCAGACAAATAAGCATAAATATAAGCCATATTCTATCTTTGGAATTAAGCGGATCGTCTCCTTTGACCGTTCAGCAGGCTTATATCTTAAGAAAAATTAAGCAAAATCCAAGGGTCAATCTTACCTCATTAAGTAATGAACTTTGTCTTACAAAGGGAGCGATGAGCCTGGCGATTAACAAAATGGTTGAAGACGGTTATGTTATTCGCAAAGAAAACATGGTTGACCGAAGGAATATAGATATTATTCTTACAGGGAAAGGACAGAGAGTACTGGACAGCACAATTGAATGTATCAGGAAAACTTTTGCTTCTCTTACATCATCATTAACTGATGAAGAGTTGAATGAGATAAAGCTGAACCTTGAAAAATTGAATTTTTCAATGCGTAAAGCCACAGGTGAAAAAGGACGTGCCTGAATAGCCATAATAAAATAATAGCTGTGCTGTGGGCCGGTCTGAACTATACTTTGTAACTTAATAAATAAAACATTAAATATATTAACGCTGGGAGTGCTTAAAATGTTTGGAAACGCAGAAAAGAAGATTGAAAAATTGATACGGAAAGGTAAATGGGAAGACTTATCAAAGAAATTCTTAGCCGCAAATGCCGAAACAAGGCTTATTTTAGCTGAACAATGCGGCAAATCCAATGAACCGGGAGTAAATAGCGTACTAAATAAGCTATTAAGAGATCCTGATGAAAGGGTTCAGTTGGCAGCTGTTAAGTCAATAGGCATAACAGGTACGGATCATGAAGTTGCTCAATTACAGTGGTTATTATCCAATACAAGCGAGGATAAAAAAGAGCTGGTTTCAGCCCTTCACGATTCGATATCCAAAGTAAGGGGAAAAAGATAAGAAAGCATCCTGACAGCCAATCCGTGAACTGCAAAATACTGCTTTTCACGGATTGGGCAGTAATATAATTTTTAGCAAAAAGGCTTTTTAATCTACATTATTGATTCTACTGCAGCAGGCTGCAACATTACTTGTTCGCTTAAAGAGTAATCAATATTAATATTTGCCTTTGTTGATATGTCCGACAAGTTCGGCTTTGGAACGCTGCTTGATGATCCAGGCCTCATCTTTTGCTTTTTTGAAAGCGGACACACAGGGCGGGTCAAGGTCAATTTGGATGCCTTCCTCACAAAGTTCCACAATTTTCATGCATAGTTGGACCAGTTCCATATGGATATCATTCGTCCGATCCGATGCATATATTTTGTTCATCGCTTCTTCGTCAAGCTGACTGAATTTCTCTTTCGGGGCTCCGCATTTAGGGCAAGTATCAGGAGCCTGTTCGCCTTCATAAACAAACCCGCAAACGCTGCATTTATACAACTTTTTCATAGTATATCTCTCCTTTTCAAACTCTTTTTAGATATTTACCCCTTAGCAGTGCTGATAAACAAAAACGCTGAACTTTATTGTTTGCGGTCTGATTGACATCGCATTTAACTGAATGCTATGATAACTATAGTAAAGGCAGGTTTACAGGTATTCACACAGCCGGGACACTAAATATGCTCAATTCGTAAAAGCGGGACCTGATTCATAGTAAATTTACTTGGAATAGCAAGGAGAAAGAACTATGGGAAGTTATTTTGAAAAGGAATTGGCGATATCCGGGTATACAAAGGACCCGGCGATTGTAATGAAGACCATTGCAAACCGGTATATAGGCCATAACCCTCCTTTTGGCGCATCATACTATGCATATCAGAAAACAGGGATAAGACAGGACGATAATTACAGGTTTGTTTTCAACTTTCATGAAATTTACCCCGATTCACCTTTGGAGAGCAATGTATACGCATGGGCCAAACTTTGGAGCGATGACGATATGGCCATGTCTTTCGAGATAAGATGTTTTGGCCCGGTTATTATATACTGCAACGGTGAAAGAGTGTTTAAGCCGAATATTTATTATGAAAGGACAAGCGATGCTTCCGCCGGCTTTACGGTAAATTTGAAGAGGGGATGGAACAGCATTGTACTGCGGTTCATTCGCACGAATACCGGCTGCGGCGGGCTTTTAGGCGCCGTTTCATCAAGGCACCGGCCTTTAAGTTTCATTGTCCCTTCATCAGACAGAGAAGGCCAAAAAGGGTGGATATATACATCGCCTCTTAGAACGCCTATTGAAAAACTTCCTGAAACAGGGATGAGCGAAAATGAAACCGGAGTTAAATGGTTTCCGGAAAAAGATTGGACGGATGCGGAAAAATCGTATGGGCAAATGAGAAGGATGTATTCCATTTGTAAAGATTGTTTTTCTTTTGGATGGACGAAGCTGTCTGCTGAAAAAACAGGTGATTATACAATAAAGGGCACGCATGACGGTTCTATCCGCATATACCTGGATAATCAGCAAATTTATCATTCTTCAGGTTCCGGAGAGTTCAACTTTAAAACTGCAATAAAATATGGAGAGCATAATATTTTAGTAAAGAATGAATGCGGAAATGGTGAATGGGGGTTTTCACTTACCTGTATGGACGGAGATACCGTTATTCCGCTGTTAAATCCGATAAATGCTGTCGGCGTAAACGAAACCTGGTTGTATGCAGGGCCTTTTGACGGTAGTGCTGATATCGGGCCTCCCGGTGTCTATTCATTGGACATGCCTTTTAATGGAACCGGAGAAAAGGTGTACTGGAGGCTTGATAAACCGGAAACCGTAATTCGTCCTTATAACGCAAACAAATTATTCGGTCAGTGGAATTATCCTCTGGGCGTTACGCTCTACGGCTTGATTGAAGCCGGAAGGCTTCTTCGGGATCAGGACATTATTAATTATGTTGTAAAGCATTTGGAACTTAGCATAAAGTTTTTTCAATACTCAATGTGGGATAAGGAACAATACGGCGCCGCAAGCATGCATAATCTGCTTACCACGATAAGTACCCTTGATGACTGCGGTTCGTTCGGCTCATTAATGCTTGAAGCGTCGCCGGAATTAATAAACAGCGTTTACACCATAATAGCCGATTACATAGCAAACTTTATTGAAAATGTTCTTGAACGAATGCCGGATGGTGCTGTTTGTCGTGCCAATCCAAATTTTCCGCTGATGGACCGCACAATTTGGGCGGACGACCTTTATATGTGCATTCCGTTTTTGTGCCGGTATTATAAAATGACAGGCGATCCGCGGTATATAGATGATGCTGCGAAGCAGCTTGTATTGTTTCACAAGTATCTTTTCCGGCCGGACAGAAAAATATTGTCCCATGTGTATGATATAAAGCATGAACGACCAACGGAAGTTTCATGGGGAAGGGGAAATGGATGGGCAGCATTCTCGTATACTGAGCTGCTTGCATTTTTGCCGTATGAACATCCGCTCAGGGAAGAAATAATCAGAAACTTTAATGTTCTTTGTGAGGGCTATATTGAGCTTCAGGATGAAACCGGAATGTGGCATCAGGTTTTAAACGATCACGAATCCTACCCGGAAGCATCATGCACATCAATGTTTGCCTGTGCCTTTGCCCGCGGTGTGAGGAACGGATGGCTGATCGGGCCTGAAAAGTATATTAAATCCGTGAAGAAAGCATGGGAAGCATTATGCGATCAAGTTATCGATAGAGAAGGGAATATATACGGAATTTGCAGGGGATCAGGTTTTTCTTTTTCCGCCGATTATTATAAAAACGATCTGGGATGGGTTTTGAATGATACGCACGGTATCGGAATAGTCCTTTTGGCGGGGGTTGAGTATATGAAACTTAATAAAAAATACCAAAGATTAAATGACATTGATAATGTAAAATTATAAGAGTAAATTTAGCATTGCAAATAAAGGAGAGGTTTAATATGAGCGGAAAGTATGGTTCAAAAGTATGGTTTATACCTGATGGATATTACCCATCTACAAGCAGTGGGAGCCAAAAAAGCCATGACGCTGTTTGTGTTTTAAATCCAAACAAAGAAGATGCGAATATATCAATAACATTGTATTTTGAAGACAGGGAAAAACAACAGGGTTTTAATGCGGTATGCAAAGCGGAAAGAACGCACCACATACGCATGGATAAAATACGTGACAATAAAGGAAATAGCGTTCCTACCGATGTGCCTTATGCGATGATGGTGGAAAGCGATGTTGAAATTATTGTCCAATACAGCCGTATGGATACGACGCAGGCTGAAATGGCATTAATGACAACAATTGCTTATCCGCTGTAACACAGGAGGATTAGTATGGAAAAAAATCAGAAAACACAGGTTGGTAAAACCGGTAAGGAACCGTCAAAAAAGACTTTTTCAGCCAACGATATTTTCAAAATTGAAAAAGAACAGCTTATTAGTACGATAGACAAAGTTGTCCGAAGAACAATGCAAATGGATATGGACTGGAATTGGCCGTGCGGAGTTGCATTCTATGGGATATCCCGGGCTTACGGGTTAACGGGGAACAAGGATTATATCGATTTTCTTGTTGATTGGGTAGATGAATACCTTGAAATCGGACTGCCGAAATTCATGGTAAATGCCGTATCCATGGGGCATGTTCTAATTACGATGTATGATGCGACGAAGGATGAAAAGTACTGGAAAATAGCGCTTGATAAAGCGGAGTATTTGCGTAGTGAAGCAGTAAGGTTCGCAGATGGTGTTTTTCAGCACACTGTATCTTCGAAAAATGATTTTCCGGAGCAGGCATGGGCGGATACTCTTTTTATGGCGGCGTATTTTCTTTTGCGCGTGGGCAAGAGGCTTAACAGGAAAGATTATATAGACGATGCGTTAAATCAATACTACTGGCATGAAGAATACCTGCAGGATAACAAAACGAACCTGTATTACCACGCATGGGACAATGTAAACAAAACTCATATGTCATCAATATACTGGGCACGGGCTAATGCCTGGGCGGCGTATACGATGGCCAGGGCATTAACGTACATAAACTATATGTATCCGATGTTTATGCGCATAGACGGTTCATTGAGAGATCAATTAAGCGCTCTCGTCAGGCTGCAGTCTGAAAACGGGTTATGGCATACTGTTGTTGACGATCCGGAATCCTATGAGGAAATTTCAGCGTCTGCGGGAATCGCGGCCGCGCTTGTGCTTTATGGGAACCCGCTTCACCGCAAATATATTGCAAAAGCTTATGAAGGAATTATGAAAAACATATCCGAAGACGGGACTGTTCTTAATGTTTCAGCAGGAACCGCGGTAATGGCCACTAAGGAAGACTACCGCCAGGTACCTAAAAAACGCATCCAGGGTTGGGGGCAGGGGCTTGCACTTGCTTTTTTATGTGCGCTTGCGGACTTTCTTGATAAGAACACCGGAAAATAGCACATGGTTTTCATAAAAAACGAACCGGTACATTTAATGTTAATGCGCCGGTTCGTTTGTTTTTCTGCCCCGCTGTTACGGTAATAAACCGCTCTGTGTTAATTACTTATTTTTTTTAAGGCATGTTAGAACTTCGCCGACATACATACGGTGATAATCCTTTAGGGGATAATTTTTAGTATCTATTTCGGAATCAATAAAGTTTGAAGGATTAATATCCTGGTAGTATAATTTTCGGCACTCAATTACAAGCCGCGCTTCATTGAAAAAAACGGATCCGTTTCTGCTTTCAATTGCGGTTAAACCTGTTTCTGCGGCCTTGTTACAATCCCTTCCCGAATGTGAGCCGCAGAAGTTAAGGGCGCTGCGATAGCTTTGATCAAAAAATGACAAAGTGAAGATATTGTTTTTCTCAAGGAACTCATAGGTATAGCGGGACGGCCGCACCACGATGAAGCAGGTGTTTTTATTCCACAGAACGCCAAAACCGCCCCAGCTTGCTGTCATCGTGTTGTATGAATCCTTATTTCCCGCGGTTATCAGCATCCAATCCGTACCGACAAGCTTGAATGGATTGTCGGTAATCTGTTCCGGTCTAAGTTCAGTAAACGTATCATACATTGATATCACCTCGAAAAATTATTGATATGTACTTAAAAACTAAAGAGCCAAACCGCTGTGTCGGTTAAATCAAAAAAGCGGTAAATGGATTTTGTTACACAATTATACAACAATAATTTAGTAAAATCAAAACCGAACAGTAATTTCCGCTCATTAACCCACTCCTAAGTTTCATTTTAGCAGTATGGTGTTGCAGCATATCGCTCGGCGCAACCGAAAGCGGCTGTGCAAATTAAGGAACGGGACAGCAGCGCGTTGACCAATTAATCACCCGCTGTGTTTTTGGAATTAAATTTGCGTCTTAACAGTAACGGAACGATTGTTTCATTCATTGACATGCTTAAAAAAAAGAATTAAGATAGTACAAGAGTTTTGTATCCGGTTACACCTTTTTTGATTATAATTAGAATGAAAGCTGGTGGATGTTATTAGAAAAAACAAGATCTCAATCCGAGATATTGCAAAGGAATGTAATGTCTCGGTAGCAACTGTTTCAAGAGTTCTTAACAATAGCAGCGCGGTAAAGGAACAAACGCGCCTGCGTGTTCAAAAGGTTATTGATAAATACAATTATAAACCGAATGAACTTGCGCGTGGTCTTTATACACAGCGGACAAAATCAATAGGTGTTATACTTCCCGAGATAACTAACCACTTTTTTGCAAAGGTTTTTCTTGAAATAGAAAGGGCCGCCCTTGAATACGGCCAGACAGTTTTTTTATGCAATACGCTTAGTGACTATAAACTTGAAGATTTTTATACCGAAAGGCTTACCGAAAAGCAGGTGGACGGTCTGCTTCTTCTGGGCGGGCGTGTAAACCAGACAAAAACGAATATACAGTATGTAAACCTTCTTAAAAGAGAAGTATTTCCGACCCCTGTTGTCATAATAAACGGAAAGCTTGATAATTATTCCGAAAACTGTGCAACGGTAAGTTCCGACGAATATGAGGCAATGTATCAAGCCGTACAATACCTTACAGGCCTCGGGCATAGAAATATTGCCTTTTTAGGCGGCAAGAAAGGCATTATGTCAACTGACATAAAGCTCGCCGCACTTAAAGCTGCGGCAAAATCATATAATTTTGTAATTAAAAAAGAATGGATAAAGCTGAGCGATTATACATATCAAGGCGGAGTGAGCGCTATGAATAAGCTTTTGGCCGAAAAGGACAAACCTACCGCAATTATCGCTATTAACGATGAGGCAGCGGCCGGAATAATAAACACCTGCATAAGTAAAGGGTACCGTGTTCCGGATGATTTTTCCGTTCTTGGTTTTGATGATAGCTTTATAGCAGCTACAACACTTCCTTCGATAACCACGTTGTCACATCCTTATAAAAAACTTGGTTCGATAGCGGTAAGCTTTATTAATGACATGATCAACGAAAAGCCAATCGGAAAAGACAAGAATATCAGTTTGAGAATGAGCATTGTTGAAAGACAATCATGTAAAAGGCTGTAAAATCCGTACATATAATCAACGATTTCCCGAAATCCGTATTTCCCGTTTATACCGAATCGGGCACCCATTGCAAAACCCGGTGGAGAGGCTTTTATAAAGTAAAACCATCGTCAATATGCACAAAAAAATTATTTTTATAATTTAATACTTGACAAAACAGATAAAAGATATTATACCTCCTGCTTGCCACAGGCGAAGGCCTTGACATGATAAACACGGCATCCGACTGGCTTGATATGTGGCCTAATGCACAAAAAGGAGCATTTATGACACTTAATGATCTGCTTCCTAAATACGCTCCGATAACATGGAATGATGTACCCGAGTCAAGCTGGGCTGAAGTAACTTACAAGGGCGATATAATAGCAATACCGGAAGATATGTATTCACAGTGGATTAACCATGGATTTATGTACAGAGGAGACTGGGCAAGAGAATTCGGCATTACCGAACCGATTGATTCCTGGGAAGAATTCGGGCAGTATTTGCAGGGCATTAAAGACAACAAATCGAAGGACGGCGTTATACCCTTTGATATATCCGGCTCATCGAATATAAAAGCCCTGTTCGATCACTGGCCGGTTTCCAAATCGAAGCTGATTTGTATTGACCCCGTACCGGGCGGGCTGGCATACGGCAAGTCCGACGACGAGTGGTGGGAAGTGCGCTCACGTTTCTTCCCGCTGGATGACGGGACCGACCTGCTGCTGGATTTTGCGAAGGAAATGAAAAAGTGGGGAGACGCGGGCTACTGGAGAGAAGACGTTCTTAACAATACCGCAGACACCTGGGTGCAGTTTAAAGCGGGGCTTACAGGAACACGCCAGCACCATACGCAGACTTATGTTTATGCCTATGATGAACTTGAAAGAGAAATCCCGGGCGCGGATCTTCAGTTCTTCCCATACTGCGAAGAAAGCAAAAACCTGACAAAGATGTCGATAACGCACGGTGCTACGGCAATAGGCGCAAACTGCAAAAACCCTGAAAGAACACTTATGGTATATGATCTTATCCGCAATGACGAAACAATGTACAAATTGTTCAACTGGGGTCTTGAAGGTGTACAGTATGAAATTAAAGACGGCAAGAGAGTGAAACCTGAAGGCTTTATAACCGACAGTCACAGCTTTTCGTCGAACTTCTGGGGCGGACGTATGGATAAGTTTGAACTGAAGTATCCCAGTGCTGACATGGTCAGCAATTGGAGAGAAATTTACGACAATTTTGAAAGCTATGCAAGACCGTACAGGTATGGACGTTTTGTATTCGATAAATCTCCTGTTGATCCAGAAATTACTGCCTGCACGGAAGTTTTAAACAGGCTGCTCCCGGCAATCTGCGTCGGAAAAGCGGGCGATCCTGAAGCTGCTGTGGCCGAGCTTAGAGATCAGCTGAAAATGGCGGGGAACGATAAGATACTGGCTGAAGTGCAAAGGCAAATGAATGAGTTTAAAGCATCTATTCAATAAATTAATGACAGTAAATAAAATTAAAGACAGGCTGTCGGTCTGGCAGCCTGTCACTACAGAAAGATAAGGGATTAAATATGGATTGTAACAGCATAAGAGAGAACTATATTCTAAATACAGGCTGGAAGTTTAAGCTTGGTGAAGAACCGAAGGCATGGTACAAAGGGTTTGACGACAGCTCCTGGCGTGATGTTAATATTCCCCATGACTGGGCCGTCGAGCATCCTTTTGATATCAACTGTTCCAGCGGAACAGGATATCTCCCGGGAGGAAAGGGATATTACCGAAAAGCTTTCTTTTTACCGAAAAAATTAAAGGGTAAACAGGTTTTCATAACTTTTGATGGAGTTTATAAAAACAGTATGGTTTGGTGCAACAGTTATTATCTGGGCAAAAGACCAAACGGGTATACTCAGTTTTGTTATGATATTACCGATTTTGTCTGTTTCGGAGACGATCCGAATGTAATTGTCGTAAAAGTTCAGCACGAAGACATTGCGGATTCCCGGTGGTATACCGGTTCGGGAATTTACCGGAAGGTAACTGTAACGGTAAAGGACAAAATTGCTATAGAAAACAATAGTGTGTTTATTTATACAGCTAAAGCAG
>Ga0123334_1001111_pt1 | contig 35006 bp, 29 predicted proteins | sample BiotimSIPDNA_FD_89706 | JGI IMG/M metagenome (GOLD analysis project Ga0123334, IMG submission 89706) | Anaerobic biogas reactor microbial communites from Washington, USA - Biogas_R1 time_0 SIP DNA | ecosystem: Engineered > Bioreactor > Anaerobic > Unclassified | place: Washington, USA...
CACCCTCTGGAAAAATACACCTGCTGTTTGCTATAATATGTAAAGTTTATTTGTATTTTTAAACTTTTTCAACAGCTTACAACAGGTGCGCGCTGCTCTTGCAGGGCGCACACACGCGGTATAAAAAATTGCCGGAATAGTAGGTTATTCAAGGCTTGTAGCCCCGCATCAACTTTTTGCAACGGTGGATGCGAACGCAGCCCGCTCACCCAAACGTTTCATACCTCAAAACCGTTAGCAGCAATCATCCTACTGGTTTAAAAACAGTTGAGTTTTACTGCTAACGATATTATCTTTACAGGGATAGACTCCTGGACAAGGCCGGTTTTAGCAATGGTGCTTTAAAAGCCCGAGCGCAATCAAAGTTAGAATGTAAAAAGTCATATTCTTTTATGACTTGGGTTAGAGTTTAATGGTGATCCGTCATATGACGGAATCCCGATCGGAATACTGTCAAAATTAGAAATTACATTCCATGGAGTTTTTTATATAAATTTCTAAAAACACTTGATGTAATGAGTAGTGAAAACATGACATTAGAAGTGGTCAATCCCAATGCTGCAGGAATTGACATAGGCAGTCGCAGCCATTGGGTGGCTGTAGGACAAAATGCCGAAGATGTAAAAGAATTCGGCGTTTATAGTGAAGATCATGAGGCTTTATGCCAATGGTTAACCAAACACAAAGTGACCAGTATTGCCATGGAAAGTACTGGAACTTACTGGCAAAACTTGTTTTCATCGTTAGTCGCCCATGGCTTTGACGTGATTTTGGTCAATGGCAGGCAAACCAAAAACATCAAAGGCAAGAAGACCGATATCAAAGATTGTCAATGGATTCAGAAATTACATTGTTTAGGATTGCTTTCGAGTAGCTTTTTGCCCGATAGTACAACCGACATAATCAGGACCTACAGCAGGCATCGTCAGAATATTCTACAACAATCAGCAAGGACAGTCCTTAAAATGCAGAAATATTTACGATTAATGAATCTGCGGTTAGACGTTGTGGTAAAGGATATCGTTGGTGAAACGGGCACCAAGATCATAAGTGCATTCATCGCAGGAGAAAGGTCCGGTAAAAAGCTGGCAGAAAACCGACACTATAATTGCCGCAAATCAGAAGAAGAAATAGCCAAAGCCCTTCAATTCAACGGACGGGCTGATTATGTGTTTGCCCTAAAACACGAATGGGGAACTTATTTGCACCTGCAACAGCAACTTAATGAAGTCGATGCACAAATTAAAGAATTGCTCACCGACATCATTGATAAAGATGACAATAAAAAACAGCATGTGGCAACCCAAAAAACACATAAAAGAAAAAACAAAAATACGCTTCGGGGAACCGATATGAACCAGATGGCCTATCAATATTTTGAGGGGATTGACCTAATGGCCATCGAAGGTGTCAATGATGCTACTATTATGTCTATAATCAGTGAGATTGGATTAGAGGGAATAAAAAAATTTGAAACATCCAAACAATTTACAGCATGGTTACGCCTTGCTCCCAATAACAAAATAAGTGGGGGCAAGGTATTGAACCATCATATTCCAAAAGGAAGTAGTAGGTTAAAAATAGCATTACGAAATGCAGCAAATGCCATTGGTAATTTAAAAGAAGGACACCTGTCCGACTTCTTTAAAAGAATCTGCTATAAAAAAGGGAGGACAACAGCGATTAATGCAACCGCAAGAAAACTTGCCGTAATCATCTGGAATATGTTGGTTAAAGAAATGCCATATGAATCACCAACCCAATATTTATTCCTCGATGAAAAAAGAAAACTTGGATTGGTTAAAAGGATCAAAAAGCAAATCGCTAAATTTGAACTGCAACCCGATCAGCTCGGATTTGCGATAACCTAATATTTAGCTATTTAGATCTGACGTTAGTCGGAAGGCAAAAAGACACAGCATTTGACAGTTTATAGGTTTTCTTCTTGCTAATTCTTTTGGAGTACAATTGCTAATTAAAACCAAAATATTTGATTTCTTATCCATTTGAATTATTGCATTTTGTGTATATTTGTGCTAATTACTCAGTAAATACTTAGTAAATAACTTTTATTGATTATGGCTAAATTTAAGCATTCAGATATACGACTAGTCCAACCGACTTTTGACTCAAGATTAACCGACCTGGTAATTGAGTTAGACCATCTAAGAAAAAAGAGACTTGGTGGAACTACTCATCCGCATGTTTTTTTTCAACTTAAGAGTATTTTTCAGACACTTGAGAGTATTGGTTCTGCAAGAATTGAAGGAAACAATACTACAATCTCAGAATTTATTGAAACGAAACTTGAAGAAAGGGAATATGTTAATGAACAAATACAAGAAATTCGAAATATTGAGAAAAGTATAAATTATATTGAACAAGAGTCTGAACAAATTCCAATTGGTAGATTTTTTATTAGTAATCTTCATCAAATGATAGTTGATGGACTGACACCTCCACCAAAAGGTGAAGGTGATTCAAATCCAGGCACCTATCGAAATCATGCTGTGGAAATAAAAGGGGCATCACATAAGCCACCTGAAACTCAACAGCAAGTCGATAGCTATATGCAAGAACTCTTTGATTTTGTCAATGAGGAATCTTCCCCCAAATACGATTTGTTAAAAATGGCAATAGCTCACCATCGCTTTATGTGGATTCACCCATTTGGAAATGGTAATGGTCGAGTGGGCAGATTATTTACTTATGCCTTACTTGTTAAAGCTGGATTTAATGTTCATGTTGGTAGAATTTTAAATCCAACAGCAATTTTCTGTAATGATAGAGACCAATACTATAAATTTCTTTCTGGTGCAGATACTGGTAGTGATGAAGGATTAATTGACTGGTGTACTTATGTTTTAGAAGGTTTAAAAGCTGAAATTGATAAAATTGATATGTTGCTTGACTATGATTATTTGAAGAGCTCAATTCTTATTCCTGCTTTAGATTACTCAAAAACAATGAAATATATTGATAATAGAGAATATAAGATTCTTAAAGTAACAGTTGAAAAACAAGTTGTGCAAAATTCCGATATTCAAGCGGTTTTAAAGGAGAATCATATGACATCTATTTCAAGATACATCAGGGTTTTGAAAGAAAAAAAGATGATAGCTAGTGAAAAGGATAATGTCAGAAAATACCATATAAACTTCACAAACAATTTTTTGATTAGAAGTGTAATTAAAAAACTGGAGGAAGAAGGATTTATACCAATGAATAATGCCCAATAAAAACTATATGTCAATTGCCGTTTTAGTGCTGACAACAAGCCGCATAGCCCGCAATCCCGATAATTATCGGGAGCGATGGGGTTCGACAGACAAACGACCAGAGGGAGTTCAGCAAAGCTAAAGTTTCACGCACCCTGCCCCTAATCATATTGGCGGAACGTTAGGGGCAAGTGTGAAAAATGATAAGAACACAATGACAAATTATAAGTTTACAGGGAAGCTTGGTGAATTGATTGAAAAAGCCGAACACGGAAGTGAATCAGATGTGGACTACATAATGAATCATTTATCGAAAGACTCTTCTTTAGCTATGACGAGATTTGTTGACTATGCACTAAGTCATGTAGAAAATCAGAATGGCATTAAGCGCTTAGAATACTATTTATTTAACGGAACTCTTATACAACGCAATTATTCTTCACTGTTTTTCAATAGACGGTTAGATTACGAAATTGTACTGCAAGCATTTAAAGAAGGACGAATAGATGAAATTCAAGCATTCGCCAGATAAGGAAAAACACCAGCCCATAACATAATAACACCTACCTAAAAGTGACGGTTCAGTGGTTAAACCAAGTTTTGTGCTTCTATCAAAGTTTCTGCTTGGTTGACAGAGCTTTACCCCGAAACCGGCTACCTTTGGGTAGCTTTGCAAAACATTGCCCGCTAGTGCTGATTTACCTTCGCTGATTGTTGATTCCGCTCAGAAGGATAACAGGCATGTCAGGAAATAAAATGATCCCTGTAACTAAAAAAAATTTAATAAAATCAATAAATTAGCAACTACAAAAAATAGATCAATATGAAACGAGTATGTAAAATACCTATATACTAGAAATGATTTAATACATGCAAGTTCCATACGATGCTTAAAATAAACAATTTAATCTTATGACTAAAAACACAATTTTTCGTTCACTTATTGCCGGGGCATTCCTTTGTTTCTCGGGATGGGCAGTGGGTCAGCCCGGAGGCTTTGGAAGATCTCCGCAGATCAATCCCGATAAAACGGTGACTTTCCGCATTAACGCGCCAAATGCACAGGATGTTAAACTAAGTGTACAATCGGAAAAAGGGCCTGTACAAATGGTTAAAGGCGAAAGAGGCTCGTGGAGTGTTACCGTAGGGCCTGTGAAACCCGACATTTATCCCTATTCTTTTATTGTTGATGGTATTCAGGTTATGGATGCGGGTAATATGTACTATTTCCCAAATGAACGGTTCAAAGGCAGCCTGCTCGATGTGCGTGGCGATTCTTCGCTGATCCATTCAATAAGGGATGTACCTCACGGAACTGTTACGTATGAGTACTACCCATCGGCTGAAGGGACAACGGGTACCGTGCTTGTTTATACCCCACCGGGATACAACAAGAACCCTGGTGTGAAGTACCCGGTATTTTACCTCGTTAGCGGAACTACTGATACCGAAGAAACATGGTTTAAAGTAGGCAAGGCTAACCTAATCCTCGATAACCTTATTGCCGAAGGGAAAGCTAAGCCTATGATTATTGTGATGCCTTATGGTAATATCGAAGCTAGAATTGCAGAACAAAAGGGAGGGCTTAAACCTGCCGACCCAGCCGACAGGGAAAGTGCTGAGGCCATTGCGCGATCAAAGACCTTTGAACGAGACCTGGTGGACAATCTTATTCCTTATATTGAAAAGAATTACAGGGTTATTGCCAACAGTGAAAACCGTGCCATAGGGGGCTTTTCGCGCGGAGGAGGCCAAACCCTTAGGACTGGATTCGGAAATATGGACAAGTTTGCCTGGATATGCTGTTACAGTGCATACCTGTCAACTACCGAGCTGGAACGTGATTTCAAAAAGGTAGTTGGAAACCCGAAAGAAACAAACCAGAAGCTCAAACTATTGTGGGTTAGTGTAGGCACCGAGGACCGCCTTTACAATCCTACAACCGAATTCATCAACTATTTAAAGGCAAAGGACATCAACTATAAGTCGCTTATAACATCAGGTGGCCATACCTGGATGAATACCAAAGCCTATCTAGCCAATACGGCACCTTTACTTTTCAAATAACAATCGAATCTTATCTGTAAAGAAATGAAGAACATACTACTAACATTATTCATATTGGTTTCTTGCGGCACTTTCCTTATCGCCCAGAGACCTTCCGTTATATCGCCTGAAGTACATCCCGACAATAGCGTTACTTTCCGGTTTTCTGCCCGTAACGCCAAAAGCGTTTCTCTCGATACCGAGATACTCCCAAAGCCAGTTGAAATGGCGAAAGATTCTTCCACTGGGGTATGGTCGATAACCATTCCACCTGTAAAGCCCGATATTTATCCTTATAGTTTCCTGGTTGACGGCATTGAAGTGAACGATCCCAACAACACGTATCTGTTCGCAAACGAAGGCTTTAAACACAGTTTGGTCGATATTAAAGGCGACAAACCGCTGGTACATTCGCTTCAAAATGTTCCTCATGGCAAAATAACTTATTGTAGTTACCAAACTGCACAGGACAGAACCGGAACGTTGTTAATATACACCCCACCGGGATTCGATGCCAACGGTAAAACCAAGTATCCGGTGCTCTATCTTATTCATGGCGGATCGGATACCGAAGAAACCTGGACTAAAGTTGGGAAAGCCAATCTGATTGCCGATAACCTGATTGCTGAAGGGAAAATGAAACCGATGATCATTGTAATGCCGTATGCCAATACCGGGCTTATGATGCAAAGCGCATTCGGAACCGACATGATCAACAAGATTATACCCTATGTTGAATCGAATTATCCAGTTCTGACTGACAGGAACAACCGTGCTATAACCGGCTTTTCGGTGGGTGGCGGAGCAACGCTCAATATTGGCCTAATGAACCTTGATAAGTTTGCCTATGTATGTGCTTATGCACCCTATGTACAAACCCCCGAGTTCAGGGCAAACTTTGGCAACTGGAACCCCGATGTAGCGGCTTATAATAGCCAGCTTAAAAAGCTCAGTATCTATGTTGGCGAAAGCGATCAGTACATTGAAATCGTTAACAGTGCTGTAAAATTGTTCAAGGAGAAAGGCCTCAACCTGGAGACCATGTACGTACCAGGTGGGCATACCTGGATGAACTGTAAACTCTTTCTGGCAACCACTTTGCCGCAGTTATTTAAGTAAGAATAATTGAATTGAATGAAACTTAAACAAGCAAGGAGCCGCTTTGGCTATTCCTTGCTTGTTTTTTTCTTACAGCTCTGATGGACTTTGTGAGCCGGGATTATACATGACCCGCCGCACCTGTGCGATTGTATTGCGTAGATGCTGCGGGTTGCATTTATTGACCCTTGGAGGTATGTGCTCTCTTTATGATTGTTATTACTACTCTGCAAGGGATTATGATGAGTTATGGCAAATTACCGTGATGCGGCATCAAAAACGCATAAAGAAATCCCATGTTTCTTTTGCTATCCAGTTGACATCCGATCCGGGATCTTTCACGTTGTCGGTATGACCACCAACGAATGAACCAAACATGACAGGATATTCTTCTGGAAGTCCTTTAAATTCTGTCGTAACATGAGTTGGCGTTGTGGCTAATGGTATTTCTGGCAATTGTTTTAATCCGTTATCTTCGATGTGCGTCAATACGCAATACTTACCCCCCTGCTTGCGTTCATCGGAGTTAACATACTTGCAAAGTCCGTCTTCTGTACCTGTTGTGCTAAAGAAAGCAAGCGGTTCGTGTTTGTTCTCTGGGAGATAAATGTTCCAGTTGGCCGGTGCATAACAAGCTACCGCACGAAGATCTTTCTGAAACTCCAATGACAACGAGTAGGTAACCATCGCGCCAAAGCTAAAGCCGCAGCAAAATACGCGGGAGGTGTCGATACTCAATTTCTCTTTAAACAGTTTAAGCATATCGGCAAAGAAGATGTGGTCTTTGTCATCAGCTCCACGCCAGGGAGAACGGTCGGTGTATCCCTGAGGCGCAACAAAAATAACAGGGATATTATCTCTTTCGGCATACGTTTTAAGCCCATAATAGTTGTTGTCAACCATTGTTTTCATACTCCCCCCCATCATGTGCATTGCAAAAATCAAACGGTAAGGTTTGTTCTTGTCGTAGTCTTGGGGAATTTCAATGGTGTATTGGCGGGTAAGCCCTGCACTTTCCATGGTATAAGTCCCACTTTTAAGATCTCCAAGGTCTTTACCGTAACCGGTACTGAGCGTTGGCGGATTTTTCAACTTACGGGTAACGTCGGCTGATTTACTTGGTTGTGCCTGAAGCGCAAAAAATGAAGCCAAAAAGATAATGATTACAACTATTTTTCTCATCGCATATAATTTTAAATAATTTCTGGTTTTTTCTTGGTATCAGACGACTGATTTTAATTTTAGTTTAATCTGCCATCTTTGTTTGAAATGGAAACGAGTTAAGCGGCATATTCATATCAGGAAACGGCTATTTTCTATCCTAATATTGATGGATTTTATACCCGTGGATGAATGGATGCGAGCTTGAATATTTCCATTCGCTACCGGGCGAAGATATACATAATCCTGTTTGGGTGTTTGCCAAAAATCTGCTTATCTTCTTTTTGCGACAAGGTAAGCCTTTCAATTCATCACAAACCATTGTTTCCTGCGCCACGCTTAATAAGGAAGATGCCGTCAGGCATTCAATACGGATAGCAATTCGTATGATCGGAAATAATCTTGTCTGGATGGTGACAGAACGGCAACCTTTTCCAACCTAACTCCTCCCCCTCATTGAATCTTTACCGGATGGATGGTATTCCTTCAAACAAGCAAAAGGGTACCCTTTGGAAAAAACACGTACCATTTTTCTCTTATGTAAAGTTTATTTGTATTTTTAATCTTTTTCATTAGCTTACTTTGTGTCAGATAATAAAGACCGTGCATAAATTCAAAAAAAGGAATAACATGGATAAAGAAAAACTACATAGCTTAATTGAAAAAGAACAACCAAACATCTGTCAAGTAGTTATTTATAAAGACGGTAAAGAAATATATTCTGACGAGTGGAATAATTACAAAAAAAGTGATTGCACTCACATTATGTCGGCAACCAAAAGCATTGTATCATTATTAATTGGAATAGCATTAGACCAAGGCTTAATAAAAAGTATTGACGAAAGAGTGCTGGATTATTTTCCCGGCTACAACGTTAAACGGGGAGAGAAAACCATATACGATGTAACCATTAAACATTTACTTACCATGAAAGCTCCCTATAAATGCAAAGGAGACCCATGGACAAAAGTATGTTCCAGTAATGATTGGACTTTATCATCGTTAGATTTTTTGGGCGGAAGAAAAGGTATCACAAACGAATTCAACTATCAAACGGTTTGTTTGCACATATTAACAGGCTTAATAAATAAAGTAAGTAATATGACTCCTGCCGATTTTGCTAATAAGTATTTATTTGAACCTATAGGTGTACAAGGACACATTAATTACCTGGCTAAAACAGTCGAAGAGCATAAGGACTTCACAATGAATAAAAAACCGAAGGAAAATGTTTGGTTTTGTGATCCGCAAGGTGTTGGAACTGCTGGCTATGGTTTGTGTTTTTCAGCCGAAGATATGGCTAAAATAGGACAGCTTTGTTTAGACAAGGGTAATTTTAATGGAAATCAAATTGTGCCTTCTGAGTGGATTGAAGAGATTACAAAGCCAACATGTACAACAGGAAATAAATTCATGAATATGATGTATGGTTATCTCTGGTGGATAATTAATGAAGAAAAAAACATCTACGCCGCAATTGGTAATAGTGGAAATGTTATTTATATCGATCCGGAAAATAATCTGGCGATTGCTGTAACTTCTTATTTTAAGCCAACAGTGTTTGATCGAATTGATTTTATAGAAGGAATAATTAGGCCATTTATATTAAAATAAATAGTAACAGTAGGGACTCATCTCAAATGGAATTGCTCCGAATGAATTTGCTACTAAAATTTTCAGGCAATTTAAACTAAAACCCGGGTATGAAACCAACGGATAGTTTCAATTTTTAAAAAATGAAGAATGGATTAAATGATAAAGCCGAATACAAAGCATTTTGGATAAGTAATGGCAAGCAATGTGTTGAATTTAAAGGTTTGCAGCCCGCTCGAACTGCCAGTGGTTTGACAGAAAGTTAGCACGCAATTTGCCACGACTCATACATTTTAGCGTTATTGGCAAGTGTGAGTCGTGCATAGTATATAATTTTAATTTAATGGAAGATATTGTAATTGAAGAAATGACTGAAGATTCGTGGATTAATGTTGCACGGATTTATGAATCAGGGATTGCCACTAAGAATGCGACGTTTGAAAAGCAAGCACCAGACTGGGACTCATGGAATAATGCCCACCGAAAAGATTGTCGTTTAGTTGCAAAGATTAATAAAAGAATAGTTGGTTGGGCTGCCTTGTCGAACGTTTCGAGCAGATGTGTCTACTCCGGAGTTGCTGAAGTTAGTGTTTACATTGATTATGAATATAGAGGTAAAGGCATTGGTGATAAACTAATGGATTCATTGATAAAGGAATCTGAGGCGCAAGGGATTTGGACCTTACAAGCAGGGATTTTCCCTGAAAACACTGGCAGTTTAAGGTTACATCATAAGCACGGTTTTAGAACAATTGGAATTAAGGAGCGGATAGGAAAAATGGATGATAAATGGCGGGATGTAGCATTATTAGAGCGCAGGAGTAAGATTATTGGCATTGATTAACCATTATTTACATCCTGATTAAAAGCACAAAAATGGCACCAGGCAGCAACAAACAACATCGTTAATTAAAAATGTCCGTAACAAAATAACTATGTCATTTGCCGGCTTGCTCCACTGGCTTCCAATTCTGTTTAGCCATTTAGGCACTTTTGTGGGGCAACAAAAAAGTTAGGTGTTGCTAATGCAACCTGCAAAACAGACTTCATTTACTTTCACACATCTTGCGTTATGTAAAAAAGAGAAATCCAATAAAATAATCAAAAATACATTGGTGAATTAAAAAAAATGTTACTTTTATCGAACGAACGTTCGTTTGATAAATATGAATAATACAAGACAAAAAATTCTTTGGAAAGCTTTTGGAATCTTTTTAGAAAAAGGGTTTGACAGTGTCTCAATATCTGACTTGCAAAAGGAAATTGGAATGGGCAGGGCTTCGCTTTATCATTATTTTAAAGGTAAAGAAGACTTATTTGTAAATGTTGTTTTAGAATGTTATCTGGCTTTGGGAAAAGAAAAACACATAAAAGCTGATTTGGACATATCCCTGAATAAAATGATTAAACAAAACATTGAGGAGTATAAACAAGATTTGGAAAAACAGGATGCTCTTTTAGACCGTAAAATTAGCATTTTGAATTTTTACCTTTTTGCATTTCAAGCCATGAAATATTGCCCGGGGTTTAAAAATGAAGCACTTGAACTTCAGAAACAAGAACTTGAGCAATGGAAATCAGTGATCAAATGCAGCATCAGAAATGGTGAAATACGTAAAGATATCGATGTTGATGAAATTGCCAAATTGTATGTAAATGCAGAAAATGGAATTGGAATAAGATCAACTTATTCTTCAAACGCTATTGAAATTATTGCAGAAATAGACAAGATGTATAAAAATATTTACAACCTGATTAAAACATAAAATTTATGGAAAATCAAAATATCCTCACATTTCCAGTCGGTTACCACCGCTTTCATAATAAACAATTATTTAATTATCAGCTTAACCGATGGCACTCTTTAGGGTATCTGGCATATGATGACTTGAAAAATGCAGGAGAAAGAATCCGAAAATTCGATGACTGGAAACCCGTAATGCTTGAGCTGGCAGGTAGAAAGCAGGATAAAAAGAAAAACATAGAAGCCGCATTTTATTATCGTGCTGCTGAATTTTACACGCTTTATGGACAAGAAAATAAGGAAGCACTTTATGATAAGTTCATCGATTTGTTTTATTCAAACATGCCGTTAGATGGTGTGCTGGTTGATAAAGTTCCATACGACGAATCGTTCCTTCATATTTTGAAAATACCAAACAAGACCGGAATTAAAAAAGGAACAGTACTTCTTCACATTGGTTTTGATTCATTTATTGAAGAATTTTATTCTATAGCCTTGTATTTCACAATAAATGGATATGAGGTAATAGCATTCGATGGCCCGGGACAAGGAAAAACAATTAAGAAGTATAACGTTCCATTCAACTTTGAATGGGAAAAACCGGTTAAGGTAATTTTAGACTATTACAGAATCTCTGAAGCTGCTTTAGTAGGTATATCTCTTGGCGGTTGGTTGTGTTTGAGGGCTGCTGCATTTGAACCACGAATTAAATGGGTAATTTCTACAGGCGGTGCATACGATTATTATAAAATAGCCCCTGCAATGGCTCGTTGGACGATGGATTTCTTTAAAAAATATATGAGGGAGGGGTCAAATAAAGTTGCGTTGAAAGGAATTGAAAAAGGAGGAATGGAAGCATGGAGAAATAGCAACATCATGTACATTACCAAAATTGATGTCCCGATGGATGCATTTGAATATGCATGGCAGATGAATAGTGAGAATTTACATGCCGATAAAATTAAACAAGACGTTATGGTGATTACTGGCAGAGATGACCATTTTATACCATTTAGGCTACATGCACCGTTGATAAAATCATTGAAAAATGCAAAATCGGTGACTGATATTGTATTTACGAAAAAAGATCACGCAAGTAATCATTGTTCGACAGGGAATATTAAGCTGAGCCTTGATACTATGATTAATTGGCTTGATAAAAAAATTAAAGAAAAATAATGCACGATCACACAACGCTTGGTTTAGTACATAGGGGTTAGGCGCTGTAGATTTAAATTCTGAGGATTTAAAACCAATACAACTCGTAAAAAAAATCTATTTACTCCCCCACTACACCATTCAATCCACGTTGGCGCTAAAAAAAACGGCAAGCCATAAGACCCGCCGTCTGATTATTTAATTCGCGATAAAAGGAGATTTTTTAATAAACGTTTCATCTGATAGCTGGTCGATTAGGAAGCATGCCAGATCTGTTGTGCCTATTTTCTTCCCGTGACAATCACTGAGACTTGATTTAATTGTTCTTTTTTCATCCGTTTCTTCAATAAGCGGTAACCTGACAATTGTCCAGTTTAAAGTGCTTTCTGAGATTAAGGAATACTCTTTTTGCTTGTCAGCAATGATTGCAGGATAACTAAGTTTCATGATTTTGGAAAGCAATGTTGTCCTCAGACCCTTTTTATCAAAAGGTGTATCAATGGTCAACCCGGTGATTACAATGTACCTGCTGATATCCAGAGAATTCATCGCTTTTACAATATTCAGGGCAGACAGACTATGAATAGGGATTTCACCTTGGGTCTGTCCAAGTGTACTAATAACGGCATTGCATCCCTGAATAAGAGAATAAACCGTATCAAAATCAGCAACATCACCGATAACTTTTTCTATTAAAGGACTACTTATCTTTAACTTATCTGAATTTCGCAATAGAATTTTTATACTAAACCCCTGATTAACTAATTCTTTTACTAAAAATTTTCCTGCTTTACCGGTTCCACCGATTACTGCGATTTTATTATTTTTTTCCATGATTCTTTCTTTATAGAATAAATAACTGTAATTAAATAAAATAAGATGAACGACAGGCAGCCACTAAAGGCAATTAAATACCTGTCAAAACCGGGGTGGTTTCGAGTAAGAATTTAATGAATGATATTTTCTATAAAGATATTTCAATGAGGCAAAGATATTAATTGATTTCTGAATTGATTAATTTTACAATAAGAAATCTTTAGGCGTCTTTACTAATCAGACTGAAATAGCACCATACATGATATTTTACAAAATAAGAGTATTAGAAACCCAAATTAGCAACATGGTTCTCAGATCATTGAAACAGAGAGTTACATAAATCTTAATCTCCTTATCATTTTACTATAGCTAAAAAGATTACATGATAAGAACAGAACTGACGCACAACATGACAACACAAACTATGAAAAATGAAAGTATTCTTCATATAAAAAAAAGAACAGAATGGAGAAGTTGGCTTCAACAGAATTTCAATAAAGAGAAAGAAGCTTGGCTGGTTTATGCTAAAAAATCAACTGGAGAACAACGTATTCCATACAACGATGCCGTAGAAGAAGCCCTTTGTTTCGGTTGGATAGACAGCACAAATAAAACCCTTGATAAAGACCACACCATTCAGCGATTTACGCCAAGAAAAGCCAACAGCAAATATTCGCAACCTAATATTGAACGACTGAAATGGCTGGCCGAAAACAATTTAATTCACCCTACATGTATTGAAACAGTTCAAGTGATTATTTCTCAAGAGTTTATCTTTCCAAAAGACATTTTAGAGGAAATTGAAAGAGATAAAACAGCTTGGAATAATTTCGATTCATTTTCAGAGTCATATAAACGAATACGAATCGCCTATATTGACAGTGCAAGAAAAAGGCCAGAAGAATTTAAAAAACGACTGACAACCTTTATTCAAAAGACACGAGAAAATAAACGTATACCCGGATTTGGCGGAATTGACAAATACTATTAGCCCAAAAATAATCGTCGTTAAAACTAAAAACGCAGACACTTGGTTATTTTCTTTTGGAAAACAAGGTCATTAGGCAAGCATAAGGAAAAATCATCAGTTGATTGATTTTAAAAATTAAGCACTAACCACACACAACCGGTACAAAAAGCACCAGGAAAGTAAGGTTTTCGAAAGCTGCAGACCGCTCCTGTTTTCTGAAAAATTGAAAAAAATCGCCTGCAATAGGCCACTTTTCATGCCAACACAATTAGCAGTAATCGTTGACTAAGGATAATTAAACTCATCTAATCGGAAAGGCTTTAATCTATTTGATATTAATCATTTAAATGCGTAAATTAGATTAAACAATTAATACTTTCCTGTTATGAAAAGAAATATTCTCTTTTGCGGTGTGATTCTAATTGTATTCATCGCCAGTTGCACACAAAAAACAAAAGAAACTGAAGAAATTAATAGAGTCGAAAACACATTAAAAAGTGTTAGTTTTCTTGAAGACTCAATTGGTATTAGTTCATCCGAATTACTTTCCATTTTTGACAGAATTAATGAAAAAATTGATTCAATCGGCTATCCTGATGCAGGGTACAAATTGTGGGTAATACAGGGCGATTCAATTAAAAATTTGAGATTTATGGTTGAAGGATATTGGCCAAATCAAGCCATTTACGACACAATTCATAATAACAAATTGTACCAAACAACGATGACTTCAGCTGACCAACAAATCATGAATAAATTGAGAACGATCTCATATTACAGATTTTCAGTTGTTAAGTAAAACAGATCTTCAAGCATTAATGATAAACCCTAATATAGCAACATTACAAATTAATAACAACTGCAACCGACTTACGTTCTGGAAATAATCAAGCCGATTGTTCTAGTGGGCATTTTAGCATCATGTTCTACGCTAAGTTTTTATATAGGTTGATAGTGAGAAAGGCTAAAGACCCCTGCGCTCAATACCGACAAACGTTAGATAACAGTTACGAATTCGATACGATATGAAAAAAATTAAAATTGGAATATTATTAGGTATTGTTGCTGGGATTATTGATGTAATTCCAATGATTTTTCAAAATCTGACTTGGGACGCCAATATCTCTGCATTTGCCATGTGGATAATAGTCGGTTTTCTAATTGCGACAATTGACTTAAAAATCAATCCGGTTATTAAAGGTATCTTGACAGCTTTTTTGGTTTTATTGCCTACTGCAATTTTGATAGGATGGAAAGAGCCGGCTTCATTAATACCAATAGTTTTAATGACAACAATTCTAGGTGGATTACTCGGATTTTTAATTAAAAAAATCTTAGATAAAAAATAAGTTCATTAACAGGACCATGAACATTATGAGTTATGTTAAAAATATCTTTTCTTCGTAATTAGACTTGTAAATAAGTTGTTGCTCCCAATCTCATTAACCCAGCATCAGGATTAACAACAAACAAAATTTTATTTTTTACCCTTGGCGTAATTAACCTCCAGCATCTTTTCACCGTATCGTTTGCCCAACTTACGATATCCCTCAGCGTTAAAGTGCAAACCATCAGGAGCACCCGGACAACCTTCCGAAGAAACCACATGGGCATTAGGGATTACAGTTGGCAATTGAGCAATAAATGTGTTAAAGGCAAAACATTTCCCCTGATATTCGGCACTGAGCATTTCTCCTGCCAACAACGGTGTTTTCTTGGGATCGAGATTCAGGTCAGCCATCAGATTGTCGTAAACGCCTTTCACCTTCTGTGTCCAAAGAGTATCATTGGGGTTTGACTCGCCCTGATGCAATAATATCCCTTTGATGACTCCATCTTTTTGAGCCAGTTTGGCCATTTCTACAAGTCGCCCATAAGGATTACCTTCATATTCGTTTACCATTCCTCTCATCCAGCCAGGAGCTGTTTCCATATAGGTTTGATAATTTTCCTTGTCGAATAACTCAATTTTGCAGCCTCCAATTGAAACATTTATAATGCCTACCTTGACATTTTCCGGAAGATTAGCTAACAAAAAACGACCAAAATAGTCAGATGGAGTAAGTCCGGTACGACAACGACATAAGGGAGGAACTGCAGTATACCATGCCCCTTTTGATCGTCCTAAGCTGGAACAATCAATTGTTGACATGACCTTGAACCGTGCATCAACACCAACAGTATCCTGAGCCTCAATACGAGCGTTTCCTTCCATGTTCGATTGCCCGAAGCATAGGTAGATATGAAAATTCGGGTCTTGAGAGAAAGCTATCGTCCCCAATAACATTAGGGCCGCAAAAAACGATATTTTAATCGATTTCATAATTTTATAGTTTGATTGTTTGATTATTATTATTTAGCCCATTCTGCACCTTCGGCACTTCTTCTCCATGCGAAATAAGCATCTAACACGTTCAGCGAACTTTCGTCGGGTACCGAACCTACCCGGGCATCAGGGCCTAGGTACATGGCTTGCGGATTTTCGTTAGTAAAGGCAGGCCATTGGGTAACACCTTCCCCATTGGGATTTCCATTTTTTGCAAAATTAGTCCAATAGGTAGCCATGATCTCCGAAATTTGCAAATCGGATTGTGTAGTGTTCGCATTATTCGGGTCGAGGTTCTTGAACACGTATGGAACATCAACTCCATGCGGAGTTCCGTGGTCTGCTTGTGGTGAACCTTCTTCACGCTGGGCATGTTGGTCGAAATAATAAAGGAATACTTTCGACTGGCCTGTTTTTGTTTGTAGCCTTGCCCAGCTCCAGGTGTGCCATCCAAAAGCGGCGTCACGCATCAGGTTGCGGGCCTGACGCTTCACCGCATTATCAGTAAGCGGATAGGCTTTCAATAACGAATCGGCATAAGGTCCAAAACGACGTTGCACACTTTCAACAAACTCTTCAGGAGTGCGTCCTGCAGGGAAGCTCAGTCCTTCGTCAGAGTTATATCCAATAAGTACAGGGATATCATTGTATTTTCCAGCTTCGTATAACTTATATTGATCATCGGGAATAACGTATCCATCAACAATAGGCCAGCCACCTCCCATTCCCATTCCTTGAGGTAGCATATCAGCTTCAATATTCCTAAGATCAGAAATTGAAGACGCACCTAATCTCTGAAGGTATGTTACACCATCCTGTTCTGCCTGTTCTAATGTTTTCATATTTTCGCCAGGATAGGTTGTTGGGCGTGTTGGTCCAAACGAACCGCCACTTTGCGAAATGGCACCATGAATCAGCCCTTTGGTAAGGGGCGAGGCGCATAACATGCTCACCGAAATTGCTCCGGCCGATTCGCCAAAAATGGTCACCTTATTGGGATCGCCGCCAAAAGCCGCAATATTATTTTTGATCCACTGCAAACCTGCAATTTGGTCAAGCAACCCATAGTTTCCTGAAACTCCACTAGGATTTTCAGCACTCAGCTCGGGATGAGCTAAAAAGCCCAACTGCCCTACCCTATATGCAATACTAACCAAGACAACCCCTTTGCGAGCCAGGTGTTCGCCATTGTGAACAGGGTCGCTGGTAGAACCAAAGCTGAAACCACCTCCATAAATCCATACCAGCACAGGCAATTTTTCCTTAGCCGATTTAGCCGGAGTCCACACATTCAAATAGAGGCAGTCTTCACTTTTGCCCGATGCAGGATTTCCGCCTTGCATGGGCGCCGGCGCAAAATCAACGGTTTGTTTAACGCCTTCCCATTTTTGAACTGGTTGCGGGGCTTTCCAACGTAAATCGCCCACGGGTGGCGCGGCAAATGGGATGCCTTTATAAATTGTCAAATCTTCGGTTACAGTCCCTTGAATAATACCGCCTTCAACCTTTACTTGCCCGGGTTGAAGTTTAGTACAAGCGCCCAACAAAAAAACAGCTACTAATAGTAATAAAAAATTGATTTGCTTCATGTTATATCTAATTATTACGAAAAAATATAATTCAATGAATTGTTTCTCTCAGTTTGCAATGACTATTTGTTTGCTTTCATTCAATTATGATTGTCATTGATAGCATCGCAACTTAGTGTATCGGCTATTTTGTTCTCCACAAATTTGGCAAAAAACGGTAATATAAAAGGTGCCTCCAGGTATTCCAATCGTGACCTCCGTATCCACCGACATAGTACTCATGTACTATTTTATGTTTTTCCAATGCATCGCGTAACGCCAGACAACGCTGTCCCAGGAAACCAGTAGCTTCTGCTGAACCCTGACCGACAAAAAGGTAATCGACCTTTTCATTCACTTTTGGGTCGTTTAAAAACTGAGAGATCGTAGTCTCGGGATTTGTATCACCTGCGCTAAGGATACCAAAGTTTGCTATCAAATCGAGTGAACGGAATCCAACGAACATACTGTGACGACCCCCCATCGACAAACCGGAAATAGCTCTTCCGTGTGGCGTTTTAATTGTACTGTAGGATTTATCAACCAACGGAATCACCTGGTTACGGAGTTCTTTTTCAAAAATATCGAAGGTCAATTCGGTATGTTTTGGATGATTCCGGTGGATTACCTGGTTGTTGGGAATCGCAATGATCATTGGTTTGGCTTTCCCCTCGGCCAACAGGTTGTCCATAATGAAGTTCACCCTGCCGTCGTAAACCCAGTTGGATGGTAGTTCGCCACTTCCGCCCAACAGGTACAAAACCGGGTATTCCTTCTTTGGATCATAGCCCGGCGGTGTGTACACATACAGTTCGCGTTCGCCATTGGTTACGTCGGAGTGATAAACGTGGCGTGTTACGTTACCGTGGGGTACATTTTGGGCATCGTAATAAGCGGGTCCATCGCCATGAACAATCAATTCGCTGTAAGGGGGCATAGCCGTAAAAGCTGCATACGTATTGTTGGGATCGGGAATTTGAACGCCATCAACATTTAAATTGTAAGCGTACATATCGGGCTTGAGTGGTCCAATGGTCAATGTCCAAATGCCATCGGCACCTTTAGTAAATTCCAAGGGTTTGTTGCCCAAATTGTTGGCCGTATAAATGGCTCCGGTTGGAAGAACCACCTTTTGTGCATTGGGCGCTTTCAGCCGGAAAGTCACAGTATGATCGTCGTGCACCTCGGGTGAATTCACCTGGGCACTGAAAGGAATTAATCCTTCGGTATCCTTTTGCGGGTTGTAATCGAGGTTAACATTTGATTGCTGTGCCCTTAAACAAAAAGGAACCATCAAAATAATTCCAACAATATAAGTCTGTAATTTATTCATAGTATATATTTTTAACTGTTCTTCTGTGTTTCAACGGTGTTATATCTAATTAAATCTGGTGCAAAAAATTACTTAAAAACCCTGGAAGCAAAGTCGTTTAGCGATTTGCGCCAAACTTGCCACTCGTGGTCTCCAGGGAAGGAGTTAAATTCAACATTCAACCCTTTGTCCCTCATGGCAGCCACAGCCTTTTTTGTATGCTCTATTCTCATATCTCCTTCGCCGCACGAGATGTAAAACAAATTGAGCTTTTTATTGAACTCGGAAGATTTGCTCAGCAATCCGGGGATTTCTTTCTCGGCATCGAAGGTGCTGCCCGAAGCATTCCGGATGCCGCCAAAGATACCTGAGCTGAAAATTCCAACGGACCCAAAAACGTCAAGGCTTTCGAGCCCTACATAAAACGACTGACCACCCCCCATGGACAAGCCGCAAATGGCACGGTTCTTTTTGTCGGTAAGGGTACGGAAGTTTTTGTCGATAAAAGGCACAATGTTTTGCGTCATTTCCTTTTTGAAAGCGGCCATACCTTCGCTGCTGTATCCACCGCCGCCCGCACGAACATTACCATTGGCAATCACCACAATCATGGGCTTAGCTTTCCCTTCGGCAATCAAATTGTCAAGAATGAGGTCGGTTTTGCCCTGGGTTACCCAACCGGTTTCGTCCTCGCCACCACCGTGCTGAATGTACACCACAGGATATTTTGTATTCTTGTCCTGATCGTAACCAGAAGGTGTGTACACGTACAGCCGTCGCCAGCTTTCGCTAACATTTGAATAGTAATATTTTGAACTGATGGCGCCATGGGGAACGTCTTTGATGGCATAAAAATCGGCACCTTTTTCTGGAATATCGATACCGCTCGACATTTTACCCGTTCCAAAGAACGATTGACTGGCCGGATCGGCAACAGACACATCGTCGATCACCAAAAAGTAATAGTGAAAACCAGGTTCGACAGGTTCGGTGCGAACGGTCCAAACGCCGTCCAAACCTTTAACCATGTCGTATTTTTTTCCTAAATCAATTTGAATTTTTTGTGCATTGGGCGCCTTCACCTGAAAAACGACGCTGTTATCGGGCATTATGCACGGACACTGATTTTGATTAATGTTCGTAGGCGCAGGAATCGAGTTTTCAACCACCTGTCCCAAACTAACAATGCTTGTTTGAGCCAAAAGCGCCAATATCACAAATAAATTCTTCATCTTTTTATCAATTTTTATTTTTTCCTTACTTAAATAAGAGCTGGGCAAAACCGTGTAAGCTTTTACGCCATGTCTGAAACTCGTGAGCCGTGCCAGGCGCTTCGTAATAGACATTCTTAATGCCTGCTTTGTCGAGCGTTTCGTGGATTGAACGACCAGAGTTTGGACCTTCTTTCGACCCCATGCTAATGTAGAAAACTTTCACCTGCTTATTAAATTCATCCGGTTTTGTCAGTAAACCTTTGTATCCGGTTTCAACACCGGGGAACCCAAAAGGAGCACTGAACACACCAATGTTTGCAAATTTGTCGAGATTAGCCTGTGAAATCTGGTAAGTTTGCGTGCCACCGAGAGAAAGCCCTGCAATTGCACGGTTTTCGCGGTCGGCTAACGTACGGTATTGCTCATCGATAGCAGGAATCAGGTCGGTAATAATGGTTTCAGTAAATTCATCCCAAAAGTTAGGCCCTTGTCCAAAACCACCTCTGCGGCCTGGGGCCTGACCTTGTGCCTGAGGCTGTACTTTGCCCGATTTATCGCGGATTGGAGTACCAAATCCCCGGGCAATTCCACCATCTTCCATAACAATAATCATCGGTTTCGCTTTGCCTTCTGCAATCAGGTTGTCGAGGATGAAGTTGGCGTGACCTTGATGAGACCATGCACGACGGTCTTCGCCCATTCCATGTTGCAGATAAAGCACCGGATAACGGGTTTTAGAATCCTTGTTGTACCCCGGAGGGGTGTAAATATAAGCATGGCGGGGTTCGTTAAAAGATTTTGACCAATAGTAAAACGAGGAAACTTCACCATGAGGAACATTCTTTACGTCGTAGAAATCGACCCCTTTTTCAGGAATTTCCATACCACTCATTACACGGCTCGCACCATAAAATGTTTCACTCAAAGGGTCGGATACCTCCACTCCATTAATTTTTAGTGTATAATAATGGAAGCCTGGATCTTGTGGCCCAGTTATGCCAGTCCAGAAACCATCGTCGCCTTTGGTAAGCGGAACGTTGCCAAGGCTAACTGAGATACTGGTTGCCTCAGGGGCTTTTAAGCGGAAATAGACTCTTCCCAGTGAGTCGATACGGGGATAATCAGCGCCAATTATGTTGGTTGATGCTGGTTTTGTTCCGGCAGGGAAATCGTTACCTTGCGAAAACCCGACTGTACTAATTGCCAAGAAAAGTACTATTAATAAAAGATTCTTCATTACTTTTCGAGTTTAATTATTTGAATAATAACTGAGCATATTGATGCAATGATCTGCGCCAGGTGAGCCATTCGTGGGCTGTTCCAGGCGATTCGTAATAAACATATTTGATTCCCTGCTTGTCCATCATTTTACGGAAAGCTCCTACCGAGCCGGGGAACGGATCGGGTTCTTTCGTTCCTAATCCCAACCAGAAAACCTTGAACTGTTTGTTCAATGCTGCGCCATTTTTGAACGCTCCGTTAAGGAAAGTTTCCACATTAATTTCATCGGAACTTGGGTAATTAGAAGTACCACTAAACCCTCCATACGATGCAAACTTGTCGAGGTTGTTCATGATAATGCGCATGGTTTGGTTGGCTCCCATTGATAAACCTGCAATGGCGCGATGTTCGCGGTCGGTGAGTGTGCGGAATTTTGAATCGATCATGGGGATAATTTCATTGATCACCACTTCTTCAAAAACCGAAACCGGACGACCCTGGTTTTCACCTGTCTGGGCTTTGTAAGCATAACCGTTGTCCATCACAATAATCATAGGTACAGCCTTTTTTGCGGCAATCAGATTATCGAGAATCAGACCAGCTTTCCCCTGAGTTGGCCAGCCTGTTTCGTCTTCAAAACTTCCGTGTTGAAGGTAAAGAACCGGGTAACGTTTCTGTGGATTCAGTTCATATTCAGCTGGTGTATATACAAAGCAACGGCGGAATGAATTGGTTAGTTTGGAAAAATAGATTTTTTCGCTCACCAATCCATGCGGTACATCTTTCGTGGCATAAAACTCCTGATCGACTGCTGGAATTTCAATACCACTTCCCCAGCGACCAGCGCCGTAATAGTATTTTGTTCCGGGATCGGGAACTGATGCTCCATCGATATTTAGTTGATAATAGTGAAAACCTTCGTCTTGCGGTGCCGATTCGCCTGTCCATAAGCCTTTATCATCTTTGACCATGTCGTATTTTACGCCGCCAATATCAAGCTGGACTTTCTTTGCTTCGGGAGCTGAAATCTGAGCCCGAACCCGGCCTTCCGAATTCACCTGTGGAAATAATTTCCCCTGTTGGTTCACCTCCGAGGGTTTGAAATCTTCTTTCGCTTTAGTTGATTGACTAAAAGCGATGTTGCCCATAGCCAAAAAAAAGGCTATGGACAACAATCCTATTTTTTTCATTCTATGTCTTAAATACTATTTAAACAAAAGCGGAGCCAATTCATAAAGGCTGCGGCGCCATGTCTGGAATTCGTGTGCAGTGTTTTCAGAAATATAGCCCACAGCATTATAGCCAGCACCTTTAAGTGTTTCTGCTGCTTTCTTAATTGCATCAGGACCTTCTTTGCTACCACAGCTAAGGAAAATAAATTTGATTTTAGATGTATCTTTATATTTTTCTTTTAATTCATCAGGATTGTAAGTTCCACCACTTAAAAGAGCAAAACGTGAAAATACTTCAGGTCTGTTAAGTGTAATAGTGTGAGTTTCCATACCACCCATCGAAAGACCGGCCATAGCGCGATGATCCTGATCATTGTATGTACGGAAGTTTGCATCAATGTAAGGAATTAATTCATCAACAAGAACAGTTTCGAAGCCGTTGTTCATCATTGCAGCCATTCCACCAAAGCCACGAGAAGGTCTTTCGCCACCGGGGGCAGCAGCAGGTGCTTGTCCGGGAGTAGCAGCAGGAGCAGCAGCAGGAGCTTGTCCGGGAGCAGCAGCACCGGGAGCACCACCAGGACGTCTCATGCCCATACCACCAGGTCTGAAACCTTCATTGGTCATACCATAAGTCATTACAATAATGAAAGGTTTGATTTTACCTTCGGCAATCAAGTTGTCCATTATTAAGTTAGCACGACCTTGATTGCTCCATGCAGTTTCGTCTTCGCCCCAGCCATGTTGTAGATAAAGCACGGGGTAACGGGTTTTTGTGTCATTTTGATAGCCAGGAGGCGTATAAACAAAAGCCCTGCGCGATGTATTGGTGCTTTTCGATGGGAAAAGTACCTGTTGAACAAGTCCATGAGGAACGTCTTTCAGTGCATAAAAATCTTGGTCGTGGGCAGGTATTTCAATGCCGCTTTCCCAACGGGTTGAGCCATAATAATTCAACGCACCCGGATCGTTAAAAACACCACCATCGATGGTAAGGTGATAATAATGGAAACCTTCGTCCATAGGACCTGCAGTTGTTCCCATCCATGAACCGTCTTCAGCTTTGGCAAGCGGAGTTCCACCACGGGTTCCGCCTAAACCTAAACTAACCACAACACTTTGTGCCTGCGGCGCATCAACTTTAAAACGGGCATACCCTTGCGAGTTTACCATCGGGTACTCTTTCCCCGGTTGATTTAGGGATGAAGGTTTGAAATCTTCTTTGATTTCGGCTGGAGTGGTTTGTGCAAAGCACAATGTACCAAACATTACCAGCACCATTAAAATTATTGTATACTTTTTCATCTGTTTTATTTCTTATTATTTGAATAAAAGTGGGGCAAATTCATTAAGACTTCTTCTCCATGAATGCCATTCATGTGCAGTTTCGGGAGAAACATAAGAAACTCCTTTAATACCAACTTTTTCCCATTCTTTTGCTGCATCACCAATCCGTGCTGCACCACCTTCTTTACCGCCGAAGCTCATGAATACAAGTTTAACATTCTTCTTGAATGACTCGATGTCTTGAATTTCATTTGGAGTAAATGTTCCACTACTGAACATACCAACATGTGAAAATAGATTTGGATTGGCAATTACAATTGAGCGGGTTTGCATTCCACCCATTGAAAGTCCAGCCATGGCGCGATTTTTTTGATTTGCAATAACCCGGTAATTCGATTCAACAAATGGGATCAGGTCATCGATAAGGATTCTTTCAAATTGGCCGGCCATGTTAAATCCACCAGGTCCACCGGGTCCACCAAAACCTCTTCTTGGAGCACCTTCAGGTCCACCGGCTGGTGGTGCAACTTGTCCGGGAGCACCTGCTGGTCTTTCGCCTGCTGCTGGCCTCGGAGGACGAGGACCACCAAAATTAACCGCGCTGTTCTCCATAACAATTATAAAAGGAACAGCTTTACCTTCGGCAATAAGGTTGTCCATAATTAACGCTGCAAATCCCTGGCTTCCCCAACCGGTTTCATTTTCACCCATACCATGTTGCAGGTAAAGAACCGGGTATTGATCATTTCCTTTTTCGTACCCTGGAGGTGTGTATATATAAACCCTACGGTTACTATTTGATGTTTTTGAATAGTAAAAGGTTTCGCGAAGATTTCCGTGTGGAACATTTTTCAACGCAAAGAAGTCCTGATCGTTAGAAGGCACTTCTATACCACTACCCCAACGACTAGCACCATAATAATAAAGACTTCCCGGATCAGGAACTGAAGCGCCGTCGATATTCAGCTGATAATAGTGAAAACCTACGTCCTGAGGTTTCGATTCACCGGTCCATACCCCATTGGCATCTTTAACCATGTTGTATTTTACCCCGCCAATGTCGAGCTGAACCATGTTGGCATCGGGTGCCGATATTTGAGCTCGCACACAACCTTCGGAGTTCACCTGCGGAAATTCTTTTCCTTCCTGGTTTGCTCTCGAAGGTTTAAAATCTTCTTTTGCTTTAGTTTCCTGGGCAAAAGCGTTTTGACCAATAAATAAAGCAAATATCGATGCAAATAATAATTTGTTTTTCATTACAATAAAATTTCAGTTGATTAATTATTAAAAAGCAATTGGGCAAACTGATACAAACTTCTGCGCCAGCTTTGCCATTCATGAGCAGTTTGTGGCGACACATAGAAATGAGTGTTCATACCGAGATTTTTCAATTTCTCGTTATTTTCTTTTGGATCACCGCCGAAACCTTGACGTTGGTTTTCCAACTCACGACTTCCATAGCTAATAAAAACCAGTTTAACTTTTTCTTTGAAGCCGGGAGCTTTTTCAACATCTTCGACACTGATACTGCCTCCACTAAACATACCTACATATGAGAAAACATTAGGATTAGCTAAGGTAATAACGCGAGTTTGCATACCCCCCATTGACAAACCAGCCATTGCCCTGTGTTTTTGATCGGCCAAGGTGCGATAGTTAGCGTCGATAGTGGGAATAATATCCTTGATGAGAGTGTTCATAAACCCATCTGCCCAACTTTTAGGAGGCCATGAAGCTCCTTCTGTACGGCGCTGACCAGTCATGGTCCACGATCCGTTATCCATAACAATGATAAATGGGTTAGCTTTCCCTGAAGCGATCAGGTTGTCCATGATAAGACCTGCTTTCCCTTGAGCTGACCAGCCAGTTTCGTTCTCGCCCCCACCATGCTGCAAATACAATACGGGGTAACGCTTTTTCAGATTGCTGTCATACCCTGGAGGAGTATACACGAAACAACGGCGTAAGGATTTATTCGTTTCTGAGTAGTAGATATGCTCACGTACCTGGCCATGAGGCACATTTTTCAGGGCATAGAAATCCTGGTCATGAGCCGGAATTTCAATACCACTACCCCAACGGCTTGCACCGTAATAATAAAGGCTTCCCGGGTCCGGAACAGAAGCTCCGTCAATATTCAACTGGTAATAATGGAAGCCTTCGTCTTGCGGAGCTGATTCTCCGGTCCAAACACCATTGGCATCTTTCACCATGTTATATTTTACCCCGCCAATGTCGAGTTGTACCATTTTGGCATCGGGTGCCGATATTTGTGCACGCACACAACCTTCGGAGTTCACCTGTGGAAATTCTTTTCCAATCTGGTTTGTACTCGATGGTTTAAAATCTTCTTTAGCCTTAGCCGTTTGGGCTAAAACTACATTGCCCATAGCTAACATAATGGCTATGAACAATAGCGTTACTTGTTTCATGTGTTTATTTTTATGTTTTAATTGCCACATGTCATTTGCATGATTTGAAAAACCTTCAAACTGGCTGATGATGTTCCTGAAATCATGCTCATTTCATAATCAATAAATCAAGGATCGAATCAACTACTTAAACAGAAGCTGAGCAAATTGGTGCAAACTGCGGCGCCATGTATGAAATTCGTGGGCAGTGCCTTCCGAAACATACGAAACTGCATTAATCCCTGCTTTCTTTAGTGCCTCGGTCGATTGTTTCACGCCATCAGGCCGTTCCTTGCTTCCGCAGCTTTGGAAAATAAGTTTAACAGTGCTTTTGTCTTTTACCTCTTCGGGGTTGAACATTGCACCGCTGAACAAGCCAATGTATGAAAACACTTCGGGTCGATTTGTTGTAATCGATTTTGTTTCCATAGAGCCCATTGAAAGCCCTGCCATTGCACGGTTTTTCTGATCAGCCAATGTACGGAAATTGCTGTCAACATAAGGGATCAGTTCGTCAACCAAAACGGTTTGAAACGGCTTGATATCGAAATTACGCAAGCCACCAAACGAAATGTCATTGGTCATTCCGTAAGTCATAACAATGATAAATGGTTTTGCTTTTCCTTCAGCAATGAGGTTGTCCATAATAAGGTTGGCACGTCCTTGATTTGGCCATGAGTATTCGTTTTCGCAATAGCCGTGTTGCAAGTACAGCACTGGATATCGTTTCGACGTTTCTTTTTCATACCCCGGAGGAGTGTAGATAAATGCCCTGCGCGAAGTGTTGGTGCTTTTCGATGGGAAAAGAACTTCATGCACATGTCCGTGTGGTACATCTTTTACAGCAAACATATCCTGATCGTTAGATGGGATTTCGATGCCGCTACCCCAACGACAAGCGCCAAAGAAAAACAAGCTACCTGGATCGGGTACTGAAGCACCGTCGATGTTCAGCTGATAGTAGTGAAAACCCACGTCCTGTGGTGCAGACTCACCGGTCCACAGCCCATTCGCATCTTTCACCATGTCGTATTTTACAGCACCAATGTCAAGCTGCACTCTTTTTGCTTCAGGAGCTAAAATCTGTGTCCGTACCCTACCTTCAGAGTTTACCTGAGGAAATTGGCTACCCGGCTGATTAACAGGCGTTGGTTTAAAATCTTCAACAATCGAAGATGCTGTTTGTGCCCAACTATAAGAAACTCCCATAGCCAGGCTTAAAAGGGCAATTACGATTCTTTTTTTATTCATCTCTCATTTTTTAGGTTTATGTGATAATTAATAGAGTATCAATTTAATAGACAGATCCACAGGGAAGCTACGCACCAAAGCAGACATTAAATGGTCATTATTTCCCCCCAAGTCACCATCGCAAAGAGTGTCTATACTTTTCTGTGTACTTCGGAAACATGACTTGCACGAACGAATAAAAGCTGCACTGTTTAAAAAAATGCAGCAAAAATTTGAATCCGTTTTCAAAGCCAAATCAGAGTTAGCTACTTTCATTGTGTTCATTTAAAACAATAGGTAGTGAAATTAATACTGGTTAAAATTACTCATACACGTATTTCTGAATTGTTCATTTTAAGTATTTAAGTTGTAATTTCAGATAAAATATATCCAAGATCGAAAAAAAAGAGCAAGTGGAATTTTAGCTTTTATATATATAAAACAGGGGCATACGAAGATTTACTTCAACAAATTATACCTAAGTGGTTTTGGTCTGTTTTGAAATTGCACTTGGTATAAGAATACCGAACCTGTGAAAAAACATGGCTCGATGTTGATTTGTGTGAGTAAAAGGAAAACAGCTTACACCTTTTATCAATATCGCCGCTATGCGACTTGATTATAAAACAGGTGCAAGGCACTGACAGGATGGCGGCGGCACTATTGAATTTTATCACCCACAATGATCAACAAAGAGAAAAAAATGAAGACCTGTTTATCTGACATTCATCAAACAAACAGGTCTTCATCGTAATCTGATTTTATATTACCAGTAATAGCTGCAGAACAATTAAAAGACAACCATTTAATAGCTTACTATTTATAACTATTTCAAAACTTTTATTTTTAAATAGTTATCTACAGCCAAAATAACAATACAGAGAAACATCTTCCACTACCGAACAATCGCAAATCTTTTAGTCGCAGAATAGTCATTAGCCACAACCTTGTAAAAATAATTACCAGTTGGCAGCTGACTGCCGTCGAATTCAACGGTATATGTACCCGCCTTTTTGCTGCCAGCCACAACCGTTGACACTTTACGTCCAACATTATCATACACAATAATTTCCACATTAGTATCGACTGGCAAGGTGTATGAAATAGTTGTGATAGTATTGAACGGGTTTGGATAGTTTTGACGAACTTCAAACCCAGCCGTTGTAAGTCTTTCAACCCCTACTCCCGATAATTTAACCGAAACGAGTTCAATGCCTTCATTCAGCCCCAAATTCCGCGAATATTTTTTGTCGGTTGGATTGTTCCAATGCTCATGCACACCCAAACTTTTTAAAGCAACTCCATCACCATCAGGGGCATATACAACACCTTCAGGCCATAATGCAGGATCGGAAGCTTGGTGCAGATAATCGTCGGCAGCCGGTTTTTGCGGATATGTACCTGCCCCATCGTTCAAATTGCGAGTAGACTTGAATTCAGCCCTGAGAAAATCATACCCAACTGATTCGATAGCCACCGGATCGAGTGAAACAAACACAGACGACATCCAATCAGTGTTGAACGGTGCCATAGTGAATTTTTTCGGATAACTAACTTCCTGATCGGCAGACCACAATGCATCCATTATATACACTAGATTTTTCTTGCCAAGAAGTTTATGCCCCATTATATCCACTTGAACCCGATACATTCCATAGTCGGTACGGCTTACACCAGGCTTATTGGGAGTTTCCTGCGGGTCGACAAGCCCGTTATGTAAATGCGACGCATCAGAACGCGTATGCGAACCAAAATGGTTTTTGGCAAACATAGTTATCCCTGCCCGTTTATGGCCTTTAAGCATAGGTAGATTCAAGAGGTATTCAGCTTCTTCGTATACTGTATACAAATAATCATCGGTTACATTGTCACCTCCCGGGCGCATTGCATCCCACACATTTTCTCGCAACACAGTACCTTTATCGGAATAAAATATACGTGCGGTAGTGCTTGGAACAACCTTTTCGCGTCCTAAAGAAGCATAATCATCGTGGCTCATGTAATGAACATCGGGGAACTCATCATGCCACATATCATAACAATGTTTGTATAAATTCCGCATGGGGTCACCCACGTAAATATCGCTTTGATTTACCCCAATTACGTTAACCAAATGCCGAAGCACGGCAAGCACAACTTGTGGCGAAGTCTCTGATATTCCATACGATCCGTTTTCAGAAACAGATAAGTCCCGAGTACTGAAGTTTCCTCCCCAACCACTTACATTGTTAACTTTTATAAAAACCTTTTCGCCTTGGACATAATTCACCCTACCTTTCCCTCGGGTTTCATTATGAAACATAAATATTTCATTCCAGGCTGACTTATCGCTTGTCTCGCCGGTTAACTCCTGTATTGCCCGGCTAATCATTCTGTCAATGGCTTCCTGGTTATTATTCTCAGGCATCCACCACCCGTGGCCAGCTTTGCTTGGGTCGCATTTTTCATTTGTTGCATCGGGATTATGAACCCAAACTACTCTTCCCGGGTAAATACCTTTAGCCTCACCACTTGGAGCATTTGTAACATGTTCCGAATTTGGGAGGACAACATCAGCCTCTCCACGTTGTTCGTTAATCAAATAAGTGCCAGTGAAGCCAGTTAGCAAAAGTGTAAAACCAATCAAATAAGGAGACAAAAACACCTTCTTCTTAGTCTTAAAAAAGGCAAGCAGAGAAATAAGTAAAATAGAAAAGTAGGCAAGAAAACCAGAGGCAAGCGGAGTAGCTACCTGCATACAAGGATATTGAATCCGGCTTGGTTTTGGCACCACGCGAACAATAATCCAAAGTAATGCAATCAATCCAACTATTGGTAACAAAATGGTATAAATTCCACCCGGGTTGATAAACTTTCGTATCCTCCCCGTTTTTGGGCAAACTTTTACAAATTTTTTAAAAAAAGATTTCACCATGACAATTAATTTAATTACAGCCTATTGCAACAAAAACAAATTACGCAACGGCATTACTGAAAATATTATTACTTAAACAATAATTGAGCAAAATTAAACAGATTGTTTCTCCAAACAGGCCATGTATGCCCACCCGAATATTCGCTGTAGGTGTATTTGATGTTCATTTCGTCAAACTTGCCCATCATTGCTTGGCAGTTTTGCCAAGCAATATCTTCTTTGCCGCCCATAGCAATCCAAAACTGTTTCAAGTTTTTGTTGATGGTCACAGCATTGTTCTTCATAAAATCGTATTGCGGACCGGAAAGCTCATTGTTGTTACTCCACCAGCCCGAGCTGAACACCCCTAAATAGGCAAACAAATCGGTGTTGCGCACACCAGCATGAAGGGTTTGCAAACCACCCATCGACAAGCCTGCCAGTGCACGGTTTTTCGAATCAGCCTTAACACGGTAATTGCTTTCAACAAAGGGAATCACACTTTTTTTCAACTCATTTTCGAACACGTTCAACGCTTCCATTCCAAAGCCCGACGAAGGCATGTTGCCATCTACCATCACCACCAACATGGGAACTGCTTTTTTCTCGGCAATCAGGTTGTCGATAATCAAATCGGTTTTGCCTTGAGTTGCCCAGCCGCGCTGATCTTCACCACCACCATGCATGATGTAAAGCACAGGATATTTGTCGTTGATATTTTGATCGTACCCCGGAGGTGTGTACAAATAGAAATTACGCCAACTCTTGGTTACTTCCGAAAAGTAGCGTTTGATACGGATGTCGCCATGGGGAACATCTTTCACTGCATAATAGTCATCGCCGGCAAAGGGCACTTCAATTCCACTGGCCATGCGGCTCATTCCGTAGAAGGTTTCGCTGGCCGGATCGCAAATGGCAACTCCGTCAACAATTAATGAATAATAGTGAAACCCTTCGGAGAGCGAGTCTGTGGTTACTTCCCACACTCCTTCGCTGTTTTTCGCCATGTCGGACTTCTTACCCAAGTCGAGCTGAAGTTTTTGCACTTCGGGCGCTTTCACCTTGAAAATAGCCCGACTGTCGGAGGTAATTTGTGGGTACTTTGCCCCACGGATATTGGTTTCTGCAGGAAATGAATTCTGTGCAGCAGCTCCTAAAGCCACTGCACAGAATACCATCAGCATGAATGATTTATTCATGATATTTTCTTTTTCTTTTTTCCAGACAAAGTATAAACTATTCTGCTTTATAGTTATTAGCCAAATCGATAAGTACCTGAATCACTGACTTTGGCTGATTTTTCCTGTCGAACAACAATGGATAATCGGTGCGGCCCCTTACCGGGAATCCGTTTTTCCAGGAAAGAGCGTCGTTAACGCCCCAAACAGTTACGCGGGTAAATGCGTCGTCATACTTTAAAAAGAGTTTAAAGAAATCGGAATAACGATTATCGAGCGCAACACGTGCCGAATCGGGCAACCCTTGAGTATAAGGATTCAATTTTTCCTGATAAGCCACATTCGTTGCAATATCGGCTCCACGCCCAAACTCGGGAGTTGGCAATACACTGATTTCCATTTCTGTTACCATCACTTTCACACCCAATGCAGAATACGTTTGGATAGCCTTTTCATAGTCTTCCAACGATGGGTAGTCGAGGCCAACGTGACACTGCATCCCTACGGCATCGATGCGAATGCCCTGGTCTTTCAGTTTCTTAACCATTCTTGCAATACCATCACGTTTAGCCGGAATTGCTTCAGAATAGTCATTATAATACAGTTCGCAATCAGGATCGGCTTCGTGAGCATATTGGAATGCATATTTGATAAAGTCTTCACCCAAAATTTGGTAGAATTTGCTTTTACGGAACGAACCGTCGTCTTCAATGGCTTCGTTTACAACGTCCCAACCTTTGATTTTTCCTTTGTAACGACCAACAACAGTATAAATATGTTTCTTCATGCGTTCTTTCAATACTTCGGGCGAAACTTCTTTTCCTTCGCTATCGGTAAAGAACCAACGCGGTGCCTGAGAGTGCCACACAAGACAATGGCCGGTAATGTGCATATTGTTTTGAATTCCAAATTCGACAAACTTATCGGCAAGGGCAAAGTCAAACTCACCTTCTTTGGGCTGAATCGGGCCGCTTTTCATGCAATTTTCGGCCACTACAGCATTAAAGTTTTCTTTGATAACACGAATCGACGAAGTATCAGTTCCATCGATCTGTTGTGCTGTCATGGCTGTGCCTATTACAAATTTATCGGCATAAGCGTCCTTTAAGGTTGTGGGCAACATAGAAATGGTTACCGGTTTGAAAAGCAGTTGTGCATATTGATAAAGGCTTTCTTTCCAAACGTTAAAATCATGTACCCCGCCTGGAATTACATAATAAATATGAGGTACCTGATTAGCTTTTGCATACTCGTGTGTACGCTTGCTGAAACTTATCAGACCGTCTTTATCTCCACAAGAAATGAAAAGTAATTTGAGCTGTTCCTTCGATTTTGCTGGATCTGGGAAAAGCTCTTGTGCACTTTTGGTGTTTGGTGCCGATGAAAAACCACCAACCCATGCAAAACGATCGAGGTTTCCCAACCCGAAGTTCAACGATTGACCACCTCCCATTGAGAGACCAGCAATAGCACGGTGTTCACGGTCTTGAAGAACAGGATATTTCTTTTCAATAAATGGAATAAGATCATTTAATAAGTCATTCTCGAATGCAGCAAAACCAGCTACTTTATCGGGAGCCATAATATTTCCTGTGGCACGATCGTCTTTTATTGCGCGGCCATTGGGCAGTACAACAATCATTGGTTCAACTTTTCCTTGTGCAAAAAGGTTATCGAGAATAACCTGAGGTTGCCCTCCGTTGAACCATTCCCTTTCGTCGCCACCAATTCCATGAAGGAGATACAGAACCGGGTATTTTTTACTCTTCGAATACCCCGGAGGAGTATAAATAAGTGCCTTACGGCTTGATCCCACAGTTTTTGACTTGTAAGTAATTGAATCAATTTGCCCGTGAGCCACCGACGCTTGGGGCACATCGTACCCTGCTGGAGCCGGTTTTAACTTGGTTTGGGCGAAAGTAGCAGCTCCAAAAACAAGAAGTAAAACCAATGTTAAAGATAATCGTTTCATTCTATTCAATCTATGATTTTAATTAATTTCCTTATTTAATGCTCTTTAGCCATGAAAGTAATGGGTCAATCCATCCTGCCTGGCCAAAAACAAACCCGTGTCCACCCTTTGGGTAAATGTGCATCTCTACCGGAACATTAGCTTTTCGAAGCGCTTCGAAATAAAAAATGCTGTTGTCAACATCGACCAATCTGTCATCGGCCGCATGGGTAATATATGCAGGCGGGGTATTTTGGGTAACCTGTAATTCGTTTGAAAAGCTTTTGATAGCATCATCTGAAGGTGAATTGCCCAACAAGCTTTTTCTCGAATCGCGGTGCGTTAGCGCATCGCTCATACTGATAACCGGGTAAACCAGGATTTGGAAATCGGGACGTAAATTAGTTCCCTCTTTATTCTCAACAAGAGCTTTGTCAAAGTGAGTAGCTGCAGTTGATGCCAAATGCCCACCGGCAGAGAAACCCATAATTCCTATTTTGTTGGGGTCGATGCCCCATTTTGATGCATTTTCACGAACTAATTTTATGGCTTGCTGAGCATCTTGCAAGGGGCCAACTGATTTATCTTCCATTGTTGCATCGTTTGGGATACGATATTTTAACACAAAAGCAGCGATACCATTCTTTGCCAATTGTTGGGCAGTAGAGATGCCTTCGCCCTGATAAACCACCACGCTATAACCACCGCCTGGAACTACAATAATAGCCTTTCCTGTAGCAGTTTCCTTTTCGGGAATGAAGGCTTGGAGGGTTGGACTGGTTACACCACGGTACATGCCTGATGTGAATTCTTCTTTTGTTTCACTTTGTTTAGAATTTGGTATTCCATTACTATATAATGAAATATAGTCTTGAGCCTTAACCGATAAGGAAAGGACTAAAAGCAAGACAAAACTTATTAAGAGATTAGTACTTCGCATTTTTCTTGAATTTTATTTTGTAACACTTTAAAAACATTTCATATTAATGGAAAACACCAGACGAATTACCTGTTTTTTTAACCTGGTACAATCTCAAATTACAGAATTGAAGTTTGTCAGAGCCAAACCTCAAATTTTTGAACCATAAGCCTGTAATATATATTTGGGTTAAAATTAGAGTAAAGGAACTCAGTAAATTTATTAATGCAGATAAAAAATGTCTAATTTCAGATACAAATTCCCATTTCAGCGACATAAACCTCTTACCATTCTTGATTTACAACTATAGTAATTAACAGAATAATTACATAATCATAAGAGAAACAATCAAAAAAAGAACTTACTAACACACTAAGGAACAGGGATTATAGCAATTGTGTCAAATAAGAAAAGGAGTACAAAAATAATTTTGCACTCCTCAACCCAATTCTGTAAACTGAGTTTCATCGAAAAAATCCGGTGTTAAAAAACAACATGTAATAAACTAACTAAACTATAA